>Ga0335069_10001258_pt1 | contig 40941 bp, 37 predicted proteins | sample Lox_Sample_11_FD_206714 | JGI IMG/M metagenome (GOLD analysis project Ga0335069, IMG submission 206714) | Soil microbial communities from Loxahatchee National Wildlife Refuge, Florida, United States - Lox_Sample_1.1 | ecosystem: Environmental > Terrestrial > Soil > Wetlands | place: USA...
ACGGGAGCGTCCTAGCGGCGGGGCCAAAGCCCCGCCCTTCCCAAAACCGGTGAAAAATCCGGGCTAATTTCCCTTTTCTGGCCTTCGTGGCGGGCTTCTTGCCCGCCGCGAAGGCCGGGAAACAGCAATGGGGGTCAACTTTTATCGGCATGGCTGAGGCCATGCCCTGACGGATTATTCATCGAACTTCTGATGCGGGACACTAAACTCGGTTTGACGTGTGTTTGCCCGGAAAGTGTGAGGGGGCGCCTAGTCGTAGAGAACAATGTTGAGGAGGGAACTGTGGACCCGCATGCCGCCGTTATAATCGATGAAGCCTAACTTGCGGAATTTGTTCATGAAGTGGCTGACTCTCGAGCGGGTAGTGCCGATCATGCTGGCCAAAGTCTCTTGACTGATTTTCGGAATCACCGGCTCTGGCTTGCCATCCTTGCCAAAGTGAGCCAGCAGAAGCAGAATCCGAGCCAACCGCTTCTCGCTCGAATTGAACAGTTGGTCAACCAAATCTTCTTCAAACCGGATATTGCGGGAGAGTAAGTACGCGGTGAAGATCTCCGAAAACTTGGGATCCGCGTGGAGCAGCCGCATCATGGCCTTCTTGCGCAGACGAAGAACGGTAACGTCTTCTGTGGCCGTGGCGGTTGACATGCGCAAGGGTTGGCCGGCCAAGCAGCCTTCGCCGAAGAACTGGTCGACACCCACGAAGGCCACAATAGCTTCCTTGCCCTGCTTGGAAACCACGGTCAGCTTCACCCGGCCCTTCTGGACAAAGAACACCGCATCCGCCGGATCACCCTGTGTAAAGATGGCCTGCTTACGACGGTAGGATGTGACACTTTTCCCATCGCTAACTTTCGCGAGGAGACCTCTTGGGTCAAAGGGCGCGATCCGTTTGGGTATTCTAAGTGCCATTAGAATGACTTGTTTCTACTACAGTTTTCGCCGAATATTCAAGAGTGCATTTTGGGAAACTCACGCGCGTGAGAGTACCGGCTCTCCCCAAGTACGTCCGGCCGGGTCTCCATCTCGCCGCGCAGCACCGTCAGGGACCATCTACCCTGCCTTGGAAGCTGCTCCGCCCGCCTTCACGACATCCTCGGCGAGATGGTTAGCGACCTTGGCGCGGTTGCGAAGCGTTTCGATGTAGGCCGCTTTCAGAAGCTGTTCCTTCTCGTTGCGCAGGGTTTGCCGGATGGCACTCTGAACGCGCAGGTCGGTAAGGGTGTGCTGGCCCGCCTCTTCCATTCCCAGGAGCTTAATAATGTGATAGCCGCCCCCGGAAGTGATGATGGGAGATATCTGGCCGACTTTGAGCGACATCACCATCTGCTTGAGCTGCGGAGAAGAGTTCAGGGCCGATGCTGGAATGAATCCCATGTCGCCGCCGCCCGCGGCCGTGCGTGGGTCCTCGGAGTACTCCTGGGCCACGGTAGCGAAGTCATCGCCGCGTTGCAGGCGGGCATAGAGCGCCTGAATCTTGCGCTGGGCTTCCGGGGCGCTCTTGGCGTCGTCATTCTTCAGATTGCGAACCTCGGGGTCTGCCCGGGGCGTCACCTGGATTTGCGCCATGTGGTACGTGGTCTCGGCCACGTTGAAGTTCGCCTTGTTCTTCTCGTAGTAAGCGCTGATTTCGGAGTCGGTGACGTCGATGTGGGAAACAATCTCCTTGTTAATCAGCTTGGTGATCACGATACCTTCGCGCACCTGGCGGCGGAGGGCATCGGTATCCAGGCCCTGATCCTGCAGCTTCTTCTGGAACTCCTCTTTGGAGTAAGGGCTTTTGAGTTCGGCCACTTTGGAGTCGATTTCCGCCTCGGAAGCGGTGATGCGGGAGTGCGAAGCATGCATCACCAGGATCTGGTTATTGATGAGCTCATTCAGAATGTTGAGTTTGAAACTCGCGGCTTCCTCAGGGCTGGCGGCCTCATTACCTTGGGCGGTGCGACTGCGGTAAACGCGCTCCACCTGCTCACGATAAATGGGCTGATCGTCCACCTCAGCCCACACTTCCTGACCGGAAGCGGACCGGCGTTTACATGCCGGCAGAACGAACACCGTGGCAGAAAGGGCTGCCAAAGTAAGGCCAACAGCAATAGAACGACGACGCGGAAGATTTTTCATGGGCACATTCTACCCTGGGGTGCGTTTTCGTGGTGGTAAAATCGCAAAGGTCTGGTAAGATGAGGAGGTTAAGGTAAGTTTGTCGTGCAAATCAGGTGAGGTGTTACGATGGCTCGCACGTGCGACCTTTGTGGAAAGGGTCCAAAGTACGGAAATCACATCAGTCACGCGCATAATATCACCCGACGCCGCTGGAATCCCAACCTGCGGCGCGTGCATGCCCTGGTAAACGGGACGCACAAGACCATTTACGCGTGCACGGGCTGCATCCGCTCGGGGAAAGTCACCAAGATCAGCTAGGTTTCTGCTCCCAGTCCCCCCACACCGACGACATTGTGAAGGGATACCGTTGCTGCAAATCCGTCGGCCCGCTGGCTGGGCCGGAACACGGGACGGAAGTGTGGCATAATGGTGCCTCAACTTGCGGTCGGCAATCCAGGAGCTCAGCGTGGTATGTCCCGTATGCAACAAGCGTAAAGTAAAGCGGCTCTGTCCGGCGCTCGCCCAGAGCATCTGCACAATCTGCTGCGGCACCGAGCGTGAAGTCTCGATCGATTGCCCCAGCGATTGCGAGTACCTCGCGGCCAGCCGAGCGTACGACGCCGAGCGGCGACAAATCGATTTCTCCGTGATGCCGTTCGCTGACGTGAAGATCGACGAGGGCTTTCTCAGGGATCACGACAATCTGCTGACGGCGGTCGACTATGCCCTGTGCCAGTTTGCCGCCGCGCATCGCGAAGTCGTCGATATCGACGTGGTCGCCGCACTCCAGGCGCTGGCGGAGAGTTACCGCACGCTCGCGACCGGCATCTATTACGAGAAGCCCCTGGACAATCCCCAGCAGCGCGCCATCATTGAAAAGCTGAAGGCAGCCATCGAGGAGTTCCGGAAAGATGATACGGCACGAGCCGGCATGACCACCCTGCGGGACAGGGACATCCGCGACGGGCTGATCTTTCTTACCCAGTTCGCCGCCGTGCGTGCGAATGGCCGTCCCAAGGGCCGCTCCTATCTTGACTTCATACGCGGGCACTTTGCGAAAGAGGCATTTCAGAAGCCTGCGTCTGATCTCCTCGTGCTGCCGTAAGCAAAATAGTAGCGAGTGACAAGTATCCTGTGCGGCACCTGGGCACTGGGCAGGCAGATGGAGTCGTTAAGTCCCCACTGCCCACCTGCCTAGCTGCCCATCTGCCGAGCGAAGCTTGCCTGTCACTCTTCACTTGCCACTGAAGTACTGCCATGAGCCAAGTTGACCAGGTTCGGTCCGCGGCGGACATCGTCAAGGTCGTGGGCGATTACGTTAAGCTGCGCAAAGCGGGCGCGAACTACATGGGGCTCTGCCCGTTTCATTCCGAGAAGACACCTTCGTTTGCCGTGCACCCCGTGAAGCAGATCTTTCACTGCTTCGGCTGCGGCGTGGGCGGCGACGTTTTCAAGTTCGTCATGCTGATTGAAAACCTCTCCTTCCCCGAGGCCCTCGAACGGCTGGCGGAGAAAGTGGGAGTGCACCTGGAAGAAAGGGCAGGCGGTGCGACTTACGATGCCTCGACCAAGCTGCGTGCGGGTCTGCTGAAGCTGCATGAGGTCGCGGGCAAGTTCTATGCGACGCAATTGGGCGGGACAGCGGAAGGCCGTGTGGCCCGTGCCTATCTGGCGGACCGGGGCATGACGGACGAAATCGTGGGCCGCCTGCGTATCGGTTACGCCCCGGGAGACGGGCAGGCGCTTACTCGATATCTGGCGAGTGTAGGGTTCGACCAGGAGACGCTCGCGAGAAGCGGGCTGGTGCTTTCCGATGCGGAGCGGCAGCGCCCTTACGACCGTTTCCGGCGGCGGGTGATTTTCCCCATCGCCAACGAAAGTGGCAAGGTGGTGGCCTTCGCCGGCCGAGGCCTGGGTGACGAGCAGCCCAAGTATCTGAACTCACCCGAAACGCCCATCTATACGAAGAGCCGCCTGCTCTATAACCTGGACCGCGCCGGGCAGACGATCCGCAAGCTCGATTACGCCATCCTGGTCGAGGGCTACATGGATTGCATCACGGTGGCGGCGAGCGGCATCGAAAATGTGGTTGCGTCGTGCGGCACCAGTCTGACCGAGGGCCAGATCCGCTTACTGAGCCGTTACACTCGCCGTGTGGTGGTGAATTACGACCCGGACACAGCCGGCCAAGCCGCCACCGAACGATCGCTGAATCTGCTGCTCGAAGAAGGCTTTGAAGCCAAAGTGCTGGCCTTGCCGGCAGCCGGCGCTGAGGGAGGCACAGCAGGCAGCGGCGGATCGCAGGCCAAGCTCGACCCGGACGCGTTCATTAAGAAACGTGGCGTCGAAGCATATCGCGCCCTGCTGGGCACAGCTCCTTCGTATCTGGATTACCTCACGGAGCGCGCCGCGACAACCCACGACCTGCGTACGCCGGAGGGCAAGGTGGCGGCGGCGAACGCGGTTCTGCCATTTCTCGCCAAAGTCCCTAATCCGTTGCTGCGCAATGAGTTGTCGGGGCGCTTGGCAGAACGCTTGCGCCTGGACGGACGTCTATTGCGGAACGAGTTGGCGCGCGCCGCAAGCTCCGGGCGCACGGAAGTCCGCGTGACCGAGGAGGTAGCGGGCGCACAAGCCAATCACGCCGTCAAACAATTGCTACGCCATTGCCTTGAGAGCCCGGAGATTGCCGAAGCGGTTCTGCCACAAGTGCTCGAGACCGGCGCGGTGCGAGGCTTGCCAGGGGAGGAAGTCTTCAAACGGCTCTGGGAGGCTAGGGAGCGAGGTGAAAGCCTGGACGTCACCAGCAGCGAGGTCGACATCTCCGACGCAGACCGCAAACTGGTGTATGAAGCGCTATTCTGGCCGGGTGGCCCCCCCAACCTGGAGGTGGCATTAGGGGCATTACGCTCACTTCAAACGGATCAGCATGAGCGGGAGTTGCGCAACCTGCAAGCAGAGATCGAGGCTGCCCAGAAACGCGGCGATCAATGTCGTCTGGCGGAGCTATCTACTGCCAAGCTAAAGCTTCGGAAAGAGTTAGCCGATATTTCGCGTGTGCAAAAAAACCCGCCCGCAGGCTGACCAAATTGAGTTATATTACATCTAATCTATTGTGGCCGCTGGAAATTGACGGCCCGTACTAGTTTGGCTTCAAGTTTGCCGGTGGTGACACTGCCCAGGCAAGGGGCGGGGTGTGTCACCAATGTGCATTTTTGGCCGCCAGACCTCGTTAGCTGGGTATCCGCAAGGAGGCCATCGCGTTGGCGTTCGACGAGAAATTTGACCAAGTCAACAAGCTTATCAGTATAGGGAAAGAGAAGGGGTACCTCCTCTACGATGAGGTAAACGACCTTCTCCCCTCCGACGTACATTCTGCTGAGGACTTAAGCGATCTTCTCTCCATGTTCGACAACGAGGGGATCGAAGTTGTGGACTCGCCGCGGGCGAAATCCGCCGAACCTCTGGGACTGGATAAGACGGATGAACTGAAGCCCGATGAGGCGGGCGAGGACGTCGAGCTGGACCTTACGCCGGGAGCACTCGACAAGACCAACGACCCGGTGCGCATGTACCTGCGGGAAATGGGCACGGTGCCGCTGCTGACCCGCGAAGGCGAAGTGGAAATCGCCAAGCGCATCGAGCGCGGCCAACTGAATGTACTCAAGGCCCTTTCGCGCTCTCCCATCGTCATCCAAGCACTGTTTCAACTCGCCGGCCAGCTGCAGCGGGGCGAGAAGTCCATCAAAGAAGTGGTGGTCTTCGACGACGATGAACTGACCGAGGACAGGGTTGAAGAGCGGCTGAAGGACGTGGTCAGCACCATCCAGGAAATCGAGCGCCTGAACAAGAAAGTGGGGCAGTTGCGCGCCAAACGCGACGCGATTCCGCGCAGCAAGAAGCCGCGCGATTATCGCCGCTATTCCTGGGCACTGGCCGAGCATCGCATCCTGATTTCCAAGCTGGTGCGGTCTATTCCTTACACCCACACGCAGCGCAAGGCTCTGATCGGCGCCATCCGCCAAGCCGTCGATGAGATGCGGCCGCTCGAACGCGAAGCCACACGCCTCGAGAAGCGCGTGGAAGGGACGCGCTCGAACGGCAACCGCGACCTGCGCAAGGAACTGCGCCAGGCGCGGCAAACCCTGGAAGAGTTCGAGGACCGCATTCAGTCTCCTGCGGTCGATCTGCGGCGCAGTTTTCAGAACATCATCACCGGTGAAGAGCGGGCCGAAGCCGCCAAACGCGAGTTGATCGAAGCCAACCTCCGCTTAGTGGTGTCCATCGCCAAGAAGTATACGAACCGCGGTTTGCAGTTCCTGGACCTCATCCAGGAAGGCAACATCGGACTCATGAAGGCGGTGGACAAGTTCGAGTACCGCCGCGGGTACAAGTTCTCCACCTACGCCACGTGGTGGATCCGTCAGGCCATCACCCGCGCCATCGCGGACCAGGCACGCACCATCCGCATTCCGGTGCACATGATCGAGACGATCAACAAGCTCATCCGGACTTCGCGGCAACTGGTCCAAGAATACGGGCGCGAGCCCACCTCGGAAGAGATTGCCAAGCGCATGGAGATCCCTGTGGTCAAAGTGCGCAAGGTGCTCAAGATTGCTCAGGAGCCCATTTCACTTGAAACCCCGATCGGGGAAGAGGAAGATTCGCATCTGGGCGACTTCATCGAAGATCGGGGAGTGATCTCGCCCGCCGAAGCCGTCATCAATATCAACCTGAAGGAACAGACGGAATCGGTTCTCAAGACCCTGACGCCGCGGGAAGAAAAGGTCATCAAGATGCGCTTTGGCCTTGATGACGGCAGCGAACACACGCTGGAAGAGGTGGGCCAGAGTTTTGCCGTGACGCGCGAACGCATCCGGCAGATCGAAGCCAAGGCCCTGCGCAAGCTGCGCCACCCCTCACGCAGCCGGAAACTGCGTGCCTTCCTGGACGCCACGGTTCGTGACAATTCGTAGTCGCGCAAAATAGTCCGATCTCCGAAGTCCGGCACGAATGACTTCGGACTTCGGATCCTGGACGCTGGACTCTCTGGCCATGAAGCCCTGCCCGTATTGCGGCTACTCAAACTACGAATACGCACGGGTCTGCCGGAAATGCGAGGTCGCCCTCACACCTACCCAGGGCACGGTTTTTCATGACAAGTCGTACACCGTCGGACCTGAACGTGCCCGCCGCCTCCGCGGCCGCGGCCTTGCCTTTATCGTGCTGGGCTTGCTGATCCAAGTTTACTGGGGCGGCTACGGCCCGTGGCCCACCCTCGATTCCCCCAGGCTCGTCGCCATCCGTTCCTGGTTTGAACCCCTCCTCTTCATAGTCGGCGGCGTCCTCTATCTGCTGGGTTGGATTCTCCGCTCGGTGTAGTCGCGAGCAACTCCAGCGAGTCCGTGGCAACACATCGTGAGGATGTTCGGCGGCGAGGAGAAAACCACTCCAATTACAGAGGAACCCTCGGAGGCATACCATGACGTTGTGCATCGCTGCGGCCTGTCAGGACAGAAGCAAGCATCGCATCGTCATTGGCACAGACTGGAAAGTTGGATCCGAGGTTGCCACAGCTGAGATTCAGGACAAGCTTTACTGGATTAACGACGACATCCCCGTGTTAATTGCGGGAACTGTTCACAGAGCAGTGGACCTCAGAGATACGATCAGGGATTACCTGGACCACCTCAAGGCACGAAAAGCAGAACTGGAGTTGATGACCAGCTATCAAATAACAGACCTCATAAGGCGTCCGGTGGCAATATTCAAGCGAAAGCTCGCCCATGAGCATGTTTCTCTAAAACTGGGCATCGGATACAAAGAATTCAGAAAGGCTGTAGGGCAGAATCAGATACCGCCAGCCATCGCATACGAGACCATGCAAGAAGTGGCAAGCATTCAATTCAGTTGCTGGGTAATCATTCCCTTCTTCTGGGATCAGCAACCGCTAATCTATAAGATCGACACACTAGGAACCGTCGAACTCTGTGAAAACTTCGCTGCCATCGGAACTGGTGCGACGATTGCCGAAAGTGTGCTGTACCAGCGAAATCACCAAGCAAACGATCCACTTGGTCCCTGCGTATATCACGTTTTCGAGGCCATGAAACTGGGTTCTATCGCTTCGGACGTCGGACAGGAGCACACAATAGACGTGCTGTATCCACCTGGCGAGAAACGCAAGGACATGGTGGGAGAAACGCTCACTGAGTCAGCAAAGAAATTCCTAGACAGAAGGTTCAAGGTGTTGGGGCCAAAGCCTTTCAAGAGGATGCGATTACCGGAGAACGCCCTCGAAAATGACTTCTGAAATCTGTCAACGGTTTGCGGTTGACGCCCTCGAACGCGTTCCGTGCACTTCTACAACAAGCAGCGGCCGTCCCCCGGCAGGAATGCCGCCGGACAGCGCTTGCTTACGCGAACCCAAGCTGGTATCTTCAGGCGCGAGGTTCGATACAGCACAACACAACTGAGGAGTGACCTATGGGTGAAACTGCGGTTGCACCTCCCACCCCGGAGGAGTCTGACTCTTTCCTGAGCCGTGCAGTCGGTGTTTTCATCTCGCCGGGCGCCGCCTTTGAATCCATTGCCCAGCGGCCCAATTTCCTGGCTCCCTTGATTGTGGTGACCGTCGCCACGATCGCGGTCATCGAAGCGATGCTCGACAAGCTCGGCGCCGAGCAGATTGCCCGCCGGTCCATCGAGATGACCAAGCAAGCCGCCAGTCTAAGCGCCGATCAGATTGCGCAGCAGGCTCACCAGGCCGCACCCATCACGGCTATCTTCATGCGGGTGATTGGGGTCTTGGCGCCGGTGGTTATGGTGCTCATTATTGCGGCAGTGGGACTCTTCATTGCCAATGTGCTTTTCGGCGGTAAAGCAAACTTCAAAACCGCCTTTTCGGTCGTCTGCTATGCCGATCTGGTAGGGCTGGTGGGCGGCGTTCTGACCGCGGTCATGGTGTTCTTCGGCGATCCCGAGCAGTTCAATGTGCAGAACCCGATTCCGAGCAATGTCGGGTTCTTCCTGAACATGCATGACACGCCGAAGGCGCTTTACGCCATCGCCAGTTCGTTCGACATCTTCACCATCTGGATGCTGCTCCTGACGGCTTTGGGCCTCTCCGCCGCGACGGCGAGGAAGGCGCGTCCCGTCCCGATTTTCCTTTCTTATATGGGGATCTGGATCGTCTGGGTGCTCATCAAAGCCGGTCTCGCCCTGGCGACGGGATAAGCACCAAAGCCAGGAGCCAGGAGCCGGGGTTTCGAAACGTGGTATCTTAGTGCCTCTGGCCCCTGACTTCTCTCGGTATGCCCATCCGGTTTGAAATTCTCGCCGAAGACAAGACGACTCACGCTCGAGCGGGACGGCTCCACACTCCGCACGGCGTGGTGGAGACGCCCATCTTCATGCCGGTCGGGACCTGCGGCACGGTGAAGGGCCTGCCGCAGGCGACGCTCGAAGACTTGGGCGTCCAAATCCTGCTGGCCAACACCTATCATCTTTACCTCCGCCCCGGACACGAACTCATCCGCGGCGCCGGTGGGCTGCACCGCTTCATGTCCTGGCCGCGGCCCATTCTGACGGACAGCGGCGGCTTTCAGGTAATGAGTCTGAAGTCACTGGGCAAGGTCACGGAGGATGGCGTGTGGTTCCGTTCGCACCTGGACGGCTCCAGCCACTTCCTTTCGCCCGAGCGCGCCGTGGAAATTCAGTTGGCCCTGGGCGCGGACATCATCATGACCCTCGACGAATGTGTCGAGTACCCCGCCAGCCACGAAACGCTTCAGCGGTCCGTCGCGCTGACCACGCGCTGGGCGGAGAGAGCCAAGCAATTCTATCGGCAGGAGCGAGAAGGCGCGGAGGTGCCTGGCGCGAAGGGCCAGGGGCCGGATGAAGATCCGGCCGTTGGGTCAGCCGGCGCGGACGCCTTGAGGCCAGCCCGGAACGCGCCTGACATGCCTGAAACTGGGCAGCCCCTATCCACCCAGCTCCCGGTAACTGGCGCCTGGCGCCTGACCTCTGACACCTTTCCGACTCTGTTCGGCATCGTCCAAGGCGGGACGGACAGAGCGCTGCGGCGCCAGAGTGCCGAGGCCCTGCTGGAACTGGACTTTGAAGGGTACGCCCTGGGAGGCCTCGCGGTGGGCGAGCCCAAATCCGAGATGTACGACACGGCGGAATTCACGGCGGAGTTGCTGCCCCGCGAACGGCCGCGTTACCTCATGGGAGTGGGCACGCCGGGGGACCTCGTGGAAGGCGTGGCGCGGGGCATCGACATGTTTGACTGCGTGATGCCTACCCGCAATGCGCGCAACGCGTGCGCGTTCACCTCCGCAGGCAAGATCGGCCTGCGCAACGCGCGCCACGCGCGCGACACGGGACCGCTTGATCCCACCTGCACTTGCGCGGTGTGCCGGCGCTACTCGCGCGCCTACCTTCGACATCTCTTCATGAGCGGTGAAATGTTGGGCGCGATCCTCGCGACGCACCACAACGTACACTTTTATCTTGACACTATGCGCAAAATCAGGCAGTCTCTTTTGCTTGACGAATTCCCGGAGTTCCAGTCAAAAATGCGGGCGATGTCCTAATCGCTCTCATTCCCGAAAAGAATCCGGAAAGCCCGAACGCGATAAAGCCCGCCCCTCTGCGGCGGAGACTTCATCCAAATCCCAGAGACTTCCGGCTCGACCTTGATCGAGTGCTTGTTCATTCATCGTGCCCTGCTCGCAGCGGACCCCGGCATGGGGGGCGCGCTTAGCCAGTTCCTCCTTCTATTTGCACCGCTCTTTGCAATCTGGTATTTTCTGGTCATTCGTCCGCAACAGCAACAGCGCAAGAAACTTCAGGAGATGCTCGCAAACCTGAAGACGGGCGACCGTGTATTGACCAGCGGCGGTATTTATGGGACGATCATGGGCTTCCGTAACAACGTCGTGCAGCTCCAGATCGCGAGCCAGATAAAGGTTGACGTGGCGCGCTCGGCGATTACGGGAATCGCAAGCGAAGAAGCGGAGGCAGCGGCTTCCGGCGGGAAGGCGAAGAAGTAGCATCTCATGGAAACCAAGATTCGTGGACGAGTCATCGTAATCGTTGTCGTCATTTCTCTGTGCATTCTGGGCATCATCGGGCTTCCCAAGAACGTTAAGGAGCTCAAAGAGAACCTGCACGATCGAATTCACCTGGGGCTGGACCTGAAGGGTGGAACGCACTTGGTCCTGCAGGTGCAGGTTGAAGAGGCGGTTAAGATCACCTCGGACGAAGCCGAGGAACGCCTCAAGGACGAACTGCGCGCCAAGAATATCCCGTACGCGGACATCCAGAAGAACGACGATACAACGGCCAATCCCCCCATTCACCGCATACTCCTTAAAGGAATCCCTCAACCCAAGTGGTCGGACCTGCAAGCTCTGGCCAGGGATCAGTTCACGGATTGGGAATTAGCACGCGTTCCGGGCGACGAGACGGCCCGCCAGTTGACGCTGAAAGCCACCGCGGCCGCAACCCTGCGCAACCAAGCCTTGACGCAAGCGATGGACACGATCAATCGCCGAGTCAACGCCTTGGGTGTGACGGAACCGACCATCGAGGAGTACGGACAGGGTAACTACGCGATGGTGGTAGAGTTACCCGCCGTTGATGACCCCTCCCGCGTTAAAGACATCATTCAGTCCACCGCGCTACTGGAACTCAAACTCGTACAAGACAACGCCTACCCCTCGCGCGAGGCAGCGCTGGCGGCGCACGGCGGAGTCCTTCCCCCGGATACCGATCTCGTGCCCGGTTCCTCGGGTGAGAACGGCCAGGAATCGTACTTCCTGCTGAACCGCATTGCGGCGGTTACGGGCCGCGACCTGACAGGCGCCGAGCCCTCACATGATCAAGCCGGACGGCCCAGCGTGAACTTCACGCTCAACCGCGACGGCGCCGCGCGCTTCAGCCGCGTGACCGGCGCCAACATTGGCAAGCAGTTGGCGATTGTCCTCGATAACCGCGTCGTTGATGCCCCCGTGATTCATGGCCAGATTTCCGACCGTGGCGAGATCACCGGAGGGTTTACCCCCCAGAAGGCACAGGACTTATCACTGGTGCTGCGGTCAGGCGCCCTGCCGGCCTCGATCAATATCCTCTCGGAAGAGACCGTTGGTCCTTCGTTGGGAGCAGACTCGATCCGCCACGGCGTCATCGCCTCGATTGTGGGATTACTCGCAGTCATGGGCTTTATGCTGGTGTACTATCGTGGCTCGGGAATTAATGCAATTCTGGCGCTAACCCTGAACCTGCTTATCCTGTTGGCATTGCTCGCATACTTTGGCGCAGTCCTGACCTTGCCCGGCATCGCGGGGGTCATCCTCACGGTGGGCATGGGTGTGGACTCCAATGTGCTGATCTTTGAGCGGATTCGGGAGGAGTTGCGTTTAGGCAAAGCTGTGGGCGCGGGTGTGGCGGCCGGGTTCGAACAGGCCTTCCGAACGATTATTGATACCCACGTAACTACGGTGGTTTCCGCCTTGATTCTTTTCACTTTTGGAACAGGGCCAATTCGCGGTTTTGCTGTAACTTTGACCATTGGTCTTATTGCCAACCTTTTCACTTCGGTGTTCGTCTCGAGAGTTATTTTCGACTACGTGCTCGCGCGGCGTGAAAAGGGCGAAGAATTAAGCATTTAGCGCAGGCACAGGGGGCGCAATGCCGCCCCCGCACAAGGAAAATTCTGGAACTTCTCTCCCTTCTGCGGTGTCCATCTTAACGGTGAGGTCCGAAGACAACCCATGGAGTTTTTTCACGAACCCAAGATTAACTGGATGGGGATCAAGTGGTATTTCATTGCCCTGTCTTTACTTCTCGCTTTAGTGGGAATTGGCTCCATGGTTGTCCACCGCGGGCTAGTGTACGGGATTGACTTCCGTGGTGGCACGCTCGTCTATGTCAAGTTTGCCCAGACGCCCAACGTCGATGCCATCCGCACCCAACTCGACCAACATAACCTGCGTAACGCCACGATTCAGGGATATGGGCCCGCCAGCGATAACGAAGTGATCATCGGGCTCGACCTGCAAACGACCGCTTCCAGCGACGCTTTGGACGCTGGCAAACGGGCGATTGTGGATGCGTTGGCGGGACTGTTTGGCGCTCCTCCGGCAGGCAAAGCGGATTTCAACAACTCCAGTCCGCGGACCGTGGCGGAGCGGCTGCTGGCGGCGGATCCCCTGGTGATCGGAGCGAAGGGCCTCGATGCGGCAGCTCAGACTTATCGCAACCTTGCGGATGCGATGGTGCGTTACCGGGACAGCTCGCGCGGCGGTTTGATTTCCGACCTAGGAGAACTGCGCAATGTACCTGGCGTCACGTCAGCCGTGACGAGTGCCATGGCCAGCGACTTTTACGTTTCCGGTTACGCCATCAAGAACACCGAGATCGTGGGGCCCAAAGTGGGCGAAGACCTGCGCCGCCAAGCCTTGTACGTGACCTTGGCCGGCCTGGGTGCGATGCTTATTTACATCTGGTTCCGGTTTGAGCTAATTTACGGTGTGGCAGCGGTGGTTGCGACGTTCCACGACGTTATCATTACTATCGGATTCTTCTCCCTGCTGAATAAGGAAATCACCCTGACGGTCATTGCAGCTCTGCTGACCCTGGTGGGCTACTCCATGAATGACACGATCGTCGTCTTCGATCGCATTCGGGAAAACGTCCATGCCAACAAGCGCGAGGAGTTTGGTACCCTCGTGAACCACAGCATTAACCAGACGCTCAGCCGGACCATTCTGACTTCAGGGCTGACTTTTCTGGCGGTTCTCTCCTTATTCCTGTTCGGAGGCGAGGTTATCCACGGCTTTGCCTTCACGCTGGTGGTGGGAGTAATTATCGGCACTTATTCTTCCATCTTTATCGCCAGCCCGATTGTGGTGTATTTTTACCAGCGCATTGCCAAGGGTGGAGCCGGTCAGAAGGTGAAGGTTATGGAGCGTGAGGCCGCCACGGCCCGCCGCTAGTTGGCGAGCGGTCTTGCGTGTTGAGCACGTGGCCAGTTTTTGAGGAGGCGAAAATCCATGTTTGAAGACAGCCTGCTGGACTCCTCGCCTAAGAGCGCGCCAGTCCTTAAGAAAAGTCACTGGCTCCTTTCGTTAGCTATAGGCGTGGCGGTGTTCTTGGCGCTGTACTTCTTGTTGCCAACGGTCTCAGCGGCCGACACCAAGGTGATTGTCGCACAGTCAGCGATCCTGGCTGTGATATTTACAGGCTTTGCTTTGATCCTGTGCTATGTCGTGGCAGACTCGAAACGCTACGGCTTCAATACAATTCTCTGGTTCATTATCAATCTGATCCTGCCCCTTGTGGGTTTCATTTTCTATCTGCTGTATTCGGCATTCAAGACGGGGGATTGGAAGCGGGCAACCCTGCCAGTCGCGTACATGGTGGAAGTCATCCTCGTTGGGCTGATGGTACTGTATCCGTTGATCTATACGGAAGCACTGCCGAAGGCACAGTTGATGACCTTCCTGGCAGCCCCACCGCCACCGCCACCGCCCCCCCCACCGCCGGCAGCTGCGGCTCCTGCTCCTAAGATCATCCGCCGCATCAGCGCGGAAGACATTATGCGAGCCCCCACCGTTATTCCCAAAACCATCGCCCAAATTAAAGATGAACCTGAACCTGCCCCGAACGCCGGAGCAGTGGGTGTGGTCGGCGGCGTACCCGGTGGCATGCCCGGTGGCCAGATGGGCGGCGTACTGGGCGGAGTAATCGGCGGTGTCATGTCCGCTGCTGCTCCTCCCCCGCCACCGCCACCGAAGGCTGCGGCGCCTAAACGGATCCGCGTGGGCGGCCAAGTGGAATCGGCCAAGTTGATCTTCCAACCCAAGCCGGACTATCCGCCGCTCGCTAAGATGGCACGGATTCAAGGCACGGTGCGTCTGGAAGCTGTTATCAGCAAGGACGGCACCATTCAGGACTTGAAAGTTATGAACGGCCACCCGCTGTTGGTCAAGGCAGCTTTGGAAGCCGTACAGCGGTGGCGTTATCAGCCGACATTACTCAACGGCGAACCCGTTGAGGTTGTAACCGAGATCGATGTGAATTTCACTTTGGCGGAATAGCAAGAAGAAAAATTTCCAGGAGGGAACACAACATCATGTTAGCAGCTAACCTTATGGCTCTGGGTCTATGGCTCTTTCAGGAAGGCGGAGAGGCAGCGGCAACATCTTTCGACCCCATTTCCATGTGGCGGTCGATGGGCTGGCCCGCCCGTACAGTCGTGATCGTGTTGTTCATCATGTCAGCTTGGTCCATCGGCGTGATGATTGATCGCTGGATTGCTTTCAGCTCTGCCCGTAAACAGTCGCGGGTCTTCGCCCCGGCCGTCGCGGGTGCCTTGAAAGATGGCAAGATTGACGAAGCTATTTCGATCGCCGAGCAGAACAAGCGCAGCCACTTGGCAAAAGTCGTCACGGCAGGCCTGCAGGAATTCCAAGCCCATCAGGCTTCCACGGAAATCTCCGGCGAAACCATTGAGGCCTCCAAGCGCGCTCTCGAGCGGGCGGCAGCCATCGTGCACGCGGAATTGAAGCGGGGCGTTTCCACCCTCGCCACGATCGGCTCCACGGCTCCTTTCGTCGGCCTGTTCGGAACCGTGCTGGGAATCATCCACGCGTTCCAAGGGATTTCGTCGGCAAAGTCAACTGGTCTGGCCGCCGTCGCGGGTGGTATCGCAGAAGCCCTGGTCACCACTGCTATCGGTCTGTTCGTAGCTATCCCGGCCGTGTGGATTTACAACTACTTCACCACCAAAGTCGAATCCTTCGACGTCGAGATGGACAACTCCTCGTCCGAGCTGATCGACTACTTCATCAAGAGGTCATCGCGGGGGAAGAAGTAAATGGCTAAAAGAACCACGTCGCTTGGGGCTGTCTCGGATATTAACGTGACCCCCATGGTGGATGTGATGCTTGTCCTGCTGATCATCTTCATGGTGGTTACGCCCATGTTGCAAAAGGGCGTCAGTGTGGACCTGGCGCGCGTCCAGAACCCACGGGCTATGCAAGATGCCGATAAGGAAGACGCCGTGGTGTTGGCCGTCACACGGGATGGCAAGTTCTACCTGGGCTCTGACGCGATTGCCATCGACAAAATCACCGCCACCGTCAAAGACCGTATTTCCAGCAAGCTCGACAAGACGGTCTACGTCAAGAGCGACTCGCAAGCCAAGTATGGCGATGTCGTCTCCGTGGTGGATAACGTCCGCGCCGCGGGAGTGGACTCCCTCGGCCTGCTGACCGAAAAAGTCCAGCACCACGTGCCGGGTGCAGCGCCGACCGTCACGCCCTGAGGCGTCTGGCCGTCTGCCCCGGTTCGCTAACCGATAGGAGGGTAGTACTATGGCTATGGCCGTAGGGGGTAGCAAGAAAGGTCCGATGGTGGACATGAATGTTACCCCACTCATTGACGTTCTACTGGTGCTGCTCATCATCTTCATGGTGATCACACCTCTGACCCCCAAAGGGTTGGACGCGCTCGTTCCGCAGCCCAACCCTCACAAGGACCAACCGGTTAATCAGGACGTCCTGAACCGCACCATCGTCGTCAGTATCGACGCGCAACGTCAGATTAAGATCAACCAGGAACCGACGACGTTGCAGGCGTTGGGACCGCGGCTCGAGGACATTTTTAAGACCCGCAACGAACGCGTTATGTTCGTGAAAGGCGATCCCACCCTACCCTTTGGCGATATCGCTACAGTCATTGATATCGCAAAAGGCGCCGGGATCGACAAGATTGGGTTAATTACCAAGGCAGTTGAGGAAGGTTAGTTCCCTGCTCGCCCTGGTTGACGGAGGAACCCAGATGAAACTCTACAAGCTCGCCCCGCTCTGTGGGGCGCTGCTGCTGGCCGTTGTATCTTGTGGATGCAGCAAGCTGAAGGCTCGTGACCATCTTAACAAAGGGGTTGCAGACTTCCGGAACGCTCAGTTCCAACCCGCTATCGTACACTTCAAGAGTGCGATCGATCTTGATCCCACACTGCTCAACGCCCGGCTGTACTTGGCCACGGCTTATGCGCAGCAGTACGTCCCGGGGGGCGAGTCGCCGGAGAATCTCAAGATTGCTCAGGACGCCATCTCCTCCTTTGAGGACGTTCTGAAGATGGATCCGGGTAACGCCACTGCCATCGCCAGCATCGCTCAGATCTATTACAACATGAAGAAGTTCGACAAGGCCAAGGACTACCAGCAACGCCGTCTCCAGCTTGAACCTAACAATCCAGAACCCTACTACTGGATCGGCGTACTGGATTGGGCCATCTGTTTCCCGCGCACGCAGCAGCTTCGCAAGGATCTCCATATCGATATGTCCAAGGATCCGAAACACCCGAACGAGCTGCCTCCTATTCCCAAGAAGCAGCTTGCGGAGCTGACCGACCAGAACGGCCCGCTGGTCGACGAAGGCGTCAAGGCTCTGAACAAAGCCATCGAGCTCAAACCGAACGATGCCGACTCGATGGTTTATCTTAACTTGATGCTCCGGCAAAAGGCCGAACTCGAAACCGACGCAGATGCCCGCGCCGAAGACACGAAGCAGGCCGAAGAGTGGGTGGACAAAGCGCTGGCCGCCAAGAAAGCTGGATCAGGAGCTGCCAGCACCAGCTCTGCTTCATCCCAATAGACCGGAACGTTTTCTTTTCAAGTCCAGGCCGGATTCGCCGGGAACTCTAGACCCAATGCGAATCCGGCCTTTTGTTTCTCCACCCCGCAACCGGTGCCCCCCGCTCATAAGGCGCTCTGATGGCTGGCCATGGCCGAGCGGAAGACGGCCAGGTTGCCTTCGTTGATCACGATCGTGCCGGTATCGACACGCGCGGGCAAGGGCGAGGCCGGTGCTGTCCTCCAATCCTTGAACTCATGCACGACGTTGTGGTGCAGGTCGTCGAGGAAACGCAGACTGTAAAACGCCATCGTGTAGGACTTCTGGGCAACCGTCGCCGAGACGACTTTCTTCTGGATGAAGTCGAGCGTCTCGACGTTCTTGTCCATCGCCACGATGGGGACCTTTCCCTCCAGCCCCACGCGGTGCAGGGTTTCCGCTGCGCCGGGTCCCCCGGAAGCCTCCAGGCACAAGATACCGTCGATCGTCTCTTTCTTGTTAAACAGGTCAGAAACCAGATCATTCGCCACACGCGGGTCACCCTGATCGTCGAGCGTGTGTATAATCTTCAAGTCAGGGTACTTGGCGAATATCTCTTGCGCCCCGTGCAGGCGCTCGTCCAAATTCAATTGCCCCGGAATGGTAATCAGAACCAGCTTGCCCTTTCCGTTCATCAGACTCGCAATCTGCCTCCCGCTCTCCATGCCGGCCTGGCGGTTGTCCGTTCCCACAAACAGGATGCGTTTGGAATCGGGAGCGTCGGTGTCCATTGTGATCACCGGAATCCCCGCTCCGATAGCGTCGTTGATGGCGGCGGTGAAGAGATCCGGACGCGCCGGCGCCACCATGATTCCCGCTGGGTGTTGAGCGACGGCTTCCTTAAACACCCTGAGTTCTTCCTCCGGCGAATAATAGGTGGGCCCTCGGAAATCCGCCTTCACGCCCATGCCCCGTGCGGCGTCCCGCAAGCCCGCCTGCGCTTCTTGCCAGTACGAGAGGTTGATGTTCGCGGCCACCAGAATGTACCGCTCGCTTTCCTCATGAAAAGGCTTCTGGCACGAGTCCGCAATCGCGGCCACCAGAAGCACCCCCAGAAAAACCACTAATGGGTGATGCTGTTTCATGGCTTCCTCCTTGCTGTCAGCCCTTGTCTTCCTGGTTATACGCGGATGGTGGAAAGCTCCCCCAAGGCCTTGCTGTATGAGGAAAGGGTACCACAAGACGGTTTCGAGGGGTGCCCCCACTGCGCCTCCCTGCGGCTCTCGGGAGACGGCTCTCCCGAGAGGTTCGACCCGCTGCTACGCGGTTCTTGCCCAACCTGTTAGAATAGGTATAGAAGGTATGGTTCAATTCGAAGACATTGTCCGCCAAGTCCAGTCCTATCGCCCGAGCGGCGACCTCAGCTTACTACGTAAGGCCTACGAGTTCACCGCCGCGCAACACCGCACGCAAATGCGGCTCTCCGGCGAACCGTTCATTTGCCATCCGCTGGAAGTCGTGTGGATCCTGGCGGGAATGAAGATGGACTCAACCTGTCTCACGGCGGGGATGCTGCACGATGTCATCGAGGACACGCGCACGACGCCCGAACGCATCCGCCAGGATTTCGGCGAAGAAGTCGCGCGCATCGTGGAGGGCGTCACCAAGATCGGCCGTATCAAGTTCCTGAGCCCCGAGGAACAGCAAGCCGAGAACTTCCGCAAGATGCTGCTGGCCATGGTGGACGACATCCGCGTCGTTTTGGTGAAGCTCGCGGACCGGCTGCACAACATGCGCACGCTGGAGTACCTCCCCGCCGAACGCCGCCTGCGCATCGCGCGCGAGACCCTGGACATCTACGCGCCCATCGCGCATCGCCTGGGCATGGGGAAAATGCGCGGCGAGTTGGAAGATCTGGCCTTCCGCCACCTGGAGCCCGAAGCCTTCGAGGACCTCAAGCGGACCATCGAGAGCCGCCGCAAGGTGAGCGACGAGTTTCTGGCGGAAGTGCGGGCCCAGGTCGAAGCCAAGATGCTGGAAGCGCACGTCCCGGCGCGCATCGAGGGCCGCGTCAAGCGTCTTTACAGCATCTGGCAGAAGTTGCGCCGCCAGCAGATCCCGATCGAACAGGTCTATGACCTCCTGGCCGTGCGCATCATCACGGACAGTGTCAAGAACTGCTACGCAGCGCTGGGCGTCATCCACAATACCTGGCGGCCCGTTCCCGGACGCATCAAGGATTTCATCGCCATTCCCCGCCCCAATCTCTACCAGTCGCTGCACACTTCCGTGATCGGACCGCACGGGCAGCCCTTCGAAGTGCAGATTCGCACCGAGGAGATGCACCGCCTGGCGGAAGAAGGAATCGCGGCGCACTGGAAGTACAAGGACGGAACCCCGCTGAATCAACAGGACGAGGAGCGCTTCGCCTGGCTTCGCCACCTGGTCGAATGGCAGCAGGAAATGCGCGACCCCGGCGAGTTCCTGTCCACACTCAAGATCGACCTCTACCCCGAGGAAGTCTACACCTTCACGCCCAAGGGCAAGGTCATCGTGCTGCCTCGCGAGGCCACGCCCATCGATTTCGCCTACGCCATCCACACGGAAGTCGGCCACCGCTGCGTGGGAGCCAAGGTCAACGGCCGTCTGGTTCCCCTGAAGTACCACCTGCGGAATGGCGACATTGTGGAGATCGACACGCAGGCCAACCACGCTCCCAGCCGCGACTGGCTGGCCCTGGTCAAGACTTCCCGGGCGCGCAACAAGATCAAGCACTGGATCAACGTCGCCCAGCGCAAGGAGGCGCTCGAAATCGGTAAGCGCCTGATCGAAAAGGAAGCGCGCAAGTACGACATTTCGCTCAAGAAGATTACCGACCAAGACTACGCGCGTGTCACGCGTGACTACGGCTGCGCCCTGCCCGACGATCTCTACGCCGGCATCGGCTATGGGACGTTCGCGGCGCGCCAGGTGCTAGCAAAGCTCGTGCCTGCGGCGAAACTGGAACCCGCACGTCCCTCGCGCCTCGCGAGTTCACTCAAGCGCGTGCTGGGCGGCTCTTCGGATCTCGCCATCCAGGTCCACGGCCTCGACGACCTGATGGTTTACCGCGCCAAATGCTGCAACCCGGTGCGCGGAGAAGAAATCATCGGATACATCACGCGCGGCAAAGGCATTGCCGTGCATTCTCGCCACTGCTCGAACGTACAGAACCTGCTTTACGACGCCGATCGCCGCATCGATGTCCAGTGGGTCGGCCCGAAACTCGCTCTCTACCCCATCAAGCTCACCTTGGTCACCGAGGACCGTCAGGGCTTGCTCGCCGACGTCACCTCCGTCATCGCCAACGTCCATTCCAACATCCAGAGCTTCGAGGCGCGCACCACCGACAGCCGCGCTACCATCGATATCACCGTCGACATCGTGGACGTCGAACACCTCGAGAAGATCGTCTCCTCTCTCCGCAAGATCGAAGGCGTCTACCAAGTCGAACGCGTCCCGCAAACCTGACGGGCGGGCCTTGCGCCTGCTACCTTGGGTTGCTGAACTGAGACCGAGTCGCGCCGGGCCATGCGGGCCGCAGTGAAAGTCCCCAGGCGACCATCCTGTGCCCCTGCCGCTCCCTCAAACCCTCGGCGTCGTCTTGAGTAAGACGAAGATCCCACCCTAACTCAGTCAGGTCGGCTCACACCTCAACCCCACCCAACCTGGATTCCTTACCACTTTGGGACGTTAGTGGAAGGGCAGGGATTGAGAGGCTGCGGGAGAACCCGAGAGGGGCCGCAACCTTTGTCCCCGCAGGGGACGCAGGGAGTAGCCGGGGGCAACGCCCCTGGAAAAGCGTTCCCCGGTACAGCCGACCCTGAAGGAGTCTGTGTGGCAACGGCAAATCGTAGCGGCGGTCTATGACCGCCGTCGTTGAGAATCAACGACTTCGGCCCTCATACAGCGCCGCCGCAGTGTGCCCCGTCGGATTGCCACACAGACCCTGAAGGGGTCGATTTTCCATTGTTTGCGCCGCTGGCCACCATGTGACCCTTTCAGGGTCAGGCCTCGAAACGTGGCGCTTTCCGGGGGCGTTGCCCCCGGCTGCCGACTTGCACCCTTTCAGGACAGCCTGGATTCCGAGTGTTTCCGCAGCCTGTTCAGCCCCGCCCTTCCCAAAACCGGTGAGAAATCCAGGCTACGCGCGCGGAGCCAACGAGGCGCGCCAGGCCCGGAGTTGAAGGCCCAGCCTTCCTGTGGCCGTAGCGCGCAGCAGTGGGAGAGTTTGACCAGGCCAGCAAACTCGAAGCCTGAACATATAGAAATGTGCGGCGTTGTACTCAACGCAAGTTAGAAGACCGGCTGCCGTGAGTGGAAGGACCCCGCAGTGAGCCAGGGGGCTGCGTCAGCCCTCCGAGATCAGCTCTGCGGCTTCGACTCGGAGGGTGGGGCTACGCTGACTTCCGAGGTTTCAATGCCGGCTGCACTTATGTCTTCGGTTGAAGGTTCGTTTGGCGTGCGGCCGGCAAGTTTTTTCTGTGCGCGGCGTTCGGCTTTCGCGCGCTGCTTTTCCAATCTCTTCATTTCCTTCTGACGCTTCAGGTACGTAGTGCCCATCAGGTCTCCTTCGCATACAAAGGTAAGCCAACGATCTCCCCACCGCTGCGTTGGGGACTACCAGCGAGGTTCCCGCGGCTTGCGCGGGGCTTCGCGGTAATCTTCGTATGAAAATCCGCCCGGCCTTCGCCCTCCGCCGCCTCTGCTGTGCGACGGGGGCCGGTCCGTTTTGGGACGCGCTTCGTTCACCTTAAGAGCCCGGCCCCCGACCTCTTTTCCATCAAGGCCAGCAATCGCCTTGGCCGCTTCTTCATCATTGGGCATTTCCACGAATGCAAAACCGCGGGCTCGGCCAGTCTCCCGATCCATCGCTACGTGGACTCGGGTAACCTGCCCGAACGCTTGGAACAACTCGGTCAACTCGCTTTCCGTCGTTTGAAAACTCATATTGCCAACAAAAAGGTTCTTCATTTTTCTCCCTATCCGGGGCGCACCGTTTCACGTGCGGGCGCGGCCGCCCCCAGGTTTGTCTTACCAAGAGTTTTGGACAAAGATCCGGAAATGGCCCGACCGCGACGGATGGCGGAGTTTGCGCAGCACCGTCGCTTCGATCTGGCGGATGCGCTCGCGAGTAACATCGAAGATCCGGCCGACTTCCTCGAGCGTGCACGCGCTGTCATCGTCCAGGCCAAACCGCATGCGGATAATTGCTTCCTCGCGAGCCGTCAGCGTCTTCAGCATGGACGCCACCCGTTCCTTCAGGTTGAGGTTGATGACCGCCTCCGACGGCGATGCAAAAGCCTTGTCCTCGATTAAGTCACCCAAGTCCGACTCGCCGTCCGTCCCCACGGGCGTCTCCAAAGATACGGGCTGCTGCGCAACCTTCCGGGTGCTGCGTACCTGCTCGACAGACACGTCCAAGCACTGCGCGATTTCTTCGGCGGTCGGCTCGCGGCCCAGTTCCTGCACAAGTTCTCGGCTGGCGCGCATCTGCTTATTGATCGTCCCGAACATGTGCACAGGCACTCGAATCGTGCGCGCTTTATCGGCGACCGCACGCGAGACCGCCTGGCGAATCCACCAGGTGGCATAGGTGGAGAATTTGTACCCTCGACGCCAATCGAATTTGTCAGCCCCCCTCATCAGGCCGATATTCCCTTCCTGGATCAAGTCGAGGAACTCCAGACCCCGGTTCACGTACTTCTTGGCGACGGACACCACCAGGCGGAGGTTGGCCGCGGTCAGTTCCTGCTTCGCCCGTTCGGCTTCGGTTTCGCCGCGCCGGATCAGAACCAGCGAACGTTTCAGGGCGGTGAGCCCGACCTCACTCGCTTCCTCGATCTCTTTTAGTTGCGCGCGGCGTGAACGCATATCCTTGCGCAACGCGGCCACCCCGCCAGAAGCGGCGCCGGTACGTCGCGCCAGCCGGGCGGACTCGCGCCCCAACGAATCCAACTGCTCGACCGTGTGGCGCAACTTGTCAATCAGGCGCTTCCTTTCGAACGGATGAAACCTAATCGAGCGAGCCAACCGCGACATCTCAACCCGCGTCCGCGCGAGCCGGTAGCGCGCGTGCAAGCGAGCACGGTGGTTCGCTCTCGGAATACCATGGAGCCGCGCCGCCTGCTTAAGCGCGACGGTGTGGAGTTTCTCGAGCTTGTCGATGACCCGCAGCGTGACACGGCTCCTCTGCTCGATTTCTCCCGCACCCAGCTCTTCTTCATCGAACTGAACAACCTCCCTAATCAAGCGTGCACCCTTGCGCACGTCCTTGGCAATTCCGATGATCTCTTTCAGCACCAGCGGAGAACGTGAAATTGTCTTGAGCACCAGCCCCCGGCCGCGCTCCATACGTTTGGCAATGACCACCTCATCTTCCCGCTTTAACAGCGGCACGCTGCCCATCTCACGGAGATAGAGCCGGACCGGATCGCTGGTCATGTCCAAAAGGTGAGCTGTCTCGTCAGTCTCGGTCTCTTCACCACGGACCGGGTCTTCCGGCGCCTCGACTTCCACGCTTCCCGTACCCCCGAGCGCACCGCGGGCAGCGCTCGCCACAGAAGCGTCGTCGTCGAGGTGGTCGTTGTGGCGTTCGAAGGCGGAAAAGTGGCCGCCGATTTCCGCCGCGGCGCGCATCTCCCTTGGCACGATGTCGCTTACCTCGTCGTAAGAGACATAACCGCGTTCCTTGCTCAGGTTGATGAGGCCGTGGGCCCGGTCATTAGGTTTCTGAAGCATGAGCGACAAAACTCTCCCGCTGAAGGGACGGCTGAAATCAGCGGTCCGTTTCTTATGACCCTACGACTACCAAGAAGGGGCCCTGGACGCCGCTATCGAAGGATTAAAGCGGCACTTCGTCGAACGTGATAATGGGCGACAGTGCTCTTTTTGGTCTTAGCGTTGAGGGTTGCAACACTCGCCGGTCGCCTGGCACATATTGCTTAACACTTATACTTGTCCATTTTACACTACTGCTCGCGTCGCCGTCCTATATTCTCAAAGGTGCATCCAGAGGCAGAAGAGCCGCAGACTTTAACAGCGAAGGTCTGATGCGCTACCAGTGCTTATGCGGCAGAGCCGGGGAAACTCCCCCACGGATTAGGAAATTCTCCTTGACGGCTTCCTGCACCGGGCGAAAACTATGAAGTCTGGGGCTGAAACTTTCATGACGGAAGATTCCCGGCGGACGGTCGACGTCCTCGTCGTAGGCGGGGGCATCATGGGTTGCGCGATCTCACTGCGTCTGGCGCAAGCGGGGCTGCGGGTCGTGATTCTCGAGCGTGGCGACCCGGGTGCGGAAGCCAGCAGCGCCGCTGCCGGAATGCTCGCGCCGCTCGGGGAGATGATCGAGCCTCGCGTATTCTCGGACCTTTGCATTGCCAGCCGGAGTCTCTACCCAAGCTTCGCCAAAGAGATCGAAGAGTTGAGCGGCCAGCACGTGGGCTATCGCACTGATGGCTCCCTGCTCGTGGCCTTAGACGACCACCAGGAACAGGAACTCGCGGCACTTCGCAGCCTGAGGGTGCCGCGAGGTTCCTCTTTCCAGCCGCTCACAGCCGCGGAAGTACACGCGCAGGTTGGAGGGCTTTCCGCAGAGATCCGCGGGGGCCTCTTTATTGCAGACGACCATTGGGTGGACAACGAACGCTTGATGCGCGGCCTCGTCAGTGCCTGCGCGCGTCTGGGCGTCAAAATCGAACGGCGGCATCCCGTACGGAAGTTCGTGCGCCACGGCGACCACATCCAGAGCGTGGAAACCGGCGGTGACGCAAGTTGCAGTGACGTCTGGAACGCCCCGACCTACGTTTTGGCGAGTGGATGCTGGTCAGGCGAGCTGGCCGCGACGCTCGGTATTGATCTACCTCTTCTACCCTGCCGCGGGCAAATGCTGGAGTTCGAAACTCCCCGGCAGTTACCCTGGGTCGTGCGTGCGGGGCTTCACTACCTCGTGCCTCGCCCGCAGCAACGCGTCCTGGTGGGAACCACCGCAGAATATGTGGGCTTTGAAAAGGCGGTCACCGGCGAGGGCTTGCGCTCCATTCTGGAGGGAGCGACGCAGCTTGCGCCACTCGTACGGGAGCTCCACTTCGAAAGAGCGTGGGCGGGTCTTCGGCCTGACACCGCCGACCATCTACCTGTTCTCGGCTATGGCGAAATCACCAACTTGGTGTTTGCCACAGGCCACTTCCGCAACGGCATCCTGCTGGCGCCCATCACCGCGGAGATCGTCGCGGACCTGATTGTCAGGAATTCAACGCGTCATGCCCTGTACGCTTATCGCCCCACCCGCTTCAGCGGCAGGAAGGGCAACCTCACCGCAACTTAGGGTTGCGTTCTGCAAATAGGTTCACTTATTCGGCGAGTACCAAATCGTTGTAGCGCCGACTTTGAGGTCGGCACGAGCTGACCTCAAGGTCAGCGCTACGGTCAACGCAAATTCGTTACGCGACACTAGTTGATAAGTGAATCCCTGGAACCCGGCTGGCGGCGAGGATCACCCAGCGCCTCGAGTGAACGGACAAACGCCTCAACAATCTGTCCATCAAACTGCGTACCCACGCAGCGGCGCAACTCCGTCACGGCATCTTCCCGCGTACGCCCGCGCTTGTAGGCGCGCTCGGAAACCATGGTGTCGTAGCAGTCGGCAACGGTAATAATACGTGCGCCCAGCGGAATGTCGTCACCCCGCAAGCCGTCGGGATAGCCAGTGCCATCCACCATTTCGTGGTGGTTGCGCACCATGGCGCGAATGCCCTCAATCGCTTTGGCTCTGAGAGGTTCGAGGATCTTCTCTCCCAGCACGGTGTGGCTTTTCATCAAGGCGTACTCATCGGAGGTGAGGAGCGAAGGCTTATTCAACACCGACTCCGGGACGCCGATCTTGCCGATGTCGTGCAGAATGCCACCCAGCCGTACCTCTTCAACCTGTTGTTTGTCCAACCCGTAGTGGCTGGCTATCTGCGCGGCGAGGCGCGAGACGGACTGCGAATGGCCTCGCGTGTAGTGGTCCTTGGCGTCGATGGCGAAAGCCAAGGCGGTCACCGTGTCGAGCAGCGAGGGGCTTTCGAGGTCGCCTTTCGCCACCACGCTCTCGAAGCGTTCGAGGTAATGATTGAAAGCCTCGGGCCCGGTCGAGAACATGCGTTTCATGGTGACGCCCAAGTAAGCTTCCAGCAACTGGCGTTCCCAGCCCGTCTGCGCCGACGCCAGCGTCAGCGTGGCCACCCGGACACAGTTCCCGGCCTGGTGCTTGGCCAGATACATCCCCGAATCAGCCACGCGCAGGATTTCCTCCTGCGTCGGACCGTGCACGGGAAAAGTAGAGATGCCGAAACTCGCGGTCACACCGTGCGCGGCCAGGAAGCGGTCCGCCTCGATGCGCGCGCGCAGGCGCTCGGCCAGAACTTCAGCCTGCTCGGTACGCGTTTCCGGCATCAGGATGGCAAACTCGTCCCCACCGTAACGGGCCATCACGTTCGATTGCCGCACGCAATCGTTGAGCAGATGCGCGACCGCCGTCAGCACCTTGTCGCCTTCCAGGTGCCCGTGGCGGTCATTCACCAGCTTGAAGCCGTCGAGGTCGAGCATGATGACGGAGAAGAGCTGCCCGGAACGCGTGGCCCGGCGCCACTCGCGGTCCAGCGCCTCCATGAAATAACGATGCGTCTTGAGGCCGGTCAGCCCATCCGTGATGGCCTGCTCCAAAGCAACCTGGTAAGCACGCGCATTGTGGAGCGCGATCGCCAACTGGTCAGCCAGCGTGCGCAGTGTCAGGACGTCTTGCTGTGAAAAAGCATGTGCCCGCCGGCTTTCGAGGCTCAGCACGCCCAGAATTTCACCCCGATATTTCAAGGGGAGACTCAGGCCCGCACGCACGCCGGGATGCAGGGAAACATAGTGGGGCGTATCGGCCACAGAGTTCGCAAGGACCGGTTCGCCTCCGTCAGCGGCCAATCCGGCGAGACCTTCTCCCAAGCGAATCCGGCGCCCCAGTAGCCCGGGACCGTAGCCGGCCTCCGCCTCCACCACCAGTTCCCTTTGCTCAGGGTCCATGATCTCGATGCGTGCGAGGTCATACCCAAAAGCGCTGCGCAACTGGCGGCAAATGCTGGGGAGCAGTTCCGCCGGATCCAGCACTGAACTGGCCTTGCGCCCTAGATCGTTCAGAAGCGCCAAGTGGCTGGCGCGCCGCTGCTCGCGTTTGAAGAGCCGGGCGTTCTCAAACGCGCCCGCCACCTCCTGCGCCAGCACCTGCACCAGATCAAACTGCCGCTTGGTCAACGCGTGTTCGCGTTCCAGGTCCGCGAGCGCGAGCACTCCCATCGAGCTATCAGAAAAGTGCACCGGCACACCGCACCAGGTACGCACCTGGGGATTAACCGACCCTAGGCCCAACCGCTTGACCGCGCCCTCCACGTCCTCCGCGACGAGTAACGGTTGGCGAGTTCGATACACGTACTGGGCCAGCGAATCAGCATGGCCACTGGTTCCCGGCGCGGCATCGCTCTCCGAGGACGCCACCACTTCCAGAGGACTTTCGGCCGTATCCTGAAGGAAAAGATCGAAACGGGTGCCTCCGACTAATCCGCTCAATTCACGGCGCAGGATCTCGATCTGAGCCGTCAGGTCAAACGTCGCGAGCAACGACTCCCCCACACGGTGGAGGATCTTCATCTCTTCTTCCTGGCGCTTCGCCGCACGGTTGAGCAGCCAATTCTCGACCGCGACGCTCACCTGGTTGCCGATCGCCAGCGCCACACGCAATTCCTGGGGCTCAAAACTCCGCGGGCTGCGAAAACCCGCCAGTAACACGCCGTAGGACTTCTCACGCACTTCGAGGCCTACGACAAGAAGAGTTCTCAGTCCCTCACTGCGCAAGACATTCCGGAACTCATAAAACACGGGGTCGCGCTGCCAGGCCGTTACCACGTCCGCGCGGCGCAGGTCCCGAAAAACCATCAGGGCTCCCCAGCGCTCGACGCTCAGGGACAAATAGCGAGAAAGCGGGCCGGAGTTAAGCCGTTCCACGGTGGGTGTCGTCAGGCCCCGCGTGGTGACGTGACGTATACCTTCGCCACCCTCCTCCTCCAGGAGGATGTATCCGTCTTCGGTGTCCAGCATCTCCAGAGCGCCACGCAGAGCGTGCTCCGCCATCTGCTGCGGCTCTTGGCACTCGGAGAGTTCCTTGCTGAGGAAATGCAGGCTGGAAAACCAAAACACCTCGTTGCCGCGGCGCAGCCGGACATGGCGGGTCCGCAAAAAACGCCAGAGCAACAAGCCAACAACTACGGTGACAGCAAGGATAACAAACGGCAGCGCCAAGCCACCGGGATGGATCCGCATTTCAGTCACTCCAGGGGATGCTTCTTACACATCCCCTTTATATGACCTCTGCCGGATGCTGCTGTTCCCGTCGCCTGGCGCGTTCTCGATGGGTGCAGAGGGGTCTGGAAGGGCCCAGCAACGGCCGGATGAGTCCCCTACTCCTCCGGCGCGACTATAACACCCTGCGCGAAATATACGCTACTCGTGACAAAGCGTCAACCGCTGTTTGATTAAGATTCAGGAGGAGTTTGCGGAATTGGTCAACGGCCGGGCGAACGGAACAGGCCAAGTCTGAACATCTATTGAATCAGCCTGGCAACGCGAAGAGAGTTGTTTGCCTTTTGCGCAGGAGAAATCCCCATTGCACGGATGTGTGGCGAGGATCATGACGTTACAAGTATCAAAAGCAATCGTCCCGGTATCGAACGGCAGCCCTCACATCACGGGCATCGCTGCTCTCTTTCAAGTCGTGAGAAAATAGTGCAACCTTTTGAGAGGGTCAAACGTCTAATATAGTAACTCAAATCTGTTGACTACCTGGGGAAGTGGGCAATCCCGGGTTGACCGAGTTACCCACTTCCTCCTTCCTTGCATACCAGGTTTGCAGTAGAGAGTAGCGCATTTTTGTCCTAATACCAAGCGAAGAAACTAGCGAGAATAGCCCAGAGGCGTTTTGGAAACGCAGGGCCGAGCGGTGCTATCTCAGTGGAAATAGGGGTTGGTTAGGGGGTTGAAGCGTTCTCTGCTCGGCACCGTGGATTGCTGATCAGGGCAGTCGAGCTTCTGACAGCATCAATTTAACGGATTTGCCCTCGCCGAACTTCCGTGTCAGCCAATCTTCCAGATCCGCTTGTAGCTCCTGCGCGTCCACCTGAAAGCTCGCTTCGATCAGGCCGTCGCGGACGGGCAGCGTCTCATCAAAGGCCCCGCGCCCTGTAAAACTGCGCATACAGAAGCTGTCCAGCCAAGCAACCGGGCAAGGCAGCGCGCCATCCGGTCCCAGAACGTCGATACGAATCTCTCTGGCAAACACGGCGACTCCAACAGGTGCCAGGCATCAGGCGCCGGGGACACACCCAGGCCTGACACCTGGCACGCTCTCCGTCGTACTTATTTCAGTGGGAAGGCCATGGTCGTCATTAAGGCCAATGCCGGCTGGGTAGTGTCCAAGCGCGTGTGCTGGACCACCACATCGATATTGCTCTCCACCTTCAAAGCCATCGGTTTGCCGACGGGAAGAGGCTCTCCGCGGCGGTTCTTCAGACGCTCCAGGCGAATATGAACTGTCCGCCGGGGAGGGCACGTCGCTTCGAAGCCTTCCAGCGGCTCGCGGTCCTCAAAATAGACTGTGATCTTGATTTTCGCCGGGCGCGCTTGCAGGTTGAGCACACAAGCGGACTCATGGCTCTGCATGCCACGCGTACTGTGCTCCGGCAGGTAACTGTCGGGGATCATCCACACTCTTGCACCCACAGATTTCTTTGCCATTCAGCCCTCCTGGGGATCGTCTTGATGAGGCTAGTGTCCTGAGTCGTAGATTGGTTGAAGAATTCCGTGAGGGTGCGGCTTCAGCCGCACCGGCATGAGGCGGGCCTAATTTCCCTTTCCTGGCCTTCGTGGCGGGCATCTTGCCCGCCGCGAAGGCCGGAAAACAGCACTGGGGGCCAGCTTTTATCGGCATGGCTGAAACCATGCCCTGACGGATTATTCATCGAACTTCTGATTTCGGGACGCTAGTCATGCCGAACTCACGGCTCGGCACATACCCCCCACCACTGTGCGCACGGTGCACACTGAGGGGCGGCACGGTCAACGATCTTCTATCTTCATCAACGCGGCGCCTGGCGGACCCGTACTACCAGCCCTCAGGCCAGAAAGTCTCCGTCAGAGCCTTCAGATCGATCTTCTCATCCGGAGCGATGATACGCCCCCCGGGACGCGGAGCCACCAGTTCTTTCCCAACCATAAACGCGAAGTGATAGAGTCCCGCAAACGGGAACGTCGGGGCAGCGCCACCTTGACCGCCAACCACCTCCGCACCTAGGCGGACGTTGTCAATCATCCAGCCCGGATGCCGCAGATGGTAAGGGTTGCGTGACACCTCTTCGCCGTGCTCCGCGACCGCCATCAAGAGGATAGCTTCGACCTCCGGCGTGACGCCCACCATCAGGTTAGGCCGGGGATTCTCATGCCAGAACTCGGTTTCGATAAAAGGCACCGGGCCACGGCCCGTCCGCGCCAGGTAAGCGCCCAGGGCGTCCTTGGCAAGATAGTGCGTGCCAATGTGGGTCGAGTTGAAATCCTGGGCGTGGGGAGCAAACACCACGTCAGGTTTCTCCTTCTCAAATACGGCGCTCAGGACTTCCACCTTTGCGGCCCACTCGTCCGGATGATTTTGACGATTGTCGAGATTGATGTGATCAAAACCCAAGGGAGACTGAGCCGCCACCAGGTTGAAACCCAGCGCCCCACAGGCTGCTTCGAGCTCGCGCCGGCGGCGAGGACGCTGGTCCAACTTGCTGCCGAAGGTGATGGCGCAGTCCGTGACGGCCGCCCCTAATTCCATGCGCATACGCAGCGGCAGCGCGCCAATCAGGCCCTCATCGTCGGGATGCGGCGAGCACACCACAACTTTCAATTGCTGCCCTGCCACGGCCTCTACGACTGGCGCCACCAAGGCACGCGGGGAGGGCCCGGGAGGAATGGCTTTCCCGGCTTCCATCGCCTTGACGTTTGCGTTCACGTAACGCAACCAAACCTTCTGACGACTTTTCCAAGCTGAATACGGATCCTTTGGCATGGGATCCCCCTTTCCCTTCTCTCTAAATAAGACTGCTATCGTACGCCATTGGGTGGCATTTCCAAAAGTCGAAAGAAATGAACTAATTTGGGAAACACTGCGCAAATAAGAGATTTAGGTCTGCTGCACCCTCTTGCGGCGGATAACGAACGGACTCGAATATGAGCCCGCTTCTGTGTACAATTGGCGAGTTTGATGTAAAACCAATCTGAGCTCAGAGGTGAAATATGTATCGACAAAAGCTCCTGGTCGTCCTGCTCCTCGCCCTGGCATTGATTCCTGGCCGAGCCATGGCTGACGAATGGAAGCAACTTTTTAATGGGAAGGATCTGACCGGGTGGAAGCACGTGGGTCCCGGCGGCGACACGGTTGAAAACGGGCTGATTCGGACTCATGGTGGTATGGGACTGCTCTATTGGACAGGCGGCAAGGTGGGCAACTGCGTGATTCGAGTCGTCTATCACATGCGCGACAAGAACGATAACTCCGGTGTCTTCGTCCGGATCCCCCTCGAGCCGCGGGAAGAGTGGATGCCCGTTCACTACGGCTACGAAGTGCAAATCGACAACGAACCGGAAAAATCCGGTGAGGACGAATACCACGTCACGGGCACACTTTACTCACTGACTAAGCCTCTGGCGAAGCCCGGCAAACCTGGTCCCCAATGGAACACCATGGAAATTACGCTGGACGGCCCGCACACCGTGGTGGTCGTGAATGGTGTCAAGGTGACGGACTACACCGAAGGCCAGCCGGTTCCGGCGCGTAAGTTCGACTTTGAGCCGCAGCGCGGCCCGCGTCCCATGGAAGGTTGGTTCGGCTTGCAGAACCACAGTGACAACGACATCGTCTTCTTTAAAGAAGTGGCAATCAAGCAACTGAAGAAGTAGCCGTCAAGCCTGGACCTGGCCGCCGAGCCGCCACAGCATGCTTTGGACACGGCAAATCGTTGGGCAGTTTCTGCTCAGCACGTGGAGCGAAGGCTCTTGATTCTGTCCGCAAGGAGGCAAACGGTGCGAAGATTATCAATCGCTCTGGCTTTGCTGTTTTGCTGCGTTGCCCCAGCGTGGGCCCAGTCCGGCACGTGGAAGCAGCTCTTTGACGGCAAGGATATAACGGGATGGGAGCATGTGGGCCCCGGCCGCTTTGTCGTCGAGCGAGGATTGCTGAAAAGTGAAGGCGGAATGGGTTTGCTGTGGTACACCCGGGAGAAGATCGGGAACGCCAAAATCCGAGTGGTGTATAAACTGGCGAGTAAAGAGACGAACTCCGGGGTCTACGTCCGTATTCCGGAAAGACCCACGGAACCCTGGATGCCGGTCAACAAGGGAAACGAAATCCAGATCTACGATCCGGGTGACGACGCCCACTGCAGCGGCGTGATTTACTCGTTCAGCAAAGCGCTGGCGCGGCCCTACAGGCCTGTGGGGGCCTGGAACACCCTGGAGATTACGCTCCGGGGGCCGCACACCATCGTTTACTTGAACGGAGTCAAAACGGCAGACCATACGCAGGGTGACCCCGACCCGCCGGGAGTACACGAGGGAGATCCGGCCCGCGGACGACGTCCCGATTCCGGGTATATCGGCTTACAGAATCACGACGGGGGGTCGGTGGTTTACTTTCGTGAAGTGGCGGTGCAGCAACTTCCCTGAGAGCGTAACGATCTTGTGGAAGCCCGGTACGCCGCATCAATAGTTCGAAACTTTGCGGGTCGTGAGGCCCGATCACTAATCGGCACCATTCGTGCCAGAGGAGAAATCATGGATACTTTTCATCGCCGGAAATTCTTGCAAGCCGCAGGTTTGGCCGCGGCAGGTTCGCTGGTAGGGGACCTGCGCGCTGCCGGACAAACCGAGGGGGCAGCCAAAACTCGTCCACGCCTTTTGTCCGGGAATTGTGCTTACTCCTACGGGAAATACCTGGAAGCTGGAAAAATGACCATGGAGGAGTTCATCCTGAAGGCCGTGGATCTGGAAATTGACGGGGTCGATATGACCACCTACTACCTGAAATCCACCGACCCCTCGTACTTGATCAGCTTGCGGACCCTGGCCTTCCGGCACGCCATTTCTTTTTCGGGCGCAGCCATCGGCACGGATATGTGCCAGCCTGACGCCTCCAAGCGCGAGGCAGAGCTCGAAAAAATCAAGAAATGGCTCGACGTCACGAATGTCCTGGGCGCTTCTCACCTGCGTGTCTTCGGCGGCAAGATCCCCGATGGCGCCACCGATGAACAGGCCGTCGGATGGGTGGTCGAAACCATGAAGCCGGCTTGCGATTACGCCGCTCAAAAAGGCGTGATCTTGGGCCTGGAAACGCACGGGGGAATCACCGCCAAGGCTTCGAACGTCATCGAGATCCTGCGCCGAGTGGATTCACCCTTCGCAGGCTGCAACCTCGACATCAGCAACTTTGACGAAGACCCCTACGCGCAGGTCGAGCCCTTGATTCCTTACGCGACCCATACGCACATCCGCGACGCCTACGGGCAGCCGCGCAAGCCCATCGACCTCGACCGCATGTGGAAAATGTTCGTGAAGGCCGGGTACCAGGGCTTCATGTCGGCGGAGTATGAGTCGGACGAAGACCCCATGACGGGTGTTCCCAAGCTCGTCGACAAGATCAAGAAGCTCTGCAAGAAGTACTCGAGTGTTTAGTGGCTTGTTGGCGGCTGCCGAGACTCTTCCCCCCGCCCCTGCCACTGTCATCCTAAGCGAAGGACTTCGGCACTTCCTCAGTTTCAAAACCACCGGGGTCCTTCGCTTCGCTCAGGATGACGGCACTTGCGGTCGCGATCCTCGAAATCCTTCCTGTCTGTAAACCTCGTTGCCTTGCTGCCGTCTATTAAGGGTGGACGGCAACGAGGCGAAATGGAGACCGTTCTGACGACCCTCGCGGACATCGCGGCAACGGGGGGCCTTGCCGAAAACGCAGCGGCCCAGGACTTCGACCACCTCGTTCGTCTGCACCAGCGCCGGATCTATCGTGTGCTGTTTTCGCTGGTGCGCGACCCGGACCTTGCCGACAACCTCACCCAGGAATGCTTCCTGCGCGCCTATCAGAAATGGGACACGTTCCGAGGTGAGGCCAGGGTCGAGACGTGGTTGATCCGGATAGCCGTCAACCTGGCGCGTGACCAGGGCCGGAGCCGCCGCTGGCAATTCTGGCGGAGCCTCGTCCGGCAACCCGCGACGGCCGAAAACGGGACCGCGTTCCTGGAGACAACTGATCCCGGTCCGTCTGTGGAGCAGGCTCTTTTGGCGCGCGAACAACTGGCGGCCGTGAAGTCCATTCTGAGGACGTTGCCATTGCAACAACGAACCGTCTTCTCTTTACGCTTCTTCGAGGAAATGTCTTTGGAAGAGATCGCCCAAACGATGGAATTGGAAGTTGGAACCATCAAAGCGCACCTATTTCGCGCCATCAGCAAGGTCAGGAAGGCAGTGAAGGAGCAGAACAAGAAATGAACGACCATCTCAGCGAGGAATCTTGGGCGGCGGCTGTGCTTGATCCGAGCGATCCGGCGGTGGCTGAGCACCTGCAAGGGTGTGCGGAGTGCCGTGCCGAGGTGAGCTCGTTCACGGAAGCGATCAACGCAGCACGGGCTGTAACCCTCCGGGCGGCGGAACGGCCCGAGTCTTTCTGGCGGGCACAGCGTCTGGCGATCACCGAGCGCACGGTGAATCGCACGTTCCCTTCTCCCTGGAAACGGCTGGCCTGGGTTGCAGCCACGGTCATTCTGGTGGTGCTATCGACGACGGTTGTTTCCAGGCGCAATACGCCGTCGCTTCGGACTAGAACCACCCGAGTCGAAACGGATGATGCGCTTCTGCTCAGCGTCCAACAATCCATCCAGAGTGATCTGCCTCAGGCACTCGAGCCGGCAGAACTCCTGACCGAAGAGATTAACCGCGCGGCAGTAAGCCGTAAGAGCCGCTAAGGAACTTTTGACAAGGAGAAAAGCAATGAAAGCTCGTCTCGTTTGGTTCGCAACGATCGCGCTCAGTGTTCCCCTCATGGCGCTGGCGCAAACGAATCCCGCCCCACCGGACGCGTCTGATCCGGCGGATATGCCACCGGGGCCCATGGTTGCCCAGCAACCGGGTGCGCCGCCACCGTCCGAAATGCCGATGGGACGAATGCCACAGGGCGGTCCCCAAGGAGCGCCGTTTGGACTTGGCATGGGCCCCGGCGGCGGACCCGGCCCAGGCATGGGAGCGTGGTGGAAGAACTCCGAGATCGTCTCGAAATTGCAGCTCTCGGACGACCAGGTGAAGAAAATTGAGCAGACTTTCTTGGACCATCGATTGAAGCTGGTAGATCTCCGGGCTGACCTTGAGAAACAGGAACTGCGTCTGCACCCGCTCCTGGATTCCGATCAGCCGGACGAGGCCAAGGTCGGCGCCTTGATTGATCAAATCACCTCGGCTCGGGGCAAGCTGGAGAAGGAAAACGCCATGATGATGCTGGCTATCCGCCGCTGCCTCACGGTGGACCAGTGGAAGAAATTGCAGGCATTTCGAGGCGAACACAGGCCCATGCATCGGCCCAAAATGGAGGGCCCTGCACCAGCCGTCCCGGGCGCTCCGCCGGCACAACCCAATCAGTAGATTCCCGCTGAGCGGCCTGCTTTCGTCCTCCGAGGCGGGTGCTTGACTCAAGGGAATCAGCGTGCAACCGGGAGCGACGTACCCGTGGCGTTGCTCCCGGACGGTTCCAAAAGGGACCACGTATAAAGCCTATCCCATTCGCAGCATTCCCGCTCGTTCGCGTTCTCGCAACGTGGTCTCCAAAACAGATTCAGTACACTACTACCTCGCCCGCCCTGACCCCTTCGGCGACCTCAATATTCAAACCGTCCTGAGCCCCCAAGCGTACCTTGCGGCTCTCGGTCCCCGCCGGAGTCCTCACATGCACGGTGGGAACACCATCCAGAAATTCGACAGAGCGAACAGGAATCACCAGCACGTTCTCCCGCTCAGCCAGCTTGATGTAAACGTCCACGCGCAGGCCGACGCGCAGGGGAGAACCGGGATCAACTTCCACGAAGCTTTCCAGTACGTCGGTATCAATCTTTTCTGTCGGGTTGTCAGTTTGAATGCGCTTGGGACCCAGGCCCCCGCTGATGCGTACCACACGGCCCAGGAAAGTCTGGCCGCGGAAAGCGTCGGCGCGGATTTCCGCCCGCTGCCCGAGTTGGATCGTGCCGATATCGGTTTCGTTGATTTCGGCGCGCACCATCAAACGCGTGGTGTCGGAAACGGAAACGATAGGCTGGTAAAGCGACTCGTAGGAAATGGACTCGCCGGGATTCATGTAGCGTTTCACCACCACCCCATCGACCGGCGAGTGCACGAAGGTGTTGTCGTAGTTATCCTGGGCTTGCGCCAGTTGCCCGCGGGCCAGCGCCAGTTCTGCCTGCGCGGCCGCGACGTCTTCCGCGCGGGGCGGGGCCATGATGAGCTGGTAGTTTTGGTGCGCGGATTCCAGGCGCGCCTCGGCCATCTTCCAGTCGCGTTCCGCCTGGTCCAACACCGACTGCGAAACAATGCCGCCATCCTGGAAGAGTTTTTGGGAACGCTGGTAGTTGAGACGAGAGTTGTCCGCGGCCGCCTGAGCCTCGCTGAGGGCCGCGCGCGATGCCGCCCGCTCTTCCGGACGCGCCCCGTTCCGCAGCTTCTCCAGAACCGCTTCGGCGTGCCGCACGTTTGCCTGCGCCTGCTCGACTTGGGCTTTCAGGTCGTTGTTCTCTAGTACCGCGACCACTTGCCCCTTTCGCAAGGCATCGCCGTCATTCACCTTCACTTCCTTAAGGCGTCCGACGACACGCGAAGCCAACTTGATTTCCTGCGACGTCGCCCCTTCCACGCGCCCGCGCGCCGCAAGGTGAGAATCAATCCGGCCGCGCCGTACCTCAACTTCGTTCTTGAACCGCGAGGCATTCTGCGTTGCCGAGCGCAAAAATACGAGCAGCGGCACCACGAGTACCGCCCCCAGCACGGCAAACATGTAAACGTTGCGATGTGGCTTTGTCATGTGAATGGCCAGGATCCACGAGCTAGGATTTAGGATCAAGGATTCAGGATTTAGCAGTCAGGCAAACACACTCCGTTCGTATGGAGGCCCTCGCTCTTCCCTCCTCGTTGTGCCTGCCTACTACCTTCCAACTCCGGCGTCCGGGGCCCTAAATCCTGAATTCTTGATCCTAAATCCTAGATCCTAGATCCTAACTCCTAATCCCTATCACCTTCCTTTAGGCATCCGTCCTCAATCCTCAGTATCTCATCTGCAAACGACGTGATCCGGAAATCGTGGCTCACCATAAACACCAAGCGGCCTTCCCGGTGGGCCAAGTCACGCAGGATTTCCGAGATCAATCGGCCGGTCTTTGAATCCAGCATTCCCGTGGGCTCATCGGCAAGGATGATGGGTGGGTTCCCGGCCAGGGCGCGGGCGACGGCCACGCGCTGCTTTTCGCCGCCGCTCAAGTCCTCCGGCAGATGGTCCACGCGCTTTTCAAGGCCCACCCGTGCCAACAAATTGCCAGCCTCAACACGCGCCGCTTCGCCCCGGTAGCCTTTCAAGTTGAGCGTCGCTTCTACGTTCTCGAGAGCTGTGAGCGCTGGAAAGAGATTGAATCCCTGGAAAATGAAGCCAACCCGTTCGCGTCGCACACGGGGCAAACGCGCCTCCGCAAGCGAACTGACCTCCTCGTCAAAGATGTGCACAGTCCCCGAGGTGGGCCGGAGCAGGCACCCCATCAGCATCAGCAGCGTCGTCTTGCCGCTGCCCGAGGGGCCCATCAGGAAGATAAAGCGCCCCGCTTCCAGGTCCAGCGAAACATCGTGGACAGCTTCTACGGCCGACTCGCCTTCGCCATAGATCTTGCTGACGTGATCGAGCCGCAGGACGGTTTGGGTGGCAATAGGCATGGAGACCAGTTTTCAGTCGTCAGTTCTCAGTTTTCAGTCCGTGCGTGGATATCGTGGCTTGAGCTGAGGACTGACTACTGAGAACTGAAAACTAACTCTTAAACACCAGCGCCGGATCGATTCTCGTCACCTTGAAGATCGAAAGCACCGACGACCAAAGGCACATCAACACCGTAAGAATGAAGATTCCGGTCAGCACGGGCGTGGGCAGCAGAATTTGCAGGTGGCCGCGCTTGAAGCCTTGGACGACCAGGTAACTCATAGCCATCCCTACGGCAAAACCGATGACCGAGTTGATCACGGCCTGCTCGATGATAATGCGGTACAGGTCCCAGTTCGAGGCGCCGATGGCCTTCAGCGTGCCGAATTCCTTGATGTGCTCGGCGGTTGACGTGTAGATGGTGTTGGCCACGATCACCGTTCCAATTACCAAACCCATCAGGGCTACGGCCAGCAGCGCCACGCCGGTGCCGGTGTTGATCATCCAATAATCCTGCGTCTTCTTGCTGAACTCTGACGAAGTGAAGACTTCCACGTCCTTGACGGTCTCACGAATGCGCTGCTTGACATCCTGGGAAGTGTAGCCCGGCGCCACTTTCACGAGCACGTAAACGGTATTCCCCTTATTGACGAAGGAGAGGTTCAAAGCATTGTTGAAGGACGTAAAGATGTAGGGACTTTGAATAAAGGAGCGCGCCCCGCGCACCATGCCTGCGACGCGCACGCGGCGGCTGTTGATTTCGGTCTCTCCCCCAATCGGGATATTGCCGAGACGGTTGGTCTCCGCCTCGTCGTAAAACACCGAGTTGAAGTACTTCACGTCCTGGGGATTACCGGCGACGATGTTCCAGGGAGCGCCGACCATGGTGTCGGGGTCGAACCCCACCATCTGTACGGTCTCCTGGCTGCCGCTCGGAGTCTTCCAATAGCCAAAAGCCAGCAGGTACTTCTCCGCCCACGCCACGCCCGGAACACTGCGGACTTCGTAGAGCTTCTTTTCGCTGAAAGGCCGGCCGAAATCGAAGTTCTCAAGTCCGTGCGCGGTGACCCAGATGTCAGCCTCCGTGTGGTCAATCAGCACGCTGACGTTGGAGCGAAACGCCAGGTAAACCCCGATTTGCACGGTAATCAGCACCACCGCGAACGAGATTCCCGCCAAGGCCACGGCGAAGCGGACCTTGTCATGGAACAGATTCTTGCGGGCAATCGAAACCATGGCATGTGGGCCTTAAACCCGCATTCTATCACGCCGCGACGGCGCCGCCATTTGCACACTCGGCAGCGCCTGTCCTTCCGAAGGAGCACGTTTGGCGGGTGTTCACAATCGGTATAGCCGAATTCCACAAGCGGACACCGGGAGACCCGGCAGGCCCTTACCGCTACAAAGGTATGCAGTAGGGGCGCACGGCCGTGCACCCTCTCCTGCCTGGAACACAACCGTTGAATGTCGAGGCTACGAAGGAGAACCCTTGCTTTGCGAAGGACCACGCAGGGCACTTTCCCTCTCCGAGGGGAGAGGGTGGCGGCCATGCGCCGCGGGGTGAGGGTTTTTTCCCGATGCTCGGCACCACTCGAGAACACCCGCTGCCGCAACCGTCAGACCCCTACTGCCGGCCCGGCAGAGCCGGGGGGATCCCCCTTTGGATAAGGACAGCACCAACTGCGCTAGACAGCAAAGGGTAAAGGATGGAAGAGGTCATCCTTTACCCTTTTGCCTTACGTATGACTTGCCCCCAGGACCCAACGCTTACTTCTTACGAGCACTCTAGAGCAACGCGGTCAGCACTTTCTTGAAAGCGTGGATGATGTCGTCTTCATCCGGACGCGTCAGGCACGACGGAACAGGAATCACGATGCTGCGCTCGAAGAGGCTGTCGGCGTACGGCCGGGCGCCCTTCGCGTAGTCCTGTTCCAGTCCCTTGTTCTCGGCCAGCTTCCAGGGGAAACCTTTCGGATCCACGCTGGTGTGCTTCACCATGCTAATAATATTGTAATAGAGGTGGAATCCCCACTCGGTCATAACTACATCGGAAATGCCTTGTGGCGAAGTCACAATTCCTTCGGCCCGCAGTGCTTTGTTGACTCGCTGGGCGGTGGCCGCGTCCTTAT
>Ga0335069_10001259_pt1 | contig 40932 bp, 35 predicted proteins | sample Lox_Sample_11_FD_206714 | JGI IMG/M metagenome (GOLD analysis project Ga0335069, IMG submission 206714) | Soil microbial communities from Loxahatchee National Wildlife Refuge, Florida, United States - Lox_Sample_1.1 | ecosystem: Environmental > Terrestrial > Soil > Wetlands | place: USA...
GCGGGCAAAACCGGACTATACTTAATACAGGAATATGAAGCTGGCGACCACAAATCGCTCCCTGCCTTCGATGGCGCGCCCGAACCTCTTCGGCTGCGACTAATTCCATTCCCTCCTGTTCGTTATTCGCGTTCGACCAACAGAGTTGAACAGCGTTTTCAGCCACACTTTCCCCAGCTTTGACAGGAGAGAATTCCATGACGACCACCATTCAGATTGGTCCCAATATTAAGACCGCCTTGCCCGGACCGAACGCCAAGCGCGTTCTCGACGGCGACGAGCGGCTGATTTCCCCTTCTTACACCCGTTCTTATCCGCTGGTCGCCAAGCGCGGCCGCGGCGTGATGATCGAAGACGTCGACGGCAACGAGTTCATGGATTTCGCCGCCGGCATCGCCGTTTGCTCTACTGGACATTGCCATCCCGACGTGGTCGCCGCCATCCGGCGCCAGTCGACCGAGCTGATCCACATGTCCGGAACCGACTTCTACTACGAGAGCATGGTCACACTTGCCGAGCGGCTCTCGAAAGTGGCGCCCATGAAAGGCCCGCATCGCTTCTACTACGGCAACTCCGGAGCCGAAGCCATCGAAGCCGCGCTGAAACTGGCACGCTACCACACCAAGCGCCAGCAGGTGATCGCGTTTCTCGGCGCGTTCCACGGACGCACCATGGGCGCGCTCTCGCTCACGGCCTCGAAGCCGCAACAGAAGCGCCGCTTCTCGCCACTGGTTCCCGGCGTAACGCACGTGCGCTATCCCGATGTCTATCGCGGAGCGCAAGGCCAGGATCCGGACAAGTTCGCCGCCAGTTGCGCGCGCTACATCGAAGAGCGCCTGTTCGCGACCGTTCTGCCACCGGAAGAAGTCGCGGCCATCTTCGTCGAGCCCATCCAGGGCGAAGGCGGATACGTGGTCGCACCCACGGTCTTCATGCAGGAGCTGCGGCGCATCTGCGACAAGTTCGGCATTCTGCTGGTCTGCGACGAAGTGCAGTCGGGCTGCGGACGCACCGGTAAATGGTGGGCCGTCGAGCACACCGGCGTCGAGCCCGACATGATCACCATCGCAAAAGGCATCGCTTCCGGTATGCCGCTGAGCGTGCTGATGGCGAAGGCCGAGATCATGGATTGGGTCTCGGGATCGCACGCTTCGACCTTCGGCGGAAACCCCGTCGCCATTGCCGCGGCTCTCGCCACCATGGACGTCCTCGAAGACAGCGCCATCAAGAACGCGGCCAAAGTCGGCGACCACATCATGCAGCGCACCGCCGAATGGAAACGCAAGTACGACCTTGTTGGCGACGTTCGCGGACGAGGCCTGATGATCGGCATCGACCTGGTGCGCGACCAGGAAACGCGCGCCTATGCCGGTCCCGAGCGCGATCGTGTCGTCGACCTGGCGTTCGAGCGTGGCGTGCTGTTCCTCGGAGCAGGTCCATCGACGATTCGCATCTGTCCTCCGCTGGTGACCACCAAAGAACAGGCGGACGTCGCGATGGACATCCTGGAAGAGTGCATCTCGATCGTGGATCGCGAGTGCCACGGCACCAAGAGCAAGGCAGGAGAGCCGGTCGGCGCGTAAATCCAGAAGTTAGCGGCAATAGAGCCCGGTCGAAAAGGCCGGGCTTTTTTATAATGTACGTGTGAAGATCAGGGTCAAAGTAGATGATCGCGTTCTCGCGCGCGCACGCGCGAGAGCCGAAGCGGTGGGCAAGACCATCGAGCAATTGATCAGCGAATATATCGAGAAACTCGCCAACGATGATCCCGAGCGAGACATGGAAGAGTTCCGCCGTCTTTCAGGTCGAGGAAATTCGCGCGGGTGGCGTTTCAATCGTGATGAAATCTACGAACGTAAGTAAGTCCTTTAGCCTTTCCATCCGCTATATTGGTTAGTGCCCATGCAGCGTCCCCAACCACTATGGAAGCCCGCCGATCAGGCCTCGCGTCTGGCGGAACTGATCAGCAGCGACCCGGACCAGAAGATCGCGCCGCTGCGCCGCGATGTGCGCTCCTTGGGCGTGCTGCTTGGCCGCGTGCTCAAGGAACAGGAAGGTGACGCGCTGTTCGGCAATGTCGAACGTTTGCGTGAACTGCTCATTCGCCATCGCGACCGACGCGAAGCAGCCGACGGTGAGTTGCTGCGCGATGCCCGCAAGTTGGTTGCGGAAGTCGATACCCGGCACGCCCACAAAATCACCAAAGCTTTCGCGACGTACTTCGAACTCACGAATCTCGCTGAGACCAATCATCGCAAGCGTCGTCGCCGCGCCAGTCGGCTGGATGCATCGCGTCCACCATTGCCCGGTTCCTTCCGCGGTACGCTGTTGCGGATGAAGAAAGCCGGCGTGAGCTGCGAGCAGGCACTCGAACTGTTCCGGAAGATTCAGATCACACCGGTCTTTACAGCTCACCCAACCGAAGTCGCGCGGCGCACCGTGTTGTTTGCGCGGCGGCGCATCGCCAGCGAACTGGAGCGGCTCGACAATCTGCCGCTGAGTGAGCCGTATGCAGCTGAGCGCGAAGCAGCCATCACCGCCGAGATCACTTCCCTCTGGCAGACCGACGAAGTGCGGCGATTTCAGCCAACGGTGATCGACGAGATCCGCATGGGTCTCGACTATTACAAGATTTCGCTGCTCGATTCCATCCCGCGTGTGTATGAAGAGATGGCAAGCGCGTTTCGCGACGTCTACGAGATTCCGCTGGCCGCGCGCGACTTGCAGCAGGTGATCGGCTTCGGCTCGTGGATTGGCGGCGACCGCGACGGTAACCCGCACGTTACACCCGGCTGTACCGCGGATGCGCTGCGCATGGCACGGCATCTGATCCTGGATTTCTATCTGGCCGAGATGGACGCGCTCTACCCGCGGCTGAGTGCGTCGGTGCTTCAGACCTCTGTTTCGATAGAACTGGCAGAGGCGCTCGATCGTTACACGCACCGCTTCACCGAGGTGCCGCTGGACCGCATGCGTTACCCCGAGCCGGAGAAGTACCGTCGCTTCCTCGGATTTGTACACTGGCGGCTGCATCACAGCCGGTTCGAGCCAGAGCACAAACACGCCTACTCGGGCGCCGACGACTTCGCCAGCGACCTGCGCCTGATGCGCGACAGCCTGGTGGGGAACGGAGCGGAACGTATTGCCGAGCGATTGCTCGATCCGTTATTGCGGCAGATTGCGACATTTGGGTTCCATCTTCACGCACTCGACATCCGGCAGCATACGAGGTTTCACCAGAAAGCCGTTGAAGAATACGACTCGGCTCTGCGAGACAACGCCGAACTTTCCGATCAGTCCCGTGAAGTCGCGGCCACCTTGCGCACTGTGGCGGAACTGAAACGGAGATATCCCGCGCGCGCCATCCGGAATTACGTGATCAGCGGGTCGACTTCGCAGAAGGACGTAACGGACCTGTTACGGCTGGCCAATGTAGCCGGCGTGAGCGCGGCGGCGGGCGATGGCGATCCCGGGCTGATGCCGGTACCATTGTTTGAGTCGATCGAGGATTTGCGCCACTGTCCTGAGATTTGCCGCGAGTGGTGGTCGTCGCCCGAGTACGCACCGCTGCTCGATTCCTGGGGACGCCGCCAGGAAATCATGCTCGGTTACTCCGACTCGAACAAAGACGGCGGCATGTTCACTTCCACATGGGAGATTTACAAGGCCCACCGTGCGTTGCACGAAGTTGCACACGATTGCAATGTAAAGCTGCGGTTATTCCATGGTCGCGGCGGCACCGTGGGCCGCGGCGGCGGACCGACGCACTCGATGATCGTGGCCCAGCCACCAGGCGCATTCACAGGTGAGATTCGGGTTACGGAACAGGGCGAGGTGATGAGTTGGAAGTATTCTGACCTCGTGCTCTCGGAATGGAACCTGGAGCTGATGATCGCCGCCTCGCTCGAGGCGCTGGCGCAACTCGATCCGTCGCGCAAGCTGTACGAAAGCTGGAATGCCGCGATGTCGGAAATGTCGGAAGAGGCGTTCCGCTTCTATCGCGCCAAGATCGCCGACGATCCCGAGGTGCTCACCTATTTCGAGCAGGCAACGCCCGTCAACGAACTGGAGCATGCGCGCATCGCATCGCGTCCGACGCGGCGGTCGAAGAGCCGCAAGCTCGAAGACCTGCGCGCGATCCCTTGGGTCTTCGGCTGGATGCAGAGCCGCCACGGGTTGCCGGCGTGGTTCGGCGTGGGGCATGCGCTGTCGCGGTTCTCGCAACAGAAGCCGGAAAACCTCGAACTGCTGCGAGAAATGATGAAGAAGTTCCCGCTGTTCCGCACGATGATCCGCAACGTCGAGATCGGCATGGCCAAAGCCGATTTCAGCATTGCTCGACTGTATGCGGATCTCGTGGAAGACGCGAAGCTTGGCAATCGCGTGTTCGCCATGCTGCGCGACGAATTCGAACTGACGCTGAAGATGGTTCTCGAGGTCGCGGGGCAGAAGGCGCTGCTCGAAACCAACCCGGTGCTCGAGCGGTCGATCCGGTTGCGGAATCCGTATGTCGATCCCATGAGCCTGGTGCAGGTGGAACTGTTGCGCCGCAAGCGAGCGGGCGAGAAGACGGACGAGCTAAATTATGCGTTAGCGGCGACGATCAACGGCATCGCGGCGGGACTGCACAATACGGGATGAGCAACAATGGAAATACTGTCCGAATTGAGAAAACACAAGCGGCGTTTCATACAAAGAGTGATTCTCCTTTTTGGGGGAACCTCTTCTGCTCTGGGTCTGATTGGCGAGTATCACCGTCGGTTTGGATGGCGCCTAGAGTTCGATCGCTACTTTGCTCTTCGTGCATTAATTCTCGTTCTACTATGGACGGTGATTGCCTATATCCTCGCGATCGTTGCCTGGTCGAGAATCGAGCGATTTGTTGAACGATTTCACGAAACGAGCTCGAAGTAGGGCTGTTCTTTACCTTTTATCATCATGATCTTCGCGGACGCTGAACTCTCCCGCCGTCTTGAGCGCACCGAAGCCTTCGGATGCATGCAGTGCGCCGAGGCCAGGCGCCGCATCAGTCCCGATAGCGGCGCAGAGTGTATGCAATGCGCCGGAACCTACGCCGTCTTCGATGGTGTCGCTTCGCCGATCACGCAGACTTTTGGACTCGGCCTCTACGAAGAACTCACCGAAACCGCGCTCGACAACATCGAACAGTTCTTTCTTTCTCGCGGCGCTTCCGTGCAGCATGAGGTGAGTCCGTTTGCAGGTCTGCCGCCGTTGCAAATGCTCTCAAAACGCGGGTACATCCCGACTGAATTGAGCAACGTGATGTTCCGTCCGATCGAAGAGCCACCCGCCACCGCATCGAGCAACATCCAGGTGCGTCTGGTCTCAGCCGACGATGCAGACCTGTGGAGCGAAATCAGTACCCGTGGCTGGACCCACGAACATCCCGAGTTGCGCGAATTCATCCTCGAATTGGGAAAGATCATCGCGGCCCGCGAGAGGAGCTTATGTTTTCTGGCGGAATTCGATGGTGTTCCCGCCGGAGCAGGCATGTTGGTGGTCCATGAAGGCGTTGCGTTGTTTGGCGGCGCATCGACTGTTCCTGAGCTGCGTCACCGCGGCGTGCAGGCCGCGCTCTTGCAGGCACGCATGCGCTACGCCTTCGATCAAGGATGTGATCTGGCGATGATGGTGGCCCATCCCGGTACCGAGTCGCAGCGCAACGCCGAGCGCAAGGGATTTCGCATCGCCTACACGCGAACCAAGTGGGAGCTGAAGAAGTAGTGAGGATGGTAATGAACAACATTACTCTGATTGCCGCGGGGCTATGCAGTTTGACATTGGTGGTTTGGGCGGTACTTCGACATCGTAGAGCGGAGGTATCGAAGTACCCATTGTCCTGGAAGGGGTGGATTATAAGGTTACTGCTAGTGGGAGTCGGCGTTGTCCTTCTCTTCGCGACAAAAGAGCATGCGTGGAGCATGTTTGCCGGAGCGGCACTAGTTGTACTTCCGCTACTCTTTAGGCAGATACCATACGAGATTGCTACAAGACTGTTCCGGGTTAAAGGTGGGTCGGCGGAAAACCGCATATAGCTGCCGCCCGAGTTCAGCAAAGAACGGCGCTACGCGACTCATGCAAATAACGATTTCCGTCAGATTATGTTCGGATCGTTCAAGCAACGGGAGCATCACGTGTGTGCATCCACACCCACGCCCCGCGCCCAACTATCCCCTTCCCATTTGCCTCTAGCGTCTGTCACCCGCTACACTTCCTCGTTCCAATCTCGCTTGATCCGAGGTTCATCGTGCGCCGACTCGTCTTGATCTTTGTCGTTCTCTTCTCCATCGCATCTTTCGCGCAGTACACCGACATGGACGCCATCAAGCACCTCGGCGGCCCGCAGGAGTTCGCCCGGCGACGCAGCGAACTCTCCAAGCAACTGAAGACCGGATGGACGCTGCTTTTCGCGCGCATCAACGAGCCCGAGGGCAACAGCTATCGCGAGGACAACGACTTCTACTACTTCACAGGTTTGCAGGACCAGGGCGCAGTTCTGCTGATGAACAACGAGACGGGCCGGACGGTCATCTTCGAGCCGCTGCAGCCCGCGCGCGTGAAGCAGGTTTATGGACCGAATCTGCTGGGCCTGGATGAAGCCGGGCGCGAAGCGCTGGGATACAAGACTGTGCAGGACGTTGCCGATCTCGACCTGATGCTGTCGCGGTTGTTTGGCGAACCGAACTCGCCAGATCTCTGGGTGCGGCTGGGATTTGCGGACAAAGTCGATGGTGCGCGTCCTGAGGTGGCATTCGACTACGCCGAGCAATACGCGTCGCCGTACGGCGATCCGACTCCGGGAGATCGCGCGGCGCTGAAGAAGCTGGCTGAGCGCTATCCCGCAACGCACCTGCGCGATCTAACCGGTGCGATCGACGAGCTGCGCAATATCAAGACGCCGAGCGAAATTGATGTCATGCGCAAGAACGGCAAGATCAGCGCCGAAGGCATTCGGCGCGCGATTGCCCGCGCCAAACCGGGTATGTATCAGTATCAGGTGGCGGCCGAGGCGCGCTACTGGTTCGCCTACAACGGAGCGCAGGGAATTGCGTATCCGGCGATCGTGGGCAGCGGTCTGAGCGCGAATACGTGGCATTACTTCCAGGATCGCGACCCGATCAATGGCGGCGACGTGGTGGTGTTCGATTTCGCCGCAGACCTCGACCACCTCGCCATGGACATCACCCGCACGTTCCCGATTAACGGGAAGTTTACACCCGAGCAGGCAAAGTGGTATGCCGTCGATCTTGCCTCGCAGAAGGCGACCATCGCTCTGCTCCGTCCGGGTCACACCTACGAAGAGGCCGAAGCCGCAGGGAAGAAGGTCTTCGACGACGCCGGAGTCGGCGCGCAGTGGTATGGATTCCCAGGCCACTTCGTCGGCATGGCGACGCACGACGTGATGCTGCCCAAGGGTCCGATCAAGCCCGGACAGGTGGTGACTGTCGAACCCATCGTCGAGTTTGCGGACAAACACTGGCACTTCCGCGTGGAAGACACGGTGCTCATCACCAATGGCGATCCGGAGATTCTGAGCTCTGGCGTGGTGAAAGAGATGGCGGAGGTGGAGAAGTTGGTCGGAAGCGAGCTGAAGTAACAATGAAGATTGCAGATCGAATATTGGCAAGCAGATTCTACAGCCCGGTTGTCATCACGAGCGAGCGTCAGCTCGCGAGGGATCTGCTTCTCAATCTTCATCTGAGATCTCACTTGATGCCCGCTTGCGCCAGCATGGCCAGAAACTGCTGCTGCGTCCGCATGTCGATGGCTTGCGCGACGAGCTTGCCCTCGCGATCGTAGACGAAGCTCTTCGGGATACCTTCTACCGCAAACTCTTTGCCTACTTTGCCACCTGCGTCGAGCAGGACCGGGTAAGTCAGCTTGTGCTCCGCGACGAAGGGCTGCACTTTCGCAAGGTCTTCATCGGAAATCGCCAGCACCACGAGTCCTTGATCCTTGAAGCGGTGCGATAGTTCTTCCAGGTCGGGAAGCTCTTTGCGGCACGGCGGACACCACGTCGCCCAGAAGTTTACCAACACCACTTTGCCGTGGAGCGATTGCAGCGTCCATTTCTGGCCCTGCAAGTCAGTGAGCGTGAAGTTGGCGTTCGCACGGCGCTGGTCATCCGCCTCGAGTTGCGCCATTGCGGCTTTGAACTGCTGGTTATCGACTGACGCGTCTACGTGCTCATAACGTGAGAGTTCGGCTAGCTCTACGTAAGGATAGGCCGGTTGGCCTTTGTCTTCTGGAACCGGGTGCTGGCGCAGCGTTTCGGCGAGCGTGTTGGCGACAGCTTGCAACGTCTCTTTGCCGAAGTCGCCTTCGGTGGAGCGTTCTGCCAGCGCCGTTGCCAGTTCCAGCTTGTTGTCGGAGGCGGGAAGGGCGCTGATCTGGGCGGCGATGTCGCGGGTGACTTTTCCACGCTGATCGTCGGAAACCTGGCGCAGGTGTTTGATCGCGTCGACAATCGGCTTTTCCTGGTCGGTCCAGGTGATGGGATGATCGGCGGAAAACAGAGGTAATGCGCAGAGAACGGCGACGATTGCGATCGCGATACGTGCGGCAGAGCCCGGTTTCATGGATAACTCCGAAGTTTGGGCGTCACTGCGAATTCGGAAGCGGTTCGTTATGCTGGCCCAACGTGAAAAGCACAATAACACAGCTGGTGTTGCGGGCGGCAGACGCACTCGGCCGCGCGCGGGGCGACGCGGATCCGGAAGCGTTGCCGGAGCATCTACGCAGGGGGCGAGAAGGCGAAGAAGCGGCGTATTTCCACCTGCGTGAGCAGGGATACGTGATGGTGGCGCGGAATTTTCGGTCGCCGCGGCACCGTGGGGAGATCGATCTAATCGGGTGGGACGGCGAAATTCTGTGTTTCATAGAAGTAAAGACACGCAGGGAACGGGGGATCGTTCCGGCCGAGATGGCGGTTGACGAAGCCAAACGCAGCCTGCTGCGAGCGACAGCGCGGGATTACTTACGACGCATGAAAAGCCAGCCGATGGTCCGATTCGACGTAATCAGCGTCTATTTCCACAGTGAAAATGGGGTTCCGGAGATCACCCTATTCAAGAACGCCTTCCCGATGTCGTAATATTGCATCATTGCGAGGACTGTAATTGCCAGAGCTTAGAAAAGATCCAATCATCGGTCGCTGGGTCATTATTTCGACCGACCGGGCCAAACGGCCGACCGACTTCGTCCGCGACCGCATTACGAACAAGGGTGGATTCTGCCCGTTCTGCTACGGCAACGAGGCGAAGACGCCGCCTGAGGTGCTGGCGTATCGTCCGGGCCAGAACGGTAACCAGAGCCTGCGCGACACGCCCGGCTGGACGGTCCGCGTGGTGCCGAACAAGTTCCCGGCGCTGGGCATCGAGGGCAACCTCAACCGGCAGGCAGAGGGCATGTTCGACAAGATGAACGGCCTCGGCGCGCACGAAGTCATCATCGAGACGCCCGATCACAACGCAACGCTCGAGCAGATGCCCGAAAAGCGTATCGAAGACGTGCTGTGGGCGTTCCGTGATCGCATCCTCGACCTGAAGCAGGACAAGCGGTTCAAGTACATTTTGATCTTCAAGAATCACGGCGAATCGGCGGGCGCATCGCTCGAGCATAGCCACGCGCAACTGATCGCGCTGCCCATTCTGCCCAAGCACGTGCTCGAAGAGCTCGAAGGCGCCAAGCAGTACTACATTTATAAAGAGCGGTGCGTGTTCTGCGACATCGTGCGGCAGGAACTCGATAATGGTCTGCGCGTGGTCGCCGAAAACGACGAGATGCTGACGGTGGCTCCGTTCGCGCCGCGCTTCCCGTTCGAGACGTGGATTCTGCCCAAGCGGCACGAGTCGGGATTCGAAAATTCGTCGTCGCGCGTGTATGAGAGCCTGGCGAAAGCGATCAAAACGCTCCTGCAGAAGGCCGATCTGGTGCTCGACAATCCTGCCTATAACCTGGTGCTGCACACCTCGCCGCTGCAGGAAGCGCAGAACGACCACTATCACTGGCACATCGAGTTCATGCCCAAGCTGACCAAGACCGCCGGATTCGAGTGGGGGACCGGGTTTTACATCAACCCGACGCCTCCAGAGGAAGCGGCGCGTTTCCTGCGGGAAGCGAACGTCGAGATGCCAGCGATGGCGACGCGATAGTTCGCTCTCGAGTTCTCTCGAAATTACTCGACCTTGAACACTGTTTCGTAGTGTGCCGAACGCTGATCGAAGTGGGACAGCAGCTTTCGTGCGGGCGGAGGAACCACCGCCACTTCGTAATCTTCTCCAGCGAATGCTCGAACGGCATTGAGGTCGTCGAAATAGGTGAGGGTTACGAACTCAACTTCCTGCTTGCCATTGCGCCGAAGCAGGTGAGCTCCGCAATAACCTGCAACTCGATGAATGCCGGGTAGCACTTCCGAGCGAAGGAGTTGCTCATACTTGTCGGCGTTTTCGAGCGAAGTCCAGCCATGCCAGATGCGAGTAATCATGGATGCCTCCCGGTTAATAAAACCCGACATTCTACACAGCACAGGTTTATTGTTGTAATTGTCGGCGGGACCGAACGAGGCGAAAAAGTGGGCAGGAATGGCTCCCGCCCAAAGTTGTCTAGGAGGTCTTGAGCAAAAGAGTGAGTCTCAGCGCGCAGAAAACGTCACGTAAATCCACGCAAACAGAACCCAGAATAGGATGCTGACAGCTGCCAGCTTCGCATTTGTCCGCCACCAATATCGCCAGTAGCGGCCATGGCGCAGGCGCTGGTACGGCTTTTCGGCCCAGATTACCGTAACCGGATCGCCACTCCATCTTGCGGGAATCTCACGTGAAATCATGCTGCGCTCACCAACTCCATCGGCAACACATTAAGCCGCTTCAGTTACGTTGGTAAGCAAAATCCGCCGCGGATCGCGTTCACGATTCCGCGAATAAAACTGGTTTCAAATCGGGAAGGAAAATGACGAAGGATCAATCAGCCAGCCGGCACGCTTCGCCGATATGTCGCCAAAGTTCGTTTCGTCCCGTGCCTACTTTCGTCGAGTAAGCAAGGACGCCCTCAACTCCAAACGCCGCTTGCAACTTCTTCAGCGAGCTCGCCAGCACGTTATTGGAGATACGGTCCGCCTTTGTCCCGACGATCACGAATGGCCGCTGGTGAAACTTCAGCCACTCGATGAGCTGCGTGTCTTTCTCCTGGGGCGGAATATTGGTATCCACCAGCACAATCGAGAGCGCCAGCGTTTCGCGTTTCTCCAGGTATGGTTCAATGAATTTCGGCCATTCCGACGAGATTTCTTTCGACAGCTTGGCATACCCATAACCCGGCAGATCGGAAAACAGCAGCTCCGGTCCCGAGCGTCCGGCGCGTCGCACCGCAAAGAAGTTGATGCTGCGCGTGCGCCCCGGCGTGGAAGATGTTTTGGCCAGCTTTTCTCCGAGCAGCGAATTGATCAGGCTTGACTTGCCCACGTTGGAACGCCCCAGGAACGCAACTTCCGGCGGACCCGGCTTGGGAAAATGTGCCGCGTCCATCGCCGACAGCATGAATTGGGCCGAGACGCGCATCAGTCCGCCACCGCCTCCGCGTGTGCCAACTTGCCGGCCGATTTCTGGGAACGCGCCTTCAAACCAATCAGCACGCCGCACAGAGACATGGTGACCAGGTTCGCCAGGATGATTGGCCAATCATGCAGCACTAGTCCATAGATAAGCCACAACGCCACACCAGTTTGAAACATGGCGAGCCATCCCCAACTGATGTCGTCGGTCTTGCGCGTGCGCAGCGCGCGACGCACCTGCGGCACGAACGAAAGCGTCGTGAGTGTCCCGGCAACATAGCCAACCACAACGAAATGCATACTGGTATGTTATCAAGCGAAACGGAGGAACCCATGCAGATTATGACGGCCGTGCAGAAGCTGACGTTGTTGATTCTCGCCTTAGGTGCGATCGCCTTAATCGCTCGCCCACTCGCAACTCCCGTTCCGGTGCGCGCACAATCCGAGGTGAGCTGCGGAATTTACGTCGAGCCCGGGACCACCACCATCCGCACTCCCGACAACAGCATGCAAGTGCTGGGGAAAGTGATGGTCAACACGTGCACCGGACAGATCTGGGGATTCCCAACGACCACCAATGCTCCCTATCCCGTCGACAGCACCTCGTCGAAGCCGCCGATTGCACGTCCGGTTTACCTGGGGAAATTCGACATGACGCAAATACTAAAGTGATCAGTCGTTGAGCTTCAGAGGATGCTTATCGTCTTCGGCTTCTTCGATCGGATGCCGCTCGTTCCATTTGCGAATGCCGAACGCGATCAGGAATCCGACTGGAATGCTGAGCACGAGCAGGCCCAGCAGGTACACGATCGCTTCGCCGAGGTTGAAGTGCTTCGCGCTGAGTAGCAGGAGTGTCACGACGCTATTGTAAAACTAATACGCAATAGACGGCAGTGACACGCGAGCGTTAGGATAGCCTGCTTCTTACTTCTATCGGAGAACCGTTCCCGTGCTCTCGTTCCGCCGCTTTGGCTGGCTATTCGTCTTGGTTTCTACGTTCGCCTTCGCCCAATGGACTCCCCTGAATCCTGTCGTCTCGTTCGATAAGCAGACCGATGGCGTCCTCTTTCATATGCACACCGGCACGCTGAAACTCCAGGTCTGCACGCCGTCGGTGATCCGCGTGCTCTACTCCGCGGCATCTGCCGTCCCGTTGGAACCGCAGTATGTCGTCATCAAGAGCGACTGGCCAGCGACGATCTGGAATCTCGACTCGACGAATGACGACGTTACGATCACCACCTCGGCGCTGAAGATCGTCGTCACTAAGCGCGACGGCTCCATCACCTATCGCGACCTCAAGGGCAATCAGCTCGTTCAGGAAGCCTCGCGCAAACTCACGCCAGTCACTGTGAATGGCGAGAACACCTATCGCGCCGAATCGTTCGTCAACATCTACGGATCACACGAAGGCCTCTACGGACTCGGCCAGCACCAGGCGGGCGTGTGGAATTATCGCGGTGAGTCGGTCGACATCTCGCAGGACAACACCAACATCGCGATCCCGCTCATGCTCTCGTCGAACGGCTACGGCATCTTCTGGAACAACGCGTCGCGCAGCCGCTTCAACAACCGTTTCGCCAACTACCTTTATATAAGCTCGGAAGTCGCCGACGTGGTCGACTACTACTTTCTCTACGGGCCTGAGTTCGATCAGATCATCTCCGAGTACCGCGACATGACCGGCCAGGCGCCGATGTTCGGGCGCTGGGCCTACGGATTCTGGCAGTGCAAAAACCGCTACAAGTCGCAACATGAGCTGCTCGCGATCGCAGCCAAATACCGCGAGTTGCACATTCCCGCCGACAACATCGTGCAGGACTGGTTCTGGTGGAACCGGAAGGGCGAGATGGTCTTCAACTCCAACTATCCCGACCCGAAGGCGATGGTGCAGCAACTGCATGACGACCACTTCCACCTCATGATCTCCATTTGGCCGTTCTTCGAGCCGGGCTCGCAGGTGTACGACTACATGCAGAAGCAGGGCTGGTTCGTCGACAAGTTCAAGTACGCCAAGCCGCCGTATCACCTCGACGGCATGGCCGTGTACGACGCGACAAACCCCGAAGCGCGCAAGTTCTACTGGAAGAACGTCGACGACTCGCTCTTCAAAATCGGCGTCGATGCGTGGTGGATGGACACCACCGAGCCCGAAACCGAGGGCCAAGAAGAGAACATCCTGCTCGGGCACAAGCTGGCGATTGGCAGCGGTGACAGATACGTGAACCTGTTTCCGCTGCTGGACACTGGAGCGGTGTATAACGGGCAGCGTTCTGCGTCGAGCGAGAAGCGCGTGTTCATCCTGTCGCGGTCGGCGTTTGCGGGCGAGCAGCGCAACGCGGTCACGGCGTGGTCGGGAGACATCATATCCGACTGGTTGACTTTCAAACGGCAGATTCCTGCGGGGCTAAATTTCGCGTTATCGGGAATGCCGTATTGGACGACCGATATCGGCGGATTCGTTTATGCCAAGACCGACAATCCCGAATATCGCGAACTGTTCGTGCGCTGGTTCGAGTACGGCGCGTTCTGCCCCATCTTTCGCGTGCACGGAACACGCGAGCCCGACGCGAACGAGCTCTGGTCTTACGGGCCCGACGCGCAAAAAATTCTCGTCAGCTACGATCGTTTGCGGTACCGCCTGCTGCCGTACATCTACTCGCTGGCGTGGATGACCACGCACGATGCGTATACGCCGATGCGTCCACTGGTGATGGACTTCCGCACCGACGCGAGAGCCAAGGACGTTGGCAACCAGTACATGTACGGGCCGGCGTTCCTCGTGAATCCCGTCACCGAACCGGGCGCTATTACACGGCATTTATACCTGCCGCAGGCCAGATGGTACGACTTCTGGACCGGTGAATCGGTCGAGGGCGGTAAGGCCATCGATGCTGCTGCGCCACTCGATCGCATGCCGCTGTTCGTACGTGCCGGATCGATCGTGCCGATGGGTCCGGACGTTGAGTGGTCAACGCAGAAGCCGGCCGATCCGACCGAGTTGCGCGTCTATCCCGGAGCGGACGGTGACTTCACGCTCTACGAAGACGAGAACGACAGCTACGACTACGAGCACGGCGTGCACGCGACCATCCCGATTCACTGGGACGACGCGAAGCACACTCTCACCATCGGCGATCGCGCGGGCGAGTTTCCAGGGATGCTGAAAGAGCGCACCTTCCGCATTGTGTTCGTCGGCGCAAATCACGGAGCGGGCATCGAACCAACGGCGACCGCGGATAAAGAAGTGAAGTATGCGGGAACGACGGTAACGGTTACTCGCTGATGATCAGTTCGCTCCGGTTTTGCGATTCCAAAACGGAACGGTCGTCGAGGGGTGCCCCCTCCTATCTCGTGTTTGATAACAATGGAGTTACGGAACATTTGGCGCCAAATGTTTGCGTGCGCACGACTTAGAGCTTGATGTTTGATAACAAAGCAGTTACAGCCGTGGTTGACTGCGTTTCGCGTTCGTTCGCTCCGTTTCGGGAATTCGTAGCATCCCGGATTCCAAACTCGCGATCCATTTTTCAAAGAACGAAAAGCTGGCGAAGGCGCTCGGCCTGGGCCAGCTTTGATGATTCGATTATGGAGGCGCAGGATGGCGATGGCAAGAGAAAGCTAACGGTAACGTTACGATGGTGTTTCCCGAAATGGGAGGCTTAGCACGTGGCAGGCCAATTCAAAAGGAAAACACGGAGGGCGGAGGTCACAGAGACCACGGAGTAGAAGAAGGTTTGAAGATCGGACGGGGAACCAAAGTCGGATCAGGAGACGCTCAATTATGCCACCGATCGTTCACTCAACTACCCCACTCAAGCCAACAGAGGGCTTGAATGGGGCACCCCGGGGCTTCAAGTGGAGCCTTTCGAAGAAAGAAAGGGCCGGCATTAGTGCCGGCCCTAAGGTATCCAGTATTCAGTTGGCTAGAACTAGAATTCGAACTTCAAGACAGTCTGCATCAAGCGGCCCGATACAGCGGCGCCCTGGAAGTTTCCGTACGGGCTGCTGGATGAAGTCGCCGTCGATGTGATCTGTCCGAACGGGCCGTTGGCTCCCGTCAGGTCACCACTCGGATTGGCGAAGTTCGGGTGATTGAAGACGTTGTAGAAGTTCATGCCGAGGCTGAACGCCATGCCACCTTCGGTGATCTTGAAGCGCTTCAGCAACGACAGGTCAGAGTTGAAGTACTTGGGTCCGCGGAAGTAGTTGCGGGGAGTGTTGCCCCAGGTGTTCAGCGTGGCGCCAGCCGTAGGCAACACGAATTGCGACGCAGCCAAGCAATACGCCGATCCATCCTGGCTTGGATTGTTGCAAGACTTTTCGCCGCCGCCGGTGTAGGACGCCATCACGACAGCATTGGTTCCATTGCCGATGTACTTGGTCGGCGAGCTGCTGTACACGGAGAACGGCTCACCCGACAGTGCGTACACCGTACCGGAAAGGCTCCAGCCACCCAGGACGGCTTCCATTCCCTTACTCGATGACTTGTACGGAATCGTCCAGACGTAATTCAGGCTGAACGTCTGCCGAATGTCGTAGTCGGAATTGCCGTAGTTCAAGCCGGGCACTGCACCAGGCATGATCTGGAACAGGAAGCTGCCTCCATTACCAAGCGCGTTGTAGGGTTGGAGACCGCCATTGGAAACCGTGTCCAGCGAGTGGCTCCAGGTGTAGTTGGCATTGAGTTGGAAGCCAAAACCAATCTGGCTGTGCAGCGTAGTTACGAGCCCGTTGTAATTCGAATAGCCGTTGTTGGTGTATTGAATGATTTGTCCGAAACGGCCATCCGGTCTTGATGTGGGCAGGTTAACGATCGGGCAATAAGCAGCCACGCAGTAGGAGTTCACTGTCGGATTACGCAACACTTCGTCATAGCCGTGATTGCCAACGTAGTTCACGGTCAGCGAGGTCTTGCGACCGAAGGCCTGTTCAATCGCAAGATTCCACTGAACGTACTTCGGGTTGAGGAAGTTATTTGGTGCTGCCGTAAGAGTCGGCCGAGAGAAGGGGACTCCCAAGGTCGCCAATTGGGCGGCAATTTGAGCATAGGTAGCGCCGCTGTTGAAGCCCGAGTTAAGGGCGTTGTACGACGCCTGCCCGATAGAGCTCAGGTCTCCTGGTGCACCGTACGCGACCGGCGCGCCCGGGACCGCAACGTTGAAGCTGGTTGTCAGAGGCGGGTTAGATGCAAACGGTTCGGCAAGTTGTCCAGGATACAAATCGGAGAAAATGCCAGCTCCGCCGCGGAGTACTGTGTTCGGTCTGATCTGATAGGCAATGCCAACACGCGGGGAGATTACGATCGGCTCGATGCGAGGGAATGCGCTGCTCAACCCAGTTTGGATCGACTGGTTGTAAGGCACGTTAACCGCATTGGGTGTGAAGTCACCGGCAAAGCGGGAGATGCATTCATACTTGCAAGTCTCGTTCGTGTTGCGGTCGAAACGAACGGCCATCGTCAGTTTCAACTTCGAGCTGGCGCGCCATTCGTCCTGGGCGTAGAAGCCCATGCTGATGTAGCTGAAGTATGCAGCGTTGTGGTCGATGTAACGCTGCACCAGGATGTCGCCTCCACCATCATCGCCGGAGCCGACGAGGCCTTCGTAGAGAGAGGTCATGCCGACTTCCAATTCGCCGGTGGTGTTGCGGAAAGGAGTCTTGTCAGTGATCCAGTTCTTGCGGATGTTGGCTCCGAACTTGAAGGCGTGATCGCCCCTCGTCCAGGAGAAGTCGTCCACAAGCTGGGCCTGCGCGACACGACGGCCTTGTGGCCAGGCATAGTCTTCGCCGCCCATCGGTGAAATTAGGGAATCGGTGAGGAACAGAGTGGTCGGGAAGGCCGCACGCGCTCCGGAGAGGTTACTGGCGCTAAAGATGGCACTGTAGTAGCTGCCGCCGAGGATCAACTGGTTGACGATGTTCGGGTTGAAGACGTGCGTCCAGTTCGCCTGGCCGGTGTCCTGCGGCTGGTTGCTGGTTGCGTTGAAGATGGGTTGGAAGGGATCGGTATAGGTGGCTTGAGTTCCACGATCTTCCCACCACCGGAAGTAAACGTTGTCTTTGCTGTTGGCGACCCAATCAACACGCACCGACATCAGGCGCTCGGTGTTCTTGCTGTTTCCGCCGCCGGCGAACTTGGAAGCGCAGGCGACTTGAGGAACGCCACCCACTACCGGGAAGAGCGCAGGGAAGTTCGAGCCTGTCACAGTGGTGTAGGCGGAGTCGTACGTGTAGATGTCGCCGCAGCCCAAGCCGATGTCATCGTTAGCGTCGACCGGAGTCGCACGAGCCGCCCCTTGGCTGGTGTTAAACAGGTTGAAGTAGTTCTGGTAGAACGCCAGCTGTCCGGGCTGCGTGGAAGTAATATTAGCCAAAGTAGCCGCTTGATACTGTGCCGAAGGGAGATAGTGCAGACCACCGCTGGGAAGTACATAGCGGAGACCTTCGTTGTCGTAGAAGAAGAACAACTTGTTCTTTACGATCGGCCCGCCGATGCTGCCCGCCCAGGCATTGCTGTTCGAAAACTGACGCGGAGTATTCTCGTTATTGAGGAACCAGTCGTTGGCGTTCATCACGTCGCCGTTCCACTGCCACTGCGCGTTGCCGTGGAAGGCATTGCTACCCGACTTGGTAGCGAAGTTCACGTTGGCACCAGCACCACGGCCGTACTGGCCGGTGTAACCGTTGGTGACAATCGTCATTTCCGACAACTCATTGGTGCCCAGCATGTTGTTGCTGGCGCCGGAGTTGTTCAGACCGTTGAACGGATCGTTGACGTCGCCGCCGTTCAGCGTGTAGGAGTTCGAAGTTCCGGGCAGGCCATACGCGGTGAAGTTGCCGTATCCGGCGCCGCGGCTCAGGGTGACGCCGGGAGCGCTGAACGCGAAAGTGGTCATGTCATTGCCGGAGTTGGGAACCGATTCCAGGAGCTTGGTGTCGAAGCTGGCAGTGACGTTGGCGTTCTCCGTCTGGAGCAGGGGAGTTTCGCCGGTGACATCGATAACTTCGGTCTTGCCGGCGACATTAACTTGCAGTTTAACGTCATTTACCACACCGACAGCGACGGCAACGGTCTTGGTGATGGTGGCAAAACCTTGCGGCGTAGCCGTCAGAACATAGGTGCCGGGCTTCAACAACGGGAAACGGAAGAAGCCGGTGCTACCTGTGTTCGCGGTCTGGTTGTAGCCGGTATCGGAGCTCTTGAGGGCGACGGTAACGTTGGGCATTACAGCACCGGTGGCGTCCACCACCGTCCCCGTTACTTCACCCGAGACGATATTCTGAGCGAGTAGGGATGTCGATGTCAGTAGTAGTAAGCCAGCGATAACCACTAGGATAAGTTGCCGGCTAAATCGATCGCGCGACCGACTCATTAACATATTGCCTCCTAAGACTCGGTGAAAGAATTGTGCTCGAAAAACGGTCGTTCCTCAGGCCTTGAGTGACGGAAGTGACGATTTCCGATTGCCAATCATCTAAAATTTCGGGAAACAGAACTCCGGCCACTTCAAACCGGACTCATATGCTCGTGAACACTGGCAAGTCCTTCGTTGTAATTCTCTTAACGCGCTGGGAAAAAACGTAAACGACAAGAACAAACAGGACCGGAAGTCCCTTATTTATTGCCGCAAGCGACGCACCAAACCACGGCGTTCGTATTTTCAATTACTTAGCTAACGTCGGAGACAGCGTCGATTCAGTTTTGCGGAGATATCTATGAAATAGGAGAGGGGATGCTGTAACTATAAAGTTATAAGGTATAATTCCAATGGAGGACAATAAAGGTCCTTAATATCTCAAATTGGCAATGTTGACATTCAAGTCAAGAATGAATGCCTGGTAACGATATCGTTGGCGAGAGGTCGCGCAAGAGTTAAGAGTTAGAAGAGGCGTTGAGCGATCCCGATATGGAACTCACCTCCCTTTATTTCAAGATATGCTGTTGCAGTACTTCTCCGAGATGAGTAACAATTTCCGCAAATCTCGCCTTCCTGAAGAGCACCTCTCGGTTGTGAGAAGCACCACCCCTGAGACGAGAAGGGACGAACCCGGGTCATACGGTAGATTGTATGGCGCGCGTCGATCAAGTTGCTGCATATCGTCTCGACACTTATGAGGATTCGATTTGCTCTTTCAACGAAGTGAGCAGACATCGGCCGCAAAGGAGTCGGTCGTGGTTGGCGCTAACGATTGCGCTAGTGTTGCTCCCGGTCGTTTCCTCCTTTTCCCAAAACAACAAGAAAGAGGTGAGCGGACACGTTTACGTAGTCTCCTCGATTGTTGCCCGTGGCCAAGTGTCGGCGGAACGACTCGATAGCTGTCTGCGTGAGTTCGCGCAGGAGTGGAAGCAGGACGAAAGGCGGCTTCCATCGGTAGTGTTTCTAGTGGTTTCGCCCAAGTTGGCTAGCGCGGCTTTGGTTGAAGGGCCGGTCGGCATTCGACGTAAGTACTCGCCCACTTCGGTGGAATCGTATTACGAAGTGTGGATGGTCAATCCGACGGTTGAGGACTACATGAAGGCCCTGGAAGGAATTGTTGAAGACTACTTTCAACTGAAGCCTGACGATAGAGAACGCAAGGAAGTGTGGGTTCGTGTGGCACGTGTGCAGAATGCCACGGTGGGAGCCAGCGAAGGGAAGTGACAGCTCAGATGGATCCGCCGATGGAGTAAGACCAAATCAGTACGGTAGGATCAGCGTACGCGAATTCGTGCTCTCGCGATCGCATCGCGAACAAGACTTCCGTAGGGCCCGTCGGGAACGGAAGCCAGAACGCCGGCAGCTAGTTCGTAGAATCGCTTCGCCTCCTGAAGGTCTCCGAAGTCCTCGTAGGCCTTTCCCATGTTTAGATACAGAGATGGATAGAATCCGCGAAGCTGATCTTCGGATGCTGCGTTGGCATGGTCGAGAGCCAGTTGATTCCACCTTAACGCATCGAGAGAAGTTTTCTGATGGCGCGCGACGTAATGGGCGGCGATGCACCGCTCAAGATCAGTGGCCGCCTGACTCCACGCTTCGGTGAATGACCGGGCAGCTCCGGTGAAGTCGCCCTTGCCTTCATGTTCCATGCCCTGGACGCACAGTTTGACGACGAAATTGTTGGGATCGATCATTCCGGTGACTCCGATGATTTGCTACGTATACAGCGCGATGACGCGCTCGATGGAACGGCGGCAGACGGCGCAGAACTTGTCGTAGCGCGTGAACATGATGCAGTTTTCTTCCGGGCGATAGTAGCCCTTGGCTTCGTAGTTAGCTCCCTCAAAGGCGCCGACGCGTCCGGAGTATTTGTCGTTGGCGAGCAGGTCGTCTTCGTGCTGCTTCTCTTTCTGGAAGAGCGCGTTCATCTCTGCCTCGGGCTTGTTCTCGGCGCGAATCTTGCGACGCTCAGCCTGGATGTCGCGTCCGTACTGGATGTAGCCTTCTTCGTTCCAAGGCGTCGGGATCGGCGTGCCCGGGGTGACGAGGTCTTTCCATTTGAGGTCGGTCGGATCGAGAAGCGCGGTGACGTTGGGCTCCCAGGGCTCGACTTTCTTAGTCGGCGGAAGATAGGCAACATCGGAGGTGAAGTACTCGTCGGCGAGTCCGGCGAAGTGGTGGCCGAATTCGTGGACGAAGACGTAGGGCGCCCAGAGGCTGTCGGCGGCGACGGTGGAGTAAAGGTTGAAGATGCCGCCTCCGCCGTAGGTGCTGGAGTTGGTGAGGATTTCGACGAACTCATAGGGCGCGAACTGGGCGATGTGGCGGAAGTCTTTGTTGTCGGTGGTGAGGATGTAGCGCTCGGAGCCGAACGTGTCGTAGCTGGCGCCGAGCGGCGAGTGACGGTAGATGCCCTGCGAAGGACGCGAAATACCGGACTGCTGGGCGGGCGGGCATAGCCCCCAGACGTTGAAGTCGGCGCGGTGCTCCTTGAATGGCGAAGTGTTGAAGAGCAGATCCATGAGGCGGTGCGCGTCTTTTTCGAACTTGGCGGATTCGGCCGCGGTGTAGCCGTCGCCTAGGATCAGGAAATCGACGTGGGTGGCGGGATCGCCGGAGTCCTGAAGCTTGAGCAGCGGCGCGGGCGCGGTTGAGGTCGAGCGATCGATGAATTTGTCGTTCGGGTCGAGGTTGATGGTCCAGAGTTCGCGGAAGGCGTTCTGGTCGTCACGCTTCTTGAGGATGATCTGCACGGGATGCTCGGGCGCAGGAAAGCGCAGCGACTCGGAGAATGTTCGGCTGATCTGCTTGGCTTCGTCGGTGGTTTCCCATTCGCCGAAGATGGAGGCGAATCCTCGGGAGTAGAGCACTTTGTTGGTGGCGCGGTCGCGAACCTCGAAGTAGTACTTGCCGAGATTGGTGTCGTCGATGGTCTTCTGGAGATTGCCGGGCCAGGGCAGCGGCTCGAGGACGACGTCTCCCATGCTGAAGAGCTCAGAGTGGTCGTTGCCGGTGTGGAAATAGTCGAGGCGCATGGTGCGCGGCGTGGCAGCGAAGGCGCAGATCGCGGATACGAGGATGAACAGAGCAAGCTTGCGGGCGATGATCATGGCGGACGGATTGTAACAAGGAAGAAGGCCGATGGACGAAGGGCGAAGTGAAAGAGCCGACACTGAAGTCCCCAATCGGAACTGCACGATGGAAATAGGGAAGGGAACCCGTGACAAACCCCTGCTTCGTCTCTGCATCTTATTGAGGGTTATGGCTCTTCCCGCAATTCCGTTTGGGGCGAAGGCGGCGCAATGCCCGAACTGCTTCTCGTTTAACTCACCTGACTATTTGCCCGAGAAGAAAAAACAGATCGACGAAAATGGATTGCTGCTCACATGCGCGACATGTGGGACCGAGTATCGATCGGAAACTCCGCGCGCTGCGTAGCCTGACTCGCCACTGAAAATTCCGGATTTCGTAACAAAACTTAAAAAAACGGAGCAGCGGCCTGATTTGGGGCTATGTTGGCGGGATGGCGCACCAAGTCTGCCGTGTGCTGATTGTGGACGACAATGTTGCCGTGTGCGATGCGATCACCGGACTTCTTGAACAGGAAGGGTATGCGGTGGAGATGGTGCACCAAGCTGCTCACGCGCTGATTGCGATTGGTGAGCGGCGGTTTCGGCTGGCGCTGATCGATGCAAAGTTGGGGAAGGAATCGGGACTCGATCTGGCGAGAGAGATACTGGAACGGCGGCCGGGGTTTCGGATGATCCTGATGTCGGGTTCGCTTGCGGTGGCCGAGTGGATCGAAGAGTATCCGGAATTGAAGCGGGTTCCGGTGTTGCGCAAGCCGTTTGGGCGAACCGCCTTGTTGGGATGTGTGCGGCAGGCACTGGATCCCGCAGCGTGAATGAGTTTCCCGAAAATCAGGGTAGGGTATCGCTGTGCGCCACGACGACGAATCCTTTGCTCACCTGTTGCCAGACAGTCATGCTGTGCACCGGTTCGACCGGGGCAGGTTTACCGTTTAACGTCCCAGTTACGGTAAGAGTAGCGGTGACCACGAAGTCAGTTCCCGCGCTCTGCACCTGTACGTCGGCCAGCGATACCGATTGCAGCGACCACTGCTGCCAATAGTCAATGCTGGCTTGGCGATCCCGGTTGCCCGTCGCGGTGCTGGAGACGAACATCGGTGCCAGCCGCGGCTGCAGGTCTTTCCAATCCTTTTTTTGGATGTCGTCCCAGAACTGTCGTTCGAGTTGTTCTCCGCCGGTGGCGCCAGCAAAACCGCTCTTCGGCTTCGAGTACATGGTGCAGCCGGCGGTGAGAAACAGCGATACGGCGCAGAGGACAACCGTAAAGAGGCGCATTAGCATGGCGGGAATTGTAATCGGTTCCCTTGGCCGCACCCAGCAATAAGTGGCCAGTTGCCAATAGCCATGGTTTTCATTCCTCAATCAGGGCCCATCGCCCTCCCTACAAGGAAGCCTGCTGGTTCATCCGGACTTGCAGATCCACCGTGGATGATTCTCGTTGGTTCCGCGGTAACTGTACCAATGACATCTTCAGGTCCTCTTTTGTCGATGCTACTGTCTGCCTCGGAGGTTTCCATGAAGATGGCAGCGAAGCCCGCACGAACAACCACGGCAGCGATGGGCAGAATCCTGTACGCAGAGAACGACGCCAAAGTCTTAGCCGAGCAGGCGAAGGTCTTTGGGCAAGCCGGATACTCAGTCGAGCAGGTCGAAGGTAGAGGCGCCGCCGAGCAGGCCTTGCGCAAAGGCGCTTACGATGCGGTTGTTCTGGGGCACACGCTTAGCAAAGACGATCGCCACCATCTTCCGTACATGGCGAAGAAATCGAGCGCGCACACGGCAGTGCTGGTTCTTCATGCGAGCGGCAAACATCCGGCGGTAGACCTTGCGATTGATTCCCGCGAAGGTGAAAAGGCAGTTCTCAGAGCGTTAGAAACAGTGGTTCAGCAAAATGCGCTCGCGGCGGTGTCGTAGGTCGCTTAGCTAAGAATTTCAAAGTGCGGGGACGGGCTTCCAAGGCCGTCTCGCCTTATCCAATCTTCTTTGGAACTTCAAGTCCCAGATACTTCATCACTTCCTGCAGATCCTTCCACGCTTCGCCCTTCTGCCGCGGATCGCGCAGCAGATACGCCGGGTGATACGTCACGCGCAGTTTGGTCCCGCGATAGTCGAACCACCGCCCGCGCATGTTCGCCATGGTGTCATTCAGGCCGAGCAAGGTCTTCGCGGCCACGGCTCCCAACGCGACAATTGCGCGCGGTTTGATCGTGTCGATCTGCCGAAACAGAAACGGCGAACAGGTGTCGCACTCATCCCGCTCCGGCGTGCGATTCCCTGGCGGACGGCACTTCACCACGTTCGCAATATAGACCTGATCGCGCCGCAGTCCCATCGCCTCGATCATCTTGTTGAGCAACTGCCCAGCGCGTCCGACGAAGGGTTCGCCCTGCTCGTCCTCATCGGCTCCGGGACCCTCACCGACAAACATCAAGTCAGCTTCGGGATTGCCGACGCCAAACACGATCTGCTTGCGCCCCTGCGCGTGCAAGCGGCAGCGGGTGCAATCGCCGAGGTCTTCGCGGATCAGGCGCAGCGCGGAGACGGGATCTGCGTTCCGTTCAGCCGCGAAAGCAGTCTCTGCAGCTTGGTTCGCGAACTGCTCGTTGATCTCGTCGCGCTCTGCATTTCGTCTTGCCATATCCAGCGCCAGGTCCTCCTCTATTCGGGCCATTTGCTCCGGAGTCGGTTCCACTTCGCGCCGGTAGAAATCGTAGATTCCCAGATCGCGATAGTAGTTCAGGCGATCTCTGAGCGCGCGATTTTTTTCCGGAGTGAGAGCGCGAGGCATGACTGTTTGTATCGCATCAGCGAATTGCGCTGCAAGGATAGAGATTTGCCGCCTGTGAAAATCGGCCGTCTCTTTTTTCGCCAAAAGAAGCCCAAGGTGTCGCAGCCCTGGATTGTCGGTCCATAACGCGATACATGCTCTAGGGTAGATAGTGTGGTCCAGTCTCCCAAGTCGCTTGAGACGCTTGCTTGTGATCCGCGCGTTACCCTGCGGCGCTGCGGCGCGCCCGATCCCAGTGGACGCTGCGTCCTCTACTGGATGCAGCGCTCGCAGCGTGGCTTCGACAATCCGGCTCTGGATGTCGCAGTCGCGGCGGCGAACCTCCTGAACTTGCCTGTGGTGACTTTCTTTGCGCCGGTGCCGTATTACCCGAACGCGAATCTGCGGGCTTGTGCCTTTCTGAACCAGGGGATTCCTGATGTCGCAGAGGACCTGGCGAAGCGCGATATCGGATTTGTCCTGCGTCGTTGTCCCGACCACAGCCTGATCAAGTTTTGCGAAGAGGTAAAGCCTGCGTTGGTGGTCGGCGACGAGAATCCGCTGCGCGAGCCCAATCACTGGCGGGAAGTTGCGGCGAAGAAGCTGAACGTCCCGCTTTGGACAGTCGATTCCGATGTCATCGTCCCCAGCAAGCTGCTCGAAAAGGCGCAATACGCGGCGTATGTGATCCGCCCGCGTTTGATGGCGCAGCTTGATCGCTTTCTGGTGCCGCCTTTGAATCCGAAGGCGCACGTGAAATGGCAGAAACCCAAAGACCTCCATTCGCTCCCCATTCACACTGACATCACCGAAGGCTGGCCGCTCGATCGCTCGGTTGGTTCAGTCGGTTCGTTCAAAGGTGGGAGCAAGGAAGCTCGGCGGTTGCTGAAAGAATTTATCCGCCAGAAGCTCCACGGCTACTCCGAAAAGCGCAACAAGCCGGAAATCGACGGTTCCTCGCGCCTTTCGCCTTATCTTCATTTCGGTCATATCGGGCCGCTAACCATTGCGTTAGCCATGCAGGAGGCCGACGCCCCGCAAGAAGACAAAGATTCGCTCTTAAACGAGATGTTGGTCTGGCGCGAACTGTCCATCAATCTTGCCTGGTTCAACCCGTTGTATGACTCGTTCGAAGTCGCCGAACCATGGGCCCATCGCACTCTTGCCGAACACGCCAAAGACGCGCGCCCTATCCTTTACACCGAACGCCAACTGGAAGACGCCGAGACGCACGACGAGCTCTGGAATGCCGCCCAGCGCCAGATGGTGAACACCGGATGGATGCACAACGTGATGCGCATGTACTGGGCGAAGAAGATCCTTGAATGGACGCCCTCGCCAGCCGTTGCTCACCGCATTGCCGTGAAACTCAACGACAAGTACTTTCTCGACGGACGTGATCCCAACGGCTACGCCGGAGTGGCCTGGGCTATTCTCGGAAAGTTCGACCGCCCGTGGGGGGAGCGGCCCATCTTTGGGAAAATCCGCTACATGTCGCAGCAGAGCACCGGCCGCAAGTTCGACAGCAAGAAATACATCGCGCAGAACAGCGAAAGCGCTCAGCCCAGCTTATTTCGGGCTTCCTGAGCCACTTTTCCTCCTCGTCATCTTGTAAGACAATAGAAGCACTGGGTGAGGAGTTCCGCAATGAAGCACCTTCTGTTTGCCTGCCTGTTGTTTGTCGCCCCGCTCACGTTCGCGCAGCAGATCTCCGGCGACTACATTGAAACCCGCTCGGCCGACGTTTACACCGGTCAGTGCTTCGCGAATGGCGAAGTGAATCTCGTCGGCAATGAAGCCATCATGGGCTGGCACGTCGATAAGGGCTCGTGGCAGGGCGTCACGCTCGACGGCTTGAACGCCGTCGCAGTTGTGCGGGCGCAGGCCACGCTAGGCGATCCGTATGCGGATCCGTATCCCGCGAAGTCGGTGCTGGTGATCGATGAAGCGGCCAATTCGCAGCAGCGCGCAGCGCTTCAGGACTTCGTCCGGCACCAGACCGGAAAACTCACCGACCACGTCGAACAGGTGATCTACACCACGATCGATATGGGCGTCGTGCGAAGTGCCGAGCATCATGGAATGGCCTTGCTTCGCGCTGGAAACTTCGTGACGGTACGCACACGCGGCATCAACGACCACGATCACATCTGCGGCAACGAAGTGACGTTCTATCCGCCGCTTACCTCGACCACGCATGCGATGCCTGCGGTCGCTGAGCGCGATGAATACCAGGGGCCAGCTCTCGACGACACCTGGTCGAACAGCGGCAAACGCAGCGCGTTCGTTGGGACATTCGCCCAATAGCCAAATCGCCGACGCGTACCAGAAGATACGGATGGTCCGACTTTTCCAAGATGGAATTGTCGGACCGAAATTCCTTTCAGTTCGACGCTGAATTCCCGAACCTTGTTCCTGTCTCGTACGTAGTTGCGAGCAGGAGGAACTTCGTTCCCATGGACCGCAAGGAATTCCTGCGCATCGGCTGTTGTGGATTCGTCGCTCTCACCGGAATACAGTCTTTCGCAGAACTCGCCGACACTCCGCCCGCTGAAAATCCCCGACTCACATTCATCCAAAACTGGGTGACAGATCTCATGGACACGCTCGACGCTGAGTTCGACGAAGCCACAAAGATAAAGCTCATTTCCGGTTGCGGACGCGGCTGTTTCAACCGCTTTCAATTCAAGCAAGACATCGCCGCCAAGGGAAAGGGCAGCGTTGACAAACTGATCGAGGCCTACAAAGCGAATTTCGAAATCTGGCGCGAAGGCACTGATAAGGTCCACATTCGCTACGGCGAAATCAACAAGAACGGCTGTTACTGCCCCGCGGCCAATTACCGCCCCGGCAAACCGCACGACATTCACTGTTATTGCACCCGCGCTACTCACCAAACGATCTGGGAGACGGCGCTCGGCAAACCGGTGAAGATCGACATTTTGCAGAGCGTGCGTCGTGGCGATCCAACCTGCCATTTTCTCGTGCACCTGGCCTGATTCAAATCGCTCGGAGATGTGCGGCTGCGAGCCAACTCGCCGTTCCTGGGTTCGTCTGCCATTGCGCGATTCGCTCGCCCATAGCTAACCTGAGCGTGTGATCAAACGACTGTTCATCTTCATCCTACTCGTTTCGTCGTTCGCACTTGCCGCAGCCAAAGCCGAGAAGGTCGGCTCCTTCACCGAAGGTTCGGACAAGTTGAAGGCCGCGCTTCAGGCCGATGGGTATCGCGTCTATCTGCCCAACACCCTCGCCTGCTGCGAGGTTTGGCTGGCGAAAAGCGTTGCAGCTAATAAGAAAGATGTTCCGGGCGCCAACTATCCCGAGTTTCATGAATCGGAGTTCCTGGGCGTAATCCGCTTCGGCAAAGACGGTGGCGGCGACCTGCGCGGGCAGACGATCAAATCTGGCGCTTACACCATGCGCTACGAGGTCCTGCCGAGCGACGGCAATCACATGGGCGTGGCGCCGTATCCTGATTTCGTGTTGCTCATTCCTGTGGCCGACGATCCCGATCCCGCCGCGCAGTTCAACTTCGGAAAGATGATCGAGTTGAGCACAAGAGCTTCGGGCACCGCTCATCCGGCGGCGTTCGAGATGATGCCTGCTACCTCTGGAGATAACCCCTCCGTTACGCAGACCGACGACGGGTGGATCGTCTTTCAGGGAAGCCTTGCGATCGATGGAGGGAAAGCCATGAACGTCGCGTTTGTTGTGAAGGGCTCGGCGGAATAGCAGCAGGCATGAAGCGGAGACAAAAATGGGGGCATCCCCATGGATGCCCCTTCCCCCAGCTGTGACAGGAGAGTCACAAGGAACTTGTTGGTGGCTCTTCGACCAGCGGCACGCCGGATCTCGCGCGACCTGCCAGTCAACAAAGCCCGTTTGGCGAACACCGCGCGCCTCCGATCTCTTGCGCGGTTCCCGACGTCACCAAACCGATTCGCTAGGCACTTTTTACGAGAATTCCAGCTAGAAGGGAAATTCATTATTCCTATACGTAGTATTCGAAAAACTATGAGTTGTAACCGGATTTATATAGTCTGGTTTATACGTTTCAATCGGCAGGTTTGAAGGAAGCCTGAGGTGGACGGACGAGACAAGGCTGCCCGGAAGGTCTCGAGAGGCTCGGTTGGCATGAGCAAGACACCTCGTAACCGGTGGGAGAAACCACCCCAGAGCAGTCCGGAATGCCGGGGCGTTTCGATGCTCTTTCGACGGCCAAGTTTCGGGCGTGGAAAATAATCTACGGGCACTCAGATGACTTCGTCGGACTTTTCTTGCTGCCGCTGAATCCCTCTACACTCCCGAGATGAGAATTTTTACAGCTGCTAAGTCGTTGTAAGTACGACTTCAACCACCCTAACGTCGCTGTTACGAGCAAATCCGGTGTTGATGAATTCATCAGCCACTCTGCTGCTCCAGTCATAACGAAAACGTTAGCCGATTTACATTTCTCGCGGAAGCCCATTTATTTCAGCGACTTACGTACTGTCCAAAATCGCTACAGCGAGTTTTTGGCGTTTGGCACGGCGTGTGCATTTAGGAAAGGTGGCGAGCGGCCTCAGATCGAAGACAAACAGCCCGCCGGAAAACGGAGAAATACAATGACAGTCATACTGGTTCTCGCAACGTTCGTAGCCTTCTTACTTATCGATCATTTCTTCTCAGCAAAGCCGGCGGTCCAAATGGAAGTTCAGCCAGCCGTTCCCAAAATCGCCTCGGCGGCGGAAGCTCGGTTTGTGCCCACTCTGGTTGGTGGCTTCCGGGTTCCGGAGAACCTCCGCTATCATCCCGGTCACACCTGGGCATTGAGTGAGAGCCCCACGCTGGTGCGGATCGGCATCGATGACTTCGCCTCCAAACTGGTCGGCAAGGTCGAGAGCGTCAATCTGCCGCAGCGCGGACAGTGGGTGCGGCAGGGCCAGAAGATCTGGAGCGTGATCCGCGACGGCAAGAAGATCGACATGGTGTCCCCGATCGAAGGCAGCGTGACCGACATTAACGAAGAAGTGATGAAGAATCCTGAGCTGGCAAACAAGGACCCGTACGGTGAAGGCTGGATGGTAACCGTGCAGTCTCCCGATGCGAAGACGAACTATCGCAACCTGCTTGGCGGACAACTGGCCCGCTGGTGGACAGAAGAAGCGGTCGGCCGCCTGCACTCGAAATTCGCGATGCCGATGCCGGCACTGGCGCAGGATGGCGGCGAAGCGGTGAACGACCTGACCTCGACGATTCCGGGAGCCGACCTCGAAGCGATCACGAAGGAATTCTTCCTTGCGTAAGAGTTCTGCGGGCTGAGGCCGCGGTCAGCGCCCTGCCCCCGGGATGAACCAGCCGGCCAGGGCGCCGGTAATCAGAAGCAACAACTCAATGGCGCCGCCCGAAAAGCGGCGCCGCTTTAGTTTGAAGCGAGAGCCTCACAGTCCGCTCGCTGATAGTTTTGCGAGTTCAACTTTGATTATGGCCTCGGTAGTCTTGCGGTCGGGGCGAGAGGTGTCCGGCACAAAGTACCGCCCGGCAAGATCGAGAGTGTCAAGTGCGCCTGATACGTGAACTGATCCGGCCGTACCGAGGATCGCTGCTGATCATTCTCGCGGCCATGTTGCTGCAGACGGTGATGAGCCTGGCAGGGCCGTGGCCGCTAAAGATCATCATCGACAACGTGGCAACGAGCCACAAGATGGAGCCGATCCTGGCCCATCTGCTTCGTCCGCTGATCCATCACGAAACCAAGATGGAGATTGCGCTCGCGGCGGCGGTGTTCTCGGTGATCATTGCGGTGCTCGGCGCGCTCACCTCTTACGTCGCGAACTACTACACGGAGAGCGTCGGGCAATATGTGGCGCACGATCTGCGCCTGCGGACCTATCACCATCTGCAACGGCTTTCTCTGCGCTACTACTCCGATCACCAGGTGGGTACGCTGCTGAGCACGATCACGACGGACATCCAGACGATCCAGGGATTTGCGTCATCGTCGACGCTGGGAATTGTCGTCGACCTGCTGACGATCTTCGCGATGCTGGCGCTGATGTTCTGGATGAACTGGGACTTCACCCTGATCGCGCTGGCGGTGACGCCGTTCCTGCTGTTCTTTGTCGCTCGCTTCAAGAAAGCCGTCAAGAAGGCGACGAAAGAAGTTCGCAAAGAACAGAGCGAGATTGTCGCGGCGGTGCAGCAGGGGCTGGAGTCGATCCAGGTGGTAAAAGCATTCGGCCGGCAGGAGATGGAGCAGGAAGGGCTGCGGGAGGTGAGCCAGGCCACGGTGGATGCGGCGCTGGAGGCGCGCAAGATTAAGGCCCTGCTGTCTCCGGTGGTAACGGTAACGGTTGCGCTGATTACCGCACTGGTCATGTGGCGCGGGGCGGGGTTGATTCTCGCCGAAGTGATGACCGTTGGCGCGCTCACGGTGTACCTGGCGTACCTGACGAAATTCTTTAAGCCGATCAAAGACCTGGCGACGATGACCAACGCCATCGCGCAGGTGGGCGTGGGCGTCGATCGCGTGCAGGCGATTCTCGATGCCGACGCGATCATTCCGGAGAAACCCGAAGCGGTCGAGCCCCCGCTGCTGAAAGGCGACATTGTTTTCGACCACGTGGCGTTCGGGTACACCGTCGATAACAAGGTGCTTGGCGATATCAACTTCCACATCGCGCCGGGACAGTTGGTCGGGGTGGTCGGTCCGACGGGCAGCGGGAAGTCGACCGTGATCAGCCTGATCCCGCGCTTTTACGATCCATCGGGAGGACGGGTTCTGATTGATGGCCGGGATATCCGCGACCTCAAACTGGCGCCGTTGCGCGACCAGATCGGCTACGTGCTGCAGGACACGGTGCTTTTCCGGGGGACGATTCTCGAGAACATTGCGTTCGGGCGCCCGAACGCTACGCGTGACGAGATTATCGAAGCGGCGCGGATGGCCAACGCCGATGAGTTCATCTCGAAGATGCCGAAGGGGTACGACACGATGGTGGGCGAACGCGGCTCGACCCTTTCGGGCGGCCAGCGACAGCGCATTGGCATCGCGCGCGTGATGGTGCGGAACAGTCCGATTCTGCTGCTTGACGAGCCTACCGCGGCGCTCGATAGCGAATCGGAGCGACTGGTGGTGGAAGCGCTTGAGCGCCTGATGAAGGGGCGAACGGTCATCATGATCGCGCACCGGCTGTCGACGATTCGCGATGCGGACATGATCATCGTGGTATCGGGCGGTGTGGTAGCCGAGAGCGGCAGTCACGACGAGCTGATGGCGCAAAACGGAATTTATGCGGGGCTGCATCGGACGCAGTTCGAGGTAGCTTCCGCCAAGGCTGGATCCTAAAAGGAAGGGTATGTCTTCACGATCGCTGATAGTTCTTCCCGACGATACCGCGCGGCCGATCCTCAGTGCGATCGAGCAGGCGAAAACTTCACTGCGAATCAAGATGTTCGTCTTCTCCGACCCGATCCTGCTGCAAGCGGTGATCCAAGCGCATAAACGGGGCGTGAAGGTGCGGATCATGCTGAACCCGACGCGCCGCAGCGGAGAAAAGGAGAACGACGATTCGCGCGCAATGCTGACGCATGCAGGCATTGACGTGATCGACAGCAATCCGGCGTTCGACCTGACGCACGAGAAGTCGATGATCGTCGATGAGCATACGGCGTTCGTCCAATCGCTGAACTGGCAGACCAAGAACCTTACCGAAACGCGCGATTACGCCTTGGTGACTTCGCACAAACACGAAGTCGACGAGGTGAGCGAGGGCTTCGAGGCGGACTGGAAGCGCGACGAATTTAAGCCTGGCGAGCACTCGCACTTGATCTGGTGCGTCGGGAACGGGCGGCAGCGAATCGCGCAATTTATCGACGAAGCGAAGCATTCGTTGTGGCTGCAGAACGAACGCTACCAGGATCCGGTGATCATCGAACGGCTGGTGCGGGCGAGCAAGCGAGGAGTGAAGGTGCACGTCCTGGTGCGGCCTCCACATAAGCTGAAAAAAGAGAAACTCATCGAGGGCGTGGGCGGATTGCGCATCATGGACGATGTCGGCATCAAGGTCCATAAGTTGAAGGGTCTGAAGCTGCACGCCAAGCTGGCATTCGCCGACGGCACACGGGCGATCGTGGGATCAATTAATCTGGCGCCGGGAAGCTTTGACAGTCGCCGTGAGTTAGCCATTGAAGTGCGCGACGACGAGATTATGGACCGTTTGCATACGGTGGTTCATGCCGATTGGGAGAACTCGCGTCCGCTCGACCTTACTGACGAGGGTTTGATGGCTGAGTTGGAGGATATTGACGAGCACGTGTCAGAAGACCTGGCACTCGAAGATCACCACAATCACGAGCACCATCACAATCACCGCAAGGCGAAGGCAAAGGCGGAATAGCACCGCTCAGTGCGGAGCGGTATGGGCAATGCTTTCCAGGGCCAGTCCCGTTTTGGTCCGCTGATGCGGGCTTGCGGTCAGTTTGCTCGCCGTCGCGAGGCGCCGCAGTCGTTCATAGCCGCCGGAGATGTCGGCGGGCGGAACTCGGGCCGAGAGTTCCAGAATGCTGCCGCCGGGCCATTCCCAAAGTTCGAGCGAAAGCCGGGGGAAATTGGGCGGCGCGGCAACTCGCCATGTCGTCGATTTGATGGCGCCGATCTTCTTGACGAGCGCCCAGTCGATTGACTTCAACTCTGTGAGCCGCTTCTGACCGGGGCTAAGCAGGGGAAGCAAACCTTTTCCTGTCTGCGGAACGGGGCCAGAAAACTTGCTGGTAATCGAGAGCGAGCGAAAGGCCTGGCCTCCGACGACGTCGAATTCACACTTCGCGGTTTCGTCTGGTGGCTGAATCGCGGCGGTGCTGTCGTCAGGAGAGCGCAACTTAACGGTGAGGTCGGAGGAGCTACCTTGGCGAAGGCGCACCAGGATGCCGTGCGAAAGCAGACTGAGCAAATCGGTGTCGTATAGGTAGACCTGACCCAGCCGAGGCGCTCGGGCGTGGAGCGATACAAGGGCCGTATGGAGTTCGCCAGGAACCAGCAAGAGTTTCAGTTCAGCGCTGCAGGGTTCGTGCGCGCTTGCGACGGCTGACAGCAGTAGTACAGTGAGCCAGAGGAGCAGAACGTTTTTCATCTAGCGAGTGGTTCAATGATGCATGTTACGAGGCAATCAGGCCCCGGAGTACTGCGAGAAATATCAGTTGTTCGCAACCTGGAGTATCTATCCCACCGTCGTTTTCCACAGACTCATGGTCGACCTTTCTCCTGCTTTTTCTATAAGTAAAAGCGATAGGGCCATTACTTAGGGTTACCGTAACGTGACAGGCCGCACCTCCGAATGTGACATCAATCACGGCCATTCCCGCCCGCCGGAACGACACTGAACTGTAATTGAGCAGGCCGGGGAAGAGGTTGTTAACCGTCACTCGCCCAAGCGTTTAGCTGGCGGGAAGAGGTCTGCGGGAGGAACGGCCATGCTGCTTGCCTATCGACTGGTCCGCCTGATCGAGACCCATGCCGACAAATTAGCCGAAAGCACACTCGCGCGCGTGGAAAGCGATCCGAAAACGCGCGATTACCGCGGACGTGTGCCGGAAGAAGACTTCAAAGCGGCCGTGCGCGAGATCTACGGACATCTCGGCGAATGGGTGATGGGGAAGAGCGAAGAAGACATCGCGAGGCGATATACGGAGATCGGGCGGCGCCGGGCGGAGCAGGGCGTGCTGCTGAGCGAGTTGAATTGGGCGATTGTGCTGACGCGCGAAAACCTGTGGGAGTTCCTGAAAACGGAAGACACGCTGGAGCGTCCGACGGAAGTGTTCGGCGAGCTGACGCTGTTGCAAATGCTGGAGCAGTTTTTCGATCGCGCGATTTACTACGCCGCAGTCGGGTATGAGCAGCATAAAGCGGCGGAAGAGAAGTCGTTGCACCTGGTGAAGTGAACAGACCCTTATGAGCTGGATGGAAGAGTACAAACGGAAGCTGATGTCCCCGCACGACGCGGTGCGCTGCGTCGAGTCGGGGATGCGGGTGTACATACAGGGCGGGTGCGCCGAACCCGAGACACTGGTGGAGTGCCTGATGGAGCGGGCTCCCTTTGTGCGCGATGTCGAGATCGTGCACATGCTGACGTTTGGCGTGGCTCCGTATGTGGCGCCGGAGATGCAGGGGCACTTCCGCCATAACGCGATGTTTATCGGCGGCAACGTGCGCGAAGCGGTGAACGAAGGCCGCGCCGACTACACACCGATCTATCTCAGCGAAATCGAAGACCTGTTTGAGAGTGGAGCGCTGCCGCTCGACGTGGCGCTGGTACAGGTTTCGCCTCCGGATGCGCATGGGTTCTGCTCGCTGGGCATCGGCGTTGACACCACCATGACAGCTGTGCGACAGGCCAAATACGTGGTGGCGCAGGTGAACAACGCGATGCCACGCACCTATGGCGACAGTTTTGTGCACGTGGGCAAATTCAGCGCGTTCGTGGAGAGCACGCGTCCGCTGTGCGAGATGCCGAAGGAAGAGGTCACGGACCTGAATCGCGCGATCGCCAGGAACGTTTCGACGCTGATCGAGGACGGATCGACGTTGCAGATGGGGATCGGAGGAATTCCGAATGCGGTGTTGCCGTTCCTGATGGACCGGAAAGACCTGGGCATTCATAGCGAACTAGTGGGCGACAATGCGATCCCGCTGATCGAAGCCGGAGTGCTGACGGGTATGCGTAAGTCGCTGCTGCCACGCAAGATCGTGTTGGGCTTCATCCTGGGAACGCGCGAGATTTTTGAGTACGCGGACAACAATCCGCTGTTCGAGTTCCGGCCGACGGCGTTCTGCAACGACCCCATTGTGATTGCGCGGAACGACAACATGGTGGCGATCAATTCGGCATTGCAAATCGATTTGACCGGCCAGGTTTGCGCCGATTCGCTGGGCAACAAGTTCTATAGCGGGATCGGCGGGCAGGTGGACTTCCTGCGCGGCGCGTCGCGGTCGAAGGGCGGAAAGCCGATCATCGCAATTTCGTCGACGGCAAAAAACGACACCGTCTCGCGTATCACGCCGATGTTAAATCCCGGAGCGGGCGTAGTAACGTCGCGCGGACTGGTGCGCTACGTGGTGACCGAATACGGCGTGGCGTACTTGCACGGCAAGACCATCCGGCAGAGGGCGGAGGCGCTGATCGCGATCGCCCATCCGAAGTTCCGTAATGAGTTGTACGAGTACTGCGAACGCACGCACTGGCTGCAGAAGCCGAATGTTGAAATGGCGGCGGCAATCGCGGGTACGAGGTGACTATGGCGCCAAAAGGCAATGTGACGATCAACACCGACGAGTGCAAGGGGTGCGGGCTGTGTGTGGAGTCGTGTCCGCCGAAGAAGTTGCATCTCGCCAGAGATTTGAACCAGTACGGCATTCACCCCGCGGAGTACGACGGCGAGGGCTGCACAGGATGTGGCATCTGCTTCTACTGCTGTCCGGAGCCGGGGGCCATCACGGTGTACAAGGCGACGGTTCCGGTGAAGACGCCGGTCGGCAATCAGGAGGTGGACTATGCGACAGTTGTGTAAGGGCAACGTCGCGGTCGTGAAGGGTGCGGTGCTGGCCGGATGCCAGTCGTATTACGGGTATCCGATCACGCCGGCGAGCGAAATCGCCGAAGCGGCGGCGCTGTATCTGCCGGAGGTTGGCGGAACATTCGTGCAGGCCGAGAGCGAAGTGGCCGCGATCAATATGGTGTACGGCGCGGCGTCGGCGGGGCAGCGAGTGATGACGGCGTCTTCCGGTCCGGGCATGAGCCTGATGCAGGAAGGGATGTCGTACATTGCGGGCGCGGAATTGCCGTGCGTTGTGGTGGACGTGGTGCGCGGCGGACCGGGGCTGGGAAATATCGCTCCAGAACAGAGCGACTACTTCGCGATGGTGAAAGGCGGAGGCCACGGCAACTACAAGAACCTGGTGCTGGCTCCAGCGTCGGTGCAGGAGATGGCCGACCTGACGATGCTCGCGTTCGAGTTGGCGGATCGCTATCGTAACCCTGCCGTTATCCTGACCGACGGTTTCGTCGGGCAGATGATGGAGCCGATCGAGCTCGAAGTCACCGAGCACCACATCCCCGAGAAGCCGTGGGCGGTAAAAGGTACGCCCGAGACGCGCAAGAATCTGATCAGCTCCATCTTCCTTGAAGCCGACGAACTCGAGGCGCACATCCGCAAACTCGAAGCGAAGTATCGGCTGGCGACGCAGATGGAACAGCGCTTCGAAACCTACATGGCCGAGGATGCCGAGATTCTGCTGGTCGGATACGGAATTGTGTCGCGCGTGTTGCGGTCCGCAGTGGAAGAGGCGCGGGCTCAAGGAATGCGGGTGGGACTGTTCCGCCCGATCTCGTTGTGGCCGTTCCCATCGAAGCCGCTGGCGGAGTATGCCGCGAAGTGCCGGTTCGTGCAGGTGGTGGAGATGAGTACCGGCCAGATGGTGGAAGACGTGCGGCTCGCGGTCGAAAATCGCACGCCCGTTGAGTTCTATAGCCGCGTGGGCGGAAACGTCCCCACGGTGGAAGAAGTGCACACGCAACTGCTGTCGAAGGAAGCGGCGCACGTGTAGCTCAGACATTCTTGTCTGAGGCATGAGGCCGCAAGCGCAAAAGGAGGCAGCTTTGCCTGGATTCGAAGTAACACATCATCGCTCCCAGCTGTTTTATGACAAGTACGAACGCAAGGCCGAACTGCAACACCAGACGCACTACTGCCCGGGCTGCGGGCACGGCGTCGCACACAAACTGATTGCAGAAGCCTTGCAGGAACTCGATGTCCAGAACGACACGATCTTCGTGAGTCCGGTGGGTTGCTCGGTGTTCGCCTACTACTACTTTGACACCGGCAACGTACAGGCAGCGCATGGACGCGCACCCGCGGTGGCGACCGGCGTGAAGCGGGCGAATCCCGACAAGATCGTCATCTCGTACCAGGGCGACGGCGACCTGGCGGCGATCGGCACCGCGGAGATCATTCACGCGGCGAACCGTGGCGAGAACATCACGGTGTTCTTCATCAATAATGGCATCTACGGCATGACCGGCGGCCAATTGGCGCCGACCACGCTCGTCGGTGAGAAGAGCACGACATCGCCTTGGGGGCGGCGTCCTTCAAATGAAGGTTTCCCGCTGCACATGGCGGAGTTGATCTCGACGCTGCAGACGCCAGTGTACGTGGAGCGCGTGGCACTCTCGGACGCGAAGAACATCTTGCGCGCGCGGAAGGCGATCAAGAAGGCGCTTGAGCTGCAGAAGAACAAAGCTGGGTTTACCTTTGTCGAGATACTCTCGCCGTGTCCGACGATCTGGAAGAAGGAGCCGCTCGACGCCCGCAAGTGGGTGAGCGAGAAGATGATCCCGAACTTCCCACTGAATGTGTACTGCGATCGCAAGCTCGAGATGCCGGAGATCCCGATTCCGCACAAAACAATTGCCGAGGCGCTCGGCTTGGATGAATCGAAGAAAGCTGCGCCGCGCGCGAAGCACGTGACGCACGATCTTCGCATCAACTGCGCCGGTTTTGGCGGACAAGGCGTGTTGCTGCTCGGAGTTCTGATGGCCCAGATGGGTATGCGCGAGCAGCTCGAAGTAAGCTGGCTTCCGTCGTACGGCCCAGAGATGCGCAGTGGCAGCGCGCATTGCTACGTCTGCCTGTCGCATGAGCGGATCGGCTCACCGACATTCACATCTCCCGACGTTCTGGTGGCGATGAACGAAATCTCGCTGCGGAAGTTCTCCTCGCAGGTAGTGAATGGCGGGACGATCATCTACAACCGGGATTCGCTGCCACCCGACTTCTCGGCGCCGCATGCGAACGTGATTTGCATTCCCGCGGCGGAAATCGCCGACAAGATCGGTTCGGCGAAGGTGATGAACGTGGTGATGCTGGGCGCGATCCTGGAAGCGACGGAGTGTCTGCCGTTCGATACCGCGGAATCGGTGCTGAACGAAACCGTTAAGCGCAAGGAGTTTGCAGAGATGAATCGCAAGGCACTCTACGCCGGACGGGATTTCATCGCGCAGAATATCCATGTGGGCGCGGTGACGCAGCCGGATGGGTTCGCGTACTAGGCGTGAGTAATCGGCAGTCAGAAGTCAGGCCCTGGGCACAGCCCAGGGCTTTTTATTCCGTGGTCGAGCCGTAACGGGAAAGTTCCTAAGCAAGTACCTTAGACAAGGCAACACCGCTCCCGAGAGTGCCTTCCAAACGGGAAAATCAACCTGAATGTCCTCTGCTCCATTCAGTCGGAAAGGTGCTTCCATGGCTCGCTTTGCCTGCCTTCTCTCTGTCCTGTCTCTGGGATTGCTTCTCACCTCGGGTTGTGGCGGAGGTCACATGGCAAGTTCGACCGCGCCCACAACAACGTCCTCGGGGTCCACGACCACCGCGAGTGGAACGGGGACGAGTTCCACCTCATCATCGTCGGGCACGGCGTCGAGTGGAACATCTTCCTCCACAGGTTCGGGCACGACCACCTCAAGTTCATCCGGAAGCGGCAGCGGCACGATGACGGGCGGCAGCTCCGGTTCGGGTTCTGGCCAGAGCCAGAGTTCCACATTCCTCTTCGTGGTGAATTCGCAGGGAACATCTGGGTTGGAATTGCGTTTTAATGCAGACGGCAGCATTCAACCCGTAAATAGCTCCTCAACTTCGGTTAACGGCCAGCCGTATGCCGTTGCCGGCAACTACCTCATTGCCGGGGCAGGTGGGAACACGATGGCTGCGTACTCCGTTAATCCTTCCACTGGCGCGGTGACCCAAACTTCGAGCGCCGTGCCGGCAGGCGCATCGGTAGCCGGGAACAGCAACTTTCTGTATGCCGGGACAACCAACGCGATTTATGGCTACGCGCTGAGCAATGGCGAATTGACGCCGGTTCCGGGTTCTCCGTTTGAAGTCACGACTCCTGATCCGTGCGGTTGCGCAACGCCTGACTACGGCTCGCTCCAGATCGTGCAGGGATATCTTTTCTACGTGAACAATGCCGATCATGCGGGAGATTCGGCTATTGCTGCGAAGGTTCAAAGCGACGGAAGCATCGTTCCGAAGCGCTTTGTCCAGGGCAACGGTGGAGAACTGGTGGCCACCCCCAATGGCAAGTTTGTCTACGTTTCAGACTCGGGCGCCAGTGCCCTCGAGTTATTCACTTTTAATTCCGCGACCGGCAACGTGCAGGCCGCCGGCAACACCGGGCCAGACGTTACTGGCATCATCGATGCCAAAAGTTCGTTCATGTTCGTCTCGGGCAACGGTGGAGGGACGATCGACACCTATCGCATCGACCCGCAGACCGGAATGATGAGCCAGGCATCGAGCGTGCAGGATCCGCAGGGAACCCCGGTGGCGGTCGATCCCAGCAACAAATATCTCCTGACGCTTGATCACCCAACGTCGAACAGCTCTGCCATCGGGGTGTGGTTGATCGATGGGTCAACGGGAGCGTTAACCAAAGTAAATAGCTACTCGCTGGGCTCCTATACGAGTACCTATGGGGCGGGAGGATTTGTGGTCGGGAAGTTCCAATAGGACACCACCAGAGCGAGTCGCATTGGCGGATTTGAGTCGCTCTGGCAACGCCAGTTGCAGGAAGCGCATTCCAACCTGACGAGCCGGAACTCCGGATGGCTCAGATTGGGGCCCCATGGCGCGTTTTCCCCGGCCGCTGGTGTTGGTGTTTCTCCTGGCTGCAATGGTGGCGATGTTCGGGTGCGGCGCCGGACGTACGAGCGCGCCTGCGTCGGCGAACCAGTTTGCGTCGACCGCAACGCCGGTTCAGAGCAGCGCGCCGTCGAACGCGGCTTCAACGCAGTCATTCTCGGGTGCAGGCAGTCCGTCGACCTCTTCGAATTCTTTCAAAGACACGTACCTCGGCCCGAACGAGCCCACCGATACCTCCAGCGCGGGTGTAAGTTCATCGGGAATCAACGCGACGCCGCCCGGAACAATGCCGCCGTCAACGGCGAGTTCCACATTTGTCTTTGTCGAGAATGCGGGTACTGCGAAGCAGATGGCGGTGCTGCGGTTGAATGCTGACGGCAGTCTCAAGTCGGTGAATGGCTCGCCGTTTCC
>Ga0335069_10001260_pt1 | contig 40887 bp, 67 predicted proteins | sample Lox_Sample_11_FD_206714 | JGI IMG/M metagenome (GOLD analysis project Ga0335069, IMG submission 206714) | Soil microbial communities from Loxahatchee National Wildlife Refuge, Florida, United States - Lox_Sample_1.1 | ecosystem: Environmental > Terrestrial > Soil > Wetlands | place: USA...
CTGTTTGATGAACAGGTAGAAGATACTGCTAGTGCTTATCATAAAGCATACATTTCATTAGCTCCTATACGAGTGGGTGGTGGAAGTAACTTAAAGATACTTGAATCAATGGCTTGCGGAATACCTGTTATAGCAACTACAATGGCTAATAAGGGTATTGGTGCAGTTCCTAATAAAGAAATCTTACTTGCTGATACAAAAGAAGAGTATGCTCGACAATTGTTACGACTATTATGAGAAAAAATTATACTTGTAAATGTGGGAAAATTTATCCTTTTACAAAAACATATCGAAAGCATATAAAGGAATGTTCGTATCATAAGGTGGAAAAACAACAAGTCTATATTTGTGCTGCTGATGGTGAAGAATTTCGTTCTACTGAAGGTAAAGTAAAAAGGCTTGGAAATTTAACCTATCATAAGAGTTGTTGGGATAATTTATTATGAAGAAGTGGGAACTGAAAGAAAAGCAGGATCAAGAAATATTAGGTCTTGGAAAAGTAAAAGCTTCTGGCTCTCTTTGGTATTCTCCTGGAGATGGAAAGTCTTCAATCTTTTTAGTTGATTCAAAGCAAACAGAAAAGAAGTCTTATGCTGTTAGTATGAAAACGTGGGATAAACTCTACGAAGAAGCACTCTTTGCTCAACGTCTGCCACTTCTTTCCTTACAAATACAAGATATTGATTTAGTTATGATGAGCAGGGAAGATTTTGTTAATCTCTTAAAAGATGTTCAGGCAGGGAAATTATCCTTTACCAATGAAAAAGAAAATACTTATCGTAGAAGATGATATCTCTATTCAAGATGCATTAGAATTAATTCTTGAAATGAATGGTTATTCCACAAGTAGAGCAGTTACAAAAGAACAGGTATTGCAGATTGTTAAAGATCAAAAAATCTCTTTAATCTTAATGGATTATTTGTTAGGTGGTGGAGTAACTGGAATAGATATTGCTCATGCTATACCTATTAAAAAGAAAATACCTGTTGTTCTTTTAAGTGCTTCATATAGACTAGAACAGTTAGCAAAAGAAGAAGATAGAATAGAAGATTATCTACCTAAGCCATTTGAATTAGATGAGTTGTTAACAACTATTAAGAAGTATGCAGGTTAGCCTTGTTTAGCCCCTGCTCGCATGTGAGCTTTCATACCTGTACAAATCCAAGGTACTGATTGTCCACAAACAGGACAAAGTCCTTTAGCTAATCGAGCTTGAGCCAATTTTCCTTCTTCTTCATTTAATTCTGTTGGTTCTCGTTTATCCATGAAGTATCACCGACCTTTCCTTACTGCTGGTCTTCTAAACTATCGTAAGTATAGTGGAAAATGTTATTTTGTCAATCTTTTGTTAGAGGAGATAACTCGAAAGTAACCATAAGCACTACTGAATAATACTCCAACCCAAAAACCAAAACCAAATGATTGTCCTGCAAGAAATGAACTTGCTAGTAATAAAGTAATTACAGTAGGAAGAATGAAATCAATGAATGATAAGAAGTAAATGCCTAAACCAAGACCACCAAAAAGAAAACCAAGTAATGCTGCTAATTGAGCATTTTTCTGAGAGCGTAGTGGAGGCAGTTTGTCAAAGACTGCTAGAAAACTATCCATATTACAGTCTAAATAATCCTATTAATAATCCGATCCAAAAGAACTTCCAGAATCGAGATTTTCTCTTTCTTCGATAATACATAGAGACCCGCATCAGATTTGAACTGATGAATAGAAGTTTTGCAGACTTCTGTGTTAGACCACTTCACCAGCGAGTCATTGGGGTAGTGACTTCCTCTTATTGCTAAGCTGTTTCCCCTGCCGTGTGTGAATTTAATCACATGAAAGGTGCTTATGCTTTCCTCCTGCTTGAATACTGACGGCTAATGCGGAGGATACAAGATTCGAACTTGTGAGCCTTTTACAGCCTCCTGGTTTCAAAGCAGGTGCACTCGTCCACTATGCGAACCCTCCAACTATTTTAATTTTTCTCGTATTTCATCCAAACGCTTAGCAGTTTGTTGATCGTTTGGATTACGTAGAAGATATTTTGTTAATTTATTAACTTTATTTTTCTCTCTACGCTGTTGTGTTTTATATCTATCGTATTTTGCTTTAACTGCCATAATATTTGTGCCAAACTCAGGTTACGCTCCCGACCCTTATCGTCTTCAGCGATACGCTTCCACTAGGTTAGCTTCTTTGGCTTACTATTTCTAAAGGACTTGCACCTTTTCTTTGAGTACCCGAAATCTAGCTAGATTATTGACTCATGTGCTAACTGTTTACACTAAGAAATTATAAACTTGCATAAACGCATCTAGAATTGTTTATGTTCGTGAGCATCTAAAGGGAATCGAACCCTCGCAATCTGATTGGAAATCAGAGGCACTACCATTATGCAATAGATGCATGTGGCTACACTGTCGCAACGGACGAGATTAGGCGACCCTTTGAATATCTCGCATGGGTAACAACTTTCAGCCACAGGTTACAGTGTGAGCGGAGGATATTGGATTCGAACCTTCGTAGGATTGCTCCTGCATTCCTTAGCAAGGAAGCTCAATAGACCTCTCTGACAATCCTCCATTTAAGATTCTTATTTGTTTATAAAAGTTCTCATGTTCTTCTCTAATCTTTTTATCTAATTTCTTTTTCCATCTAGTTTTTAATTTGCTTTCAGTAAATGCTAATAATAATTCAGCTTGGCTTCGTTTAATTTTTAGATATGGTATTATATTTGGTAAAAATTCTTTTATTACTACTAGACTTCTTAAGCCAAATCTATATGTTATTTTTTTATTAAATCTTCCTGATGTTAAAGGTCTAGTATAGATACTTCCTTCAAAATATGATCTAAACCATTCCGCAACTTCCTTACTTGTAGTTTCTATTGCTATTTCAGCTTTATAGGTTTTGAAAGTTGGATATATCCCAAACCAACCTTCTCCGTCTAAAAATCCTGCGAGCCAAATATAATCTTTTTCATTCATCATTTATAACCACTCACCGAATCCTCCATTGGCTGATAAGGCTGACGAATCAACTTCTGGTAAGAATTACCTTATCAGCTTTGTGCCCAAAACAGGAGTCGAACCTGCACGCTTTTTACAGCACTCGATCTTAAGTCGAGGGTGTCTACCATTCCACCATAAGGGCATTTAGTAGCCTCCAAGGGACTTGAACCCCTGACCTTCTCTGTGTAAAAGAGTTGCTCTACCAAGCTGAGCTAGGAAGCTAAATTTTCTTCTTGTTCTTTTTTTAACTTTTTAATGTACTCACCAAGTCCACCTGCCTCTTTAACTTGTTTATGAAAATCATCTTGTATTTTATTGCAAAATTCACATTTACGTCTTTTTGCAAAAGCTACGCTATGAGATTCATATCCATGATGAATCATAACGTTATTATCATCAGGTGTAAAGTCCCCTTTTGATTTTCTTGTTTTAATTCCTTTACTCATATTGTACCCATAGATTTATTTTTTCTTAATTTCGTTATTCTCTCTTTGGTACAAATTCTGCAATCTCTCATGTTTTTCCATGTATAAGTGTTTTCTTTAGTATATTCATGTCCTTTTGGACAATGAGTTTTTATTCTTTGATTTTCACCTACTTTTGTTTTATCTCTTGCCTTAACATTACAAGAAAGATGAGAAAATCCTATATTGTTAATGTTCCAAAATAATTTAATACTAATGTTTTGCCAAGGTTCTTTGTGTTCAATACTCAAATCTGCAATGTCCTCTATCAACTTTGAACACCTATAACAAATATTTTCATTATGTTTTACTAATAAATAAAAAAGTATTTGTTTTCGTAACCTTGCACTTGCTGTGCCAAAAGGCATCCCTAAAAATTCTGATTTATTTTGACTACTTGTACCCATTGTTATTATTATAACATATATGGGTATTTATTGTGTGTCTAGATGGGCTTGAACCACCGACCCCTAATGTATCAGATTAGTGCTCTAACCAACTGAGCTACAGACACATTTAGTACACCTGAGAGGGGTCGAACCTCCATTCTTTGGTTCCGAAGACCAACGCTCATCCATTGAGCTACAGGTGCATATGCTAATTGACTAGACGTATTAAACTAATCTCTGAAGAAATTACCCCTGCTTATTATCGCAGCATCTTTCAATTAGCAGTGTGGCTCTGGGTAGATTTGAACTACCGACCTTAACGTTCGCAACGTTATGCTCTTATCCTACTGAGCTACAGAGTCTTATTTATTTTTTAATGTTCAGTGAGCTGGAAAGGGATCGAACCTTCGACATTCTGCTTAAAAGGCAAACGCTACTACCACTGAGCTACCAGCCCATTGTATTAGCTTCGTTTTCGTTTGCTTTTTAATTCAGTTGTCATTCCAAGTGTTCTCATAGCTTCTTTTATTTTTTCTGGTGCTATCTTTATTTTAGCACTTTTATTTACTATCAATATTCTTTTTGCCTGACTTTTGCTCATTATATCATTCATAGTGAGCTTGAAGGATGTCGAAACCTTGACTTACTCCTTAAGAGGGAGTTGCTCTGCCTCTGAGCTACAAGCCCTTTGTGCCCAATAAGAGAGTCGAACTCTTATGCTTTCGCACTAGTTCCTAAAACTAGCGTGTATACCGTTTCACCAATCGGGCATTTAGTGGTCAAGAGGAGAGTCGAACTCCTACGTCTTACGACACTGGATTCTTAGTCCAGGGTGTCTACCATTTCACCACCTGACCTTAATATTTTTTGTATCGTTCTATGTACTACGTTATATTCTTTTCCTAATTCTCTCTGTGTATAAATACCAGATTGATATTTATTTTTAATTTCTTCCTTTTGTTTATCTGTTAATTTAGGTTTGCTAACTAACTTGAAAGTGCCACTTTCTATAGAGTCTCTAGTATTATCTTTTGGTGAACCTTCATATAAATGTTCAGGATTTACACATTTCCTATTATTACACTTGTGTAATAACCATTTAGTAGGAAAGCTTCCATATAGTAAATACCAAGCAAACCTGTGTGCTCTATAGGTTTTTTTATTAGACTTAAATTTTCCATAGCCACCTTTGTCTAATGATGCGATCCAATTCCAACAACTTGATCTCCAAACATCATAATCAGTTTCCATTGGGAAATTCTTATCTACTTTATCCCAAAACCTATTCGATACATCCATGTTTCCACTCGACCATTTGGAGAATTGTGTTTGAAGCCTTCACTGGGTTGGGTACGAAACCTAACCCTCCAGCTTTACTGCAATTCTGCCTAGTGCCAAAAGAGAGACTCGAACTCTCATGTCCAAAGGACGCTACATTTTGAGTGTAGTGTGTATACCATTTCACCACTTTGGCTTATTGTGTAGGACTCCAAACAAAATCTATTAATTCGTAGTCCTTGCTTCCCCATTTACTTTTCATCTTTGTTTTATGAGCTTGAAATGCTCGCTTTTCTAATTCTTCTGCTGGAATAATCATTTGATCGTTATCGCAGAGAATTGTTAATCCTTCTTTTTCCTCGATGCATTCTTTTACGAAAAAATCTCTTACACTGGCTAAATTCTTCCAGAGCCGTTTAATTCGATATGTTCTCATAAATTAAATAATGTAAAGTTTGTTCTTGCTTTTTTTGAATCTGGTTAGCTACCTCAACTCTTAGTGCTACCAATTATTAAATTCGACTGGTTTAAGGCTGTTTACAAGTTGAGCTTGTAGCAAGTTTTCCAGTCCTCCACTTTACTGTGAACCTGATAAGGATTGAACTTATGACCTCTTTGATGTCAACAAAGCGTTCTACCACTGAACTACTGATTCATTCAGATGACCCTCGTAAGACGATCATCTTGTATGATGGTGGACCAGAAGGGAATCGAACCCTCATCTTTGCTGTGCAAAAGCATTGCTCTACCACTAAGCTACAAGCCCAAGTTCGGCATTAAGGTCTTTAGGTTCAGGCTTGATTACTCAATCCTTACCTCAATGCCTGAGCAATCGTCCTTCAGGCAGGAATAAACGAGTTGCTTTGTACCAGACGTAGGAATCGAACCTACATATGACAACGTATATAAGACGTTCGCTTTCGACCAAATTCAGCCAGTCTGGCATATAGAAGTAAGTTTGTAACCAGAGATATCCTCTCGGATAAAACTTGAATTTCACAAGTCAGAGTAAAGCTATGCTGCTTACTTCTATTAGCTTTGTTTTATAACAAAACTCTGCGGAAATGAAGGGAATCGAACCCTCGATCTTTTGGTTGACGACCAATTGCTGTGCCACTCAGCTACATCTCCATAAATTTTTAACGAACTTTTACAAGTTGCTATGTGCTCCAAGAAGGACTTGCACCTCCGTATTCCAAACGGAAATCTGATCTACAGTCAGATGCGATTGCTACTCTGCCATTGAAGCATATTTGTATTTTGTTGCGGGAACAAGATTTGCACTTGTGTTTACAGATTATGAGCCTGTCGTGGTACTACTCCACTATCCCGTAAAAATAAAAATTTTTTCCATCCTTGTTGTTTTGCAGTTCTTCTTGTATGACAATTTGCACAAACAACTTCACATTTATCTATTTCTAATAAAATTCTTCTCCAACTTAATCCATTATTGATTAAAGATGAAACCATTTTAGTCTTATCTCTTTGATGATCGAATTGTAAGACTAAAATATCTTTTTCTTTACAATCAACACATGGGTGAGATTGTAAATATTTCCATAGTTTCTCTGTGTTTTCTTTAGTAATTCTCTCTTTTCTTCCTTTATATTGAGCGTATCTTGTTATTTTATTTTTTTTGTAATAGTCTTTATCTCTTTTTCTGAAACAGTTTCTACAATAAGAACTATAGCCATCTTTTTTACCTTTATCACTATGAAATTCCGAAAAAGGTTTTTCTAATTTACACGTAAAACATTTTTTCACACATAAATTATATTATTTTTGATTATGAAAATCAAGAGTCTTTTTCATAATCCGTACCGATAGACTACTCCGACATATAAGTAGGAAGTCCATTAACTTACCGAGCAGCCCTGCTTATTGAATATTAAGCAGCCTCCTACTTTAGTAGCAAAAGATAGAATCGAACTATCAACCTTTTCCTTATGAAAGAACTGCTCTACCATTGAGCTATTCTGCCTTCTTGAGCAGGTAACGGAAATCGAATCCGTATATCTACATTGGCAATGTAGCACACTAAGCCATTGTGCTATACCTGCATTAAAGGTCAAAGGTTTTTGCTTCGACCTGTGCTCCTCCGCTCTGATTCGAACAGAGAACCTTTCCCTTAACAGGGGATTGCTCTACCGTTAAGCTACAGAGGAATGTTTTAATTTTCTTTCTTTTCTTCTATGTTTTCCGTTTTTATGCCAACTCTTTCTCCAGTCTCTTTTATCTGCTTCATGCCTTTCTTCTTCAGTAAAATATTTTTGCCTAAAATTTCTTTCTCTTTTATTGCATTTCCTATGGCTAAAGGCAATATTTTCTAAATCCCAAAATAATTCTGGACTTATATACAACCAAACTTTTTTATGCTGTATAGAGAGTTCTTCGGGAGTTAATATCTCCTTTTTACAATCAAAACAGAAATTTTCTTTTGCTTTTTTAATGTACTTGAAAAGGATTTGTAATTTTAATCTGTGGCAAGCTGTACCAAATGGTATTCCTAGTTGCCTATCCTTTTCATTCTTAAACCTATTCATTTTGAGCCTTGATAGGGAATCGAACCCAAATCTGCTCGTTACAAGTGAGCTGCTCTACCATTGAGCTATTAAGGCATTTATATCTATGAGCCTTACTACGGTTACGATCCGTTTCCTGCTACTTACCAAGTAGCCATTCTCCCATTAAACTATAAAGGCATTTTACTGTGAGCCTTTCAGTGGAATCGAACCACTATTGCTTCTTTACGGAAGAAGCGTCTTTCCGTTAAACGAGAAAGGCATTTCGAGATAGCTTGCGCTTTGCTATCTCTAGAGTAATCACTGGAGTTCTTCTCCTCATGATTACTTTGCAGGGTCGCAGAGATTCGGACTCTGAGTCATGGTTTTGGAAACCATTGGTTTAGCCGTTAACCGACAACCCTATTTTGTTTATTCAATAACCTTTTATGTGTTCTTTCTCTATGACAATTTGAACAAACAAGATCACACTTTTTTATTTCTTCTAAAATTTTTTCAATAGAAAATCCTCTATTAGACAATCTTGTTATATCTGCTATTTTAACATTGCCTTCTCTGTGGTCAAAGTCCATTACGTAATACGGATATTTTATTCCACAATCAACACAAGGTTTATCTTTTAATTTTCTAATAATGTTAATGAGCGTATCATTTCTTCGTTTTCTTTTATCAATATAATATTGTTTATTGTTTTCATAATGTTTTTTAGCATTGATATGTTGACAGTCTCGACAAAATGTTTGCCTATTATCTTTCCTTTTGTCCTTCCAATTAAAATCGGTTAAAGGTTTCGTTTTCTTACAAGAAGAACAAATTTTCATTTTGTTGCCGCGCTTGGGTTCGAACCAAGATTTCCGCATTCAGAGTGCGAGTTCCTACCCGTTAGAAGACTCGGCATTGTTTGGAAGGCGTTGCTCTATACCACGCAGGTCATAGGTTCGTTTTCTTCCTAATGATGGGCAAGCACGTTCGGGTTTGGTTATCAGGGTGCGACTTTGCTCCAAGCATACGTCTACCTTTATTCCTCTCCCCATACTTGCTTTGTTCCGACGCAAGGATTCGAACCTCGATAGTGGCGTCCAAAGCACCACGTCCTACCATTAGACGACCTCGGAATATTAAAAGGCTAACTGGATTTGTACAGAACTTCTATAGCAATTCTTCTGTTTATTTCTTAGTATTCACAGAATCCTCTCAGCCTTTTAGTCAGAGTTACGGGACTCGAACCCGCAAGAGCCATTTTGAAGATAGCCAGTTTGCCATTAGCTTAAACTCCGTTTTCTGGAACTCCAAATTTTTATTGAGTGCTTCTTCGAGATATCCGCACTATTCCAGAACTTGTACTCTGAAGGGGATTTGAACCCCTGATCTGTTGAATGAGAATCAACTATCCTGAACCGCTAGACGATCAGAGCATTATTTACTTTGTACTCCCTGTAGGAATTGCACCCACGATCAAAAGTTTAGAACACTTCTGCTTTGTCTGCTAAGCTAAGGGAGCGTTTTCTTTCCCATGTCTTGATTCTATGACAATTTGCACACCTCAAGACACATTTTGCTATTTCTTCATCTAATCTTTTTAAAGACCAGCAGTTTCTAGCTGCTAATGATATCTCAATTACTTTTTCAAATTCAGGTAAATGATCGTAATCTAAAACTCTATAGTCATTATTTTTACAATCAACACACCCACCAGTTCTTTTTAAGTTTTCAATATAAGCTAAATTTCTATAATATATTCCTTTTGCTTTCTTTTTATAATACTCTTTATTATTTTCGTAATGGGTTTGACCAGATTTGTTTTTCCATGTCGCACCCTTAGTTGTACTCATGTTCTAATTATATCATATATTTAGAACTTGTTAAAAATAGTGGAGAAGCCTGCCCAACTTTTACATTGGCACTATCCCTGAAGGTGTGGAATGTGAAGAAAAATTCTCTTCAAGGGTAAGCTCTCCAATAACCACTTTATTTTGTCGGAGATACAGGATTCGAACCTGTGACCTGACGATCCCAAATCGCCCGCTCTACCGAGCTGAGCCAATCTCCGTTTAAGTGAGCTGGTTGTATAATCCCAATTGAACAGTAACCAAGTAAATACTGCACTCACAAGATAAGTCTTGTTCTATGGGTGAATGAAGGGAATCGAACCCTCGACAGGTAGCTCCACAAGCTACTGCTCTACCACTGAGCTACAAACACCATGATTCATGCTACTTAGTACACTGAATGGGATTTGAACCCACGATCTGCTGAATGAAAGTCAGCTATCCTAGACCGCTAGACGACCAGTGCTTGTTAAAGAGCAATAATTCTTGCCCACCCTAACACATTACGTAGAATGTTGTCAAGGACTAATTTAATCGTAAATAACAGTTGGGGTTCTTTTTACTCTTTCATACGTCTTAAAACGTACTACACGACCCCACAGACTATCTCAAATTTTCATTTAAGAAGTTAGAAAGGTGGGGAAGCGTTGCTGCCTATCAGTCTTAAAATAGGCGGTAACTAATCTCTTCTCCTCCCTTTCTAATCTCTTAACTTAGTGGACATGACGACTCCTGAGGTCGTGTCTAAATATGTTTCCTTATTAATGTTTACAAGTTTTATTTCTTTGAATTGCCTCTCTGCCAGGAGGGCTTTTCTGTCCAAATGAGTCTCAACTTTTTCCCATCTCTGCTTATGTTTCCACCCTTATTGAGTCAACAGAGAACTACTCAATAAAAATGTCAATTACTGATTATGCTTAATTAAAAGCGTAATTAGGTTGATACCCACTGAGTTCTGCTAAAATAGCAGCCTTCTCAGCACGCAGTTGTGCAGTTTTATCAGCACTTATTGTTTTGATCTTTTTGATTCTATGACACTATCAATTTATGATGTTTACTTATAACAGACTCACACATAGAGATAAAATCTAATAATGTGTAGCTGGATTTTGCTCGATTAGCAATATCACAACAAATGACAACATTATCTTTAGTATAACCTTTAGTGTTGTCTAATCTATCTATAGATGCTCTATCTGGTGGACAAGTTCTCTTTTTGCCTAAATATTTTTTATCCCAATTTAGTTCCCAACCAGTATAGTGACATTTATTATTTTGTTTTCTAATCAACTCAATAATAAATTCTTTTGTTATATCAAATTCTATATTTTTTCTTTTAGCTCTTTTTCGAGCTTGATATAACATTTCATCTAAGATAGGTACAACTTTACCTTGGTTAATACCATATCTCTTGTTATTAAAACATGATTTACAATTAGCTCTGTAGTAGATTTTATTTTTTATTACAGAAACTTTTTGAAAATCTTGTAAGTCTTTATCTAGTTTGCAATCTTTACACGTTTTCATAAACTAATAGTGTCATAGATTACGTCTACTGATCAAAGACGACTTGCATTAGTAAAGAGCAATACTTATCGAAAACTAGGTTTTACCCTCATGCCCAGTTTATATACTTATATCATACTTGACTATATTTGTCAATAGTTAAAAATCTATTTGGTCATCTTCTGTTGGTTCAAGTGATACCATTTCAATTTGTTCTTGTAATTGTTTATTAGTTATTATTTCAGATTTTTCGTTAGTAATCAATGAGTCGAGAATTTCATAGAGTCTTTTGAGTTTTTTCTCGGATTCTTCACGTTCAAAATCTAATGGAATGATTTTTGGATCTTCAATTGAAGGATCTTCTAGAAAAGGTCGTTCACGAAGAAAAATATCATAATTATGTTCTTCTTCAAGCTCAATTGCTCTTAAACAACTCATAACCAGTCTATTTTTACGTTCTAGCTTTCTATTCATATTTTATTCGTACACTAAACCTCCAGGAATTTTGAATTTCAATGTAAACTCAACACCACTAGAGCCTCTACGATTCTTACGTAAATATAATTTAATAAAATTTCCTTTACTATCTATAAAATTATCTCCACGTTCAAAAAAGAAGCCAAGATCAGCAACAGTAGCAATTGCTCCTGAACCTCGATACTCTATATATTTGCTTTTACTGCCTTCTTTTGCAATAGCATTGGACAATTGAGAAAGTGCAAGAACAGTACAATCTTTTTCTTTTGCAAGTTTTTGTAATTCTCTTACAGAATTAGAAAGTCGAGTGTTTTCATCTGTTCCATTAGCTTCTAAGATTTGAAGAAAATCAACTACTACAAAATCGTATTCTTGAGCTTTTATTTCTTTTATAATTTCATTGAGTGAGTAAAGGTCATCATAATAAAAAAGTAACTCATGGAGTCGTAATAGTTCTGCTTTAGCTTTTATTTTTATATCGAGCTCCTCTTTTGTTAATAAGCCAAGTCTAATTCTTGTTGGTTTAATATTGGATATTGAACCAAGCATACGAGATACAATCATTTCGTTGGAGATTTCAAGAGAAAAGTAGGCACATTTGAATCCTTGTTTGGCAATGTTATACATCAACTGAGAAGAGATAATACTTTTACCTACTCCAGGAGCAGCACCAATAATAACCAGTTCTTTTCTAAGAAAACCACCATCAAGATGTTTATCTAGTGTTGGAAGAAGTGTTGGAAGTACATCTAACTGCTCCTTCTCTTTTTCAATTAAATCAATAACGTTACGAATGTGTTTTACCATACTGTTTTATCTCCATTCTTTACTGCATCTTCATACTTCTTATAATTATTTTCTCCATTAACAGAATTTATTCTTTGCAGCCATTTATCAATTTGCTCATCATTACGGATAAGAAAATCGGGATCAGCTACCCAATTACGATCATTATCTCCTTGATGAAACTTGCTTTTGGACAAATTTTCTACTGCTTTCAGAATCTGTTCAAGCGTGAAGGTTTTTAATCGAGCAGCAAGTCTATCTTTCCTTCCAGTTGTGGCACGATAATCTCGCTTAAAAAGTCTGTTAAAGGTTTGTATGTATTCTTTTAAGGGAGAATTTTCGTTAGTGCCATTAGTATTAATATTTATATTAATACTTTCTTTTACTTTGTTTTTATTGAGTTTCTTGTGAGTTTCTTGTGAGTTTCTTGTGAGTTCTCTTGTTTGGTACTTATCATAGTTTAGGACGGTATAACAAGATAAAACATTGTTTTTATGTGATTCTATTTTCCCAGTTTTCTGTAATAGTTTCAGAAAATTTTGCACTTTTCTTTGTGACCATTTCCAGCGTTTTGCTAATTTTCTCTCAGACCAAGCAAATTGTCCTCGTTTAACAATTATTTGATTGTCTCTCACATAGAAAGAGGATTCTTTGTAGTTGGTGAAGAGAATAATGTCTATCCATGCTTGTGCTCTCGTAAATGGTTCTTTTAACCAAAATTCACTTTCGGTAATGTTTCTATTTAATATGATCCACCCTTTATCTTCCATAAAAAAACCTATTCTTAATTCGTACCAAGCCATAAACAACTTACCAAGCGTTTCTTGGCACGAACCAAAAATAGGTTTTCTGTTTATGGTTATACTCCTCTTGGCTAGGAGTGTCAAGGATTTCTCCCTTGATTTCGCTGGAGTTTCACCAGAGCACCTTTTTCTAAAAGGTTACATTATTTTGCCTGATTTCTTACGAAAAAGAAACCAGAACTAAATGTATCATAATGAATCAAAATGAAAACTTGTACAAGTTGATTCTTGCGGTTTACGTGAATAGTATATAATATTTAACAGAAAAGGAAAGGAGGTGATTAGATTATATGCAAGATACATTTACAATTCAGTCAATTGATGCTGCAAGTAAAATTATGGTAGTTGTGTTCACCATCAATGGTGTTAATTACACAAAAGACTTGCCATTCTTTACAGATCAAGATGCTGATCTTCTTACAAGTCAACTCCAAGCATTTGCTAAAGAGTTACGTGCTGAGTTTACACAACTTACAGCAGCAGTAGAAGCAGCAGATGCAGGAACAGTACCAGCTCCTTCAGATGCAGTTAATGCTCTTACAGGACAAGCACTTCCAGTTGATGCTACACCTTCAGCTCCCACTGAACCAGCTTCTTCTACAACAGAAGAACCAGTAGCAGATCCGTCAACGGAAACAGCACCTGCTGATACAACAGCTCCTGCTGATGCAAGTACTACACCAGCAGACGCTACACCAGCTCCTGCTGAAAGTGCTCCAGCAGATTCAGGAACAGAAGCACCTGCACCAGATGCAGAAACTGCAACTCCTGATGCTAGTGCATCAACTGACCCTACAGCACCAGCAGCTCCTACCGATGGAACTGCACAGCAAGTAGGCTAATGGTAGAATGAGGGGTAGAAGCTTTTGGGAGATTGTTTTCTACCTCTCATTATTATATTGACATATATAGTATAGTATGATATACTATACCTCTTCAATGAAGCGTATAACAATAACAAGAGAACAAATAGAAATACTCTGTGATGATGAAGACGCTGAAGAAATCCAAAAACATATTTGGTATAAGGAAAAAAGAAGACACTCATATACCACACATCTAGCATTAGGAGAATCAGGTAATCGTTACTATAAAGGAATTTCACTTACCATGTTGATAATAGATTATCCTGGATATACCCATCGAATTGTTTTCAAAGACAAAGATTATAATAACTTTCAAAAGAAAAATCTTGAAATTGTTCCTAAGAATAGAATCTATGTCTCTATGAGAAGAACAAACAGATCAGGGTTTCGAGGTGTTTGTTGGGATAAAGAGAACAACAGATGGATAGCACAGATTTCCTATTTAGGAAAAAACCTCAAGTTAGGAAGATTCAAAGACATAAAAGATGCAGCTCTTGCATATAACAAGAAAGCTCTTGATTTGTTTGGCGATCAAGTTTATCTTAATGACGTTGATAGTCTTGAAGCAAAATACAAAATTGATGCAGCAAACAATTATCAGTTACGGAGTAGAAAAAGAAATGCAACGATGAGAAGAATGCAGGTAAAAACAGATAAGCATGGAAAACAATTACAAAATTTCATTCATCAACTTATCAATTAAAAGCCTTAAGTGCTACGTGCAAAGACAGCTTCGTTTAGCCTGAATTGATAGGATAATCTAAGATGAGTAAAGATCGTAAACCTCTAGTAAAACTGATATAGAAAGATATAGTAAAGGCGTATTTACTTTTTATCCCCTGCCACTGATAATAGAAAAACATTTTCTTTGTTTAGACTTTGATAATTTTCCCTTTTCATGAACAATCTAGTGAGCCAAAACGATGCTTTTTTTCCGACCCCGATACAGAATTTCCAGTTTTTGGATAAATATTCTCGATTTAATTATGACTTAGGTAGAAGAGAATATTGGCATGAAACCATTCAGCGAGCAACAGACTTCTTAAAAGAACTCTCCCACGATAAACTTTCAGCAAAAGAATATGATCGGTTACAGAATGCTATGTTGACTATGCAAGTAGCACCCTCTATGCGTTTATTGGCAATGGGTGGAGCAGCAGCACGTAGACAGAATATCTGCTTATATAATTGTTCTTATACCCCAATTGATTCTATTGATGCATTGATTGAAATTCTTCTTATTGGTATGAGTGGGTGTGGAACTGGTTGGAGTGTTGAGAAGCAGTATGTTGACAGACTTCCAAAAGTAAAACCACAAGTTGGCTTAAATGGACACACTCCTACCTATATTGTTGAAGACACAACAGAAGGTTGGGCAAATGCTGTACGATTTGGATTAGAGTCTTGGTGGGAAGGGTTAGCAGTTCATTATGACTATACAAAAATCAGAGCAGCAGGAACACCGCTAAAAATAAAGGGTGGAACTGCGAGTGGTCCAGATCCTCTTAAAAATCTTTTAGACTTTGCTAAACAAGTAATTCTTAATGCTCAGGGAAGAAAATTAACTACGCTAGAAGTACATGATATTGCTTGCAAAATTGCAGAAAGTATTGTTTCAGGTGGTGTACGAAGAGTTGCGTGTATTTGTTTATTTGACTTTGATGATACCTTAATGCGTAATTGCAAGAATGGTGATATTACGGGAAATGAACAACGATGGATGTCTAATAATAGTGCTGTGTGGGCAGAAGATATTACCGATCAACAAGTAGCTGAACAAATGGAAGATATGTTTTTTGGTATGCGTGGAGAGCCAGGAATTTTCTCAAGAGCTAATGCATACAGATTAGCACCAGAACGAAGACAGAAATTTGGTAAAATAGCGTATGGCACAAATCCCTGTGGTGAAATTACTCTTAGACCTTATCAATTTTGTAATCTCTCACAAGCATTGGTTCGATCAGTAGACAATGAGCAGACCCTAAAAGAGAAAATTGAAATTGCTACAATCATTGGCACAATTCAAAGCATGGGAACAAAGTTTCCAGGACTTCGACCAATTTGGCAGGAAAACTGCGAAGAAGAGCGTTTGTTAGGAGTAGACTTAAATGGACAGATGGATAACATTCATACACAACCTTCTAATCCTAATCGTCACAAACTGTTTAGTGCCCTTAGAGACCATGCTATCGCAACTAATAAGAAATATGCCAAAATTCTAGGTATTAATCAATCAAGCTCAATTACCTGTATAAAACCAAATGGTAATTCAGGAGTTCTCTATAATTGTGCAAGTGGGTTGCATACACGTTGGGCAAAGTATTATATTCGTAATGCTAGAATCCAAGCACAGTCTCCAATTGCAAAATTACTCTTAGATCAAAAAGCTCCAATTAGTCCTGAGAATGGACAGACATGGGAGAATGCAACTACCTATGTAGTTCACTTTCCAATTGCAGCACCAGCTAATGCTTTAACAAGAAATGATTTATCAGCTATTGAACAATGTGAGAATTGGTTGGAGAATAAAAAATACTATACTGAGCATAATCCTAGTGTTACTATTTCTTATAAAGAAAACGAGAAAATGGATTTACTTAATTGGGTGGTTAAACATAAAGATATTATTGGTGGTATGAGTTTTCTTCCTTCTTCTGATGCAAAGTACGACCAGATGCCTAATATGGAGATAACTGAGGCTGAATATGAAAAACTATTAGCGGAGTTTCCAGTTCTCGACTTTACTAAATTAGCTGAATATGAAAAAACTGATAACACTACATCTAGTATGGAACTTGCTTGTGTTTCTGGAGTTTGTTCTATAGATGAATATCAAGCATTAAAGTCTGCTCAATTAATCCCCGAATAGCATTTACTTTTTTAATCTTATAGTGTATAATATTACAACGTATGCAAGAGTGTACGAATTGCCATAAAGAAAAGTCTTTTGATGATTTTCGTAGAGCTTCTAAAGTAAAAGATGGTCATCAGGCAGAGTGTAAAGAATGTAGAAGTGAAAAAGACAAGCCTTATAGAGAACAGAATAAACTCAAAGCAAGAGAATATAGAAGAACCCATAAGAAGATTATTGCTGAACAAAGAAAGAGAAGATATTTAGCTAATTTAGAAAAACATAAAGATCAACAACTTAAAAGAGCTTTTGGTATTACTTTAGAAGAATATGACGCTTTATTATTAAAACAAAAAGGCGTTTGTATGATTTGCGGTAAACCTGAATCGAAAAGAAAACTAAGCGTAGATCATGATCATAAAACAGGTAGAGTAAGAGGGTTATTATGTAATCATTGTAATAGGCTGTTAGGTGATGCTTATGATAATATAAAAATCTTACAATCTGCTATTAGTTATCTTCAACTTGCACAAGTTCAAAAAGAAGCTGCTTAAATCCTCGTCATAGTTTAACTATTGACATAGATAGTTAAGTATGATATAATACAAAACATTATGACTCAAGAAATTACAACTCAACCAACAGGAGAAATCATTGTTACTCTTGAAAGTGAAGAACTTCACTTCGATTATGCACAATATGGAGTAACATATGAAAGTACACCAAAAGAAATTGTTGATGCTATCTCACCAGCAGTTTCAGAAGCAAGTCCAGGATTTGATTTGGTTGAAGAATTTGATAATGGTTCTTTTACAATGAAAAAAGTTGATAGTTCACACAATGCCTATCTTTTCTTTAAGTCAACTCTCGGTTAAAGGCAGTTAATCCGAAAGGTGGTGAATATGTATGATGAAGCGTAATAAGCTCGGTCAATTCACTGGTGGTACACCCTGGAACAAAAAAGCTGTTAAGAAAACCGCTACTAAAAAAGTTGTTAAAAAAACATCAAAACGAAAATAATTGATGACTCTTGACAACAAAATAACAATAGGATAAGATAAGGCACTGTTCTTTAATAAAAAATAATGCCAGACTAGGCTAATGGTAAGCCACATCCCTGTAGAGGATGCATAAAAGCATACGTGGTTAACGCTTGAATGTTTTTATATTCCCTAGTCAATCACTTACAAGCACAATTTTGAAAATTGTATTTCAAACATCGAGGTTCGATTCCTCGGTCTGGCACAAAGGTTATTCACCAAACATTTGCTTTATGAAAAAGATTTGTGAGCGTTGTGAACAGGAATTTGTTGTCGAAAAAAGACAATGGAGAAAAAGATATTGTTCTTATAAATGCTCAAATGCTCATCATGATTTTAAAAAGATGGGTAAATTGGGTGGATTAGCAATAAAAACTAAAGATAAAACTAAATTAAAATTAAGAGGTTGGGGTAAAGATAGAAGAGGAAATCCAGGAAAAAGAAGTGACCCTGAAAGACTTAGGAAAATTGGAATAATAGGAGGGGTAAATTCAGCAAAGAAGCAAGCAGTATTAAATAGGTCAAAGGGAGAAGCTTACTTAGCAGAACTTTTAAAAAATAATTATAAAGTAAGACAAAGCGTTTGGGATTTGATAAAAGGATATGAGATAGATATATTTTTACCAGATCAAAAAGTAGCTATTTCTTATAATGGAGCAGTTCATATAAGACCTATATATGGACAAGCAAGATTAAATCAAGTTATCAATAGAGATAGATATAGAGATAAAAAATTGAAAGAACTAGGTTTCAAACATATTGTTATAGAAGATAATGGTAAGTTTAATAAAGAAAGAGTTGAAGAATATTATAAATATTGTTTAGCTCAATTAGCCGAAGTAGTCTAATGGTTAGGACGTTACTGTTTACAGTAGTTTTTACTTGAATACAGCACTTCGTATTCCCTAGAAGATTACTTACAAGCGATTGCACTTCAAATGCAAAAATCTGGGTTCGAGTCCCAGCTTCGGCTCAAAGGATTATTCCCTAAATAATTGCATACAAGCAAAGTTGTAATTAGCCAAATGGTAAAGGCGATTCACTGAAAATGAATTGGAGGCATGTCCTCCATATGGGTTCAATTCCCGTATTACTATGCAAATTGGCAGTTGTTACTTGAATAATCTTTATATCGGGGAGTAGCAAAATTTAGCAAAAAAGTAGGTGTTACTTGAATGTTCCCAAAAAACATTCCCTAGATTTCTACTCACAAGCATAGGTAAAGCATATCCCTGTTAAGGATAAGATTACTGGTTCGAGTCCAGTCTCCCCGACTGTAAATAAGCACCTGCTTCCGAGCAGCTTATGAGCATAGCAGTTTATAGCTTCGTATATCTCTAAAAGAGGTTCGAACACTCGCTAGGTTGGAGAAAAAGACTCCTATGGAAGCTAAATAGGGGAGTAGCAAAACGGAAAATAGTAGTTACTACTAGAATGAATTTCATTCACCAAGCTGCTACTTACATGCACATCATTTGGGATGATACTAATCTGGTTCGACTCCAGACTCCCCTGCAATTAGAACTTTAACAACTCAGATTTGGAATATTTCCCAGATTTCTAGTCACAAGCAATGGTCGCAAGATCAAGTCATGAAAATGACCCTCCACCATTTGATAACTATTTTTCCGTCCCTAGTTATCAAATAGGGGGGGAGCTAAATACTAGGTGTTACTTAAATATTCCGAATCTGAGTTGTTAATATTATGAAATATGAAGTATGAACAAAATTACGCTGCAAGACATTAACCTCTATGACGTGGGAAACACGTATCAAATTGCTGGTGTCCTCTGGACAGGAAACGGAAAATCCTTTATTACACGAGTTCCAGGAAAAGACGATGATTTAACAGAAATTATGCTGATGCCTCTTACGTTAGAAGATTGGCAACAACTTAATAGACAAGCCGACCTCTTAGAAACAGAAATTCTCCAAAAAGACCCAACAGGTATTACGAAAATCATTGTACGAAAAACACAACGGCAACTTGATAATTACTTACAATGGGCATGTTTTAAACGTGATGGGTACACTTGTCGGTACTGTGGAAGAGACGGTATACCCCTAACGGTAGATCATGTTGATTTGTGGGAAGATGGTGGTGCTGCAATTCTTGAAAACCTCGTTACCGCTTGCAGAGCATGTAATAAAGATCGTGGTCGTATTAAGTATGAAGACTGGATTGTTTCAAAGTTGTACGAGAAGAAAGCAAAAGGAATAACTCTTGAAGTGCACAATGAGAACTTAGGGTTAGTAAGTAAATTACCAGACATTCGTAAACAACGAGTCTTACATAAAAGAAGTAGATAACTATTGACAATTATAGTTATATATGATATAATATACAAACTTTATGGCTGAGAATAAAGATCCACAAGAAGAAGATTTTGATAAACCAACTTACTTGAAATCATTTTACTGCGGAAACTGTGAAAAGCACTTCACAAAATGTTTTAAGTTTGGAAAAGTAGCTCATAAAGGAACATGTCCTAAGTGTGGTGTTTCAGATGCCATGATGAAGGGCGATAGATTTCGATCTGATTATTAATTATGGAATCATTAAATCAAACAGAATCATTAAATCAAATGACCTCACAAGAGCGCCTAGAAGCATATAACTTACTTACAAAAGCAGCTATGCATTGCTGGAGTAAAGGTAAGCCACAACCTGAAAAAATTCAGGCAGCATTAGACATTTTAATTCCATTAACAAAGAAAGATCCATTCTTTCTTGCACATCTTACCTCTTATGCATTTACAAAAACACAGAATAAAGATTTGCAGGTGCTAACTTTGTTGGCTAATTCACTTTCTGAGGCAAATGGTTTACCATTTTCTCCTGGAAGTAAATATATGAAGCCAAATCTTCGTTATGTTTCTTATGCAGCTTTTCATAAACTTGATCCAAAATTAGCTCTTAGAACTGCATTATTAGCAAATAACACAAAATTTGCTGTTGATGGCTATTTGAATAATGCAACTCACTTTTCTCAAGGTTTAAGAACCGCAGCTAAGAAATATCTTAAATATCGTGAAGAAAATCCAGCAATGATGAAAGGTGTTGCAAAGGCTGGTTTAGGTAATAGAATGCGAACCATGTATAAGGTGCTTCGTGTTATGCCTTCTGATGACGTTGCTAAAATGATTCATTTCCGTATTAAAGGAAAGAAAATTGCATTTGATAAAGCAATTGATTTTACTGGTCTTACTGATGTTCAAATTGCTGAAAAGATTAGAAATGAAAAACTTCCTTTACAAGGTGCAATTGCAGCATTAGAACGTGAAATTTCTCCAGTAATTGCTGTTGCATTACTTGAACAGGCTACTGGTAATCAGGCTGTTATTTTCCGCAAAACATTTGAAGATGCTGGTGTGTTGAAAGATGCAGAAGTAAAGAAGCTCTTTGAAGAAAAGATTCAGACGGCTAAAACTGCTCTAGATCGTGTTGAGGCATTAACTAAAGATGCTGATGAAGAAACAAAGAAAGTAATGAAAGAAGCTCGTGCTGATAAAAGAAAAGAACAGGTTGGTGATATGGGTAAGGTTTACTTAAATATTGATGTATCATCTTCTATGAGTCAGGCTCTTGATATTGCAAAAGAGAGTGGAGCAATCTTTGCTGAATTAGTACAGAATCCACAAGAGAACTTCAAATGGGGATTATTCCGAGAATATGGAGAAGAACTACCTTTACCACAGGAATTTGTTCAGGATGCTTTTGCAGCTATTCTTTTTGGAAGAACTGATGGTGGTTCAACCAATGCTTTCTCTCTCTATCCTAATGCTAGAGCAGCAGGTAGTTTAGTTGATATTTATATTACTGATGGTGGACATAATGCTATGCATATGGGAGGTAGTATAGAGGATTATCATAGAAATCATCCAAATGCTGTTAGGCCACGAGCTGCTGTTATTATCTTGGTAGGAAATTATGAAGATAATCCTATTAAGCAAGGTTATGAGCAAAATGGTATTCCAGTTGCTACAATTCGTCCAAATGCATTAAAAGAATCAGCATTAGTAGCAGAAGCAGTTAAAATGGCTATGCTTGGTCCAGTAGCATTAGTAGATGAAATTATGAATCAGCCACTCTTACAATTACCTGAGTATTATTTCTCATTATGAAAGGACACAACATACTGTCTATCTTATTAACAATTGCAGGAATAGCAATTTCTGCATACTTTCTCTTTAGCTCGATAGGGTGTTGGATATTTGGAGGAAGTAATATTTCTGCTTGTTTTGGACAATTTCATACAGGTACAGCTATCTTTATTCTTGGATTAGCAATAGCAGTTTTTGGACTTACAAAGTTCAATATGGATAACTAATATGGATTCACGAAGTCTTGGTTACTTGGCATTGATGGTATTTGGTTCAGCAATAGCATTATATTTTGCAATTAGTGCTTTTGGGTGTACTGGGGCAGGATTACAGCAAGGATCAAGCGGTTGTTTTTCAGAGTTTCATGTAGGAACTGCTATTTTTGTATTAGGTCTTGTGATAGCTTTCTTTGGTTTTATCCTTTTTTATTCAAATAGAGGAAGACGAGGTTATTAAAAATGAAAACAAAATTTACAACAACACAATTTCTTGTTGTTCTTCTTATTAATGCATTATTCCTTTTTACATTAGGGCTTCATTATTTTAGCGAAACTGTCAGGACTGTTACTGTAACTAAAGATGTTCCAGTGATAAAATATCAGAAACAAATAGTAAAAGACTGTACAACAGTAAAAACAGTAACAAAAACTGTTCAAAGCTGTGATAGTGTAAATTCCTATAATTCGATGATGAATACAGCTTCGCAAGTGTGTCAGCATAATGGCAATGGTGATTATAGTAACTTATCTAGCTTTTCTGTAGATAACAATAATAGACCTGTATTTAAGTGTGATTAACATGAAATGGAGGCAGTTCATTATAGTAATTATTATTAATGTAATTCTTTTATATCCTGTAGTCCATTGGATTACCAGTCAGGCAAGAGTAGTTACGAAAATAAAAACAGTAACACAACAGCAAATAGTAAATGTAAATACGCACGATAGTAATGATTTTGGAGGAGCAGTTATGGTAGGGGATAATGAAACTAATCCAGGACAAACCTTACGAGAACAATGCCCAGCAGGAGTAAAAGTGATTGATACAAATCCTGCTCCAGGAAAAGAATTTTTAACTTGTAAATAAATATGAAAGCGAACCAATTTGTTATAGCATTACTTGTAAACGTTATTATATTAAGTGCTTTTGGATATTTTTATTTTAATTCACAAAAATCTGTAACGCAAACAAAAGTTATTGGAGACTGTAAAAATATTGGAGTAGCTGAACAGGCTGTAGTTGCAAGAGCAAAAGTAGCTTGTAAAGGTATGTGGAGTGGGGAGGCAGGATTGATTACTCCTGACCCAAAAGACCCATATCAACGTGTATTAGGATTTAGTTGTAATCATTAGCATGTCGAAGTATGATAAATTAGTTGTCTTTGGAACAGTTTTTGCTCTCTTTTGGACAATAATTTTTAATCTTTTTTTATATAAATATATGGAAATTTTAGTTCTTGTTAGTGTTAGTATTGTTGTTTTCTGGATTGTTGCTATGGCTTTAATCGAGGTCTTTAGAAATATTAGAATTTCTCGAAAAAAAGCTAAGTTAAAAGGTAGAGTAGTAAAGATCTCTAAAAAGTGGTTACGAGACCACAACATTGCAGGAGAGAATTTTGGAAAGATATATGATTTTCCTTCAACAAAATATAACGAAAAATTAACTGATGTTTATGTTAAAAAGCTTATCTCGGTAGATCAATGGAGAAAAATGGAGCAAACCTTAATAGAAAACAAAGAACGTGCTGTAAAACAATTGGCAGCTCGATTGGATGATTATAAGCAACGTGGATATAATGCTCAGGATGTATTTTATGCTTCACAGGAATTAGAACGTGCTAAAAATGCTTTGATTAGTGTTCCTTCGGAAGGAGAGAGTTATTCCATTCCATTAAGTGCTATTCGGGTAATGCCACGTAATTATGATTATGTTACAGGACAAATAATGCAGCAAGCAAAACGGAAAGGGGGTGTAAAACGTAAAAAGAGTATGGGTAAGAATCCAAAGTTATTTAGAATTGTTATGTGGGCTTGTGTAACAATACTTGTTTGTAGTATTGTTCTCGATGCAGCATGGCATGTTAATGATATTTCTAACTTTGTCGTTAATACCTTGATCTTGCACAATAAGTAATATGGCTACAACTACAAAAAAGAAAAAGAGTACCATGTTGGCATTACCTGCTAAAGCAAAGCAAGATGCGAAGACTGTGGCAGGAATCTTGGACAAATGGACAGAGGGTGTCGAAGACATCATCAAAGAAACGCTTAGTTGGGTAAAAAAACACAAAATTCTTGTGTTATTAGGCTTAGGAGTTTATCTCTTCTTCCGATGGGGGTTCGGAGATGAACAACCAAAGGAACAATATGATGATGAAGATTATTAATCTTTCCAGAGGAGGTATCGCTAAATGCCTCTTCTTGAAATATTAACTATTGACAAAGTTAATATAATATGATATAATATACAAGTTTTACAATGAATAAAACAACTGCAATCATTCTCTCAATTTTTGGTGGTTTTATCTTAATAATCATCATTGTTGCTCTTTCTATTTATAGTTTTGCAACTTCCTCATACAACTCTCTAGTAACTGAACGTGTGGCAGCTCAAGAACAGCAAGCACAGATAGATGCACAACTTCAAAGACGCTTCGATTTAATTAATCAAATGGTTGGTACTGCTAAGGGTGCGTTATCTCATGAAGATGTAGTTTTTGGTGATATTGCTAAGCAACAAGCAGCCTTTACTCAGGCTCATAATGGAGGTAATATTCAAGGAGAGTTGCAAGCAGATCAAGCTGTAAATGCTTCACTTTCTCAGCTGTTTAGAGGCTATTTTGTAGCTCAAACACAATATCCAAATGAACAGGCATTGGAGTTTGTAAAGAACTTGCAAATTGATATAGAGGGTAGTGAGAATAGGGTTGGAGTAGCAAGGCAGCGATATAACGAAGCTGTACAAACATACAATCAGGATTTACAAATATTTCCCAAGAATATTGTAGCAGGTTACTTTCACTTCGAGCCAATGGCTTTTTATCAGAACGATGCAGCATCTAATAAAGCACCTACAGTAAATATAGGACAATAAATATGGAAAGAACAAAAATAATAGCACAAATTGGACTTTTAGTTGTTGCAATCTTTATTATTCTCTTTAGTCTTTTCTTTGGACTTGCTACAACATTTCATAAAGCTACTGTTACCGATAAAGTGTTAGGGAAAGAGCGTGTTGTTTACTCAAGTAGTAATAGTAAATATCTTATTTATGGAAATAATGAAACATATCAAGATACTGATAGCTTGTGGTTAGGTAAGTTTAATTCTTCTGATTTATACGGACATATTCAAACAGGACACACATATCAATTTACTGTCATTGGTTGGAGAGTTCCATTCCTTAGTTGGTATCGTAATATCATTAGTGATAAAGAGTTGAATTAATATGTTTTCACGTCAAGAAAAAATCAAGATAGCAAAAGCTGTTGAGAAGGTGTTGAAACAAATTAATCATCCTGAAATGGATATTAAGAATATTAGGTTTCAGCTACATATAGAAGGAAAAGAACCTTGGAGTTGGGCAGATATACATGAAACTCGACCTGAAAGTAGTATAGGAGAAGACCCTAACCCTTGGAACGAACATGGAAGATCGTTCTTAGAAGGAGCAAAGAAAAGTTTAGGACAATAATATGGGAAGTACAAAAACAACATTAGTAAAAGATTTGCATAAGGCATTACGAGATGAGAATTTAACTGATAGTCAGATAGAGCAAGTTGATGATATTATCGTGAAGGCAAAAGAAGGACATTATCATGATTCTGAATCTGAATTACCCGCTCCTAAAGCACAGCTTATTGAAGATTTACAAGAAGTAGGATTAGAAGAAATTGCTCAACGAGTAGAAGATGGAGACTATGACGAAATTTAATGTTCAATGCAGATACTGATTTAATAACGCATTGTGTTGCTTGCAATACGTTAATGATTGTAAAGAACTTTAAGATAGAGAAATTGAATCCTTACTTAGTATCGTTAGGATTCAAGAGAAAAGGAAAATTCTGGTGTGCTAGGTGCACAAAGCGACTCTTTTCAATAGAATAATATGAAAGATAATATAACAGGTTATGAAATTTTAGGAAGAATCTTTTTCTTCTTGATGATATTGATTCTTTTTCCTTTCTTTAGTGCATTTGTATTTCAGTACATGTGGAATGCAATTATTGCTCATATTTTTGCAATTAAGCAATTAACGCTTATTCAGGCATATGCACTTGCAATAATATCTAATTATCTTACCGACCATACACCTGTTTCAAAAGAGAAAACTGATTGGAAAAGAGTCTTTGGAATGGCAGTAGGTAAATGGTTAATTGTTTGGTTTATCTTTTGGCTTATTCATTTCTTTATTTAATATGAAACAACAAAAAATGACAAAAACAGAGAGATTCATTGCTTGGATAGAACGACAAGGATGGTTCATTTGGTTTGAAAAACATATTCTTGATTTTGATTTTTATGTTCTAAAATGTGGTCTTTGTGATGCTGTTTTGCAAAAAAGAAGAACATATTATCTTAATAGTAATTTAACCTCAGTAACGCTTATTTGTAATAATCAGAAATGTCGAAGAAAAGATAAAGAAATTGTATTGAAAGGAGAAAAATAATGAGAAGATTGTATCGTTTTATTCGTTTGTTAATAGAAAATTGGGGTCATATTTGGTGGGCAAGCCAGTATCGCTATACCTTTTACAATATTCATGGAACAAATAGTCCACGAGTGCATAAAAAAGCAAAAGAAGGTGTGGTTGAACACATGAAGAAAGCTCATAAGATTCGTAAGTTTGTTGATAAAACAAGTAAAGTAAAAGGTAAAAGAAATGTATAACACAAACTTATGAAGATGATGAATAAATTTATTATAGGAATAATAGCAGGAATTATTTTATTCTTTAGCTTGCTGATTGGTATAGCATTAGCTCAGACACCTCTTCCTCAACCAACAGATTTTGTAAGTGATTATGCTCATGTACTTAGTGAAAAACAAAGAACTGTTTTGGATATAAAGCTCGCAGAATATCAAAAGAAAACCACCAATGAAATTGCTGTTGTTACTGTTGATACAACAGGCGATCAAACTATTGAAGAATATGCAACTGCTATTGGCGATCAGTGGAAGCCAGGAGTAAAAGGTAAAGATAATGGTATTATTCTTCTTTTAGCTATTAAAGATCATCACGATAGAATTGAGGTTGGAAGAGGTTTACAGGGTAATTTAACTGATATTCAGGCGAATGGTATCTTGCAAGATATGATACCTCAATTAAAGCAATCAGATTATGATGGAGCAGTTACAACTGGAGTAAATGAGATTATCTCTACGTTGGGTGGTTCGGATGGCTCTAATGACACTACAGCGTCTTCTGGAGGGTCTTCAAATGCAGGTGATGACATGGATGGTTTAATTGGAGTAGGTTTTCTTCTTCTCATTATTATTATCATTATTGTAATTATTGGTGCAGTTAAAAGTTCTGGTTCTACTGATGATAGTTCAGATGATGATAGTGATAGTGAAAGTAGCTCTGATTCGGGTATTGGGGATGCATTACTTGGTGGTGTAGCAGGATATGCTGCTGGAAAAGCAAGTTCTCGTGACGATTCAGACGATTCAGATGACAGTGATTATCACAGTTCAAGTAGTAGCGATGACGATGATGATTCAAGTTCTAGTTCAAGTAGTGGATTATTTGGAGGAGGTTTTTCAGGTGGAGGAGATAGTTTTGGTGGGTTTTCAGGTGGCTCATTCGATGGAGGAGGTAGTAGCTCAGGCTGGTAAATATGTACGAATGTCATAATTGTCATAAACAATTTAATTCAAATAGACACTTAAAATATCACTTGGCATTTAACCCAAAGCATAAAGATGATATTTTCGATCACGATGAATATCTGTGTCCTGAATGTGGTGAAGATTGTGATGACAAGATTGGTTTAAGCGATCATATAGATTATGGGCATGATGATGACGATTCAATTGGAGATATTCTTGAAGGCATTGGCATAGCAGGATTATTAGGCGAGTTGTCAGATGACGAGTCGTTAGATGATAGCCCTTCAAATGATGATGCTGACGATTTTTCTGGTTTTGGTGGAGGAGAAATGGATGGTGGAGGTAGTGATGATTCATGGTAAACCTCAAGAAAACAAAAGAAGAACAGGAAATTGAAGATTTACGAAAAGAAATTGTTTATGTTGCTAAGTTTATCAAATATATTGAAGAAGGTTATGGTAAGAAAATCTGTATGCATAAAGGAAAGAGAGATTATCATCCTGACTGTGGAAACTGTCAAGCACAATGGGCACTAGGATGGTTACGGAATCATCAATCGTTACTTGAATGGGATTTACAAGAGAAAACAAAGAAACATGTGTAAGCTCTGTCCCTTATACCCAATAGATCAAACTTGCTCACAGTGTCCTGTTAATAATCCAAAAAGTTATTTGAAAGAAGAACTTTGTGAACGTTGTTTTAAGAAAAAATTAAAAAAGATGGCAAAAGTGAGGAAAAGATATGGTTATTGATTTACATAGATTTGCTACAAGTGAAGAAGTTATTGTTCCTATTATTGATGGATATGGAAAATATAAAAGCAGGGTATTAAAATTTCCGTTTGCTGAGGATGGTTGGTATGTTGTTGCAACAGAGAATCAGCCAAAGTTAGTACGAAAAGCCACGTTATTAGAAGTTGATAGAACATTACGAACCCACAAGTTTCTTCGAGTATATTCATTAGGAGATGAAGGTATTGCAACAAATTTTGATAATTTTGCTAAGAAGCAATTACCTGAAGCAGTAAAAGTCTATTTCTTTAATTTACAGACATTTGAAGTAGGTAAGGTAGTACTCTGGGAAGATGGAAGATTATATTTTCATGAAGCTGATGAAAAGTTTCAGCGAGCTATGTTAAAAGAATTAAAAGATGATTTTGAAACAAATACTCGCATAGATACAATTAAAGGTTTAACGCCTGAATTACGTTATTATTATCTTATTTTATCACTACAGAAGCAGAGTCTTGAAGAATTTGAAAAGTTAGAGAAGTTACGCTTATCTGAATTAGAAAAACAGAAAAGAATTAAAGAGTTTCAGAGCACGTTTCAGTTTCGATTAAAAGATGTATTAGATAGAGCAGGAGCAGAGCTTCTCCGTTACTATAAAGCCAATAAGGATAGCTATATGATTCATTGGAAATTACGAGGTACAGATCAGATTATTAAATCAACAATTCATGATGATTTTAGAATTTTGTCACTTGGGTTTTGTGCTTCGGGCGATGATGATTTACATTCACTCAGTAGTGCAGCTCAACTTGCAAAAGTTTATGGAGATAGAATCAATATAACGAGGTATTAACTAGGGGTTTTATTAGAACAGGACTTGACAAATTAGCTAGGCTCATGCATAATATAGATATGTTTGAGCGAATATGTCCAAAGTGTGGTGATAAGATTATTTATCAAAAAAGAGGTACATGGTACATGGCATCTAGGAGAAATTCTATGTGTCAAAAATGTTATAAATTAAATAGCAAAGGGGTTAACAATGGATTTTATGGAAAACATCATACAAATAAAACTAAAGAAAAAATAGGGAAATATGTAAGAAGTGAAGAGCAAAGAGAAAAATTAAGAGAGAGGATTAAGAAGTATTCTAATAAAAGACATCCTTATCAAATTTGGTTAGAAAAATTTGGAAAAGAAGAGGCTGATAAAAAATTTGAGGAATTAAAGAAGAAGCAATCAAATACAGGGAATAAAAATGGAATGTTTGGAAAACCATCTCCGCAGGGATCAGGTAATGGGTGGTCAGGATGGTATAAGGGATATTATTTTAGAAGTTTGCTTGAATTATCTTATATAGTAAATGTTTTAGAAAAAGAAAATCTAATTTTTGAAAATGCAGAACAAAGAAAATATAGAATTGAATATATAGATTGGGATGGTCAAATAAGAAATTATTTTGCAGATTTTTTAATTGAAAATAAAAGATTGATTGAATGTAAACCAAAAAGATTACATAATAGTAAAGAAGTAATTTTGAAAGCAAAAGCAGCAAGAGAATTTTGCAAAAATAATAATTTAGAATATGAAATTATTGAACCCAAAAAACTGTCTAAAGAAGAAATAGTAAAATTATATAGTTTAGGTTTAATCAAATGGTTGCCAAAATATGAAATTAAATATGCAAAAGGGTGAAAATCAAATTGTCTTGATAACTCGTGGGCTGAGCGGTTCGGGTAAAACAACTTGGTCAACAGAGTTTGTAAAGAATAATCCTGCTTTTTTACGTATTTCACGAGATGATATTGATTTTATGCTTTCAAAAGACTTTTATGGAAAAGAAAAAGAGAACTTAGTTTTTAAGGTAAGAGATTTTTTAATTGAACAAATATTAACTTCTGGGTTTAATCTTGTGTTAGATGAGCCATATCTTGTTCCTTTACGGGTTTCACAGATCAATAAGGAATTAAAGAAGTATGTTGACACAACAGGAAATAGCTTACAAGTAAAGATTCAAGATTTTATTGATATTCCTCTTGAACAGTGTCTAAAGAGAGACAAGGAACGGTTCTTTCATGTAGGAGATCGGTTTATTCGTGATTATCATAGAAGATATGTTTTACCTTTGTTAAAAAACAGAGGAGTAACAGAATGGGAGGTTACTGTACAAAGTTCGTAATACTTGAGGCTAAAGTACCTCTTGACATGCACATTTTGAGCGAACTATAGTTAATTTATGCTTAATAAACTTATTGAAACTATACTAGAAAAATATATATTTGATATACTTTAGTAACTAAATTATAATAAGTTTGTGAGGAAGGCAGCTTTAATTGGAGAAAAGTTTGAGAGATTAACAGTAATTTCTTACGCAGGGAGATATATAGGATATAATTGTGTTTGCGATTGTGGAAATAAAACAATAGCAAGAGGCGATGCTCTTAAAAAAGGAAAACATAAGTCATGTGGCTGCTTAATGAAAGAAATGATGGGAAAAAGAGCGTTACCTGACTTTCAAGCATTTAAGAATGATCTTTATGATAATTATAAAAAAGCAGCAATAAGAAGAGGTCATGAATTTTCTTTAACAAAAGAAGAATTTGTTGCTTTGATAGTTTCTAATTGTTTTTATTGTGGTATTAAGTTTTCTTTAAGATATTATGGAAATAAAAGAAAACATAATAGTAATGACTTTTGCTACAACGGAGTGGATAGAAGAGATAATAAAAGAGGATATACTGTAGAGAATTGTGTTTCTTGCTGTAAGATTTGTAATAACTCAAAAAGCACACTTACTGAGCAAGAATGGTTTGATTGGGTTAAAAGAATTTATAAATTTCAAAAATTATGATAGAAGAAAATATAATTTTAAAAACTGATTCTTACAAAGTGAGTCATTGGAGGCAATACCCTAAAGGAATTACACATCAATATTCTTATTTTGAAAGTAGGGGAGGAGAATATCCAGATGTGTTATTTTTTGGACTCCAATATTACTTAAAGAGATATTTAATTGGATCTGTAGTTACACAAGAGAAGATTGAGGATGCAGATAAATTGTTTCGAGCACATTTTGGACAAGATATATTTAATAGAGAGGGATGGGAATATATTTTGAAAAAACATGATGGAAGATTGCCAATTGTAATTAAGGCTGTAGCGGAAGGAACGATAGTACCTACTAAGAATGTCTTATTTACTGTTGAGAATACTGATCCAAAATGCTTTTGGTTAACTTCTTACTTAGAAACTTTACTCGAAAAAACATGGTACGCATGTACCGTTGCAACAAAGTCTCATAATCAGAAGCAAGTTATTAAGAAGTTTCTAGAGCTTTCAGGTAATGATATTCCTGATTTTAAGTTACATGATTTTGGCTATAGGGGTTCTACTTCGGAGGAGAGTGCAGGAATTGGTGGCTTAGCTCATTTAATCAGCTTCAAGGGAACAGATACATTGGAAGCAATTACCTTTGCTCAAAAATACTATAACCAAAAGGATATGCCAGCCTTTTCTATTCCAGCAGCAGAACATAGTACAATAACTTCATGGGGTAAAGATCATGAGAAAGAAGCCTATGAGAATATGCTCGATCAATTTCCTAAAGGATTAGTTGCTGTAGTTTCGGATTCATACGATATCTTTAATGCAGTACAGAACATTTGGGGTAAAGAATTACGTGATAAGGTTGAGAAAAGAGAGGGTGTTCTTGTTATTAGACCTGATAGTGGTGATCCAAATAAGGTTGTTCCTGAAGTGCTTGCATTATTAGGTGCAAGATTTGGTTATACAAAAAATGAAAAAGGATATAAAGTATTGCCTGCATATTTACGACTTATTCAAGGTGATGGAATTGATTATGAAGCATTACCTAGTGTATTAGAAGCTATTGTTGCAGATGGTTGGAGCACAGATAATATAGCTTTTGGTTCTGGTGGAGGTTTACTACAGAAGGTTAATCGTGATACGTTACGATTTGCTTATAAGTGTTCAAATGTTACTATAAATGGAGAAGATCATGGTGTTAGTAAAAATCCTGTTACTGATACAACAAAGAAATCAAAAGAAGGTAAGTTAGCTCTTATTAGGTTAAATAAAGAGAAACTTGGTGATGGGCTTGCTGGATGGGCTACTGTGCATGAAAAGTATGTAGAAGAAGCACAGCCTGATGAATTACAAGAAGTCTTTAGAGATGGAGAGTTGTTAATAGATCAGAATTTTGAAGACATTAGAAAAAGAGCAGAAGGATAATGATGGAAGAAATATTTCATAATGAATGGATATCAATGCGTAAGATAGCCGATAAATCACGCAAGATATCTGGTTACATATTTTCTCACGAAACAAGATGTGATGGAAAGATTGTTGCAGTTCTTCCCTATCGTAAGGTATATAATGAAAATGGTTCATATCTACGAACAGAATATCTGCTTCGTTTAGAAATGACTCCTTGCTGGGATGTTGATGAGGAGATTGCTTGCTCAATTACAGGTGGAGTAGAAGGAAGTGCTCATAAAACAGCAAAGAATGAATTAAAAGAAGAAACTGGTTATTCTGTCTCACAGAAAGATTTAGTGTTTTTAGGTAATTCGTATGCAAGTAAATCAGCAGATACAAGATATTTTCTTTTTACTATTGATCTAACTGGTAAAGAACAGGGAGAGCAAACAGAAGATTTTGGAAGCGGTTTATGGGTAACAGAAGATAAAATACCTCAAGTTTCTGATCCACAAGTTGCATTGTTGTTTTTACGAATACAACAATTTTTTAATGCAAAGAAATGAAGACATTTCCCAAATTAGACTATCTGGATTTCTTTACGTTATCTCCTGAAGCAGATACAAGAGAAGAAACACTTCTTGAAGTTACACCAGAAAATATTTATGAGCATGGTGTTGTTGTAGGAAGATTTCAACCTTTACATTATGGACATATCTTTTTATTAAAACATGCCCATAGAGCTTCTAAGAGGCTTACAATCATTTTAGGAAGTGCTAATAAAAAAAATAAAAATAATCCTTTTACTGTTGAAGAGCGTGAATGGATGCTAAATAAAGCAATTAAAAGAGAAGGATTAAAGAAGATTGATAGAATTATTCCTATTAATGATAATCCTGATGACAATATCTGGTTAGCAGACGTTGATAAGCAAGTAGGAGCATTTGATGTTGTTTTTGGTAATAATGACTACGTAAATAATTTGTTTACAAAACGAGGCACACACTATCACGATATCGTGCAATTACAGAGAGGATTATATCAGGGAGATCGAATTAGGGAGTTTCTAAGACAAGTTGGGAAGTTGTAAAATATAGTTAAATATGATATAATATAAGGTATGAAAATTTGGGTAATATCTGATACACTAATAAAAGTATGAAGGGATTAAGGGGTTTTCAAAATGCAGAATTAAATCCTAAATACGAAGGAGGTAAGGTAGGATATTGGGGAGTACATAGCTGGGCAAGATCACACTTGCCGATTATTAGAAGATGTGTAGATTGTGGATCATTAAAAAATGTTGATGCAGCTAATATAAGCGGTTTATATGTAAGACATATTAGTGATTGGAAGTGGCAATGTAGGAAGTGTCACATGAAAGAAGACGGAAGAAGTGAGAGATTAAGACAAAGTGGTAAGAGTAGAAAATTACCAGATCAGATTTGTAAAAATTGTGGAATAACATTTCATACAGATAAAAAGCAGTTATTTCATGTTAATACTTGTTATTTTGAGTATAAAAAGAAACATAAGGAGGAATATTATAAATGAAAATATGGGTCATCAGTGATACACACTGGAAGCACAAAAACATTATTAAGTATGAAAATCGTCCTCTCGACCACAATGAGCAGATAGTTGCCAACTGGTGCAAGTTGGTTGCTCCTGATGATTTAGTTATTCATTTAGGAGATGTTATTTTTGGAGAGAATAAGCAAGGCGACTTAAAAGAGATTCTTGCAAAACTTCCTGGAAAGAAAATCCTCTGTCGAGGCAATCATGATGGCTATCCAACGTCTAAATGGGGAGATTGGGAATGGTATTTAGATTGCGGTTTTGATGCTGTTACTGATTACTTTGTGTATCAAGATTTAGCTTTTAGTCATGCTCCACTGACTCCATTACCCACTACAGCACGTTATGGCTATGGTCAGGAAGTACGCTTAAACATTCATGGACATTTCCACAGAGGTTCTCATCGAAAACCACATGAGGGAGAAGATGATGCTGCATTTGAGGATCAATTCTACGATTATAAGTATTATAAAGAGCATAAAAAGAAATATCACTTAGTACAGATTGAAGATACGCTTTCTCCATTTTTGCTTGACGATATTATTAAACAAAACGAATCATGAAGTATGTAAATGAATATGCTGTTCTTTTGGATGCACATGAAAACATTCTTGCTGGTGTTGCAGGTGGTGTTGGGCATGTTAACTTCCCTCCTGAATTAATTTGGAGATTTCATAAACTTCATCCTGGAATTATTTATTGTTTAATGCATATGCATCCTCCTGGAGCAACAAGAGCATCAGGTGAAGACATCTCTACCTTAGAAGCAATGGCAAAAGCACTAGCTCCTTTTCCTGCAAGAGTAGGTGTTGTTTCAGAAATTGAGAAATGGAGGTTTGAAGTAACTGTCTATTTAGGTCTATATCAATCAAAAGAAGACTATCTACTGAAAAAGCAAACAGGTAAACGAACATTTGAATTGGTTGCAGAGCGTAATTTTGTCTTAGAATATGGAGAACATGAAGATGCATATTCATGGTTGGATGTTATATTACAGAAAAGCTATGAAACAGGAGAATAAATATTGACAAATATAGTCAATTATGATATAATTAGCTTTAATATCCCTTGTTGAAATATGAATGATGGACGAGTCTTTTTAAGACAGCTCGATCTTGTTACCCCAAAAGAGCTGGACTTTACAATTACTGTTATTGGAGCTGGTGGCATAGGTAGCTGGACTACTCTTGCCTTAGCTAAAATAGGTTGCCGAAATATTACTGTTGTTGATTTTGACAACGTAGAGGCAAAGAATACCCCTTCACAACTTTATACTCTTAAACAAATAGGTAAACCAAAAGTCGAAGCATTAGCTGAATTAGTTGAAATGCTTACTGGTGTACAAATTACTCCCATTAAATCTACATATCAAGATTATCTCAAGAAAGAAAAGAAACTTACTCATGTTGTTATTTCCTCAGTTGATTCAATAGCTGAACGTCAAAAGATATGGAAAGTTATTAGTGAAATTTATGAAAAAGAGCAAACAATGGAGTGCTATATAGATGCACGTATGGGAGGTGAACTCATCAGAGACTTAGTTGTAAATCCAAGAGATAAAGATTCTGTAGAGTATTATAACAAGAAACTTTTTGCTAAAAAGAAGCATCACGAAGAACCCTGTACTGCTAAAGCAATAGCATATAACACATTTATGGCAGCAGGAGTATTAGCTTCTATTGTGAAAAAGTTTGCAAAACGACAAGAAGTTAAATATGACTTTTATATGGATATTGTAAATATGGAAGTTTATTAACTATGAGTATTCTCGATAGATTTACCAAAAAGAAAAAGACTAAGTCAAAGGAGGTGAGTAAAGTTATGGCTAAAAGAAAAAGCGAAACAATAGAAGTTAAAGTAAGTCGTGCAGGAACATCTTTCATTAAAACTGTTACTTTGAATGGGAATAGATCAGTATCAGATGCACTTCGAGCAGCAGGTATTGCTCAGAAAGATGCTGAGAATGTTCTTGTTAACAACGAAGAAGTAAATGATGTTAGAAAGTATCAGCTCGAAGAAGGAGATAAAATTGTCTTAGTAAAAGATGTTGAGGGAGGTGCTTTCTAATGGCATATGGTGGTTTAGTAGGATTTGGGGATGCAAAAGTTAGACTTAACTCTTTGTCATCCAAAGAAACAAAAAATGATGAAAAGTTAAGAGCATCCCCAAAGAAAAAAAAGATTAAAAGTCCTGAAGAAGAGGCGTTACAAATTATGGCAGATGCACGTAAGAAACATATAAAAGAAATAAAAGAGAAACTTGATATTAAGAATAGAGATTATCAGGAAAAGTTAAAAACAATAGCAGTCCTCAAGAAAACAAAGGAATCACTTCTAGAAGAATATTTACTTCTTAATAAAGAAAACAAAGGTAAATTAGTAGATGAATATCGAAAAGTAATTACGCAGTTAAAGTTGAGTGAATTAATTACTGCTGTTGATATTGATTCAGAGAAACGTCTTATTTTTACTACTACTGCTGTTATTGTAAAGAAAAAGAAATGGAAACATGCTCGATTAGCTGGTATTTATCAAATTAGAATAGATTTCTCAAAGACTGATTACAGTTCAGCAATTAGAGTATTAAATATTACCCAACGAAAAGATGGATACGATCATCCGCATATCTCTGATACAAATCCTTGCTGGGGAAATATTAGAAATGATATTAAAAAAGATTTTGATGATAAAAATGTATATGAATTAATTGTTGATATTACCGATTACTTAAAGAGTGATGCTGATGGAGATGGATGGTTGCAGTTTGAAGGTTCAGATGAGGAGTTAGAGAAAGAGTTTGGAAAAGATGAAAAGGAAGAATTTGCAACTGCATGGGAATCATTTTTATCAAAAGCAAAAAAGATGCCAGCAGGATATTCATTTGCTCGTTATGAGCAGGAGAAGGAAGAAAAGAAATTGCAACCTGTTGTCGAAGGAACTGCTGGGGGGTCAGGCTCAATAGGTTACGATTTTATAACAACAAATAGTGTTATTTCAGCAACCAGTAATATAGCATATGGATCAGGAGGATGGGTTTACATGAATGAACAGACACTTCCAATTTCTCCGTATCGAAATAGAAGACCAGTATCATATTATGAGGCTGAAATGGAGAAGATATTAGAAGATTTAGGCTTTACCGAAAAAGCAGCTTGGCATTTCGTTGAATATATTAAACCTTCAAAAGATAGATTTATTACTCATTTAGAGTTAGTTGACAGAGGAGATTCCTATTGGTTAATGATTCACACTACTCAACCACAACCAGTAACAGCAATGGAAATAAATGAAATGTCATTTTCAACAGTTGTACCAAGAGACATAGAGAGAATTTTTGTTAATAAGAAAGACATAAAACCTGCGGTATTAACTGATATGGATAGACAAGCAATGTCTATGGATAGAACAAAAGCTGTACAAGTCAGTTTTGCATTAAATGAGCGATATATTGATGAAGAAGAACAATTAGAACAAGAACAACACCGTAAAGAGGTATTAGCAATGCAAATGAATCAACTTGCATCGTTAAGTCCACATGATGTATTAAGAGAGGTTACTGAAGAATATTCAACTACTCAAAAACCAGAAGATGAACCAAGTGAGCCAAAGAATCAACCAATAGAGGGTTCTGCTGAAAGATATGGTTTAGTGCAAAAACCAAAAGAAACAGAAAGAAAAAGGGAGGATAAAAAGAAGACCTTGTCATTTGGTGATTTTCTTAAAGCAGTATGAGAATAATATTTCCACTAGAAGTATATCAACGATTTAGAGCATACATAGACTCTGTTCCTGGAGAAATCAGTGGCTTTGGTCGTATTAGTATGCGTCATGGTATTATCACAATTGAAGAAGTACGCATCTTTAATCAGATTTGTAGTGCTGGACATACAAAGCAAGATCAGTATGCTATTGGAGAATTTTGGAACTCATTAGAAGATCCAAGTGGTTGGAAGCTCTGGTGGCATAGTCATGCTGATATGCAAGCCTATTTTAGTTCAACTGACGATAGAACAATAGAAGAAGCAGATATGCAAACGCAAGAAGATAATTGGCAATTATCTATTGTTTCAAATCATAGAGGAGATATTAAGAGCCGATTAGACCAATTTGCTCCATTTCGTTATACCATAGAAGATATTGCTTGGGATATTGATTTCTCTAATAAAAGAATTGATGACGAGGTATTTGAGGAGGTATCACGCAAAGTACAAATCTTTGTTGATAGTCGAGCACAAAGAGAAAAGAAGCCACGTGTTAATGATTGGGGAGATAGGGGTACTCAGATACGTTTACCAGCAGTTTCAACAATGTCACCCCAAGGAGAATCATCAGTTATTTTGAATAGGCATGGAATGCCCTATTCAGCAGATGGTATTGATCCTGAAGATATAAAAAAGCATCCTGAATTGTTTGGTAGAAAAAAGAAACATGATTAAATCATTAGCATTTACAAAACCTCGTAAATTTACGACAGCACAACAACAATTATATGCTCTTATCTGCTTAAAGATAAAGAATAATGAAAAGCTGCTCTTTGAAGAAGCAAGACAAATTTATATAAAATACGTTAATCGGTATCTTATTGATGGAGTACCACATCATTGGAACTATTGGGCAGATAGACATTTGATGTCAGATGGAACATATGGCTATACCTCAAAACTTGAACCAATGAATGATGAAGAAATTACTTTCTGCACACAGGAATGGTTGATAACAAATATAGGAAGATTAGTGATTAAAGGAGCATTAGATGTTATTCCCCAAATTGAATTAAAACAACTTGCTTAGCTTTACCTATTGACAACTATAGTATAATATGATATAATATAGGGTAGTGAAAAGAGAAACAAAATATATTAAAAAACACAAATTTGAATATTTATTTGGTGAAAGATATCTAGCATTTGTTGAATTTCCCGATACAGTAACAGTAAGAGAGATGGAAGAAAAGCTCTTTTGGGCAAAAGCCTATTATCCAATAGCTTTCACGAGTAAAGGAATACTTGTTAGGTGCCACGTTAAGCTCTTTGAGTGGAATCGCTTTGTTAAAGAAAACAGAAAAAGATTGAAAGAATATAAATTAGATGAAAATATTGGCTCAGTAGTTACTATTAAAGATTCTGATAAGTCTTCAACAATATACGAATTATGAAAAAAATATTAATACTTGGTGTTGGTGCAATTGGATCATGGTTAACTGAAAATTTAGCTGCTGATTTACCTCTTAATGAATATGAGGTTACTGTCATGGACTGGGACATCATAGAAGAGCGTAATGTACGTGTAAACACGCAGAACTATCTACAAAGCCAAGTTGGGTCATCTAAGGTAGAAGCACTCCAATATAACGTCTACAAAGCCCTACAGAGGGAGATTCTTATCGTTAATGAAAAGTTAACTCGTGATAATGCTTGGATGCTCGATGAATATGATTTAGTAATTGATTGTTTTGATAATGCTGATTCACGAAATATTGTTCAACTAACATGGGAGTTAATGGCTAACGGAAATGATGCAGGAAATTATTGGGGATTACTTCATGTTGGGTTTTCTGACAAACTAACTTTTGAGCTTTCATGGTCAGATCATTATCCAAAACAAGAAGATATTAATAACGAAACAGATGTTTGTGAATTAGCAGGAGTAGGTTCGTTTATTAAATTAGTTGCTGCTTTAACAAGTTTAACTGTACAAGAATATTTACAGCATCTTACTAAGAAAGAATTTATTGGTAATTCTTACTCTATTAGGGAGATAAAATAATGGGATATACAACAAATTTTAATGGACAATTCAAACTGAATAAACAGCTTTCATTAGATGACTATCAATGGCTTAAAGATTGGAATGAAGACCGACATGAAGAAAGTGAAGGTTATCCATCTTATTATTGTCAATGGATGCCAACAGAAGATGGGTTAGCATTAGAGTGGGATGAAGAAGAGAAATTCTATAGTTATGTCGAATGGCTTGAATGGCTTATTAAAAACTTCTTCAAAGAAAAAGGATATATTCTTAATGGAGAAGTAGAATGGGAAGGCGAGGAACAAGGTGATGTTGGAAAGATTATTGTAAAAGATAATGTTGTTTCTACGAAAAAAGGACGTATTGTTTATGAGTAAAAATCATTATACTATTGACAACTATAGTTAATTATGATATAATTTTATAAATGTTGAAGATTAGTAAAATATCAGCCTCATATTCAATCAAAAAGCAGGTCAGACAGTATGAACCAATTGAAGTTTTCATGGGTGCAGAAGCTGAAGTTAATAGTGATGATGAAAAGATCGTCAAAAATGCTCAAGTTGAACTCTTTGATTTAGTCAAGGCAGCAGCCGAAGCAATGGTAGAGAAAGTTTTGTAAAGAGTATGAATGACTTAGTAACCGCAGGGGAAGAACTCAAACCAGTTAAACCTTTTTTGCAAAGAGTAAATGCAATCGAAATTAAATCTGCTCAGGATATTGAAGAAGCAGGATTTACGCTTAAAGAACTTTCAGATACAAAGAAGAAAATAGAAGACCTCCGTATCTCCATGACCAAACCTCTTAATGAATCGTTACGTAATATTAACAATTTTTTTAGACAATTTAGTGAT
>Ga0335069_10001261_pt1 | contig 40883 bp, 41 predicted proteins | sample Lox_Sample_11_FD_206714 | JGI IMG/M metagenome (GOLD analysis project Ga0335069, IMG submission 206714) | Soil microbial communities from Loxahatchee National Wildlife Refuge, Florida, United States - Lox_Sample_1.1 | ecosystem: Environmental > Terrestrial > Soil > Wetlands | place: USA...
AGTCTTTCGCGGCGCTGGCTGCGACACCTGTTCGGGCTCCGGCTTCCAGGGCCGCATGGGTATCTTCGAGCTGATGGAGCTGAGTGAAGACATCCGCAAGCTCATCATGAGCAATGCTGACGCCTCTCAAATCACTCTGGCGGCCCGCCGCAACGGCATGCGCAATCTGCGCGAGGATGGCTGGCTCAAGGTGTACAATGGCGTCACCACGGTCGCCGAAGTGATGCGCGTCACCCAGGAATTCTGATGGCGACGTTCTTCTTTCGCGCGGTAGCGAGCGATGGCAAGCTCCGCACCGGCAGCCTGACTGCCGAGACCGACAAAACCGTTGCGCGCGAGTTGCGCAAGCAGGGGCTCACCCCGATCTACGTGGGCATCGAGCAAAAGAAATCCTTCGACCTCAAACTCCCCGCTTTCGCCACCGGCCACCGGCGCGACGTCCTGTTCTTCACGCAAGAACTTTCCACTCTGCTCAACGCCGGAATTCCGGTAGACCGTGCCCTTAGCATCACCGGCGAGCTCACGGAGCGGTCCAAGTTCCGCTTCATCGTCCTCGACATTCTGCGCGTGCTCAAGGGCGGTAAAACACTCGCCGACAGCCTCGGCACACATCCCGAGTATTTTTCCGATCTCTACGTGAATATGGTCCGCGCCGGCGAAGCCAGCGGCAGCCTGGCTTCTGTGTTCGAACGGCTCGCGGAGTTCGAAAAGTCGCGCGATGAGCTGCGGAATTACATCATCTCGTCCATGATCTACCCGGCGCTGTTGGCAACGGTGGGCTGCGCTTCGATCATCGTGCTTTTGACCTTCGTGGTTCCCAAGTTTGCCTCCATATTTGACGACTCGCACATGAAGATTCCCACACCAACCTTGATCATGCTCCAGGTGAGCAAAGTCGTGACCGCATACTGGTGGATCGCCGCTTCGGTGCTTTTCGTTTCGGCCGTCAGCTTCCGCGTTTACACACGCACCACGTCCGGGCGCCTCTGGTGGGATACCATACGCTTGAGGGTTCCCTTGTTGGGCATTGCTCTTCGCAAGGCGGAGACAGCGCGGTTCGCGCGCTCCATGGCGACGCTGGTAGCCAATAATGTCCCCCTGGTGCAATCGATCGGCATCTCGGGAGCGATCCTGAATAACCGCATGATCGCGGGCGCGCTGGGAGAAGTGGCCAAGGGAGTGAAACGCGGCGAGGGCATTGCAGCTCCTGTCCGCAAGGCCGCGGTGTTTCCGCCGCTGGCAGCGCACTTATTAACAGTCGGCGAGGAGACCGGAAGGCTCGATCAAATGTTTGCCCGCATGGCGGAGATTTACGAAGCCGATACCCGCGCAGCCATCAAGCGCTTCACGGCGATCTTTGAACCGATGGTGATCCTGATCATGGGCGTGATGGTCGGCGCTCTCATTCTTAGCATGCTGCTCGCGATTACGAGCATCAATGATGTGGCGGTGTGAAATGAATCGACGAAAAGACAGACGGCAAGCCGGTATCACTCTAATTGAAATGCTGGTCGTGGTGACCATCATCGCGCTGTTCGCGGCACTGGTTGCCCCGAGCATGTTTAAGACAAGCGACAAGGCGCGAGTGGTCGCCGCCCGCGCGCAGATCCAGCAGTTCATGACAGCCCTCGGCTCTTATAAGCTCGACACCGGAGTCCTCCCGACCACCGAAGAGGGCTTGCAAGCGCTGCGCGTAAAGCCTGCCAATCTCGATTCGTGGCAGGGGCCGTACCTTCCAAAGGACATTCCACTCGATCCCTGGAATCATCCGTACATATACAAGTTCCCCGGCGAGCACGGCGACGATCCCGACATCATGTCGTACGGCCGTGACGGTCAGCCCGGCGGGGATGGTTTCGACGCCGACATCCTGAGCTGGAAAGACAAGTAGGACGGGCATTCGTGCTCGTCCCGGCATGACTATGGGGCAATACGAACGGCCGCTGCAAACCGGGCATGTAGGGGTGAGGCACGCCTCGCCCGGCGTCACTCTCATCGAGCTCCTGATCGTCATGACCATCATCGGCCTCATTGCGGCGGTTTCATTTCCCGCCCTCTCTTCCGGCATCGAGAGCCTGCGACTCACCTCTGCTTCCGATTCCATCGTCAGCTTCCTGAACGCCGGCCTCAATCGTGCCCAGCGCCGACAGGAGCCGGTAGAAGTGGCCGTTTCCACCAAAGACAATACCGTCACGCTGACGTCAGCTTCCCTTTCGCGCCGCCTCGATATGCCGAGCGGCGTCAACATCGTGCAGGTGTGGCCGAGGTTGGAAGAATTGACCGACGCACCCCGCCTTTTCCTGCTGCTACCCGAAGGCGCCGTGCCGCGCATCGGCATTGAGATCGTCAACCGCAAAGGCGTGCATCGCATCGTGCGCGTGAACCCCATGACGGGCGTCCCGGAAATCGAGCGTATTGTTCCAGGCCAGGAGCCGCATAAATGAAAGAACGTGGCTTCACACTGCTCGAAGTCCTCGTCGCAACCCTCATCATGGGACTCGCCGTGGTCGGATTGCTCTCCGCCATCTCTGTCTCCATGCGCAACGCCGCGCGTGTCACCGACTACGATCGCGTCGCGCTGCTGGCGCGCGCCCAGATGGATAGCTTGCTGCTGACCCGCCGGCTGCCGTGGTATTCCGTGGTGCAGGGGCCCTTCGATCCCGCGCTCATCGGTGGACGCGAAGCCGGCTGGCAGGCGCGTGTCACGCCGTTTGAGAAGGCCGTCGTCCCTGGCGTCGGCAACTCCGTGCTCGAGCGTATCGAGCTCGAAGTCTGGTGGAAAAACGGTGACGATCGCCGCACGTTCACACTCGACGCCTTTCGCCGAAAAGTTTTGCGGGCCGACGACATCGCCGTCCTGGGACAAGCGCAGCCATGAGACGCTCGCGCGCCGGTCTCACGCTGCTCGAAGTCATGATCGCGGTAGGCCTGCTCAGCCTTCTCAGCCTGGGCATTCTTCTCGCTTTGCGCATCGGGCTCAACGCGCTCGACAAAGCCAACCGGAAGCTCATGGCGGATCGCCGCATCGCCGGCGCGCAGCGTATTCTCCAGGAGCAACTAGCCGGTTTTATGCCCGTGGTTGGTCAGTTTTCGCCAATGCCTGATGCCCCCACCGGACAGAAGTTCCCGTTCTTCGAAGGCCGCGCGCAATCCATGCGTTTTGTTTCCAGCTACTCTCTCGGCGAAGCCGGACGCGGGTTGCCCGAAATTCTCGAGTTCCAGGTGATCCCGGGCGATCCCGCCGGCGTGCGGCTGGTGGTCAACGAACACGTCTATACCGGACCGCGCTCCGCCGGCCGTTTCTCTCTTGGCCCCGGAGCCGACCCCGAACTCGGCGTCGCCACCATGCTCTACTTGCCCATTACCGTCGGCCCGATGTCGTTCGTCATCGCCGACCGCCTCGCTTTTTGCCGCTTCGCCTATTACGGCGTTCAGCCCGGATCACCGTTCGAGCAGTGGAGGCCCGGCTGGGCGCCGCCCGACAGGTGGCCTATGGGGATCCGGATCGAGATGGCTTCGCTCGACACCAATCCCGGAGATCTCAAGCCTCTCACCATCAGTGTCCCCGTCCACGTGGACCGTTTCCCGATTTATGACTACATGGAAGAAGAACTGGCAGAGTAAGCGGCGGCGCCGCGGCGGAGCCCTGCTGGCCGTGCTCTGGCTGTCTGCCGCGCTAGGTGCTATCGCCTACTCGCTCGCCAACACCGTTCGCGGCGAGGTCGAGCGGACTTCTACCGACGTCGATGGCCTTCGCGCGTACTACCTGGCTCGCGCGGGCATCGAACGCGGCATTCTCTACATGCAATGGGGAAACGCCGCACCGCCAAACGCGCCGTTCCGGTACAAGCGGGGCACGTCGCTGCTGCCGTTCACCTTCCCGAGCGGTCCGGCGCTGGTTGAAATCATCCCCGAAACCGCCAAGCTGAACATCAACACTACTCCGCCGCTTGAGCTGTTTCGCCTGCTTCTGGCTCTCGGTGCCCCGCCCGCTCGCGCCGAGCAGATCGTCGCCGCCATCGTCGATTGGCGCAGCCCCGCCGGGGTTACGCCGTTTGATGCATTTTATGCGTCCTTGACTCCGTCTTTTCGGTCGCGGCACGCGTCTTTTGAAGAGACTGAGGAATTATTGCTGTTGCGCGGTATGACCCGGGAACTCTATTACGGAGGCTACTATCACGACGCCAATGGGCGCTTGGTGCCGCATGGTGGGCTGCGCGATTGCGTATCGGTATTTGGCTCGAGAACCGTTTTTGACGTCAACTCCGCCGCGCCCGCCGTTCTCGTAACTCTTGGATTTACGCCCGAAGCCGCGGCCGCCATCGTAGCCCGTCGCCGCGTGATCCCATTCAAATCCCCTGGTGAAGTGGCTGAACTCGTCGGCGGCAGTCCCGCTCTCGCGCGCTTGCGCGTGGGCGGCAACTTCATTTTTACCCTCCGCTCCACTGCTCGCATCACGTTGCCCAACGGCCAGCTATCCGATTTGCGCCGCACCGTGGCCACTACCGTAATCTTCCGGCCCGAGGAAGATATCAAGTTTCAGACCCTCCGCTGGTATGACAATGCCTGGATCCCCTAGCCCCGCCAACTGGAAGAAATTCATCGCCGTCGGTTCGGGCATCGGCATCGAGATTGGCCCAAGAGATCTCGAAGTCACTGCCGTGCGCGTGCGGCCCAATGGGGCGAGCGTGCTCGGCACCACCACCATTCGCGATTTCGGCCAGCGTCCCGCCGCGGAATGGGGCAAAGAATACGCGCGGTTTTTGCAGGATACCCATGCCGCTCACCTAGCCGCCACGGTGCTTCTGCCGCGCCGCGAAATCATCGTCCGCCAGATCGCGCTTCCCGGCGTCGAAGCTCGCGACCTCGAATCTGCCATTGCACTTCAGATCGACACCCTGCACCCTTATGGCGACGAGCCCGTGGTTTACGGCTGGTCGCGGGCCGGAGCGGGCGGCGCGTTGATTGGCATTCTGCGCCAGTCCGCGCTCGACCATTACGGTTCCTTGTTCGCCGAAGCCGGCATTGCGGTCGCCTCATTTACTTTCTCCGCCTCCGCCATCTATGCCGCGCACCGCGTTCCGGTGGGTTCTTCGCCCTCCACCGATGCCGGTTTTGTCGCCCTGCATACCGGCACCAACGGCGTTTTGGAAGTCTACGGCGAAAGTCCTGCAAAGCCGGTCTTTTCGGCGGAGTTCGATCCCCCTGCCGATCGCGCGGTCCCTCTGGCCATCTCCGAATTGCGCCTGGAGCCCGGTCTCGAACCGGTTCCGCTCGACCGCGCTCTACCCGCGCCGCGCGTGAATCCCATCAGCAACAATCTGGCCGATCGCGCCCTGCCCTACGCCGCGGCTCTGGCGGGCGCATGTCCGTGGCTGGTTGGCTCGGCCAATCTCCTGCCCGTCGGCCAGCGGCGCTCCAATTCAGTCGTCATGTATATCCCCACGATTGTTCTGGGCGCCCTGTTGCTCCTCATGTTGGGAGCGCTGGCTGTCCACTCCTCGTGGGAGGACCACCGGTATCTCGCCGACCTGGAAACTCAGATCCACAACGTTGAGCCCCGGGCCAAGCGCGCCGTGGCCCTCGACCGGGAGTTGATCCACGCCCAGAACCGGGCTCGCTTATTGGATGAGTTTCGCGGCCGCACCAAACAGGATCTCGAAGCGCTGAACGCTCTGACCACGCTGCTGGCGCCGCCGATCTGGACGAGCGCCGTCGACCTCGCCCCAGATGCCGCCAGCATCGCCGGCGAAGCCGAACAGGCCGCGCCCCTGCTCAAGCTCCTGGACGCTTCTCCGTATTTTCAGGCGTCAGCTTTCCAGGGGCCCATCGCCAAAGCCCCCGGCACCACCGGTATCGAACAGTTTCAGATCCGCGCGTCGCGGAGGTCGCGGCCATGACGCTCACTTCGCGTGATCGCCGCGCGCTCATCCTGCTCGGCGCCGGTGCATTGGCCATCGTGGTTGTGCGCTTCGCGTTTTACCGCGATAGCGCCGCCGCGGTAGTCGAGTCCAGCGACTCCATTCCGCTCGCCGAACAGCGCCTGGCCCGGCTCCGCCAGGCCGAGGTTTCCGGACCCGCCAAGCAAGCCTTGCTGAATCGTCTCTCCGCCGAGCTCGCGCTCCGTGAAAAAGGCGTGATTCAGGCCCCTACCGCGCAGCAGGCCCAGGCCCAGCTTCTCGAGACCATTCGCCGCGTCGGTAAAGGTGAAGGCCTGGATGTCCGCGGCGGCGAGTTCCCCGAGCTCCGCCCTCTCGGCGACGACTATGGCGAAGCCGCCGTGTCGGTGAACTTCGAATGCCGTATCGAGCAACTCGTGAATTTCCTCGCCGCCTTGACCCGGGAGCCCGAGCTCGTCGCCACCGATGACGTCCGTATTTCCGCCGCCAACATGAAAACCGATAAAGACAAAACCGTCATGGTCCGCCTCACGCTCGCGGGCGTAGTCCCCAAAAGCCTCGTGCCCGTGAAGAAGGGATTGATGGTATTTTGACCCGCAAGTTGCTCCTGCTGAATTTCGTGCTGTTAGTGGCTGTCGGCGCTGCCGCCTGGCGGCTGCGCGAAGATTGGCTCGCCGCGCGCGCACGCGAACAGGCTCTCCTGCATCGCCGCGTTGCCCCGCCGCCGCTGCCGCCCGTAACTCTCACCAAGCCCGCGGAGCCCGTTCTCGCCGCCAGCTACGCGGACATTGCGCAGAAAATGCTCTTCGCCAAAGATCGCAATCCGAACGTGGTAGTCGACGTGAAACCGGTGCCGGTCAAGCCCATGCCGCCCCTGCCGCTGCTGTACGGCGTGATGCACCTCCCGGATGGCGCAACCGCCATCATGAGCGAGAAAAGTGGTGGCCGTCACAGAGGCGTGCGCCCGGGAGAGAAAGTGGGCGAGTTCACGCTGCTCGATGTCAGCCTCGATGACATCACACTCGAGTGGGACGGCAAGCAAATGGTCAAGAAAATCGATGATCTGATCGATCGCGCCGGTCCGCAGCAGCCCGCAGCCGATGCCAACACGCCCCGCGCCACGCCGGCCGCCGCGCAGTCCACGGCCCAGCTCAGCCCGCAACCTCAGGGCAAGCCGGAGCCCGGCAAAGAAATGAATGACCGGATGCGCGCCTGCCAGGCGGGCGATACGTCCCCTGCCGGTACCGTTTCCGGTGGATTTCGAAAGTTAGTCACGGCCACGCCGTTCGGCAGTCAGTGCCGTTGGGAGCCGATGTGATCGATGTTGTTATGGAGCCGATGGTAGGGCCCGGGCATGCCCGGCCTTGTCTGGCCCGTCCCCCGGTTAAGGAGAAAAAATGAAATCGAAGATTCTCGTCCTGTCCCTCATGAGCCTCGCTTGTTTTGCTGCGGCGGCCGATCAAAAATCCGATAAAAAGCCCGCCCCGAAGGCGCCTGCCGCGAAGGCGGTCGCGATTACCATTCCGTCCAATGCCGTGGAGGTCGCCCCCTATACCTATCGCTCCATCGATCCTCAAGGCAAAGCGTGGATTTATCGCCAGACTCCATTTGGCATCTCGCGCACCGAAGACAAACCGGCTTCCGTCGACGACACAAAAAAGATTCAGGAGTCCCGCGATCAGATGATTCAGTCCACCACCGCCGTCGACCAAGGCGACTCCATCCATTTTGTCCGCAACTCGCCCTTCGGACGTACCGAGTGGCTAAAAAAGAAAACAGATCTGAATGAGGTCGAGCAGGCCGTCTGGAGCCGCGAGCAGTCCACGCACACCAATCCCGAGAGCGCGTCCAAGGACTAGCCAATGCCTCAACCCGGCTCCATCCGTGTCAATCCGGCAACACGCTCGGCCATGAGAGTCAGCTTGCTGAGCAGCGGAAAAAAGAAGCATTCCCGCTGGTCTGTTCTTCGTGTCGCGGGAACCCTGACACTGGCGGCGGCGATTCTCTGGGCGCAGAATCCGCCGGCACCCGCTCCTGCTGCCGCCGTACCCGGACGCCCGGCCGCGGTCCAAACCGTCCGTCCCCAAAACCCGCAAGCCCAGACGAATCCAGCGCAGCCGCTGCCCGCCCAAGCGCCTGCACCCGCGCCACCTAGGCAGGCCTCGCTTCCCACCACCGGCGCCTTGAATCTCAATAACGCTTCCCTCGTCGAAGTCATTGATATTCTCGCCCGCGACCTCAAGATCAATTACATCCTCGATCCCCGCGTGGGCGGAAAGGGTGTCACCATCAACACCTACGGCGAGCTTAAGACCACCGATATCCGCCAGATCCTCGAAACCATCCTGCGTATGAACGGCGCGGCCATGGTTCAGGTTGGCGACCTCTACCGCATCGTGCCCCTCGCCGCCGCCCCTCAAATTCCCGTCGCGCCGCATTTGAACGGCAAGGATCTTCCCAACGACGAGCAGACGGTGCTGAACCTGGTCTTTTTGAAATACGCCACCGCGCCCGAACTCTCCAAGCTGCTCGAACCTTTCCTCGGGGAAAGCGGCAAGCTGATGAGCTACGATCCCGCCAATCTCCTCTTGATTCTCGATAATGCCCGCAATATGCGGCGCACCATGGAGCTGATTGGGATGTTCGACAGCGATGTGCTCGCCGGCCAGCGGGTGCGGCAATTTGAGGTCACCAACGGAAAACCGTCCGACATCGCTAAGGAACTGGAGAACGTCTTCAAGGCGTTCTCGCTCTCCGAAAAGAATTCGTCCATCAAGTTCATGCCCATCGATCGCATCAACACGATCATCGCCGTGGCCCCTAATCCAGGCATCTTTACCAGGGTTGAGGAATGGCTCAAGAAGCTCGACGTGCCGGTCAAGGTGACCGCGGGCTCCATCGACAATTACGTTCTCCGCATCAAGTACCAGCGCGCTGATGTCGTTGCCATGGGGATCATGATGCTCTATGGCGCCCCCATGGGATACGGTGGCGGCTATGGGGCCGGCTACGGCGGCTTTGGCGGCAGCGCTAGTCCATTCGGAATGATGGGTGGCGGCATGGGCGGTTACGGCATGGGCGGCTACGGCATGGGTGGCTACGGTGCGAGTGGCATGGGTGGATATGGGATGGGTGGATATGGGATGGGTGGTTACGGAATGGGAGGTTATGGCATGGCTGGCTCATTCCCCGGTCAGTACGGTTCCGGCACTCCCGGTTATAGTCCGTCCGTTGCCTCCGGCGCTCTGCCCGGCCAAGGCGCAACGCCCGGGACCGTCAGCACCCCTCTCGGCGGAGCGTCCAGCGATCAAACCGGTAACTATCTCGGCATGGGTATGGGTATGGGCGGGTACAACTTCCCCGCGCATCCGCGCATCATCCCCAACCCGCTCGACAACACGCTGCTCATCCAGGCTACACCCCAGGAATGGGAACAGATCAAGAACCTCGTCCAGCAGATCGACATTCCACCTCGCCAGTGTCTCATCGAGGCTAAAGTCTACGAGATCGATCTGACGGGTTCTCTCTCCGCCGGCGTCGAAGCGTACCTCCAGGGCCGTGGCAGCGACCGCAAGGTGAATATCAGCAGCAACCAGACGTCGCCGGGCATAAACTTGAGCGCGGGCCTGCTGGTGTCCAATGCGCGCGAGCTCCTGGCGTTTCTGAATGCGAACGAGCAAACGACAAAAGCGAAGGTCATTTCCGCTCCTAGCATCATCGCCACAGACAGCATGGAAGCGAGCATCAACGTCGGGCAATCGGTTCCCACCCTGAGCTCAGTCGCGGCCAGCGGCGTGCAAGTCGGCGGAACTACCGCTTTCGCCAACAACATCTCCAACGTAGACACCGGCGTCAAGTTGAGCATCACCCCTCGCATCAACCCCAGCGGTGTGGTGACCATGAAGATCGATCAGGACGTGTCCGCGCCCACGGCTCCCCCAACGGGCGTCAACGTCCCCGCCAACACCCCTTCGTTTTCACAAAGAAATGTGAAGACCCAGGTAACCGTTCAGGACGGCGACACCATCTCCATCGGCGGCATCATCCAGGAATCGGACTCCACCACATCCAATGGCATTCCTTTTCTGCATAGACTCCCCGTCGTCGGCGTAGTCTTCGGTAACAAGTCCCGCAGCACCTCCCGTACCGAGTTGATCGTGTTTCTGACGCCGCACGTCATTTACGACACCAATCAACTGGCTGAGGCAAGCGAGGAATTGAAAACGGGAATGAAGCACATCGGCAGGATGATGAAAGACGAATAAGACGGACGTCGCTACTGGCCAGCTACTTACTAGCGAGCCGCGCGGCATCCACCTTGGAGCTGGCCCGCAGCAGCGTCGCGTTGATGCTGGCCAGTTGCTCCACCAGCTTTTCCTCGTAGGTCGCCGGCAGTGGCTTGGGCATCACCGCGATCTTGGTTTCCCCTGCCGGGCTGAGCAGCACGTTCCAGGCCAGTAGGCAAAGAAAAGCAACTCCCATCAGGCAGGTGCTGATCACCAATCGCACCTCTGCACTCGTTCCGTTCGCGATGAAGATTCCAATCGAGCCGGACAAGAAATATGTGGCGTATAGGACGCTGTGCACTACTACGTTTCTGCTCAGCGGAATGGGAAGCAACGCCAGAAACACTAATAGCAGGAGCAAAAGGATGACCAGCGCCGAGTCCACGCCACGCTCCACCATAAGAAATCGCTGAAAGGCGAGCATCGGTTGGTTGGATTGCCGCCAGGTCGGCGCAAGCAGAATGAGCGATATCAAAACCGCAGCCGCCAGGCTGCCATAGATAGCACGGCGCCCCAGCACCTGAATTCCGCGATATTCCTTGAAAATTAATGAGGAAAGTTCCAGCACCACGAGCGTACTGAGCAACCACGTGACCGGCTCGGCGGCGCGCCAAAAGTTAAAATAAGCTTGCGACGCCAAATCCATCCGCCACGTAACCACGACGCGAATGAAACTGAAAACTGCTGACAGACAGAAAAACCGGTAGGTAAAAGCCAACCTGGAGAAGAACAGCTTACCGATCAAAATAGCCGACAACCCGGCATTACAAAACCACAGCGACCTCTCAACCGTGATGAAACTCGGAGCGGTCATCCAAAACTCCGTCGTCGCCCCGATTTTACCATGTGGGTCGCTGTGGTCTAGATTCCTGCGCAGAAAACAAAACGACTACTTACCGCCACCAGTCGGCCATGGAGCTGGGAACATTTCCTTGACCCTCCCTTCCGTAGGTCGTAAAGAATATTACATGGTCAGGTTAAGGTGTTGAACCGCTTGCTTAACAGTCAGTTATGGTGTAAACGCGGGTAGGAACTATGCCGAGAAGTGAGGAAACTAAGTAGCCCTTAATACACAATTGTCCGATTGTTACTTCGGATTTCTGCTAGTTACTCGACTTTTGCCTGTCGACCGCACAGCACTCGACTTGTTTAATTCGCACTAACACCCACTCCGCTGGTGTTCTCCGCTTTGCCATGTGCCCGCCATTTTTCCGCACTCCGCGCCTCTGGTCGTTGCCACATTGTCAGGAATATGTGAAAAGGCGCCGCGATTAGTTACAAAAGTTTTCCACCCCGCTTGCTCATACCGAGACAATTCCCGTGTGCCAACAGTGTCGTGGTGGTGTCGGCTGCGGCCAACCGGTGGATATTCCCGCGCTTTTCCGCTTTTCCAATACCATGCGCTACAGTGTGGAGCATGAGATTATGCCGCCGCTTGTTGTTGCCGCTTCTCGCCGTCGCCCCGGCCGTCGCCTTCGCGGCGCAGCCCTCCGTATCCGCGCACATCACATTACAGCCGGCCGAGCGCTACCAGTTTATTCAAGGCTTTGGCGTCAATTACACGGGGCCGTACTTTCGCGACGACCAGAAAGCGATGTTCGACATGTTGATCAAGGACCTCGGCGCAAGTATGTTCCGCGTGGTGCCTTATCTCGTCTACAGCAATTGGGAGGAAACCAACGACAACGATGACGCCAACGTCATGAACTGGGAATACTACAACGACCGCTATTCGACGCCTATCTTCGAAGCCACCTGGAACGGTCTGCGTTTTCTGAATTCGCGCGGCATCCGGCCCGTGATCGCGCTCATGGGCCCGGTTCCCGATTGGATGCTCGATGACCGGTGGTCGCCGCCCAAGCACCACGTCTGCCAGGCCGACAGCAAACAACGCGCCCTGAAACCCGCCATGTACGCCGAGTTCGCCGAAATGGTGGTCTCCATGGTCATGTACGCGCGCAATAAAGCGGGCATCGATTTCGACTATTTCAGCCCGTTCAACGAAACCGACTGTTACCCGCCCGAAGGTCCCCGTATCGATCCCGAGGAGGCTCCCAAAGTGCTCGCGGCAGTCGCGCGCCGCCTCAAAAAGGAAGGTCTGGGCGACATCCGCCTGACACCCGCCGATCAGGCCGTAATCACAAATGATTACATCAGCCCTATCCTGGCCGACCCCGAGCTCATGAAGCAGGTGGGCGCGTTTACGCTCCACACCTACGGCGAGAATTCCGTCGGCCCGCAAGTGGAACGTGTTGCCGGCAGCGTGTATTCCCACATTCCCGTTTGGCTCACCGAGTACGGTGATCTGAACGATGAGGACAAAACCGCCGGCAACGATTGGAAGAACTTCTCGCTGGCCGCCAACCGCCGCGCCCTCACCGCCCTCAACCAGGGCGCGAGCGCCGTGTTCTTCTTCGATGCCTTCGATGACTACGAGGAGTGTGCCCGCCGTCTGACTTTCTACGGTTTATTCCGCAGCGCCGATCATATCTACACACCGCGCAAGCGCTACTACGCCACCCGCCAGCTTTATCACTTCGTCAAGCCGGGCTCGCAGCGCATTGGCGCCATTAGCGACACTCCGGGTCTTACCGTATCAGCGTTCTTCAACGGTAGTGCAAATAGTCTAGTGGTGGTGGGTGTAAAGGAAGGCGGGCCCAGAAAGGTCGGCCTGGTACTGCGCGGCGCCGAGGCCTTTGAGCCGTTCGACCTGTACGTCACGACGCCTCTGCTCGATTGCCAAAAGGTCGCGTCCGTTTCATCTCAGGACGGCGTGGCGCAGCTCGATCTGCCGGATGAGGCGGTTTTTACGCTGGTTGGAGGTCTGAAGAAGTAGGCGAGGTGAACCGGCGTTGCCTGTCCACCTCGGGTGCTTTAACGGCTGTCGCCGTCGTGGTCAACATCGCCCGATGCGCTCTTGGCGGCGCTGCTCAATTGGACTTTATCTTCCTGCGGCGTCGTCTCCGTAGGCTGATTGTGAGTCGGCTTGGCCGGGGGCTGATGGTTGGCCTGAGTTTGGTATGCGTAGGTAACCGGGTTGGGGCTGCTAACAGCGCTGATCGACATAAGGCTAGGCGCCTCCAATTTGCTCATCGGCCTCTTTTGAGGACTTTTTCGGTTTTTTTCCCAACGTGGTATAGTTCCCGCTAATGGTCGGCCGAACGCTCGGGAGCTACCAAATCATTGAAAAGCTGGGAGAAGGCGGTATGGGCGAGGTTTGGCGCGCCCGCGATACCCGCCTCGGCCGCTTTGTTGCCGTCAAAGTCCTGCCCTCCGATCTCGTCCGCGATGCAGACCGCCGGCAGCGCTTCGAAGCCGAAGCCAGAGCCGTCGGCGCCCTCAACCATCCCAATATCGTGGCTGTTTATGACGTCGGGACGGAGAGCGAGCAGATCTACATGGTCGCGGAACTGGTTGAAGGCGAGTCACTTCGGTCTGTCATCCGCCGCGGCCCACTCAACCCGCGACGATTGGCTGACCTGGCTGCGCAAATCGCCGACGGACTCGCCGCCGCCCATGGGGTCGGGATCGTTCACCGCGACCTAAAACCTGAAAACATTATGGTTACGCGCGACGGCCGGGCAAAAATCCTGGATTTCGGGTTGGCCAAGCAGGTTGCGAAATCCGTCGCCGACGAAACCGCCACTGCGGTTCTCTCAGAACCCGGAATTGTCATGGGCACAGTAGGTTACATGTCGCCCGAGCAGGTGCGTGGTGAGACCGTCGACCCGCGATCCGATATCTTCAGTTTTGGCTGTATTATCTACGAGTTAGCAACTGGTAAACGCGCTTTTCAGGCCGGCTCCGCCGCCGAAGTACTGAGCGCGATTCTCAAGGACGACCCGCCGCCCGTAGAAAACCCGACCCTCGAGGCGATCATTCGCCGGTGCCTGGAAAAGCAGCCGGATCAACGGTTTCAATCCGCTGCCGATCTGGCTTTCGCCTTGCGGGCTATTTCCACCTCCACCGGCAGCCAGCCCGCAGTCGCGCCGCCCAAAACGGCCTCGCGCTCCAAATGGCTGTGGCCGGTCGCGATGGCGGCCGTCGCCATTCTGCTGGTGGCTGGGGGATACCTGCTGGGGGGGCGAACCGCCATCCAAAACCCGCCGAAATTTGAACGGCTGACATTTCGCCAGGGCCACATTTCAACTGCTCGGTTCGTCGGCGACGCGGTAATCTACACGGCGAACTGGGAAGGAGGCCCCGGCCGAACGTATCTGGTGACGCCGGGCAACCCGGAATCGCGCGATCTGATGATGCCCGAAAACAGCCGGCTTCTTTCGGCCGCAGCCTCGGGAGATCTCGCACTGCTCGTGGGACCGTTCGACCCGGATGGCTCGGGAACGCTGGCGCGTAGTTCGGTTACCGGCGGCCAGGCGCGGGAACTGCTCGAACACGTATACGCAGGCGATTGGACGGCGGATGGAAAATCCGCGGCTCTTTCCCGGCGTGTGAACGGGAAATGGCGTCTGGAATATCCGGAAGGTACCGTGCTGCTGGAATCGGAGTGGCCGGCTTTTGGACTTCGCATTTCCCCGGATGGCGAACGCGTAGCCTTCTGCGAGTACGACCAAGGCAGCCGGGTCGGCATTACAACGGTCGACCGCGCCGGAAAACGTCAACACTTGGGCGTCGTTTCGAGCCAGATCGCGATGGCTGAGAGTGCCCGACTGTTTTGGTCTTCGGACGGCAAGGAAATATGGTTCCGATCATTGGATTGGAACGATCCAGGAACCATTTACGGTCTGAGCTTGACGGGCAAGCGCCGGATCGTGGCGCGGATGCCGGGCCAGATCAATTTAGAAGACCTGTCGCGCAGCGGGCAAGCCCTGATCACGACCGATGACAAGCGCGTGGGCATTCTCGGCGCGGCGCCTGGCGAAACTGCCGAGCGGGACCTTTCCGTGCTGGACGCGACATACGTTTCGAGTATTTCGCGCGACGGCAGCATGATCCTGACGAACGCCGTAGGCGCCAGCGGAGGCCCCCACGGCAGCATCTACCTGCGACGCACGAACGGCGCCCCGCCGGTTCGCCTGGGTGAAGGCAACGGTTACGCGTTCTCGCCGGACGGCAAATGGCTCGCCGCGTTTACCACGCCAGACGGGGTCACGCGCAAGTTCGTGCTCTTGCCGACCGGGACAGGCGAGGAGAAGGAAATCACGGTTCCCGGGCTGGTCAAAGGGTCGGGCATGCTCGCAGGCTGGCTGCCAGGAGAGCAGAATTACCTGGTGGAGGGCGCTCTTCCGGGAAAGAAGGCCTGGCAGATCTTCGTCTGGGATGCCGTTGCCGGAACCGTGCGGCCGGTATCACCGGAAGGCATGTCTGGCGAGGGCTTGCCGATGCTTTCACCGGATGCCAAGCGATATTACCATCTCGGGCCGGACGCCGCCTGGCACGTCTACTCAGTCGCCGACGGCAAGCAATCGGACATGCGCGGCATCACCCCACACGACATTCCCGCGGGCTGGTACATGGACAACCAGTCCATTTTCGTGCGAACGCACGCCGACACGAATAAGATGATGCGGGTGGCGATCCTCAATATCGACACCGGCGAGCGGAAGCCATGGAAAGAGATTCATCCCTCGCGCCCGGTAGACGAGGTTTCGAACTTAAGCGTGACGCCCGACGGCCGCGCCTACGCTTATAACTACCGGCAAGCAACATCGGATTTATATCTGGTGAAGGGGTTGAAATAGCGGCCAGGCGTTCCCGCCCCAGCGATCGAAGCTACTTTTTGCGTTTGAGTCGGTGTAAGACGAGCGTCGCCGGGCCGGCGTCGATCGGGTGTCTTTGAGTCAAGGCAGTGTATCCCGGTTTGTCGGCGTGCAACTCCACTTCCTCGCCGCGTGAGGCGTGCGTTTGTAGCTTGAAGTTGCCGTCAGCATCGGTAGTAACCGCTTCAGTCCCAGGAATCACGACCCGGGCACCGGCCACGGCATGGCCCGCCTCATCTTCTACGATTCCGCTCACCAACGCGCCTTCGAGTGGATGTATCGGAATTGTGATGGAGGGATTTGGATCCGCGGTTAATGTCAGGTCCGCCGTACCGTGCAGCAGAGCTTTGTTGGGGAGGGCTTTGTCAGCGAAAACCGTGATCTTGCCATCCTGGCCCAGGCTTCCTTTGGGGATGGAGAGTTCGGAGCTTCCATCCGTACCCGTCGTCGTAGAGTTTAAGGCTGTTGCCCTGACCGTCGCGCCCTCAACCGGTACTCCGGAGGAATCCACCACGGTAACGCGTACACGATAGATGGTGAGCGCGGGTGAGGGAGGATTTGCCATGATAGTCACGATCATAGGCACGATCGCGAGCACACATACGGCTACGACGATCAACCACAGTCCGCGGCGTGCGCCGCGTTTTCTGGCGGCAAGGTTGTAGGCACTCAGGATCGCGGCGATGGCGAATGCCGCGATGGTCCAAGCGTCCTTGACCTGGCTGATGTGATCCAGGAACTCTTTCGAAGACATCAGAGTGTTTGCCTCGCCCTGACCGGACAGACTTGAGCGCGCATCCTTATGACGTGCCCCGGTTCTCGTAGAGGATGGTCTTCATCCTGTCTTCGCGAACCGCGGCATCATAACGAACGATTCCTTCCATGTGCTTGTTGGGTTGCTTGTTGCGCGCCAGTTTTCGGATTGCCGCATCGAGTTCCTTGGGCTCAACTCCAACCGCGCCGGCAACCTGCTTCAGGCTAGACGCAAAGTTGAATTCGAGCGACGGGCCGCCTTTGACACCCTCAGGCAGCGGGGTGTTCGGCCGCTTAATCGCCTCCGAATTGATGGCGCCCGCCAGGGATTCGAGGACATTTTCGTTCTTAAGCGCCAGCCTGTCACCCGGTTCGCCGAGAACTACTTCGATGAAGAATTGCTTGGGGACGATGGCACGCCCCTCAAAGGGCGCGAAGATGCGCAGCTTGGGAGACGGCGCCTGCACCAGCACCAGGGGAACCTGATCACCGGGTTGAACATCCTGAGCAAGTACGATCTGCGTCTTGCCGGCTACGTCACTTGGAGCGCTGGTAGAGCTGCTGAACTTACTGCTCAAGATTACGCCGCGGATCGGGACCTCGCTGTAATTAGACACTTGAATCGTAAGTACAGTGGCAGCCGACACTGAGAGGCCGCAGGCCATTCCGCAGAGGACCAAACGAGCCAGCATACAGATGGGCGGGATTATAGCAAACCGAACGCCTGGAAAGAAGGAGCGCCTGAGAATACCGGCAAGCGACGTCGGATTTGTATCTGGTGAAGAAGTTAAAATAACACAGGAGGTTCCGGTGCGCCTTCTAGTCCTGCTGTGCGCCGCGGTCCTGTGCCACCTGGCGATCGCCGCTGCGCCCCGCGAGGTCTCCTATGCGGGTTCCCTCACGCCTTTGAACATCACGCCCACGTTTGACAAGGGCTATTTGTTCGTCTACGCCGGGCATGAGATCAACGTGTTCGGTCCCGATGGAACGCAGTTGTTCGGCGTTTCCGCGCAAGTGGCGAATGCCGAAGTCGTCAACATCGACAATGCCGCTGTGGATACGGATGGCACCATCGCCGGCGCGGTTTCGTATTCCCCGGACGGATCGAGCAGAAGCGAAGGCGGAGGCGTTGTGGTGTTTGACCGATCCGGAAAACAGGTCCGCTTCTTTGACACGGGCCGGTATCATCCCACTCAGATCGCGTTCGGGCCGGATCATTCCATCTGGACACTGGGATGGCCGGGGACGCAGCATTGGAACGATGATTTCTCGATCCTACGCAACTACTCCCAGGATGGGCAGGAACTCGGCCATTTCCTGCCGCGCTCGTCGTTCGATCGCGAGCCGGATCCGATCGGTCCTGAAATCGGAACCTGGCAACTTCGCGTGATTGGTGACCGTGTGGGTGCGGTGATCTATGAATCACCGGTTTATCGAGAGGATGAGAAAAACCGCGCTATGGTGTGGGTGGAAACAGACTTGAAAGGCCGCGAGTTGGGACGTTGGGAAGTGGGTGCGAACCCTGCTCCCCAGGCATTCACAGAGAGCGGCGGGCTTTACATTCGCGAAGGCAAGTCGGTCTCCGTCTTCGACCGCGCCACAAAGGCGTGGCGCAGAGTCCCGATTTCAGCCGATGGGATCCTGCTCGGCGCCGATGGAGACAATTTGGTGTTCCTCCAAAACCCCAGCACATTGCGTTGGGTTCCGGCGGGGCAGTAATCCGCTGGTTCCAACAACGGTTGCCGGTCTCGATGACATCTTCATCCTGACAGGACGTGAGACGTTCTCCGGCGGATGTACAATCGATACCGGCAGCAACCCAAGGCAAAAACTTGGCGGGAAAATGGCGGGGGTTACGTGTCGCAACAATGATCGCGTGGTATGGCACCACGATGGAGGCGTTTTTTATGACAATGATCCGTTCTCAACGCCTGTGCCGGGCTCTGTTCGCGAGCTCGCTGGTACTGGCTCTACTTGGTTTTCCTTTACTCGCACAAAATCGGCCGCAAGGCAAAATTCTCGGCGGATACTTCGAGGAATGGAGCATCTATTACGCTGGATACAACATCGCCAACCTCCAGCAGAACGGGGTGGCAAATAAGCTGACGCATCTGATCTATGCATTCGCGGATGTGAATACAACTCCCGCGTGCGCGATCGCGGACTCCTGGGCCGATTACCAGACCCCGTATCTGCCCAGCGTCAGCGGAGCAGCTTACCCTGGACCCATCTATGGCAATTTCGCCGCCATACAGCAGCTCGAGCAGCTTCATCCGAATTTGCATGTTTTGATTTCCCTTGGCGGAGCATCGGCCAGCAACACCGCAGCATTCTCGGCCGCCGCGAGTACCGAAGCGGGCCGGCAGGCGCTGGCCGCTTCCTGCATCGGCATGTTCATCAGCGGTAACATCGCTCCCGGCATCTCCGCACCGGGCTTGTTTGATGGCATCAACATCGATTGGGAGTTCCCTACGGCGAGCGACACGCAGAATTTCACGGCCTTGTTGCAAGAGTTCCGTAGTCAGCTTGACCATCTCTCCGCTACCACGGGCAAGAAGTACATCCTGTCGTTCGATGGACCGGCGGGCGCGCAAAACTACGTGAACATCGACTTGGCGATGGCCGCCAAGGCAGTGGATTTCATTACGATCGATGGATACAACTACGCGGGATCATGGGACACGCAAACCAACGACGCTTCACCGCTGTTCGATTCCCGCCAGGATCCTCTATTCGGCCAGGGTCTCGATATTGACGCCACCGTGAATGCCTATCTCAAGGCCGGCGTGCCGCCGTCGAAGTACACGATGGGCCTACCGCTCTATGGCGCGGGCTGGACGGGCGTTTCCAAAGTGAACTCCGGCTTGTACCAGAATTCTACCGGTCCATCTCCGGTGCCGTTGGCGAACGGTACCGGCTTGTGTCCCGACCTGAGTGGCAGCACAGCAGGATGTGACACCCTGTTGACTCCGGGAGTGGCAACCTATGCGACGCTAGCAAATCTCCAGGCCAATGGTTACAGCGTTCATTTCGACCCACTGAGAGTTGCGGTAACGCTGTACAATCCAGCGCTCGGAACGTTCTACACCTTCGACAACCCGCTGACGGCTGCGCTCAAGATGCTCTATGTCGACGCCAAGGTTCCTGGCGGATTGGGCGGAGCCTACGTGTGGGCGCTGAAAGATGATGACGCCAACGGCACCATGGTGAAGACCATGGCCGCGCTATTGGGACACTAGCAGGGGTCCTGGCGATTCCGAAACCGGCGCGAACGAGGGCGAGGCATGCCTCGCCCCTACCACAACAGCACGCCCGCAGCTTGCTCCGCTAGCCGCCCATCCAGGCGCGCAGGACGATCCAGCATTTTTCCGCGGTCGAGAGCGCGACGCGTTCCGTGAACACGTCGAACTGCTTTTCCGTGATGCGCGTGAGCAACGAGGAATAAATGCCGATCAGCGCGCGCAGAGCGGGCCGGCTGCGTTTGTGGATCATGCCGACCAGTGGCTCAGATTCCCGGTAATACGCGCGCGCGCGTTCCGCCTCAAACGCGAGCAACGACCTGACCGCGCCGGCCGGCTGCCCGTTACTGAATTCGCCGGGATTGACGCCGAAGCGCCGCAAGTCTTCGGCCGGCAAATAAACGCGATCGCGCGTGGCGTCCTCGGCGACGTCGCGCAAGATGTTCGTCAACTGAAACGCGACGCCGCATTTCTCGGCCAACGGCACGGCGTCCGGCGAATCGAAACCGAAAACGTGGATCGTGCATAAGCCCACTACCGAAGCGACCTGGTAACAATAGCGATAAAGCTCGTCGAAGGTCTGGAGCGCGCGCGGCTCGAGGTCGGACGTCACGCCCTCAATCATCTGGAAGAAATACTCGTGCGGGATGCGGAAGCGCTGAACGGTGTCGTAGAACGCGGGCCATGCCGGGTATTCGTCGAAGTTGCCGGCAAGCGCGTTGGCGAGCGCGCCGCGCCAGCGCTCCATGGCCTCCCGGGACGCGCCGGGCTCGTCGCTCAAATCGTCGCAATAGCGCATGAAGGCATAGATGGCGCACATGGCGTCGCTCTGCTCGCGCGGCAGCAGAACAAAGGAGTAGTAAAAATTCTTGGCACGCCGGCGAGCGACGCTGCGGCAGAATGCGTACGATTCGGCGAGCGCAGCCATTACGCCGCCCGCGCCAGAGCGGCGCGAGCGAGGGTACCGAGCAGAATCCACACGCGCTCGGTTTTCGAAATGGCGGGCCGGCGGGCGAGGACGTCGTAATCCTGCGCCGCGATCTTATCGAGCACGCGCATGCCGCCGCGGCTGAAGAGCTCGATATCCACGGCGAGACGGCGATCCACCATGCCGGTGAGGGGTAGCCCTTCCAGGAACAGCTTGCGGGCGCACTCCACGGCGTCCTGCATAGCGGCACGAAACGCCGGCGTAAACCGGCGCGCGGCGATTTCCTCGACCGATGATCCATGGCGCGCGAGAACATCGAGCGGCAGGTAGACGCGGTCTTTCTCCCAATCGACCGTAACGTCCTGCCAGAAATTCGCAAGCTGGAGCGCGGTGCATGTGGCGTCGGATAGCTGCTGGCGGGCGGCGTCGGAATAACCGCAGAGATAGAGCACGAGGCGCCCCACGGGATTCGCGGAACACTTGCAATAGCCGAACAGCTCCTCCCAGCTGCGGTAGCGGGTGACGGTCTGGTCCTGCTCGAAGGCGCGGATCAAATCATCGAAAGGCTGCTGCGGAATCGAGTAGCGCTCGACGGTGCCGCGCAAGGCGACGAACACGGGATGGCGCGTCTCACCCGCGTACATGGCGCGCAACTCGTCACGCCACCACGCGAGCAGCCGCAGACTTTCGGCGGTGTCGCCGATCTCGTCCCCCAGATCGTCGGCCCAGCGGCAGTAGCTGTAGACGTTGTAGAAATCCTGATGCAGCCGCTTGGGGAGCAGCCAGCTTACGACGTGGAAATTCTCGTAGTGATGCGTAGCCAGCCAGCGGGTGTACGCAAGGGCCTGGACCGGCGAGCAGACCGCAGCCATCGCCGCCGGACTGCGGACAAAATCTTTGGGAGCGAGAAACACCAGCGCAGGTTTACGGGAGGATGGCCGTCTTCAAGTGGCCGTTATGGCTCATCAGATGGCGCATCACTTCGAGCAGATTGGTGAGCGGCTCTTCGCGATTGACGAAATCGCGCGCGCGGATATCGCCATTGGAGATAATACCGAGCGCCTTACGGATATGCGACGGCGTGTGATGGAAGCTGGCCTTGCACGTGATTTCCGAATAATGCAGCAGCGAGGTATCGAGACTGACGCGGCTCTCGTTGGGACAGCCGCCGAAAAAGTTGACCGTGCCGCCGCGCCGCACCATGTCCACGGCCCAATCCCAGGTCTCGGGATTGCCGACGGCTTCGATGGCCACGTCGGCGCCACGACCTGCGGTGAGTTTGCGGACCACTTCCGACGGCCGGGCAGTCTTCTCGGTGGAGATCAATTCGTCGGCTCCTGCCGCTGCCGCGCGGTCCAATTGTGTTTTCCGCCGTCCGATAGCGATCACACGCGCGCCGTAAAGCTTGGCCAAACGCACGAACATCAACCCGATCGGACCCAGGCCGATGATGGCGAGCGAATCGCCCGCGCGAAGTCCGGTTTCATCGAGGCCTCGCAGCACACAGGCCAGCGGCTCCACAAGCGCCGCATCCTGATACGACACGCCGGCCGGAATCGGATACGTGTTGCGCTCGACAATGCGGGCGGGAATGCGGATGTACTCGGCGTAAGCGCCGTTGTTAAAGAGTAGGTCTTCGCAAAGATTTTCCAGGCCCCGACGACAGAAATAACATTGCTCGCAAGGAGCGGAATTGGCGGCCACCACGCGCTGGCCGACGGAGAACTTCGTGTTTCCACCGCCCATCGCCACCACATCACCAGCCAATTCGTGCCCGAAAACTGCCGGCGGAACGATCATGCGCGCGTGATAACCGCGCCGGAACACTTTTACATCGGTACCGCAGGTGAGCGCTACGCGGACGCGAACGAGCATGTCGCCAGCTTGAATATGCGGAACGGCAATGGGCTCTACCTGCAAGTGTTCCTTGCCGTAGAGCACGGCCGCCATCATTTGAGTATTCACTCGGTCCACCTCTGAGGCTCTAAGATTATTTTTAACGATTCAGAGTTCGGATGCAACGCTAGATCAAAGGCCGAACATACCTTAGTCAACGGGAGCCGGTGCGAAACGAGCAGATCGACCGGCAGCTCACCGGAAAAAACCAGCGTCGCCGATTCTTTTTGCAGATCGACCGAAGCACTGTAACAACCGAAAATGGTGCGCTCTCCTACGCACACGGAAGCGCCGGAAATCTCAATTTTCTCTTTGTCGGAGGTTTGGGCGAACAGCAGAATGCGCGCTCCCGGGCGCGAGCACCGCACAGCCTGCTCGACGAGTCCCGGAACCGCCGCCGCCAGGATGACCAGATCCGCGCCGCGGCCGCTGGTCAATGAAGCCACATGCGCCGCGACGTCGTCGGTTCGCGGATCGAGCACCTGCCCGGCGCCGCAACGCAACGACAAGGCCCGGCGGCTCGGTATCGTGTCGCTTGCCACCACATGCGCGCCCGCGCGGCGCAACAGCATGGTGAACAGCAATCCGATCGGCCCCTGCCCTAGAACGAGCGCCACTTCGCCCGGCTCGGGAGCGCACTGCACCACTGCCTTCAGGCAGGTATTCACGGGCTCGACGAACGAAGCGCGCTCGAAGGAGACGCCGTCGGGAATCTTTTCCACGCCGCGCTCCACGATCCAGTCCATCACGCGTACGAATTGCGAAAACCCGCCGCCGGCCGGCTCAAACCCGGCTGTCACACCCACTTTTTTGTACACGGGGCACTGCGCGAATAATTTCTTGCGGCAATAAAAGCAATTGGAACAGGGGATGTGATGAAACACCACCACGCGATCACTGGGCGCGAAATTCCGGACGCCGCTTCCCACACGCGCCACTACACCGGCGGTCTCATGCCCATAGATTCGCGGCGGCGCCAGCAGATTGTATTCGATTTTTTTCAGGTCAGTGTGGCAGACGCCGCAAGCTTCCACACGGACGAGCATCTCACCCGGACCGATCTCCGGGGTCGGTATGTGCTCGACGGCAACTACACTATCGCCCTTGTACACAGCCGCCCGCATCGTGGCGGGAACACCAATTTCAAAATCGGCAATCGGCAATGAATTCTCCCAGCGCCTCAGAAGCCGTGCGGCTGCGCTTCCAAAGACGCATTAACTCCGGTAACAAATTAAGGGGCCGGCGGCAGGAAGCCGCAATTAGCCGCATTGTACCGAATCTTCCATCGGGACGGAGAGCCGCGTTGAAGTCTAAATGCAAACTTTCACCGGCCGCATCCGTTACTGACTTTATACAACAAAGCGGGACCTGAAGTGCTTCGGCCTTCGCCGCCACGCCCGCGGCTTCCATTTCCACAGCCGACGCTCCCCGCTCGCGCAGCTCTTTTTTTTCCTCCGCGGTCTGCGCCACGTGATCAATCGAGGCCAATACCCCCCGGCCATGCGAACGGCTGCATTCGGGCCGGAGTGTGACATATTCCCTGTCACACGTCTGGACGCGCTCGGCGACAAATATATCCCCGGGCTTCATCTCCTCCGCCAGCGCGCCGCAATATCCCATGCTGCAAATCAACCTTAACTTTCCGAACGACTGCGCTACGTCCACTGCCTGAGCCGCCCGGCCCGGTCCTGCGCCGTTGGCCACCAGCCAGCTTTCCTGCCCATGCAACTCCGCCTCGCGCGCCCAATGAACCGGCCAATCCAACCGCCGGACATTCCGGCAAAATTTCACCAGGCCCTGAAACTCTCGCGGCTCCGCGGCGATCAGCAGTAGCCGTTCGCCTGAAACCATTCCACGGCGCGCCCTAGCGCCACATCCACCGGTCCGGGCGAAAAGCCCAGCTCTTTGCGCGCTTTCTCAATCGAAACGAACATCTTCTTCTTCGCCATGCGCACGGCATCCAGCGGCGCCAGCGGCGGACGCCCCGTCAATCGCGCCCAACCTGTGGTTACCACTCCGGCCGCGTACGCCACGGCGTAGGGCAGTTTCACGCTTGGCGCTTCCCTGCCCGTCAGCCGCGCCAGCTTCTGCAAAATTCCCGCAAGCGTCAGATTCTCGGATCCCACGATGTACCGCTCGCCGGGCCTGCCGCGCTCCGCCGCCAGCAAATGTGCTTCGGCCGTGTCCCGCACATCCACCAGATTCAGCCCGGTATCAATGAACGCCGGCAGGGCGCCTTTTAAGAAATCCAATACGATCTTGCCCGTCGGCGTCGGCTTCACATCGTGATCGCCAATCGGCGCCGTGGGATTCACCACCACCACCGGAAAACCCGAGGCGGCCGAGTCCAGCGCTACTCGCTCCGCCAAAAACTTCGAGCGCTTGTAGGCACCCGACATCTCGTCGAGCGTCACCGGGACCGTCTCATCTCCCAAGCCGTCCTTGGGGACTCCGATGCAGCCCACCGTGCTCGTATAAACCACTCGTTCCACACCAGCCCTTCGCGCCGCCCGCAGCAGGTTGCGCGTTCCTTCCACGTTTGACTCGTATAACTCCCGCGGATCCTTCGCCCACAACCGGTAATCCGCGGCGACGTGAAAAATCAAGCCGCATCCCACAACCGCGCGATCGAGCGATGTCGCATCGCGCAAATCGCCCGTCACCCGCTCCACGTCCAGTTCCCGTATCTGGCTCGAGGGCCTGACGAGCGCCCTCACCCGATGACCCCGTTCGACCAGCAGCCGCGCGACATGCCAGCCGATAAATCCCGATGCACCGGTGACGAGCGTTGGCTTCACTGCGGAGCGCAGAAACGTCCTACCGCAGCGCCCACGTCAGCATTTTGAAACTGTCCGCCAGCTTTGCGTTGATCCCCAGTGCGGCCGAGGGCTCAAAGCCGCAATGCACCATGCAGTGTTCGCACCGGGGATCGTTACCATGCCCGTAATTGTCCCAGGGCGTCTGCGTCATCAACGACTCGAACGTCTTGTAATGCGCGTCGGTGATGAGATAGCAGGGGCCCTTCCAGCCCTTGATGTTGTATGTCGGGTTGCCCCAGGCCGTGCAGGGCAAGTCGCGATCGCCCTTCAAAAATTCCAGGTACATGGGCGTTTGATTGAGCCGGAACCGCTTGAACATGCGATCGACATCCTTGAATTTTTCGTGGATATCGTCGCGCGTCATGAAAATCTCGCGATCGTTCACCGCCGAGTAGCCATAGGCCGGAGAAAGCTGGTGGCCGTCAACATCCAACGGCTCGAGGTACTCGAACAGCGCCTCGATCTCCTTCATGTCCGTTTCTTTGTAAATCGTGGTGTTGGTGCAGACCATGAAGCCGGCTTTTTTTGCCGCGCGGATGCCTTCAATGGCCTCACGAAACACGCCTTCCTTTTCCACGCAAAGGTCGTGGGTCTTTTCCAGGCCGTCCAGATGCACGTTGAAGAAGAAGCGCCGGTCGGGCGTGAATTCATGCAAGCGCTTCACGATGAACATGCCGTTGGTGCACAAATAGATATTCTTACCGCGCTCCAGAATCCCCGCCACCAGTTGCCCGATTTGCGGATACATCATCGGCTCGCCGCCGCAGATGGAAACCATGGGCGCGCCGCACTCATCCACCGCCGCCAGGCATTCCTCGAGCGGAATCCGTTCCGTGATGGTGGATTCGTACTCGCGAATGCGCCCGCAACCGGTGCACGTGAGATTGCAGGCGTGCAACGGTTCGAGCATCAGGACGATCGGAAACCGCTTCTTGATCATGGGGTGCGGCTCATGGCTACCGCCCTCGAGGATGCGCGCCGGCAGAATGCGGAATGGATTGGAGGCATCAGGCGCGGCCACGGCGGTTTTCTGCCACTCGGGGCGCGGCCTCATCTTGTTCTTGAAAATGTAACGGGCCATGCCCGCCGTCATGGAGAGAGGAAATCGCATTATTGCTCCGTTGCGCGTGGATTCGTGAGCCTGGCAAACTCTGCTAGAGCGAGTAACGGGAAGTACAGCCGGTAGAAATGATACGTCAGATAAAAAACTTTCGGAAAGCCCGTGCCCGTGGAGAGCGACTCGTTCCAGGAGCCATCCGGCCGCTGCGTCTCGAGCAGATATTCGATTCCCTGGTGCAGGCTGCGGCTGGTGGTGTCGCCTCCGGCCAGCAACCCAAGAACGGCCCAGGCCGTTTGTGAGGGCGTACTCTTGGCGGGCGTGAAACCGTCGTTATCGTAGCTGGCGCAGCTTTCACCCCAACCACCGTCGGCATTCTGGATCGCGCGCAGCCACTCGCCCGCGCGCAGCACGTGCACTTCGCGGTCGTCTTCTCCGGCCGCACGCAGGCCGCGTAGCGCGAAGCAGGTCCCGTAGATGTAGGCAACGCCCCAGCGCCCGTACCAGCTTCCGTCCGCCTGTTGCGTACGCACCAGGTAGTCCACCGCGCGGCGAACTTCCGGGTGAGTGCGCGTCAAACCGAACGCGCCCAGCGACTCAAGCACGCGCCCGGTAATGTCGGCGCACGTGGGATCGAGCATGGCGTTATGGTCGGCAAACGGAACGTTGCTCAGAAACTCCCAGTTGTTGTCTTTGTCGAATGCCGCCCAACCGCCGTCGGACGACTGCATGTCGAGAATCCATCTCAAGGCACGCCGCTCGGTCGCACGCTGCGCGGGGATGTCGGTCGCATGCGCACGGCTCAGACCGAGCAGCACCATGGCTGTGTCGTCAATGTCCGGATAGTGCGCGTTGGTGAATTCGAAGGCCCAGCCGGACGGCTCGGTCTTGGGCAGCTTAAACGACCAGTCGCCTTTCTGCCGGATTTCGTTTTCGAGAAGCCAGTCAGCGGCGCGCGAAACCGCCTCGGGGGCATTTCCCGAATCTCCCAGCGCAAACATCGCGATGGAGGTATCCCAGACCGGCGAAAAGCAGGGCTGGAAGAACAGGTGCCGGCGGCCATCATCCACCATCAGGCGGTCAAACTGGCGGACTGCCTCCTGACGCGCCGGATGATCTTCCGGGTACCCCAAAACATCCAGGGCCATGATGGTATACATCATCGGGGGGTAGATCGCACCTAATCCGTCGGCATCCTGGCAATGATCGAGCATCCAGCGCTCGGCCTTGCGCAGAGCCCGCCGCCGGATCGGCCCCAGCGCGTGCCGGTCCCAGAATTTCAGAATCCGGTCGATACGCAAAAACACATTGCGCCACGTGAACCACTCCTCATCGACGCGAAACGCCGGACTCACGCCGGGCGCGAATAATTCCTCGAGCGAAAATCCAGCCGGAACCGGGCGTCGCGGATTGTGCGAGTGCACGATCGAGAGTGACACGGCGATGGCTCGCGTCCACGAGGACATCTGATAGATGATGTTGCCCACGAGCATCAGCTCGGGCGGGATCGTCGGGACATGCTCGCGCGGATAGAGATCGAACAGACTGAGATTAATCTTGACGTAGCTGTTCGCCGCCTGAATTCCGCCGCGCGCCAGAATGCACTCTCGCGCGCGAGAGAGCCGGGGATCCTCCTCGCTTAACCCGGCCAACTTCAGCGCGCAATACGCCTTAACCGTGGCATTCAACTCCGTCGGACCCTGTTGATAGATGTTGAAACCGCCATCCGTCAACTGGCGTGCCAGAATAGATTGCACCGCTTTCTGGATGAGCGGCATGGTAGGCGGATTCCAAACGCCATCGACCGGCGGATGCATCCACAACTGCAGAAGAATGTAATCTGATTCGAGTGTAGTGTCGGCCGTTAGCTCGGCGCACCAGTAACCCGCCGCATCCTGCTGCTCCACCAGTGCCGCCGCCGCGCGCTCGATCGCCGCTGGAATGGCCTGAATCAGGCTGCGTTTCAGTTCGACTGTTGGACTCATCGGGTGGAAATTGTCGTCAAAGCGGCGCTCGCATGCGTCAACTCGCCAGGCAGCGAAAACCGCACGTCTTCCTCCACTAGCTCTACTTCCTCCAACTGGTGAAAGCCGTGGTCTCTTAGGGAACCAATCAACTGATCCACCAGATGTTCGGGCGCTGACGCTCCAGCCGTCACCGCGATATTTCGGACGCCCCCAAGCCATTGTTCATTTACGTCGCCCCAGTCGTTCACCAGATAGGACCGAACTCCGGAATTCTCGCCGACCTCAACCAGCCGCTTCGAATTCGAGCTGTTCTGCGATCCCACCACCAGCAGCAGATCGCACGCCGACGCCACGGCCTTAACCGCCATCTGCCGGTTCTCGGTGGCGTAACAAATATCCTGCGCCGGAGGGCCTTGAATCTGCGGAAACCGCTCCTTGAGCCGGATCACGATATCGCGCGTTTCATCCAGGCTTAACGTGGTCTGCGTCAAATAGCAGACACGCGAGGGATTGGGAACCGTCAGGGCATCGACATCTTCCACCGTCGAGACCAGAAACGTCTGGCCGGGCGCCTCGCCCAGCGTACCGGTCACTTCGTCATGATCCTTATGCCCGATCAGCACGATGGTGTGCCCTTCCCTGGCAAATTTCACCGCCTCCAGGTGCACTTTTGTAACCAATGGGCAGGTGGCGTCAATTACCTGCAAACCGCGGATCTTGGCCTCGCGCCGCACTTCCGGAGAAACACCGTGCGCACTAAAGATGGCTCGCGCACCCATGGGGACTTCTTTAAGCTCCTCGACAAAAATCGCCCCCGCCTCCCGCAATTCGTCCACGACGTGCTTGTTATGTACGATTTCCTTACGAACGTAGACCGGGGGCCCGTACAGATCGAGGGCAATTTTGACCACATCGATGGCGCGTACCACGCCCGCGCAGAAGCCGCGGGGCCGCAGCAAATAGATCCTTTTGTCCGCGCTGTCGTTTACAGCGATGGGCTTCAACGGCATATCGGATGTCGGCTAAAACACTAAATTATAACAGCTTGTACCCAAACCCCATAGCAGGCTCCAGCACAAAACTGGATTAAAAAACCACAATCTGCCAGACTTAATTTACATGTACGAGTGGTGTGACCTGTACGTTCGTGACGACTTCCGGATCTCCATCGAAACCGGCCCGCTCGGAGTCCGGCATGTCGAGTTCGGCGGGCGCGGTGTCGAAAATCGCACATCTCCTCTGATGCTTGAAGCGCTCCGTCAGTTTCGTCTGTATTTCGCGGGTGATCTTCGCATATTCGACTTGCCATTGGAAATCGTCGGCACCGCGTTCCAGAAGCGCGTGTGGAGCCTGTTACGAGGCATTCCCTACGGCGAGACGCGCAGTTATGGCCAATTAGCGCGCGAAATGGGAGCACCGCAAGCGATGCGGGCGGTGGGCGCGGCCAACGGGCGCAACCCGATCCCCATCATAGTGCCGTGCCACCGAGTCATCGGCGCTTCGGGTAAGCTGGTGGGGTTCGGCGGGGGCCTCGATTGGAAACGCTTCCTGCTCGACCTCGAAGCCACGAATGCTCAGCGAGCAAGACAAGCGACAGCTTGACGAAGAGGGCTACCTCGTCCTCGAAGACCTGATCGATCTCGATACACTGCGCTCGCTCCGTGCCCGCATCGACGAGTTATTCGCCGCCGAGGGCGACCAGGCCGGCTCGGAATTCAAGCAGGAACCCAACGCGCGGCGCCTCGCCAACCTGGTCAACAAAGGAGAAATCTTCCTGCGTGCGATCGAGAACCCGCGCGTGCTCGAGTGTGTAGCTCACGTGCTCCGCGCGGAATTCAAGCTCAGCAGCCTGAACGTCCGGGCGGCAGGTCCCAACAGCGATTGCGCACAGCCGCTGCATGCGGATAGCGGCGCGGTCGCTGATGAGCGCGGCTACTGGGTCTCGAATTCGGTCTGGATGCTGGACGATTTCACGGAACAGAACGGCGCCATTCGCCTAGTGCCGGAATCGCACAAATGGCGACAGTTACCGCAGAACGCGCTGGCCGACCCCAAAGCGCCGCACCCCGGCGAGGTGCTGCTCACAGGCCGGGCGGGCACGGTGGCGGTGATGAACGCGCATATGTGGCATGGAGCGACCGCGAACCGCACCTCCGGCCAGCGCCGGGCCATGCACGCCTTTTACACGCGCCGCGATAAACCGCAGCAGCAATACCAGAAAAAGCTGCTTTCGGCCAGCGTGCAAGCCGCGCTGAGTCCGAGCCTTCGCCGCCTCTTAGCGCTCGACGATCCGCTGAACGATGAGCTCAGCGCCCGATCGAGCGGCGCCAGCGGCTTTTTGAAGTAATGGCTACTGGAGGCGCTCGACGTCTCGATACACTTCGTTATCGTTGCGTTTGCCGATCAGTGCGATCTTGACGACGTCTCCCTCCACGCGATAAATGATCCGATACTCGCCGACATCGGCACGTCTGTAGGAAAAGCCCGACAATTGTTTGGAATCGGGTGGCTCCGGCTCAACCAGTAAAGCAAGAACCTTGTTCACGACCTGGCGAAACTGCTTGGGCGGTAGAGTTTCGAGGAACTTCTGCACCCGGCGGGTGATGTCCAACTTGTTCATTTGGCGCGCAGGACACGCCGTGATGCCCCTTGCCCCAGGTAACCCTCGGACTCGGCGCGCTTAGCTTCTCGTGCCCACCAGGTGTCTTCCAGTGCTTGCAAGCGTTCGTATTCCTTCCACGACAGCACAACCGCAACTTTGCGTCCTGTTTTGGTGATAGTAACGGGTTCGGTCAACGCGGTTTCCAGAACCTGCCCGAGCTGATTCTTCGCCAGAGTGGAGGTAACGCTGCGCATATTGTCCATTGTAGCCAAATCGGCCAAAATAGCCAACGAACTGCGGCTCGATAGGAACTGAGCACCGGTGACAGCCCGCGGACAAAAATATTTAGGCTGTTTTCAGCGCCGGACCAGAATGCGATCGGAAAAAGAAGAGACACCTGGCATAGTGTGTAAGCCAAAGAGGGATTTCGGTCCTCCTGATGCTTCTTCCCTTTGTGCCTCCGACGCCCTACCGAAAACACCCACCCGCTCCCGCCGGGGAGCGTTCCGCCGATTCGCCGGACTCCCTCTCTTCTAAAACTTCCCGGTACACTTCCAGCAGCTTCCGGATGTCCCCCACGTCCTGCGGGCGGCAGTTGGTGAGCGGCGGACGCACAGGGCCGGCCGGCATTCCCAAAATCTCCATCGCCTGTTTCATCACCGCCACTTCGTAGCCGCGCATGCGATCGCGAATCGCGTAGAGCGGGTGCACGTAGCGGCGCATCAATTGATCAAGATGAGCGAAGTCCTTCGCCAGGCCGGCTTCCGCCAATTGCAACGAAAGCCGGGGAGCGATGTTCGAGATGCTGGACGTGTAGGCCTGCACGCCGACGGCGAAATAGGCGGGCACGCAATCGTCGCCGATCCCACCCAGCCACGCGAGACGGTCGCCCACATAGCTCATGATTCGCTGATATTTGCGGGCGTCGCCCTGGCCGTCTTTCCATGCGGCGAGCGAAGGGACACGCTCGGCGAGGCGCCCGACCTGTTGCGGCGAAAACACGGCCCATTCCCGGCTGTAGATCATGAGCGGCAAGCCGGTTGAGCGGCCGATGGCTTCGTAATAGTCGAACAGCCCGTCTTCCGGCGGATTCGAATAGTAAGGCGGCAGCACCAGGAGACAATCGGCCCCGGCCTTCTCGACTCCGCGCGCGATTTCGATTCCCAAGGTTGCATTGAAACCCACGCCGGCGACCACGGGCATTCGTCCCGCGGCGGCGTCAACGGTAACGCGCACGACGTCGACGATCTCCGCGATATTCAGCGAGTACAGCTCGCCCGTGCCGCCAGCCGCCACAAGCGCGCAAAACGGATGCCGGGACATGGCGTCGACATTTTGCGCGAGCCCGTCGAGATCCAGGGAAAGATCGCGGCGGAAGGGAGTCACAGGAAATCCGAAGACGCCGCGAAAACGTCGGCGCAGTTCGATAGCGTTCATCGCATCACGTTACCATCCGCACGTTGGCGCCGCTATACCCGTTTACAAGGTGAGAAAGGTCACGACTTCCTGAAGAGCCGATTCAATGACAAGTGCATCAAAATTCAGGCGAAAGGCGATTTAACAACTAAAGACTAGTAAATTCTATGTCTTGCACCATTGTATGGCCTTTAGAATTACCGACAATGAAAGCATGAAATTCCTATACGCAACCGGATTTTTTCTAATTTCGGCGGGAATTCTGCTTGCGCAGGATTCACCCGCGACGGGGGTGCCGGAGTCGCTCGGAGAGATTTTCAGCAGGGACTCAGCCGTGGAACCCTTGGCCAGCAGCACGACGTCGCTCGCGTTTCAGTACATCGTGGCGCACTTTCCCTTGGGCGGCGGCTATAACACGCAGGTGCTCTTTGCCAACGGCGGGACCAAAGCTGCCACGGTGCAAGTGAACTTCTTGAACCAGTCTGGCGCTTCGACCGGGGTGCCGATATCAGGCAAGGGAGTCGAGAGCAGCCAGAGTTTCACGCTGCAGCCGAACGACGTGCAGGATATCAGCGGCGATCCATCCAAACGTAATTCTCAGGCGCTGGATGTGTCATGGGCGACGGTAGGTTCGAGCCAACCCCTGAACGTCTTCAGCCTGTTCGACTTCGGGCCTAACCCTCCGAACATCAGCGGCGCGGTGGGCGCGCAATCCACGGTCGCCGCAAAAACCTTCCGTCTGCCGATTATGGAGCGAAATGAAGGGGCCGGTAATCCGAACAACTACGAAGTCGGCTTAGCAATTGCGAACCCGAACAGCAGCGCTACCAACGTCACGGTGATGGTGCTGAACCCGGACGGCAGCACGAAGGGATCGTTTCAGGAGACGCTCGCGGCGAAGAACCAGGCCATCTTTACGCTCTCGAGCAAACTGAATTTCGGTTCGTCGCTTTTCACTGGATCGCTGGCAGTTTGCGCTACGCAACCCATCGGACTGGTAACGATCGGATTCGAGGGCGGCCAGGCGTTCTTTAGCACGTCCGTAACGAACGACCCCTGCCCGTAGGGTTGAGTATTGTAAAAGGGCCGGAAATTTCACGGCACTAAGTCAAGATTTAACAACTGAAAGAAGTAAACTCTTTGCCTTGAGTCTTGTACGGCGAGTACGTTTTCCTACAATGAGAAGCATGAGGGCACTTTGTACAGTCGGATTTCTTCTTGTTTCGGCAGGAATCGTACTCGCTCAGGAGCAGCCTATTTCGTCGGCGGAGCCGGAATCGCTCGACGAGATTTTCGGCACGGAGGCGGTTGTAGAGCCTTTGGCCTCCAGCACGGCAACCACGTCGTTTCAATACACGGTGGTCCACTTCCCGTTCGGAGGCGGGTGGAATACCCAGATCATGCTGGGGAATGGCAGTGGCAAGACCGCCTCGGTGAAAGTGAATTTCATGAATCAGGCGGGCGCCTCGGCTGCCGTACCGCTGGCCGGCAAGGGTCTTCAGAGCAGCCAGAGTTTCAGCGCGGCGGCGAATCGCACGCTCGTGATCAGCGGCGATACCACCAAGCGAAATTCACAAAGTCAGGAAGAAGTTTGGGCGATTGTCACATCGAATCAGCCGCTCGACACCTTCAGCCTCTCGGACCTCGCTTCGAAACCGCCGGCGTTCAATGGCGCGGTGGGGACGCAGTCGTTGGCCCCGTCGAAGACGTTCCGTTTCCCGGTTTCGGTGAACGGTCCGAATAGCTTCAATGCTCAACTGGCGATTGCCAACCCAAACAGCAGCGCGACGAATGTGACGATCAAAGTACTGAGCTCAACCGGCAGCGTCAGCAGCACTTTCGAGGAGACGCTGGCGGCCAACAATCAGACGTTGTTCAACCTCACGGACAAGGTGAAGTTTAGCTCTTCGCTTTTCAGCGGCGCGGTAGCGGTTTGCGCGACCCAGCCCGTAGGGCTCGCAGTGGTTGGCGTCGAAGGAGTGGGGACACAGGCAATGTTCAATACGGTGGTGACGACGGATCCCTGCCCGTAGACCGGTAGTTCGAACCAACAGGCCGTCGCGTATGCTTAAGGCATGCGCGGCGGCTTTTTGTTTGTGGTGGCCGGTGTGCTTTCAGCGCAGGCGCCACCGGATCCCACCGAGGTACTGGCGCAGGCGCGTGACAAGATCGTGGAGAGCCGGCCGCGCCTCCCGAATTACACCTGCGTACAAACCGTCGATCGCAGTTATTTCCGGCGTGCGGTACAGCCGAATCCCTTTCCTTCCTGTAGCCAGATGCAAGCCGAGGACGACTCGCACAATCATGATCTCGATCTTTACCTGACAGACCGGCTTCGGTTGGACGTCAAGGTGTCGGGCGGGGTTGAAATCGGTTCGTGGGCCGGCGCCACTCAGTTCGATGCGAAGAGCATCTTCGAGCTGGTGGGAAGGGGACCGTTTGGCACCGGCGCGCTGGGGACATTCCTATCGGACATTTTTGACAACGGTGGGACGAGCTTTGCGTATAACGGCGAGGTGCTATCGGACGCCGGGAATCTCTACCAATACAGTTATGCGGTGCCGCTAGGCGCCAGCCACTATCTGGTGAAGGCGGGGCGCGACTGGCCAGCAATTGCGTACGAAGGCGAGGTCGGCATCGATCCCCATTCGCTCGACCTCAAGCGTTTAGTCGTGCGCAGTAACCGTCTGCCGACGGAGACGGAAACTTGCGAGGTGGTCACGAATGCGGACTATGCGAGGATCCATATTGGCACGGGAGACTACCTATTGCCGCAACGGAGCCGGCTCCATCTCGCCATGGTGAGCACGGCTGAGGATGAGATTGTAACAACCTACAGCGGGTGCCGGGAATATCAGAGCGAGTCGACCATCCATTTCGAGGGCGATCCGGCTATTGCCGGAGGAAAGACAGCAGATGCCGTAGCGTCGGCGCACCTTCCCCCAGGCTTGCCGATATCGCTGGAGCTGATCGCGCCCATCGACACGGATGTGGCCGCAGCGGGCGATGTCGTTATGGAGAGGGTTCGCAAACCGGTACGCGCGGCAGAAACGAAAGAAATACTCGTGCCGGCGGGCGCGATGGTGCGGGGGCGGATCATGAGGATGCAGCACTGGATGACGCCGCCGAGCCGGTTCGACATCGGAATACGACTCGAAAGCTGGGAAACAGACGGCGTTTCGGCGCCGCTCTACGCCGAGCCGGACCGTAGTGAACTGACGCATAATGCGGGCGGGTCCAAGCGTGGGGTGCCGATCAACCTGCCGCGAGTGGGGCAGAGCGACCGGGTACGGATATTCCAGTTCGCAACGGACAGAAAGCGTTATGTTATGCCACGCGGGTTCGAATCCAAGTGGATCACCACGGGCGCGCCTTCGGGACCGTGAGCGGGTGCTAAACGTTTACCTCGGCAGCTTCGCGGCGAGGCGCGGGACATCGATCGGGATGAACTCTTTCACGCCGGGCCGGCCCTTCACGGAGAGCCAGATATTGTCGTCGGCCGCATGGAAGTCGATTTGAAATTCGTAGAACGGACAACAGCGGCGCCAGAGGTCCAGCCATTGCGCCACGTCGATTAGCGAGGCTTTCGCCGGATCGATGCGGAAGGCGTACCCGTCACTGAGCTCGCGCGAGGTAGTGATGGCCGAGATCGCGTGCCCGCCGAGCTTCTCCAGTTCTTTGCGTTGTTCGGAAGATAGCGCCTTCATGTTGCAGGCGATCGGCGGAAGCGTCTCGGCTGCGATCGCGCAGGCTGATACAAGAAGTAGCGCAATCCGGAAGGAAGATTTGATGCCCATGCTGCGATCTTCCGACTTAAAGTCAACTTGAGGTCAAGTAAACTCTTTAGGAGTGACGATCGGGCAGGTGGCGAAAAAGTCCGGGCTGGCGGCGTCGGCGATCCGCTTCTATGAGCAGGCCGGTGTGCTGCCGAAGCCTGGCCGCATTGGCGGGCGGAGGATATACAATTCGTCGATCCTGCAGCGGCTCGCTGTGATCGAGCACGCCAAAGCGTGCGGATTCAGCCTGAAAGAAACGCGGCGGCTTTTCTTCGGATTCCGCGAGGGTACGCCTCCATCCGAGCGCTGGCAGACGCTGGCGCGGCAGAAGATCGCGGAATTGGATGAACTGGCGCGCAAGATCGCGGCGACCAAGAAACTGCTCGAGCGACCTTGCAAGTGCCAAGATCTTGCGGAATGTGGGCGGCGGATAAGGAGCGCTCCTAGTGCATCACTGCCAGCGGAATTACCTCGGGGAGCGCGTGCGGATTCTCCAGAACGAGCTCGGTCTGACCGTTGGTCGGATTGAAGATTTCCATGGTGGGGACGATGGCGCAGGCCGGACCGGCGGAGGCGGTTGAGCCGGGCGTCACGGTGAAGGCGACTTGCACGGTGCCGCGAATCTCCGTGCGCGTGGTGGCGGCGACGGGATTCGCGGGGGCCGGAAGCGGAGGGATGTCGAAATGCACCGCTTGGTTCTGCGTCGCGGGCATGGTTGCGCTGGCGATGGTTGTGCCCTGATCGTTGAGGAACGTGAAGGTCACCTGGCAGGAGCCACCAGCGACCAGCGGACCACCCGTGGGCAGCAGCAGCGCATTGAGCCGCGCCGATTGCCCGTCAATGATTCCCACCATCCCGAAAGTCACGTACGGAGGAGTGGATGGGAGCAACGGACTGAATTGCGCGCGCAAATGCGTCGCGGGATAAAAGACCAAGGCTGCGAATAAGCACGCAAAAACGAGAGCGACGGCGAACGTTCGTTTCATGGCAGACACCTCTCTGATGACTATACACTCGACGCGGCAGTGGGCATTGTTAAAAACAGAGTAGAATGGCAGCCCTATGCGGCTACTGTTCACAATTGCTCTTGCTGCGGTCACGGCGCTCGCGGCGGATGACGGTGTGCTCTCACGCGTAACTGCACACGCCGATCATTTCGGCGAGGTCGCGCACAGTATCTGGGAGACGCCCGAGCTTGGATTTCACGAGACCAGGAGTTCGGCGATCCTCCGGCAGGAACTCGCCGCGAACGGATTCGAGGTGCACGCGGGAGTGGCGGGCATGCCGACGGCATTCACGGCTTCTTACGGGAGCGGCAAGCCGGTGATCGTGCTGTTAGGCGAGTTCGATGCGCTGCCGGGGCTTTCGCAAAAAGATTTGCCGGTGGAATCGCCGGTGACGGCGGGCGCACCCGGACATGCGTGCGGACACAACCTGCTGGGAGCGGCTTCCGCTCTCGCGGCCGTCGCGATGAAAGAGGAGATCGAGGCTCGCCGGTTTCGGGGCACCATCCGCTACTACGGAACGCCGGCGGAAGAAGGCGGCGGCGGAAAGATCTACATGATACACGCCGGACTCTTCCAGGACGTGGATGCGGTGCTGGCGTGGCATCCGGCAGATCACAATAAGGTCGATTGGGGCTCGTCGCTCGCGAACAACGGCGGCAAGTTTCGCTTTTACGGCGTGGCTTCCCATGCTGCGGCGGCACCGGAACGCGGCAGGTCGGCGCTCGATGGGGCCATGATCATGCTGAACGCCGTCGAATTTCTCCGGGAACACGTGCCACAGGAAACCAGGATTCACTACATCATTACGAACGGCGGCAGCGCGCCCAATATCGTCCCGGCATTTGCCGAAGTATCGCTGATCGCGCGGAATCCCGAAGCTGCCGTGCTAGAGGGCGTATGGGCTCGCGTCATGAAGTGTGCGCAGGCTGGAGCGCTCGCATCAGAAACGCGGATGGAGTTCGTGCAAGGCACCAACTACGCCAACATCCTGCCCAACGATGTTTTGGCCGACGTGCTGGGACGCGCTATGCAGAAAGCCGGGGGTTACGAATACACGCCGCAGGAGCAGGAATTCGCAGAAAAGATGCAGAAGACGCTGGGCGCGGCAGCGGGCGGCGCGGGTCCCGAGCAGGTGAATGTCAGCCATGCGGAGGGTTACACATCTGCGTCGACTGACGCCGGAGACGTGAGCTGGGTGGTTCCCATGGGCGCCTTCGAAGCGGCGACGTTCGTGCCGGGTGTAGCTCCTCACACGTGGCAAGCGGCAGCCTGCGCGGGATCAAGCATCGGGCGAAAGGGGATGCTGGTGGCCGCCCGGACTTTGGCGCTGGCGGCAGTTGAGCTGTTCGAGAACCCGGCCGAAATCGAAGCAGCGAGCGAAGCGCACCGAAAGCGCCTGGCGGGGCGCACATGGATGACGCATATCGCGAAGGACGCCAAGCCTCCGCTCGACTAGCCCTACCAGCGTGGCAGGACGCGCTTCCAGTTAGGATCGACGTGCTGGCGCATTTCGGCTTCGTCGTCGCGCTTACGGTAGGGGAGTTTGGCGTAGCGCTCGCGGCCGCGGGCTAGCTGATCGTAATCGAGCTCGACGCCGAGGCCGGGTTTGTCGGGAATGCGGACGCAGCCGTTCTCGAAGGGGATGCGGCCTCCGGCCACCACTTCATCGACGGATGTTTGCCACGGGTAATGGGTGTCACAGGCGTAGGTGAGATTGGGACACGCGGCGGCGACGTGTGTCATGGCCATCAGACTGACGCCGAGGTGAGAGTTGGAGTGCATGGAAAGTCCCATGCCGAGCACACCGCACATGTGGGACAGGTACTGAACCTGTCTCAAGCCACCCCAATAATGGGGGTCGCAGAGCACGATTTGCACGGCATCGAGCGCACGGGCGCGGGGAACATCGGCAAAATTTGTGACCGCTACATTGCTAGCGAAGGGCGTGTGGTTGTTTTCAGCCACCAGCCGGCGGTGTACTTCGGCCATGCCGTCTAACGCTGGGCAGGGGTCCTCCAGGTAACCGCCGCCGGAAAGCTCCTCGCAAAGAGAGCGGCCGACCCCGACGGATGTCTCGACCGACCAGGCACAGTTGGGATCGATGCGGAGCGGGCAATCGTCGCCAAATTCCTGACGAAGTTCGCGAATCGTCAAGATTTCGACATCGGGCGGGAGGACACCGCCTTTGAGCTTGATCTCACGAAAGCCGTAGCGGGCAATCATCTGTTTGGCTTCGCGGACGGCGGCTTTGGCGTCGAGGACTTCGCCGTATTCGTCATCGCGGCGATCGTCGCCCAAACCACCGCCACCTGCGTGTTTATAAAAGAGATATGCGGAAAAGGGGACGGCATCGCGGACGCGGCCGCCGATGATGTCACAGACGGGCTTGCCGGCGGCTTTGCCGATGATGTCGAGGCACGCGATCTCGATAGCGGCGAAGGTGCGGGCGTGCTGATCGAGCGGATTCTCACCCGGCACGAGATAGGTCTGGCTGCGGTCGCCCGCTACGGCAACCGATTGATTCATTTGCTGATAGAGGCCCGCGAGCCGAAATGGATCCATGCCGGTGACGCGCTGGCGAACAGCTTGGAGCGCAGCTAGCGGACCATCGCCGCCGTAGGTTTCGCTGACACCGGTGATGCCGTCATCCGTTTTTAACTCGACGATGGTGCGTAAAGCGTACGGGGCGTGTAATCCGTACGAACTGCGCAAAGGAGGGTCGGCAATCGTAATGGAATGCAACTGCATGGACGATATAAGCATGGGGGCGCTCGCGGGTTCGGGAATCGGGTGGCATTAGACGTGCATCGAAAAAAAGTGAGATCGGGCAATGACGGTAACAGTGATTAGCGTGGCGCTTCTGGGAAGTCTGGCAACTGCATTTGTGGTGGAGAAGGCGGTGTTGGAGGCCATGTTCGGCGCTATGAAGCGCGACAAAACAAAGAAGCAGTGATGATGCCGGCCGTTGAATTGAAGTTCCATTCTAGCGTTATCCTGGAGGTTGGTATTCCACCGGCCTGCGGGACGCATTTTCCCTCACAGAAGTAACCTCAAGCACATCGGCCTAGGTCTGGTTGCGCTGGTCGTCTCGGCCACTGCGATCTGGGCGCAGAAGGGCGACCGATCGGTATTCGACGAGATCGGCAAAGATTTACAAGAACTCAACCAGATCACGGGGCTCAAGATTCACCACAAAGTCCCGTTCGATCTCATCTCCAAAGACGAAGTCAATACGTTTTTGAAGGACCGCGTGGACGAGAAGAGTTCCCAGGAAGACCTGCGCATTGAGGAGATCGGGCTCAAGAAGTTCGGCTTTGTGCCGCGGGATTTCGATTTGAAGAAGACCGAGGTAGACCTGCTGACGGAGCAATCGGCGGCGTTCTACGACTATCACAAGAAGAAGCTGTACATCTCCGATTGGGCGCCGAAGGACATGCGCGAGGAGGCGCTGGTACATGAGCTGTCGCATGCGCTGGCCGACCAGAATTTTCATCTGGAGCGCTTCATCAAGAAAGGT
>Ga0335069_10001264_pt1 | contig 40817 bp, 32 predicted proteins | sample Lox_Sample_11_FD_206714 | JGI IMG/M metagenome (GOLD analysis project Ga0335069, IMG submission 206714) | Soil microbial communities from Loxahatchee National Wildlife Refuge, Florida, United States - Lox_Sample_1.1 | ecosystem: Environmental > Terrestrial > Soil > Wetlands | place: USA...
CCGAGTTTCACAATGGTCCCCTCTCACCCCTAAGGCGCCGCGATCACCGTGATCGTTTGCCCGGATCAAGTAAATACTCAACACTGGCTTAGAGGTGTTGGCTCTTCGGCGACGCACCTCAAGCCGCGGCCTACATGCTCAGCCATAACCCCGAACTGTACCAACTTCTCGATGTCAGAAGCGTTGCTGCGATCGCCATTCAGGAATGTGCGCCAGCAGTCTCTCAGCCGGTCGCGATCGAACAAATCAGCCGGGAACAAATCACCATCGTTGAGGATTCGGTCGAAGTAATTGCGCCAAACAGGGTCCGTGATGTACAAAGCGGATTTCTCCGACCACGCTCCCGTGGTGCGGTAAGAGTCGCCGACCATGAGCCGCCGCATCCTCCCCAACCAAGGCTTACACTTCTTGCTTAACGCGTGCGCGAAGGGTGGGTAGCACAGCGGGAGAAGGCTATTAGAATTCGGGACTCTACTCGCCCCGCGGTGCAGACGCCGGATCAGGAGGGCGCCAAAGTTAGCGCCATTCCGCAACCCACTGGGCGCCATCTCCAAAAGCTCCAAAGCGTCCTTGTCGAGCATCAAATTTCGCTCTGCCGCCGCGCTTCGCAGATCAAGGAACATCATGAACGTCGGCATTGCCCCTACCGACTCCCAGCGAAAGAATTCGTCGGCGACGATCCGCGGATCCGACGAAACCTCGCGTAATGCCTTGTAGCGTGCTGCGATGTCCTCAGCAAGCGCGGCCTCGACCCCAGCACGAATCGTGGGGTTCAGAAGTGACAAGGTCCTCTGCCGGTCTCGTGGTCGATACAACGGCGGCCGAATCCGGTCGAACTCTCGAACGAATCCGTCGGTTGTCCATACCTCTGTCCGGCCTTTTTCGACTGAACAGAGAAGTTTACTCAGAGCCTCGCTCAAGTCCCCCAAGAGAAAGACCTCTGCCTTGAGCTTGGTGCGCAACTCGCGAACGGCACGCGAGAAATGCCCGTGCGCCCACACAAAGCTTCCCCCGCTCTCAAATACGGCCTTCCGCAAGCCCTCTAAGTACCAGTGCTTATCTCGCAAAATGACGATGTGCTGTAGCCCCATTGCAGCGGCAGCTCTTTCGGAGATTTTCACCTCCAGGTTTCGGCTGTCCCCTAGAGTGACCAAGAGCGGATTGGCACCTGCCGCTCTTAGTGCCACCGCGGTGAGACGTGAATCGACACCCCCGCTGAAGAAAACGACGGGTCGATCGCACTGGCCAGCAATTCGGGAGGCCGAGTGGACAAGACGCTCGCAAGCGAGGTCAACCCAGGAGGAAATACTCCGATTCCCTTCGGGCCGGTGGCGGTATCTGTACCAAGACGCTTCCTCGGCGGAACCGGCGTCTCCCAGCCGCACGATGCTGCCAGGACCGGCCGCCAGCACCCCCTGAAAGAGAGACTTGCGAGGCTGGACGGGCCCGCCGTACAGCAGGAAGGCGCCCAGCGCGCCGCGATCTACTTCCAGCGAAGAGACCGCCGCAGCGATGGCCATAGGGTGCGATGAGACAATCCAGCCCTCTCGGCTCCAGAGCTTCCACAGGGGCCGCGAGGCCACACGGTCCGCGAGGCAAAGAGAAAGGTTGCGGCGGGCGTTCCGATGGAAAACCGCGAAAGACCCATGGAGGCGGGTCAAAAGCGCGGTTAATCCCGCCTGCGACGCATCCGCTTCAATCGATTCCCGCAGGAAGGTCGCTGCGTACTGCTGGCTGCTGATTCTTGGCCCGCGGTCAATCTCTGAAACATACCCGCAAAGTACCGTCAGTGAATCGTCGACACCTTGCGAGCAGTTGACATCGCCCGCCGCATAGCCCCAGACAAGCAACCCGTCCCCGCAATGAAGGACTTTTTGCTCCACCCGCAATTGCGCGCCGGAAGGCACCACCCGTTCCATGTGTGTCCCGGACGGTTGCGCTCCGGCTTCCAAGAAGATAAATCCGTTCATGGGGAACACTCGCCTAAGCCAGGTAGCCGTGCGCCTGACCGTTGAAGAGGGTTGTTACGATTCCATCGTCACGGTACGGGCGGAGGCGCTCTGTTGCGAGCACCAACAACCTTCAACCGTCCGTGTCCCGGCGCCGGAGAGTCCACCGCTGCATGCCCTCGCTAGCAAAGGCGCAATGGCCGCTCGAAAGCATGATACATATCGAGATCCCCGCGCCGCTCGAGGCATGACTACCAGTTTGGAGTTTTGCATCGCATCCTCACTTATAGCTTGGTGCTGGTGCGGCGCTGGATTCACACCGGCTCACTTCCAGATGCTGTCTTGGAATAACAGGCATCGCATCTGCTGCCTGCGGGTGTACTCGATCAGGGCGGGATCTTCCACTCGTGGCAAACGCTTGAGGTAGCCACTCATAAAACCCCAGAACAGCCCTACTCCACCAATCAGATAAGGTTTTCTTGCCAGCCTCCGCAGACACTTGAAAAACATGAAGAGGGGATGATACCCGGTGATGTAGTTCGCTCGGCCATTCTTGACGTAGTTCTTCCAGGCGCCGTCTGCGGCTCCCGTGAAACGGTAATGCGACACTTGCAGGTGAAGGAAACTCCGGGTGCGCCAACCCAGCATGTTGGCCTTGACTTCGTCCACCGTGTCCCAACCGGGCGCGCGCAGCAGACCGCCGATGTCCGCCCAGCACTTCCGTCGGTAGGTTTTGGTTGCACCACGAACGTGGAAGAGGGGGTTCGCCTCCAGAACCAGATGACCGTCGCCCGGATGATAAATGGCGCCTCCACCGATCCCCAGACGTGAGTCGTCTTCGAACTCCTTGAAGCAACGCTCGAAGTAATCTGGGGCAAAACTCAGGTCAGCATCAAGTTTGACGATGAAGTCCCAGTCCGGCGATGCAATCTTGGCGTACCCATCGTAGAAGGCATCAATTACGCCTCCACCAGCCTGCCGGAAGCCGCGGTTCGTGCGATGCAGCGCGGTAATCCAAGGATATGCCTGGCAGTAGCGATCGATGATAGCGCCCGTGTTGTCCACCGAACCATCGTCCACGATGATCCACTGGGCGGGGAGAACGCTCTGTTGGACGACCGCGAGGATCGTCTTCTCAATGTGCGCCTCTTCGTCGCGAGCCGGCGTGATGATGATGTACTTCGTCATAGGGTCAGGTGATTTGGCTACGAACGGGTGCCCGCGTGAACAACGAGGGAATCTACGAGCTGTAAGTACTCACCTTTGCGGACGTCCCAGTTGTTCTCCCGCACATACTGGTTCGCACTGGCCACCAATCTGTTACGTAACGCGGGATCATCCCTTAGCAGGAGAATCTGCTTGGCCAACTGTGCTGCATCGTCGTTCTCGTAGTATTGGATGATGGAGTCATCATAATAGTACGCGTGAATCTTGGTTTTCGACGCGATCACCGGAATCCCGAGAGCCATGAACTCCAATATCTTGGTGCTCAAAGCCTCGTTGCCGAAAGCGGAGGTCGCGCGCTTTGGCTCAATCGCCAGGTCGGTTGTGGCCATGACGCGGGCGATCTCCTTGCTCGGCAAGAAATCGTGGAAGATCACCCGATCTTGCATACCCAACGTGTTCGCCAACTCAATCAGCGCCGGTTTGGCTGGTCCTTCGCCGTAGATATGGAACTCCGATTCCGGCATCTGAGAAGCAACGCTGGCAAAGGCACGGATAGCGACATCGAGTCCTTGGTGCCAATTCAGCGAGCCCGGGTAAGTAAGCCGGAAGGGTGCGCCGGCATGTTCGTCCTGCCGGGCTTTTGCAACAAAGACCTTGAGGTCCGGATAATTCCGGACCACACTGCACTTCTCCTCCCGGGACGAGCGGGCCGCCAGGCGATCGCGCCACACGTGATTGGCAACGATAACGTGCGTGGCAAACGCCGCAGAAAGCCGCTCCACAAAGGCCGCCAATTTGAATAGCAACGAGCCGTGAGACACCCTGAACTTGCTGGCATAGAACTCAGGCAGCAGATCATGGATGTCCAGGATGACTGGCACGCCCTTCCGCCTGGGCGAAATCGCCGAGAATACCAAGAAGTCCGGCACGTTATGGACGTGCACGACGTCGTAAGGGTGCTCCCGGTGCTTTCGAGCCAGGAACAACGTGGAGCGCAGCGCGAAACGCAAGATTCGGCTGGCGTACGCAAAAAGCCCCTTTTCGTTCCTTATTCGGGATTGAATGCGATAGACGTTTACGCCGTCGATAACTTCAAATTCCGGCAGACGGCTGTCACGCCTCAGGGCAATGACGTCCACCGTGTCTCCCCTCCCTCGCAGTGCCGTCGCATACTGCAAGATTCGGGGATCACTTTCGTAGAAGGCGTACGCCAACATGCAAACCCTCAGTCCGCGCTGTTCATGCCCCGCGCGCGAGGCGGGCCCCGAAGAATCCTCCCTTGCAACCTGGTACGGCGTGGATACCATGATCTCCCTCTATGCTTCGACTTTTGCGGGCACCGCTGAACTGACCTCTCTGTCGCGCCGCACGAGTCTTGGATAGACAACGGACAAGGAGATCAGAATCCATGCAATAAATCCCTGTTGTCCCCACCCATAGCCGGCGACGCTCAGGAGCAAGAAGTAGTACGCGCCAAGCGCTATGAAGAGCAACCCGCTGAAGTACTTCTCAGGCCGCGGCAGAGACAGGAAGTTGCGCAGCGTCATCAGCAATGGTTTGAAAAGCAGGATGCCAACCAGCAAGAGCCCGACGTAGCCTGTTTCGTACAAGAATCCGGCCCACATGTTGTCGCATGTGTACCAACGGCTCGTCTCGTGCGTAAAGGTGATCTGCAGTCCCAATACGCGGAATGTTCCTAATCCGTATCCCAAGAGAAAACGGAGCGGCTCCTTTCCGACCGCGTTTGTGACTGCGTCCCACAAGGCACCGCGATATTCGTAAGAAGTGCCTACCGGACTCGACGAGTCCAGAGTAGCTTGGAAGATGTTCACAATGGTCTCACGGATTCCCGGCCGCGCGAGCAGCACCACCAGTGCGATCAAGCCAATCGTCCCCAGATACTTTCGCGTACGGCCTTGTACCAGGAAGAAAAGCAGGACGCAGGAAAACCCGGTCGCGATCCAGGGGCCGCGGCTGGAAGTCTTATATACGCCCCAGCACATCAGAACAATGGCGAGCCACAGCCCAAGGCGATGCCAGCGTCCCTTCCAGACTCCCAGCGAATAGAGCGCTAACGGAATGCACATGGCCAGCGCGTCGCCGAGCAGGATGGGGTGAGGAAAGGTGGAACGAATTCGCAATCCCCTGCCCCATTCGATATATAAGGGGTCGGCACGGTCATAGGTCGTCCACAGGTTGGAGGGGAAAATACTAAGGATACTCCACGATGCGTAGGCCTCAAATAGGCCGAAAATACAGCACAGGCCCATCGCCAGGATCATGGCATACACAATTTTGCGAATCGTCTGCTGGTCCGGAATGATCTTGATGAGCAGGTAGTAAAGCAGGTAGTACTCGAGAACTTGCGCGATGAGCTGCTTCGTGCTGGTCATCACCGAAAGCGAGTAGAACGTCGAACATAGAACCCAGCTCACGTGTGCAAACATCAGTCCCTTTAAGGGGACCGAACCGCCGACCCGCTCACCACGAACCAGGAACAGGACTAAAAGCGTGAGAAGTGCGACTCGCTCCGTACTGAGATCGAAGAGCCCGGGAATTACAAGCCGCGACTCGTACGGCATCAGAACCAGGAAGAAACAGAAGGCCGGGAGGCAATCCGCGAGGCGCCGGCGGCTGGTAACAACCAAGGTTATTACCACAACGAGCTCTATCAGAAGGACAAGTACCATCTACGTTCGCGAAAGGACTCCGCGCGATTCACCTAGTGTATTCCGTAATCGCCAGGAACGCCGGGCGCTGCGGCCTCATTTCCTGGGCAACCGGCCCGTCACCATAAGACTGCCCGTTCACCGAGAAGAGGCGGACTCCTGCAGGCAGGACAATTAGGCCCCTTCCGGTGCACCCATCATTCGAAGGCGGCGTCGGAACGGAATCGCCGTTGATTCACCCACCGCGTCAAACCGAGAGACCAGGCCAGCAGACCGAACCATTTATTCAACGTGCGGGAAAGAAACTGATACCCTTTCGGATGAATCGCCGCCGGCAGCGCCACAACAAGCAGAAGTATTCTCCCTAGCGCTATTACGCCCGTGCTCAGCCGGTAGAGAGCAGCGTAGAACCGCCCGCGGTGCACTTCCAGGAAGCGGCTTAGCGATTCATGAATCATGATACTGCTGAAATTGCTTTCGCCGCGCGAAGAGCTGCTCTTTGCAGCATGATGAACGATCTTGGCGTTGGGAACATAGTAGATCTTCCAGCCACTTTCTGCGATCTTAACGCAGAGGTCCACGTCCTCAGAATACATGAAGTACTCAGTGCTGAACGCGCCAACTCGATCGAGCACGTCCCTCCGCGCCATCATACAAGCGCCAGAAATGACTTCTACCGGAACAGGCCCTTTCGCATCATCAAACAACGGCCTCATCCCCCACATCCGCCACTTGGGAAACGTCCTCCGGAGATAGTTAGAACTCAGAGACTGGTTGAGGATTGAGGGCAGCGCCGCAATACACGTGGTCTGCAGCGAGAAATCGGAGTTCAACAGCCGCGCTCCAACCATACCTGCGCTGGGAGCAGAGACAAGAGCAGAGGCCAGCAGCTGGAGAGCTTCTCCCTGGATCTCAGTGTCAGGGTTGAGAAACAGCACGTGGCGGCCCCGGCAACGAGCAAAGGCCAGATTGTTCGCTCCCGCAAACCCCAGGTTCTTTTCGCTCTGCAGAAAGATCACCTCAGGGAATTCTGATCTTACGATCTGGTCGCAGCCATCGTATGACGCGTTGTCAACGACGATCACCTCACACTGAAGGCCACCCGCATTCGCGCTAATGCTTGCCAGGCACCGTCGCGTATACGCCGCCGACTTCCAATTGACAATGATGATGGAAAGATCCACACAGCTCATAGTCGCTCTTTGGAAACTAGCCTCGGCTATCACGCGAGCAGAAATGGAGTATCACAGCCACAGTTCCTTGCGGGCCAGGTTGCCCCATGCCGAAGGCGTCTGTTTTCTCAACCATAATGAGATTGCGCCGCCAACGCTCGGGGCATTCTCTCCGGACACTTGCCGCCGATTTAGTTGCACGTGGCGGCGCCGGATGGGACAAGGCGCAAGCTCACGAGCACTGCGCGCAAGGGACGTGGAATCTTCTCAAGCGGCATGAGCCGGCAGAGAACCCAAACTGAGTAGGCACCACTTACAACGAGAGCGACAGCCCCCACAGAGCAAGCCCAACGCAGGGGCATTACATAAAATCCGCAGAACACGGCACCGATCAACGACAGAAAGAGCAAGCCCGTCTGCCGGTTGTCAGCCGACCAGCGGAAGCCGCTCAGGCTGCGCACAATTGGATACGTCAGAAATCCGTGAAAAACGTAAGAGCCGAAGAACGCCGCGCCGGCGCCGTTCAAACCGTAATGAGCCACCCAGACCCACGCCAATCCGACGTGAACGACGCCCCAAGCCACTTCGCTCAAGACCAAGAGGCCGGACCTGGCTTTCGCCATGATGATGAAGCCCATCGGCCAGATAATGATCTGGAGAGTGGCTCCAATGCAGATCCACCGGAGTATCCCGACCGCCGCAGCAAACTTGGCGCTGTACAACAGGCCGATGACGACCGGTGCAAACGTAAGAGTGGCTATCACGCCGGGACCCGCCAGCAACAAGCCAACCCGTGCCTGCTCATTAACCAGGCGGTTGCACTGCCGATTGTCGCCAGCGCTGGCCGTGAGACGGGGATAAAAATCCGCACCCATCGCCTGTAGGATGAATCCAACGTACAGCCCGCCGAGAGTCCAGGCCGATTGGTAGAGTCCCGTCGCTTCGAAACCAACTTTGCGGAGCACGATGACTCGAACGGCGTAGGCCACTCCCATCATCACCAAGCCGCTCGACATAAACGCAAACCCCAGCTTCAAGAGCGCCTTGGCTTCACGCCACACCTGTGCCCCGGTGAGCGCGGAGCGCCGGATGCGCACCTTCCGGCTGTACCACCAAGAGGTGAGTACAGCCATGCCGCTGACACTCACCAGCGACGGCACCACACCTTTTTCGCGGAGGAGATAGACGAGCGGGATGCTGGCGAGAAGTCCAAAAAGTGCACCCAACACTCCCATCTTGGCAAGATCCGCAATGCGCCGCATTCCCTGGATCAGCGCCGCTTGGCCGTACGAAATCAGTTGGAAGAAGACAGCCGCCGCCAGCAGGCACACAGCGGTGGCGTGTTGAGGGTTGCCAAAGGTCAGCTTTGATACTTGGCGTGAAAATACGATCAGGAGAGCAGCGCCCAGTGCTCCCAAGCAAACGGACGTGCGGCGCAGCACGGCGGCGGTTTCGGCAATGCGCGCGGAGTCTCCGGTGCCAGCAGCCTCCGCAATCTGGCGCACGCCGCTGCTGTTGACGCCCATGCCGGCGATGCTTTGCGCAAGGTTCGAAATCGACCCGTAGAGCCCGAACAACCCAAAGCCGCCCGGCCCCAACAATACGGCCATGACCTTCGTGCGGACAATCCCGATTCCGATGTTCAGGACCGAGGAACCCCCAACCAGCGCGGAGGATTTCAGAATCTGTCCGTAGGTATGCTTCTCCGCGACGGCTGCCCGTGGCGCCTGAGGCAGAGTCTCCGGCGGAGGCGGCGACACCTGGCCGTCAACAAAATCGGAGCTTATATTCTGGAAATCAGCCATACCAAGATGCGAGCGTTTCGTTTCGCAGGGGGCGCTGTCACGGCAGTACCCGGCTTATAGCAGGCTATTCTGCACACACGCGGTCAGTAGGCGCCGTCGCCGGAAATCACAGCACGCGGCGTGCTGGCCAGGATTTTTAGGTCCAGCCAGAGAGAGTGCGCGGCGGCATACCTAACGTCCAGACGCACCATTTCATCAAAGCTGAGCCGGCTGCGTCCCATAACTTGCCACAATCCGGTGATGCCGGGCTTTGCCTCCAGCACGCGCCGCCGGTGCCAGAGTTTGTAGGCTTCTACCTCGTAGGGGATGGCCGGACGCGGACCGACCAGCGACATCTCTCCCTTGAGAACATTGTACAGTTGCGGGAGTTCATCCAGGCTCGTCTTCCGCAAGAAGGAGCCGATGCGGGTTACGCGCGGGTCTTTCGTGAGCTTGTATACACGATCCGCCTTGCCGCCCTGCGCCTCGCGGTCGGACGAACCCTTGATGAGCTTCCGGACGTACTCTTGGTGGATCGCAGCGTTGTTGTCAACATACATCGACCGGAACTTCAGAAACACAAAGGGCGCGCCGTACTGTCCCACGCGCCATTGACGGAACAACACCGGCCCTTTCGAGGAGAGCTTGATGGCGACAGCGATGAGCAAGAGAACCGGCGAGAGTAGAATCAATCCCACGGCACTTCCCATGACGTCCATCGTCCTCTTGGTCACGGAGAAGAAGGTGCTCTGCGTGGCCTCCTTTGCCAGGTCGGGATATAAGGCCGGGTGACTGGGACGTTGAGGAACATCGAGATCCCACTCTTCCGGAAAGACGTGATAGGAAATGCTGATTTGATTGAACTGCCCAAAGGTCAATCCGCTGTATAGCGCTCCTTTCACCTTCAGCAGCATCGTGCTCACGATCGATTTCCGAATGTCTCGGGAGATGTCAGTGAACATGATGCCAATGACGGCGCCCGTTTTGTGCCACCCAATGACATCGGTTTCACGACACGCGCGCTCGAGCAACGAGATGATCATGCCTTGCGTCTGCTGTTTTTGGTCAGAGGCAAGGACATTGCGGATGTCCAAATGCATGAGCAGAAACACGTTCTGCGAACGCTCCGTCCTCCTTCGCTCCAGCGAAATGGCTCTATTGAACAAGTCTTCGTCGAGAATGAGCCGGTCCGTAGACACTAAGCCCCGAGCGCTACCCGGCTGGGTACTGGCGGGTGGCACGACACTTGCGAGCGCTTGACCCTTGCTGCTAGACATCAATGACTGACTCCGAAACGGACCCGCTTGGTTGTGCTAGGGAATATACGGTGCACTTCGTACCGATCCCCGGCCGGAGGCCCTCAGCAGCACAGGTTACTCCTGAGTGCCTCCAACATCGCTTCACCATTTTTCGTCGAGCTCTAGAGAGGCCGTCATGCAACGCGTCCCCGGAGATTATCGCGCTTCCACAGCAACTGCCGGCGTTGCTTTGGCCTCCTGCCGCCAACGGATAAGCTCGCGCAGCCCCTGTTCCAAGGGAACCTGTGCCTTGAAACCCAACAACTTCTCCGCCTTCTCGGTGGCGGCTTGACGTCTTTGCGCGTGTCCTACGCTCCGCCCGGCCTTGTGCTCAGGACGCACCAACGACCCTGTAAGCTTCAGTATCAACGCCGCAAGTTCATTCAGACTGGTCTGGACGCCAGTGCCGACATTGAAAACCTCATCAGTGACATCGCTCTCCGCTGCCAACAGGTTCACGCGAGCCACGTCCCCGACATAGACGAAGTCACTCGTATTGTGGCCTTCACCGATGATGATAGGCGGTTCATTGGCCTCGATCGCATTGAGCCACCGGATCATAACCTCCGTATACACTCCGACCATATCCATCCGCGGTCCGTAAACATTGAAGTACCGGAAAGCGTTGTAATTCAAACCGGACGTTGTGTGGTAGGCACGCAACATTTGCTCGTTCGCAATCTTCCCCGCCCCATACATCGTCCGGTTGTTAAAGGGATGGGCCTCGTCAACAGGCAGGTAGGAGGGATCACCGTAGACCGAGGCCGACGATGCTGCCACGACCTTCTTCACGTGGTATTTTGTAGCCGCCTCCAGAACATTCAGGGTGCCATCAACGATGACTTCAATGGCCTCGCGCGGAGCTTCGGCGCACCGCGTTATTCGCAACGCTGCCTGATGGAAAATATAGTCCACACCTGCCGCGGTCCTTTCCACCAGAGAGTTATCACGGACGTCACCTTCAATGACTTTCACAGCGCCGTGGTCCACGGCCCAGGCGAGGTTGTTCATGTTCCCCCGGACAAAGTTGTCAATTACACGCACCTCTGAAACTCCGGCGATCAGAAGCTGATCAACAATGGTGCTTCCGACAAAACCTGCTCCGCCTGTCACCAGGCAGCACGAACCTGCTAGTTTGTTCATCTCTCCTCCAAAGAAGAAATCCACTCGTCACGAAAGCCGACATCCATGAGAACCCCCAAAGGCGCGACAACGCCGGTCCACGATCCTCTGCCGGTCCGGCGAGAGAGAGTTAAGGAACATAGCCGGCCCCGCCCCGTCGCTGATCGTCGCCCTACCTGTCCCCAAACCCGCATACCGAAGCTAGCCACCAGATTAAGAAGGAGGATGAATCCACTCAGGACACTCGTCCATCGGCCTAACAACCACGAACTCTATCTAAGACTGAAGCGCTGCGGGTGCCAAGCAGGCCACCTTCGGCAGGGCATACAGGCAAAATGAGGTGCCTTTGTCGCCCTATGCGCGGAGGAGCCACTGCCTACCCCTCTCTGCGGTCCCTTACAACGCGGGCCGGAACCCCGGCGACGATGGCGTAATCCGGGACATCGTGGGTGACAACCGCACCGGCCCCAACGATAGCGTGAGCGCCAATGTGCACGCCCGGCAGAATGCTCGCATTCATGCCAATATCGGCGCCAAAGCCCACCGTAACGGGCTTGATGACAAGCCCAGTCGTGATGATTGGCTCGCTCGTGGGCACGCCGGTGTGGACAGAACCTAGGACTTTGGCTCCCGGCCCCCAACCAACGTAGTCTTCCAGAACCAAGCCGCGTGCGTCGAAATAGGCCTGCGGTCCAATCCAAACATGATTGCCGATCTTGCAGATACCGTCGAAGCGCCCCTGAATCATGGCCTGCGCGCCCACGAAAACCGAGTCGCCAAACTCCATGGTCTCCGGATGCTTCAGGACAACGTCAGGCCCCATTTGAAGATCGTTGCCGACGCGCTTGCACACGGCGTTCATCAATACTCGGCGCATCAACATCTCAAACGCACTCTCTCCCCCTCGGAAACGCGTGAGGAGATCCAGCAACTCTTCCTTGGACCGCGAACTCTTAAAAAATGCCGCGAAGTCCTTCTCCCATGCAGGATCCTGCCGGGTCGGTCGGCGGGCGAAGGTGGCCGGAACTTCCCTTGCCCCCAGCTCGCCCGTATCACCTTGATTGCATTCGGACATTGCCAAACCTCCAGCAGCAGCGACGCATCACAGCCTATTGCTAACCCCCAACGCTATGGGTCGGCGGTTCGAAGGTACTAGGATGTTAGGAACGTGATGACAAAAGGCCCGTCGCCATTCAGACTCGGAGCGTAGCAGCCAGGACGTTTTCCAACTGCTCGACAACGTAATCCTGATCCTGCTCGGTCATCTGATGGTAAAGCGGCAGGAGGATGCAGTGATCTTGGGCCTTTTCGGATTCGGGGAGGGGCCACCGGCATGGTACATCGGCGTAAGCGGGCTCGCGGTGAACGCACATGATTCCGCGGCGAGTCGCCACACCGCGGTCCAGGAGTTCCTGCATAACCTGACGCTGGTCAACCTGCTCAGGCAAACGCACACAGTAACTCTGCCAGTTGCTGTGAGCCCAGACTGGCTCGTGAGGTGCCGAGACACCAGGAATCGCGTCGAGTTTTGCGTGATATCGCTCTGCCATGCGGCGGCGCCGCTCAATCATCTCCGGAAGACGTTTGAGCTGTACCCTTCCGACGGCAGCCTGAATGTCAGTCATGCGATAGTTAAACGCTACTTCCGGGTAGGATTCGAAAATGACCTGCCTAGCCTGGTGGCGTACCGTAGTTGTTACGTTCATCCCGTGGTGGCGCAACCTTCGAAACCGCTCGTCCCACTCTCCATTTGACGTCGTGATCATGCCACCATCCCCGGTCGTGAGCAGCTTGCGGGGGTGGAAGGAATAGCAACAAGCGTCCCCATGAGGCTTACCGAGTTTGTCCCAGTGGCCATCCGCTAGAATCTCACTGCCGATGCCACAGGCACAGTCCTCAACAACAGGCAAGGAATGACGCCTAGCAACCGCCAGAATGGCCTTCATGTCACACGGCATGCCAATCTGGTGAACGCAGAGGATAGCTCGCGTGCGTGGAGTGATCGCCCGCTCGATCAGCTCCGGGTCCATGTTGTACGTAGTTGGCTGGATGTCGACAAGAATCGGGGTCGCACGGCAGAAGCGCACACTATTGGCGGTTGCAATGAACGTGTGGCTGACCGTGATAACCTCGGTATCGGGTTCGACTCCCACAGCCAGCAGCGCAAGATGCAGCGCAGTGGTACAACTGGAAACAGCGCAAGCGTGTTTGGCGCCCACGTAGGCGGCAAACTCGCGCTCGAATGCTTCAACCTCCGGTCCCATGGTGACCCAGCCGGAAAGTATCGGCCGGCTTGCAGCCTCAACTTCCTTCTCGTCGATCCAAGGGCGATATACGGGGATATTCCGTTTCTTCTCAGACATGGGCACCCACTTCCTTCTCATCCCAGTTGTGCATGATTTCCTGCTCGATGAGCGCCTGGGGTGGTTTCCCGAGACTCAAGTACCAGTCTCGGAGTCTCGTAAGGCCTTCCCGAAGCGCGACATTTGGCTTGAACCCAAGCCCCTCCCGCGCTCTCGTTGCATCCGCGCAAAGCCGCATGATGTCCGCGGGTCGAGGCGCGTCATAGACTACGTTGACTTTGGTCCCACCCACTACGTCCGTCACTTCTTGGGCCAACTGGTTGATGGTGATGTCCTGGCCACTACCAAGGTTGAACGTTTGCCCCACCGCACCATCCACCAAGCCTGCCAGAAGCACCCCGTGAGCCATGTCGCCGACGTAGTTGAAGTCACGTGTCTGCGTGCCATCACCAAAGATCACCATGGGCAATTCCGCCATGCAACGCAACATAAACCTCGGGATTACTTCCCCACAGTCGCCTTCGTGGTGGCATCTCGGTCCATAGTTGTTGAACATCCGAATCACAGTCGTTGGGAAGCCATGGATTGTCCAAAAAGCGCGGGCGTAAGCCTCGCCAGCAAGCTTCGACGCGCCGTAGATATTGGTCGGCGCATTGGGATGATCCTCTGTGATCGGCACCCAGTCTGGCATGCCATAAACTTCGCCGGTTGACGTATAAACAAGACGCTTCACACCAGCGGATTTAGCAGCGACCAGCACCTTGAGCGTGCCGGTGGCGTTAACATCGTGGTTCTCTAAGGGCGAGTGGAATGAATGCCTGAGGCAGAGACATGCCAGGTGATAAACAACGTCGATTCCTCGCATCAACTCCGTCGTGCGGGCAACGTCGCGAATGTCAGCAACTTCCAGCTTGACCTGCTCGCCCGGAAGGCCAGCAAGGTTTTCGCGCCGTCCGTTGATCAGGTTATCCACAACAACAACTTCAGCCGAGCAGTCACACAACTGCCGGACGAGTTCAGAACCAACAAAACCAGCGCCGCCAGTTACCAACACCTTCATGCCGCGCATGGTGCCAGCAGTAAGAGAGAAACAGGCGGGATCGGAAGAACCTTCCATAGGTCACCGTCAGATTTTGGATTGGTCTGTCTTCTAAGCCTTACGGCCCACGCAGGCAGAGGTCGCGTTCGTCGAGGCTAGCGTCAGCGAGTGCAACTCAACAGGACGGCCGCCCTGCGCCATAGACTTCTGTGCCAACTCGAGCAGGCGAACAACCCGGGCACCGGCGTGCCCATCACTCGCAGGCGGCCGGCCATCCTCCATCGACCGGACAAAGTCAACCGCCACCATGTGCAAGGCCTCACGAGTGTCGAGAGTCGGCGCGGACATGTCACCATTCCGGTAGTCAGTGAGCAGACGCTCCCGATGCTCGGGGTCGTGATTCATGGTGATCCCCTTGTCGTATACCCTCACCTTTTCGCTCGTCTCCATGTCGTCATAGACAATCATCTTCTTGCTGCCACCCACAAGCGTCCGGCGGACTTTCACCGGAGCGAGCCAGTTCAAATGGAAGTGGGCGATCAACCCATCGTCAAATTGGGCGGATACGTATGCAATATTCTCAAACGGGCAGCCCAGGTGCTTCATACCAGTAGCTGTAATGGAGACGGGATCGCGCTCACAGAGGTGGTTCATGATCGAGAAGTCATGTGCCCCCAGATCCCAAAGAACATTCGTATCACTCTGCACCATGCCCAGGCTGATCCGGACTGAGTCGAAGTAAAGCAGGCTGCCGATTTCACCGGAGTCCACAAGCGACTTGATGTGACGAACCGCCCCGGTGTAAAGAAAAGTGTGATCCACCATCAAGATCTTGCGCTGTTTTTCTGACAACTCAATCAATTCGAGCGCCTGCTCGCTGTTGAAGGCCAGCGGTATCTCCACCAAAACGTGCTTTCCGTGCTGGAGGGCCTTTCGCGCAAACGCGTGGTGGGTCGACAGGGGCGTGGCAATAATCACACCATCGATGCGAGAGTCCGAGAGGATATCGTCGTAATTTGGCTTCAGTTCGAGCGACGGGTAACGCCGCTTCATGCGCGCCAGCGCCTGAAGATCGAAGTCGCAGACCGCCTTGACATCGACGTCTTCCAAGTCGAAGAAGTTCCGAACCAGTTTCTGACCCCAATAGCCGCATCCGACTACGGCGACTTTAGGTTTGCCCATCGCAGATCATTCCCCTTCCTGGGAGTAAAAGATGCGGACGGTATTGCGGAAGCAAAGCCCTTTGGGTCCCAGGCCAGCGAATCGCACTCTCCAAGAGTGGGCTCGGGGCGAGGCCACTCCCTGAAGGTCGCGCCCTGCAAAGCAAGGCAGGTTCCGATATCGTCTTTTTTTCTGAAGCCTCTATGTGTTGCGCGAGAAAGCAACCTCGAGGCAGCCAACACTGCCGCCAATTCACCGAGCGGCCGCCGCGGACACAAAGCTCATGACTTCATTGACGACTCTTACCTGTTGGTCTTCTCGCAACTGCGGGTACATCGGAAGCGAGGCAATTTCTTTCGCCGCCTTCTCAGCAATGGGAAAATCACCCTCGCGGTAACCCAGAGCGCGATACGCTTCTTGCAGGTGCAGCGGAATCGGGTAGTGAATCCCGGTGCCGATGCCCACCGACCCGAGGTGCTTCATAAGCTCGTCGCGGTTCTCAACGCCCACTACATAAAGGTGGTAGATTGGCTTGCACTGTGAAGGCGAGAACGGCAGTCTCACTTTCTGCCCGGCATCGCCAAACAGGTTCTTATAGCGCGACGCCGCGGCCATGCGGCTCTCGTTCCAACGAGCGAGATGCTTGAGTTTGATTCCGAGGATCCCGGCTTGAATTGCATCCAGGCGCCCGTTGTAACCTTCTACCTGGTGGTAGTACTTTTTCGTCTGTCCGTGGTCGCGAAGCATACGGACCTTCTGCGCCACGTCATCGTTGTTCGTCGTTACAGCTCCGCCCTCGCCGCACGCACCGAGATTCTTGCCGGGGTAAAAGCTGAAGCCTGCCGCTTTTCCCATCGACCCCGCCTTCTTCCAGCGGTTCTCATTCTTCGAGAAGTATTCTGCTCCATGCGCTTGACAGGCATCTTCTACAACCACGAGGTGGAAGCGCTCGGCCAGTTTCAGAATGGGGTCCATATCGACCGGCTGGCCATAGAGGTGAACCGGGACGATGGTGGTGACAGGCATTCCGAGTCTCTTGTTTATGAGTTTCCCTGTCCCGCCGTCCAGGAAGCACTGAGTGTCCAAGTATTCCCGGAGCTTTTCGGGGTCCAGGTTATAGGTGCGCTCGTCAACATCAACGAAGTCCGGCCGGGCGCCGGCCTGAGAGATAGCCTCTCCGGTGGCGATGAATGTGTTAGGAACGGTAACCACGATATCCCCAGCACTAACGCCGGCGGCCATAAGAGCAAACCGCAAGGCGTCCGTGCCGCTCGCGACGCCGATGCAATGCTTCGTTTCGCTGAAGCTGGCAAAATCCCTTTCAAATCCCTCCACCATCGAGCCGCCAACAAATCCCCCGCTGCGCAGAGCCGTCCTGACAACCTCCATGATTTCCTGCTCCAGCTCCTGATGGGGGGCAACAAGGTCCAAAAAAGGAATTTTGTCGTTCACAGTCACGCGTTTCTCCCTTCTCCTGTAGCAGCGAACTTCAAGAACTTCGCTGGGTTTCCGACTACGATGGCGTTTGCCGGCACGTCGCGGGTCACAACACTGCCAGCTCCGACAAGGGCATTCTCGCCGATGATGACTCTTGAGAGAATCGTGGCGCCCGATCCGATCGAGGCACCTTTCTTCACGACGGTGGTCTCCACCTTCCAGTCGCTCTCGGTTTGCAGTTCGCCCCCCGCAGTCGTGGCGCGCGGGTGCGAATCGTTAATGAACGTCACCGAGTGCCCCACGAAGACGCCGTCCTCGATGGTCACGCCTTCACAAATGAACGTGTGGCTGGATATCTTGCACTTCTTTCCGACCTTCGCATTCTTCTGGATCTCGACGAAGGCGCCAATCTTGGTATCGTCTCCGATTTCACAGCCGTAGAGATTAATGAACTTCGAGAGTTTGACGTTTTGCCCCAGCTTGACATCTGGCGCGATGCATTGGTAGCTGTTCATACAAGAACCGTTTCTCCGCGCATTTTGAGAGATTCTTCCGCGGCTTCGAGCATTTTCACTACGCGCAGCCCGGCAATACCGTCGTTGAAAGGAGTTTCACCGTTTTCGATGCACTCGAGAAAGTACCGCAACTCTGCCTTCAACGCCTCTGTCTGTTCGATCTTCGGTGCCCACATGTCGCCGGAGCGATAATCAACCAAGAGGTCGTAAACCCCTTCCCGGTTAGTGATCTGCACGCCTTTGTCGTAAACCTTGATCTTTTCATCGGCGTCAAGGTCGTTCCACACCAGCATCTTCTTCTCTCCGCCGATCAGGGTTGTTCTGATTTTGACCGGAGAGAGCCAGTTCACGTTGACGTGCGCGATCGTGTTGTTGGGGAAATAGACGGTGATGAACGCAACATCAGCGTGACCGTTCAGATGTTTCTCTCCGGTCGCGACGACCGCCTCGGCTTCCCGCCGGATCAGGTGGTCCATGATGGACAGATCGTGGGGAGCCAAATCCCACATAACGTCAATGTCGTGCTGGAAGAGGCCAAGGTTGACCCTCATTGAGTCGTAGTAATAGAGATCGCCAAGTTCACCTTGATCGACCAGTTGGCGGATCTTCTTCACGGCCCCTGTGAAGAGAAATGTGTGATCCACCATGATTCGGAGATCCTTGCGCAGAGCCAAGTCAATCAACTGCTCCGCTTGGGAAGAACTAGACGTAAACGGCTTCTCCACGAAAACGTGCTTTCCGTTCTGCAGGGCCGCCTTCGCCAGGTCAAAGTGTGTCCACACGGGGGTAATGACGGCAATTGCGTCAATGTCCGGAGCGCACAGGAGTTCCATGGGGTCGGAAGTGACATGCACGCTCGGATAAGCTTGCTTGACCGACTTGAGTGCCCGCGGGTTCTTGTCGCACACCGCAACCACGCGCGCCGCTTCGAGCGCGTGCAGGTTGCGGACAATGTTGGGGCCCCAATAACCGTAGCCGATAACACCCACTCCAATCATAGTTTCACCTCTTGAAACACGCGTTGATATGCCCAACTGGGCCGGTCACTGCTCTGATTACCGAGATACCGCTGGAAGGAGATGCGAATATCGTGCATCTGAGCATGTCCCAGGCTATGCCGTAGAGCAGCACTCACCCTGGAACGCAAGGCATTCGTTACAGTGGTCATGTCACTGGGGCCGATTTCTGTGCAAATAACGCCCACCACCTTGCCTTGCTCGTACCAGCCTCGCGGATCCGTTTCCCTGGTGGCTCTGGAGATAGCCTTCTTTATCCGCTCAACCACTGGTCCGTCTAGCTCCGCACCGAGAGACTCGCCCGCGTGCACCAGCATGAGAACTGAACGCTGGCTCGAGCGCTCACTTCGCTTCCTTTCCAGAGAAAGTGCCCTTCTGAACTCGTCCTCCGCCAGAAACGTCAAATCTCCGTCTCCTGCGCGTTCGACGCGCCCTCTCACAGGACTCGCTTCCGACCTGTGATCTACCCTAGGCTTACGAGACTTGCTCAAACCGAAGATTCCCATTGTCCTCACAATTGTCCTTTACCGATTACACGAGCAAAAACCGTTTGGAATAGACACTTAAACGTGAATTCGAAACCAGGCGGCGCACGGCCCCGCGCCTAATTGCGCCGTCGGCCTTATCGTCCAAGATCAATGGCCTTGAGCCGGTAATCGAACCCGACGCTCACTTGGTTCCGGTCAAAGGTCGCCGAAATAGGGAGCGTGCCTTTGCTCAACTGATGGACCGTGTCATAAGAAACACGGAAAACAGATCCCCTCGCTACCGGGCGACTCAAGCTGACGCCCGACATCACGCCGTCGGTCTTGCCACTCGCCAGCTGAAACAGAGAGCTGTCGGCACGGATCGCGCCGCCATACCAGCTTCCCTCCCAGCGGCCGACCAACCGCCGCCGGAGTCCCACCGAAGCGCTGGTCTTTATCACCGACGTGTACAAACCACCGCCGTCGGAAACCAGCCGCTGCCCCGACAAGTCCACGGCAGTCTTTCCCACTTGTTTGGTAATGCTGGCGCCCCCCGCACCTTGGAAGCGCCCGCTGGTGCGAACGAGCACCGCGGATTCGCCGATGGTTCGGAAGTATTCCGTCCCGCCATAAACAGTGATGGTGACACTCGGGGACACCCGGGATCCCAGCGAGAGAAACACGTTCTCGACTTGAGACCGCAGACGATTACCGAAAACCTGGCCGCCCTGGTAGGTCGTGTCTTGATGAAGCAAGAGAATCCCGAAACTCGTATGGGGTGTCAGGCGGTATTGATATTGCAGCCCGCCACTCAGTTCAACGTCGTTATACAAGGGCTGCGTCGTGGTCTGGCTCCCGAACTTACGCTGGCCGAAGCCTCCCGACAACGTTACCGAAGTGCGCCGGCTCTTTTCAAAGGTGACATCTAGCCCTGCCGCGTTGGACAGCGTTCTGGTTGTGTATGGGTAGATCAACTGGTCCAGCCCAGTGGGCGAAGCCGGCCCCGACATGATCTGCTGCCCAGACAAAGACGGAAACAGACCGTTTTGATAACTGAAAGCGTCGTGCAAACCGAGAACAAAACGGGGGCTTAGCTGATAGCTCAGGTTCACGTTTGCCGTGTGGTTAAGCCGATCGTACTGATCGCTTTGCCGATACAGCATAAAGAACGGCATGTAGTCGAAAGTGAGCCGCAGATGCTCCGTCTGCCTCGCGGCGCCAAAATGGGAACTCAAGGAAACCCCTTCGTCGCTGACGCGCCCCACATTGTTTGCGAAAACGTTGTCGTCATAGAACGCCGAGGCACCGAAGCTCAACGTAACTTGGTTCTCCGGCCCAGATTCTCCGGCAAATCTCAGAGGTGCCTGCACGCCGGTTCCTAACACCGCAGCTTGGTCCGGTGAAGCCGTTTGCGCCTCAAGAGAACCTGTCGCGAGCGCCAGCAGCGCGACAGAAGTCATAAGACCCCGCAACAGGCCCGTCGTCGCTCGACCAAAACTTCTCCGATCTTCCTTCAGAACCCTGGACATGGATTTCATAGTAAGCGTGTCAAGTCGAGCCTTACACTCGGCGTTGCCCTCGAAATTCGGCGACTTCGCAAACCAGCAAAGGCCTCTCAGAAACGGTCCCGTCAAATCCACCCAGAAGGAAGACGAATAACGCAAGGAACAGAAGGCCCGCGAGAGAGAAGAAGACGCCTCCGTATCTGTGTGCCAGGGTAGTCACGGGTCCCAGACTGGAATGAACTGAAAGCCAATAAATTGTCACAATCCTCAAACCGTTCTTAACGACCGTGATCGGAAATGCCGCCAGCACCAACCAGAGCTTTCTCCAAAAGGAGTCGAGAAAAATGTGACCCATCAGAATGCTCGTAATCAGAAGGGCTAGCCCGGATCGGATACCACTACATTGCCTGGCAACCTCCACGTCTAAGCCCGGCAACGAGAATCGGAACCCATCCTGAAAGACCGGAACACCACCTAGCCTGAAAAAGACCCCAGCCATCTGGCTAGAAGAGCCTTGCAGGAACGGAATGGTCCTATCCAGAACAATGTGCGGTAAAGGCGTCATTAGAAAGAGGAACAACAACGGAAAAGCGGCGGCTTGCAAGCATTCCCCCCCGTAAGACAACACAAAGACGCCTATCCAAAGAACCACCAGGGCGAAGGTCAGCACGGACAAGGAATCGCCGGCCCTAAGTATTGTTGTATTCCTCGCGCCGCACCAGCGAACGACTAGTCCCAGCGCGAGGAAAAGCGACGCCAAGCCGAAACTATTGCGGACCTTCGAGAATATGCGCGCCCTCTCCCAGTAAATAAGTGCCGCACTTAGCAAAGGTATGACGCCCGTATACGGGAAGACATCGCTGTGGCGCGAAAAGGTGACAAGAGTTCTCAGCGTTGTCCAACACAGCAACATCACTACCAGCGTGCCGACAGCGAAGGTGAAGTTCCTTATGGTCATGAAGTGCCTGCAACCCGGCCGTGCGCGCTCCCGTTCAGCTCGCTTCCGGGGTTACTGCCATATGAATTCCTCTATGCTTCCTTTGCGACAGGGTCACCCTTGCTGGCCAAACCATGTTCAAGGGCGAAAACGGCAAGCTCCAACCGACTCGAAATACCCAGCTTGTTGAAGATGTTCGTCAAGTGGTGCTTGACCGTTCTTTCACTGATACTGAAATCCCGCCCCATTTGCTTGTTGGAAGAACCGCTTGCAACCCTGCCGACGATCTTCAGCTCACGCGGCGTCAGCCCGTAATCTTTTTCGCACGCCGCATCGCGCTGGGCGGGAACAAATTTGCGGAGAGCATCAATGACCACGGGAAGGCTAGTGCCATCCAACCAATACTCTCCCGCAACGACGCTGCGAATTCCCTTCAACAAGACTTCGCGCCGGGCGCCCTTCAAGACAATGCCATGCGCGCCCAGGTGAAAAGCCTCCAAAATGTCGTTCTCCTCGGGGACCTCCGCCAGCGCCAGGACGCGAACGGGCGTCGGCAAACGCATCAGGTCGGTCAGGACCTGGAAACCGATGCGCCGGGGCAAGCCCAGGTCGAGCACCAAAACGTCGGGTTTGAGTTCGCGAGCCAACCGAATAACGTCCCCGCCCACCGACGCTTCGGCCGTGACGCGCAGGCCCGGCTGAGATTCAATCAGTTTGCGCAAACCATCGCGGAAGATCGGATGGTCGTCCGCAATCAGGATGCGCACAGATTCATCCTCTCTCCGCGCCGGTTCCCCACCGAGAGGTGTATCAAAACTCCAACCACTCGGAATGTGGTCGTGATCTGCCAGTGATCCCGCGACTCCTCGCCGCCCGCCTTGACCGCCGCGCGCCTCAACGGGCCGCAAAACGGCAGAACCAGCGGAGGATGTTCGGTTGTTCATAAGGCACCGTCAACAAGCTGGCGTTCGAATGCTACGGAATCTACACGCGCGATCCGGGTCTTGCCTACGCCCCCATCGCCCCAGCGCGGCGAGAGCCGGACAGGGACAAGAGATAACCCGGCTGATATTACCTTGTACGTGGATTCAGCCCCAGTCCTGTATGGCTTCCGGACGCTGCCGGCTTTCCGCGCCCCGCTGTTTTCCCGTATCCGTAGTACTTGGAGTACGCACGCTCTATGCCTTCCACAGCATTGAGGACGATTCCGACCACGTGGTCCCGCCCTAAGTTTTGCACCGACTCTTGCAGGGCCTCGCGGGGCGTTGCTCCAGCCCGTGCCACCAGCAGCGTGCCGTCGACCTGCGCTTTGAGGGTGAGGATGTCAGCAATGGGCGTCGTGGGCGGTGAATCAATGAGAATCCAACTGAAGAAACTGGACGACAGGCCTTTGACCAGTTGTGAGCCGAAGTTATCCTGGAGAAGCCCGCCGCTATCGTCGGTGGCCTGCCCGGCTGGCAACAAATAGAAGCCCAGGGGTTCGATCCGCCGGATGGCGAGCATAGGATCGCTCCCGTGCTTGTAACACTCAATCAGGCCGGGCCATGGCTTAAGGCCCAATTTTCTGGCAAGGGTGGGCCGATATACATCAGCCTCCACCAAGAGCACGGGGAGCTTGCCGTTCTCAGACAGAACCGTGGCGAGATTCAGGGCAACCGTCGACTTCCCATCCCCCGGCAACGCGCTCGTAATAAGGAGGGTTTTCAACTTTCGGGCAGTCTGGAGGCTCTTGAGAAGCAACTGCACCAACCTGAACTTGTCCGCGCCGGCACTCTTGGGATCGCTGTACGCCACAACGCGGCTCTCCGCCGGCATCGGGCTCACTTCTGTCGCCACGGGCAGGTAGAGGTCGGCCCGCTCCCAAGCGTCAAGAAACTCATCCGGGGCACCGACGGAGACGTTCTCTTTCTCAACTTCCGGTTTGAAAACGCGATCAGCCATGACAATCACCGACTCCCTGGGTTGGCCTCAACTCCCACTTCTGGAAAAGTCCTCACAACCTTCTAGCCACGCCGATAGACGTAGAATTCTGTCGCGCAGACAAGCAGGCACAGTGTTACCCCGGCCACCCATTCAAGAACAGCCAAGCGCGAGTGCTTCTGCTCGTCAGTCTTGGTCAGCAGCGTCGGCACTCCTACCATTAAGGGGAAAGCAAAAATCCGGCTAAGGTCCTTCTCTTCGCGAAGCGAGTGATCTCTGGACTCAACCCAGAAGGCCAGCGCCACCCCCACGGCAAGCCCAACTCCCAGCCCCGCCAAAGCGATCTTCACATGGTCTGGGCTGGCAGGCTTCGTCGGCAGATTAGGCGCGTCAACAACACGGAACCGCTGGCCTTGCTGGCGTCTTTCCAAGCTGGTGGCCAACTCCGACTGCGTCTTCTTGCTGAGCATGTCGTCATAGTTCTGCTTGGCCAAGTTATAGCCGCGCAGCAGATCCGTAAGTTGTTGTTCGCGAACCGGAGTGAGATTAAGACGGCGTTGGTACTCAGCAATCTTGGTCTGAATCTGCCGGGCGTCTTCCGTGGCATTCTGTATTTCCAGCCGGTTTGCCTCAAGCTGGCTCTTGAGCTGGGCCGTGCCCGTATCGCGTTCCGTAACCGGGGCAGGCTTTGCGCCCGGCGAAGCACCACTTTTGGCGGCCTCTTGCGCTTTCGTCGAAGCGGCCAGCAGGGCCTCGGTCGATTCAATTTGCTGGTCAATACTAACCACATCTGGATATTTCGCGGTGTATCGTGCCAAGAGTTCGGCTCTTTCTTTGCGCAACCTTGCCAACTCCGCTTTGATGGTATCGGTGGAACTAGCGGGAGCCCCCGGCACCGCCGCCCCTTCTGCCGCCATGCCCTCGTACTGAGACAGGAGTGACTGGAGATAAGCCTGTTGCTCTCGAGCTCGCGCCAGCGTGCCATTCGTGTTCTGAAGCTGCGCGTGCATGCCGGCAAGAATGGCCAAGTTCCCCTGCTGCTGCTCGGGAAGTTCACCGAGGTTCTGCATCTTGAAGTCCCGGACGCGGCCCTCTTGCTGCCGGAGCTCCACCGCTGCAGCCTGTAACTGGTCCTCGAGAAATGCGGTAGTACCTGTAGCCTGCTCTTCTCGCGACCTCAGATTCTCTGCCCTGAAGAGCGCGCTGAGGGTGCTTGTGACATCCTGGGCCGAGTGCGGGTCCACGGAGATAAAGGAGATCTTGAAGGTGTCCAGGTCTTTGGTCCCATTGCCTCTATCAACAGGTTCAATCTTGATGTTCTTGCGCATCAAATCGACAAGTTGCTCGGGAGACAACCGCTTTCTCTCTTTTTGATACAAGCCAAATTCGTCAATAATCTGGAGGAGCTGCGTGCGGGAGAGAATCGCGTCGGTCATCACCAGGAGCGCTTCCCGAACGTCGGTCGTCGTGTTGGGGGTAACGTAACGGTCCGGCACTTGTTGGTGCTCCACCAGAATCGTCGCCTCGGACACGTAGTGGTTAGGAACCAATCCCGACCCCAAACCAACACCCAGGGCGATCACCGAGGCAGGAATAATCACCCACCAGCGCCGCCGGACGGCCACCTGAGCGAGCTTGTTCAGATTGATATCCAGACTCTCGTCCTGTTCGGGCACTGGGCCTTACCTCCTCGTAAGTTGCTCGTTCCTCATGTTCAAAACCGCTTGACGTGACTCTATTCCCACCCAGATGCCCGCCGCCGCATAGGTGAGAATCCGAATGGGCTTCGAACTCGTGCGTGTTTTGAACAGCAAATAGTCCAACGGGGCCGCGAAGATCAGGTTTGCCATCGGATAGATGCTGGCGTTCCCGGCAAAGGGCCGCATCACCGGATCAGCTTCAGCCGGTCTGTATCCAGGAGGACAATGGTGAAAGAAGTGATTGGTAGTTTGCGCGTCCCAGGTCACTGCGGCGTGAACCGCCAAGCTTAGGAGGAGAGGGGCCACAGTGTCCCGTATCCGGTTCTTGCCTCTTTGGGTGGATGCCGCCGCTTCGTAGTACGCGCCGTTGTTGTGCCGGTCAATTCCAGGAAGCGGATCGAAGCCCGTGGCCTTCGCACGCGGTGTCACCCCAGCCATGAGGTCTTTCGACTCAGAACCGTTCGACAATCGGCGCTCGGGCGCAGCATGTCTTTCCGACGAGGGCTGAATTCCACTGGGAGGGAAACCGTCGAAGTTCCCGGCGTTACGCAGGCTTACGGTTAACAATTTCGCAAGTTCCCGTTCACTCGCCGACGCTAAGGTTTGCCCCGCAGGCTCACTGAGCGTCGCGGGCAACGATGCCTCTTGCGCTGCAAGTGCCGTCGGCAACGACATTACGAAAATGGTGAAACAGCAGATTGTTCGCAACTTCACCCTCAAGGGACAACAATCGTGTCGCCGGACTTAAGGGCGACGTTTTGATCGAGGTTCTGGCCGCGGATCACCTTTTTGTAATCAAAATGGAGTGTCTCTGAGGATCCCGCGTCCCCCCGCCGTATGACGTAAATCTTGCCGGTCTTGGCAAAATCGAGGAAACCGCCTGCAATGGCAATAGCTTCAAGAACCGTCGTCGGTTTCTCCAACCCATAGGATCCCGGCTTAGCAACTTTTCCCAGGACAGAGTAGGTTCGACTCTTCACCTGCTCGACGATGACGGTCACTTCCGGATCGGTGATATACGGCTTCAGCCGACTCGCGACCAGGTCCTGTACACGAAGAGTGGTGAGACCACTCACCTGCAACTCACCAATGAGAGGAAGGGTTATCTTGCCGTCCGGGCGCACGGGAACGGTCCGCGTGAGTTCGGCATCTTTCCACACGTTGATCGCCAGAACGTCCGAAGGCCCAATGACGTAGTCATCCTCAACCCGCTTGACCGCAGGCGCGCTGGCCTGGTCGGTGGCCTTCTTCACGGCTTGGCCGGGTGAAGTGCCTTTCGTAGTCCCGGCAGTTTTTGCCGAGTCAGAGCCCAAAGCAATGATGGGAAGTACCAGGACCGCCAATAACACGGACAGAATGAATCGATGACCGAAGCTTGCATTTCGCATGGCAACTAATCGCTTTCTTGAGACAGCGTCGCAGTGCCACTGGCAGGTGGGCATGTCATGCGTCCACCAGAGAGTCCAGAAACAATGACCGGGGACTGCTCGTGAAGTAATCGCACCCTATCCAGCAACAAAGACACAGGAGCGCGACGTCGAAAGATAAGAACCACCCGGAGCAATCTTCGCGGCACCACCCCGACTGGGGTCACCAGCACTCACTGGTTCGACTGCGGTCATGTCCACTTCCACGGCGGCAGACTTGGAGAGCATCTCCACCGAAAGAACGAGCCGGAACCCCTTGGTCTTGCGGACCAGGATCCCCTCAATTCCCTCCAACGGACCCGAGGTCACTCGTACCCGGTCCCCGGATTTGAGAAATGGGTGCGGCTCTACCTGGAACGGGCTCTCGACCATGCGGCGCACACTCTCGATCTCTTCCGAGGGAATGTCCGCGGGGTTCCCTCCCCAACTCACCAGCGAGTGGACTCCCGGCGTCGTCATGATGCTCAACATCCGATCCAGCCCGCCGCGGATGAAGACATAGCTGGGGAAGAGCGGGAGCACCACTTCCTTGTGACGGTCTTTCCACCGGTGGACGGCCCGGTACTGCGGAAGGAACACCTCAAATCCCTTGCTCGACAAGGCGTGCGCGACCACCTTCTCGTGCTGGTGGCGGGTATAAAGAGCATGCCACCTCGCACCGTACGCACTTGCAGCACGATCTAAGAGTTCCTCGTCTTTCGACATCCAGCCCTCCACTTCCTAAGTCGAAACCCTGCGGCCGATACCCTGCCCCTTTTCCGGCTATGACCGCCCGCAGAAGGCAGCAGGATCATGCGTTCCCGGAGCGCATCCCGTCAAACAAGCGCCGACGGACAATCCGATAGTCTCGGATTGCAACCGCAAGAGCGATGGGAGCCTCCTGCGTCGTTGCATGCTCCACACGCACCACCGCCCCCTTACATCGAATTTCCGAGGGCTCCTTACTCTTGCTGCCCACCATGAGCTGCAACCTCAGCTCAAGCGTGGTTTCCACAGGCAAGGACGACGGGGAATGGAAGAGCATCCCGGTGTAACTGATATTCTTGGTCGTTCCTTGCAACCATGTGGGACTATCCAGTTCACGAAAATAGACTGGAAAATGAAGCATGAAGCGCGTTGCGCGTCCTGCGCGTCGAGATGATATTCTTGGAACCATAGCGCCCGATTAGATACCTATTTGGTTTGGAGATTATTTGCGGAGCCCGCAATGTCAACCGTTCTGCCGAACTTCGTGCCAGATCCTGGCGTTCACGTCTGCAGGCCCCACATTTCCAAAAGCTCCTGGGGTAACGTGATCAGTTCCGGCACAATTCCTTCCTCAGCACGATTTCACAACGGGCTCTAACCAAAGCGGCGCACATTTTGTGAGACGTGGTATGCAGCTCCGCCCTGTGACTTACAGGTTCACTTTCCCTGTAAGCCATACCCTTGCTTTCTGAAGAAGGAAGGACTTTGCCGCTCGAACCCGCTTTGACTCAAACTCGGTGCCTTACCCACCGGCCACGATCCACCGCTTGCCATCAGACCGACGCCCTCTGCGTCCGAATTAAGAGTCCGTGCGGAATAATCTTGTTTGCAGGCCAGCGGCAGGTGCAATCACCAGCTCGCGGCCAGCCTTGCATGGTCGGACAAACTGGTCGTCCGAAATCTTGGTCGCGATCTGAGCTTCGTCACGACTTCCGGCTCGTTCCGATCGCGTAGTGCGACTTGAAGCCCACAGCGCTGAGCTCGCGCTTGCTCTGTTCCCGTGTTCGCGCCGTGCAAGTCCAACGTGCAGTTCCAAGAGACACCTCACCGCCCCCGCCCAAAGTCGCTAATTACCCTCGGCGGCGGCCTTTCACTATTAGCAGCTTGAAAGTATCAGTTTACCTGGCCTACGACATGCTGCAATGGCCCAATGGTCCCATTCGCATAGCACCTGACATAGCCCGATGGGACCATCCCGATACCGTCGCGCAAGCCCAACACGTATTCGGCTGTCCCCAAAAGCTCCCTCCACCCTCGTCAAAGGCGGCTAACCGCTCACCGGCGGTCTGTCGATGCTGGTTGCTTGAGATTATCAGTTTACTTCTTCCAGAAACCCCTGCAATGGCCCGATGGTCTCATCGAATCAGCACCCTGTAGTGCTATTCGATAGCACTCACGAGTGCCATGTCCGGCTGAACGCCGAAAGCGCACATGTTAGTAATGGTGAAGTAGGATATATAGGCAGGATCAGTCCTCGTTGACCAAGTGGTGGTCGACGGCAAAAAGGACAAGCTCTAAGCGATTGGAAACGCCAAGCTTATCGAAGATATTCGTGAGATGGTGCTTGGCCGTGTGCTCGCTGATTCCGAGCTTCCGCGCCAAGTCCTTGTTCGTATAGCCAGCAACAATCAACGCCACTACCTGCACCTCGCGGGGCGTGAGGCCAAAGTCTTGACCGTGTCCACTAGCACGCTGCGAAGGGCTCATCCGGCGAACAGCCTGGATCAGATCGGAGACGCTGTCCTGGCCGACCCAATACTCACCGGCGCTGACGCAGCGGATACACTTCACCAGCAACTGTAGCGCCGACTGCTTCAACACGACGCCGTGCGCCCCCAATTCCAGCGCTTCCACGATTTGCTCCCTCTCGATAGCTGCTGTCAGCATGATGGTGCGGGTTTGGCATCCGAGGCTGTTTAGTTCACGAAGAGCCTCGAGACCTGTGGCCTTAGGCAGCGAGAGATCCAGCAGGAGGACTCGCGGGTTGAGCTGGCGAACAACCTTGACCGTTTCTTCTCCGTCCACCGCTTCGCCGACGACCGCCAGATCATCCTCAGCTTCCAGAAGTTTGCGCAGGCCTTCCCTAAACAACGCGTGGTCGTCCGAGATGACGATATCAATTTTGGGCGGGGATTCATCCATTATGTGTCAGCGGTACTAGGATTTCCAACCGTGCACCTGATCCGGCGCTCGATTGTATCACGAGTTCCCCACCGATAGCGTGCACACGTTCTTTGATGATCAAAGGGCAGTAGGAGGAGGCCTCAAGTTCCGCAGCCGACAACTGCCCCGTGAACCCGAACCCACAACCGTCGTCCTCGACGGACAGCTTATAGTGCGCATTCTCTCTCCCAAAACGCACCAGAACTTTGTGAGCTCCACTGTGTTTGCGGACATTCGCCAGCGCTTCCTGGACGATACGAACGAGCTCCGTGCATACCCGAGAGGGCAAGTCCACATCTTGGGATTCCGCCACAAAGCTGGCCGAGATTCCCAGTTCCTGCCGGAACCGATTCACCGTCCAAGCCATGCGGTCCAGCAGGCGGACGGATTCCACTTCGAGAGGTCTGACCCGCTGCATTTCCTCTCGCACGTTGGCAATCTCATTATGGAGAACTGACTGAAAACGGCCCAATTCCTGCAACAAGGACGACGGCTGGGCGGAAACAGCTTGATTTCGCCGCAAAACATCGATCTGCATTTCCAGCGCGATCAGGGACTGGACAACGCCATCGTGGAGGTCCTGTGCAAGACGGGTCCGCTCCATCGCCTGGGCACGCGAACGCAATCGCCCAACCAAGTACTTTGTGTAAATCGTCGGGCCCACTTCCCGCACCAAGGTCCCCAGAAACTGTGAGTCTCCGCTCGCGTCACGTCGCTTGCGGCGGGGGTTATAAACGGTGAGCCGCCCCATCCACTTCCCTTCGAAAGAAAAAGAGGTGGCGAGTAACCACCAAGAACCTCCCAGCGGCGTGTGTTGCTCACTGACAATCTGGAGACCGTGGAGAGCGGGGTCCAAGGCGCCGACGGTTCCGTCCTTTGGGTCTTCCGATGCTTCGGTTCGGGCTCGATAGATGGCTCCCCCGCGGTGATCTTCAAGGTGACGGCGGATAGCCTCTGGCGGCATAGCAAAGCACGCCTGGCGCGTGTATTCGGTTAGCTTCCAGAACTGCACGGGGCTCGAAAGCTTCTCCGTCAACCGGGTTACTTCCCAAGCCACGGCCTGTTGTCCCTTGATTTCCTGGATCGCCAGCCGAACCCGGTCCGCATCAAAATGTTCCCGCACCGATGCAAGTACACTTCCGATGGCGGTCTTCAAACTTGGCTCGGGGAGAGCCCGGCGAATAAGCCGAGTGATGACGGCAGCGTCGATATGCTGTTTTTTCGCACCTTCCACAAGCAGGCCCAGCACACATGCTGAAGAAACCACGCACGCTGACAACGCCAGCAAAGTGATAAACGGGGCTGCTGGGTGCCCGATCTGCCCGGGCCAGGTGGAAACAAGCGCCCAATCGGCAAACAGAATGGCCACGCACGCGCAGGACGTCAGAAGTGCCCCGTTGAAACCCCACTGGCAGGCAGCCACGAAGAAAACGAAAATATAAAGTTCCAAGAAGCGGCTGTGAGGCCCTCCTGTAGATATCGTGATCAGCGAGACTACCAACACCTCCGCCGCATGTAGCCATAAGACCCACACAGAACCGTTGTACCGGCGGATCCGAATCACCGTGAGATTGATAAGGCTGTAGGTCAAGTAGACAAGAATCAGCCTCCCACCAAGACTCCCCAGCCGGCCCACAGAGGCAGGATTGAGATAGGCAATGATCGTGCAAATGACGGCGACAACAAGACGGGCGTGAGCCAGGGAGTCTTCTCGCACCCAGGTTCCACCCTCGAAACTCATTGGCCGTTGTTCGATGCCAACATTCACGCCCATGCACCATCCCTGAGCCTGGACTCGCTTGTGGATGTCAGTCTTCTTTGGATAGAACGAGGACGGGAACCACTCTCCCGTGGGTCAACCCATTTACGGGCCGCGTAGTGTCCGCTTTCCACCACCCGCTTCATTCGCCTTGGTTCTCGTATCTACCCACGTACCATAGCCTTAGCGGGATTTTAGGTCAACTCAGGACAGCAGTCAAGTAGGGAGGGAACCAGCAACCAGGTCGGTAATGTACCGCCCCACCAATACTACGCGGAGGGTACCACTCAGACCTATCGACCCACCGCCATTACCCACTTGACGGCGCCTGAGTTGAGGCACGTGCCGGTGCCATGGCAGCGCCGAAGCAATGGCACCGGCCATACCGGTCAAACCATACTCCTGGTCTCAATTAGGAACCCTGCCCCGCTCGGACGGACAGTCGTGCGTCGACAGGTGATCTCAGCAATAACCACGGATTCCGACATAGACCTGCACTGCTCCGCGGAATCTGAGACACTGTGGCCTGGACAGAACCACCATAGGTCTCGCTGGCACGCGTCCCGGCAGGCCGGTCGCCGCCGTTGCATGTCATAAGCGCGGCCCCGCCGTGCCGAACCGCGCTACATCAGCCACGGGGCAGGATGAAGGCGGAGCCCAATTCCGCCTGCGACACTGAAAATCTTACACGCCACCGCATCCCGGCCAAAGGCGCATTTCATTATGGCGAAATGACTTAGCATTACCACGCTTTGGTATGGACCTTGCTACGAGAGAGTGTGCGCCCTCGCGAGGCAAAGTGGTCGGCATCTTGTGAAGGCCGCCAGAGTCATACCGTAGCGAACGCAGAACCTGAGCGAATGTTCAGGACTGGACTCGCAGTTCCGTAGGGCGGGGCACTTGGTTGTCTTTGAAAAGAGTGCAGCAAGTGTCTCCCCAGGTTTCCACGGTGGACTGGCTTCCCCTGCCGAATGCGGGGAGGCCGCGTGGGGACTCCTTCGATGCGAAACTAATCGAGTCTCAGACTTGAGCTTTCTAGTCCTCAGCAGATCTACTGCCAGCCGCTTCACGCCGCGGCATCAAGTCCCTGGCAACTCGCCACCGGGCGACGCAGACCGGTTCCGGCAGGTTGCTGTTCATGGGAGGGCTCAGCAAGAGATGACATAGGGGGAACCCGAAGACCACAGTGTATTCCGTCACGGGTTCTTCGGACCCAGGCTAGCGCTCACCGCGCGGCTGGACGACGCTCCAAGCACGACCCTTGCACCGGATTCCTTCAGGGCTTCTCTCTGAAGCGGAATCCGTGGTGGTGTGTTTAGGTAGATCATCTACCTAACGGCCATTCCACCAGAGTCACGACCTGCCGCCCAGCAGGTCTGGCCCCAACACCTTCTAGGAGAACTCCATGCACGAACAACTCCCTCGGCACAAGCACCTCCGGACTCTGTACATTGCCCGTCGGCGCGAGATCCTTTCTGCGGCCTGCGCTTGCATCGCCATTTGCGGTCTGTCGCCAAATGCCTTCGCGTCACGACGGCTCAGCGCCAGTCCCACCAGCCTCAGTTTTGGGAGCATCTCGGAGTATCGTTCCAGCACGAAAACAGTGACATTGTCGAACACCGGAACCTACAGTGTCACTATTTCCAAGGTCAGTATGACGGGCAGCGCGTTTAGCGCCAGTACCCTGTCGCTACCCCTGACCCTGGCCGCTGGCAAAACCACCACGTTGAGCATCACCTTTGCTCCCTCGACTCTCGGCACCCTCTCTGGAACACTCTCGGTCACCAGCACTGCCACGAACTCACCCGCCACTGTCGCTCTTTCGGGAACCGGCGCAACCCCGCAACTCCGCGTTTACGCCACCGGCGGTTTCGGTAGTGTCACCGTGGGCAGCAAAAGCACTCACACCATCACGCTGCAGAATCCTTCCACCGCCAACGTCACCATCTCCCAAGCCACGCTCAGCGGAAAGGGCTTCAGTACCAGCGGCCTTTCCCTACCCCTCGCGGTGGCATCTGGCAAAACCGTCACCTTTAGTGTTGTCTTTGCTCCTACCACCTCCGGCAGTTACGCCGGCAGTCTTCTGGTGGTCAGCACTGCCAATGATTCCCCCTCCTATGTTGCTCTCTCGGGCACCGGAGTTGCGGCTGCGAGTTCAAGCTCCACGGGCAGCGCTGCAACGGCAAGTTTGTCCTCCACCAGCTTGGCTTTCGGGAGTGCGCCCATCGCTTTGACGACCTCCTCGAAAGCCGTCTCCCTCTCGAACACTGGTGGCACGGCGTTGAGCATCAGCAGCATCGCCGTTACCGGCACCAACGCCAGCGACTTTAGTGAAGCCAACACCTGCGGCAGTTCGTTGGCCAGCGGGGCGCAGTGCACCATTGCCGTCCTGTTCACTCCCTCGGCGGCAGGCACCCGTGCCGGCACACTTAGCATCACCGACAGTGCGAGCGGCAGCCCCCAAACCGTGAGCCTATCCGGCACAGGAACACATGATGTGATTCTGTCCTGGACGGCCAGCACCAGTGCGGGCGTCTCGGGCTACTACGTCTATCGGGGAACAACTTCAGGGGGGGAGAGCTCGACTGCGCTCAATTCCACGCCGGTCAATGTCACGACCTACGCGGACACCAACGTAACATCGGGAACGACCTATTACTACGTCGTGAAGACTGTTTCGTCGGACGGTGTCACGCTGAGCGCAGCATCGAGCCAAGCTTCGGCGACCGTGCCCTAACCACGGAGGAGGACGATTTTCTTCCTACCATAGATCAGACGGACTATCAGAAGTAAGCAAGAAAGCTCTTGAGCAACGCGCTCGGCCCTCCAGGGTGTAAACTGATCATTGGGGGCAACCACAGAAGGTGTGAGCACACAGACGTTGGGCCATCTGAAGGAGCGCCGTGAAATTCTCAAGAGGTGCCGCGAAATCGTGTTGGCACTTGCCACTCGGGGACTTTCAAATGACGGCGGTTATCAAGCTGAATGAGTGTGGTCGAACCCACCGTCCTTCCCCGGACACGCCGCGGGCTATTGCCGTTTCTCGGTATCGCCAGCGGCGCGAGCGTCGCTACCATCTACTACAACCAACCCCTGCTGCTCGAAATCACCCGTAGTTTCCATATTTCGCCGAGCGCCGGTGGAGCCATCGCGGTCGCCACGCAGCTTGGATACGCGGCCGGGATTCTATTCTTCGTCCCTCTTGGCGACGTCGTGGAACGCCGTAAACTGACCGTGCGCCTGTTTGCCGCTGTCTCGCTGGCTCTGGTGGCGGCGGGGTTGGCACCGTCGTTTTGGGCGCTCGTCGCCGCCAGCGTGGCCATTGGAATGACAGCTGCCGTCACGCACGTCCTGGTTCCCATTGCGCCAGAGCTGGCAGGCCCTGGTGAGGGCGGCCGGGCCATCGGGACGGTGATGAGCGGCTTATTGCTGGGCGTGTTGCTGGGACGCACTGCGTCGGGCGCAGTGGCAGAGGTGCTGGGATGGCGCGGCGTTTTCCTGCTGGGTGCTGCCTCGACAGCGGCCTTTGTGCCGTTGCTCGGATGGCGCATGCCGCTGCTGCCGCCCGCGGAGCCGCTGCGTTACCGCGTCGCGTTGCGCTCGCTGTGGGATCTGGCACGCCATGAACCCGTCCTGCGGGAAGCGTCAATAATAAGCTTCCTGGCCTTCGGATCGTTTATCGCCTTCTGGACGAATCTCGCCTTCTTCCTCGGTTCACCGCACTACCGCTTAGGCGCGGGCGTGGCCGGCGCCTTCGGTCTCGTGGGTGCCTTCGGTGCGGTTGTCGCTTCTCTGACGGGGAGGCTGGCCGACCGCTATGGAGCTCGGTTCACCCTCACGCTGGCGCTGGGGCTGTTGACGGCAGGATATGTGCTTCTTTGGGTCTTCGGCTATCACATCGCGGGGCTGATTCTGGGCGTGCTCGTCCTCGATGCCGGGCAACAGGGCATGCAAATCTCGAACCAGACGCGCATCTTCGCTCTTTCTGACACGGCGCGCAGCCGGATCAACACGGTCTACATGATCATCTTCTTTCTGGGCGGCGCGGTGGGGTCGGCGCTTTCCGCTGCTGCCTGGAGCCGCTGGCAATGGAGTGGAGTGTGCGGTTGGGGCCTGCTGATGTTGGCGTTCGCCTGGCTGCGGCACGGGTTCGGGAACGGAAGATCTGCCGCGCCGATGCCGCGATGAGGCTGAATCAGCTCTTGCGGATACTCGCACGCCCAGGCGAGAATCAATATGAACCGGCACAATAGCCGGTTGGATCGGCTGTAAAACAGGGCTCCCACTTCATCAAGCAGTTTGCGCAAGAAAATGTGTTGTTGAACGCGGCATGGAGGTGCCACGTGCGTGATTCCCGTCTCGACTCGTTTGGATTGGTCGTTCGGCTACTTGTGGCGACCGCCCTGCTCATCCCGCTGCCATTGTTGGGGCAAAAGCGGGTTGCTGTACCGCGGGCCGATGGACACACCACCCCGTTGCTGATGTACGACGCCGTTACAGGCAGCGCAGGCTGCGCTCCGCTGGCCATCATCTCGCATGGGGCGGGCGGGTCGGAAGATGGCTATCGCTACTTGGCCACGGCAATGTCAGAAAACGGCTTCACAACCGTCGTGATGGGGCATCGGGAAAGCGGACTGCAAGCCTTGCGGCGAGACATGCGGACGTACGGGCTCAAGGCGGGTGTGCGAGCACTCGTGGCCGATCCGCAGGCTGAGCAAGCACGACTGCTCGATGTCAGCGCAGCGCTGAAGTGGGCGGACGCGCACTGCCAAGCACCCTTCCGCGTACTGCTGGGACACTCGATGGGATCGGAAACCGTCATGCTGGAAGCGGGTGCGCGCAACATCATCGGTCTTTCTTCACCGCCGGCTGGCGAGAACCGCTTTGATGCTTACGTGGCCCTTTCCCCGGAAGGGCCGGGTATCGTTTTCCCTGAACATGCATGGCACGGAATCCAGAAGCCCTTGCTGGTACTCACGGGAACACGCGACCAAGCGCTGAACGGCGGGCCGGAGACTCGCCAGATTCCCTGGCGCGATTTGCCCGGAGACACCGCGCATAAATGCCAATGGATGGGCGTAATCAACGGAGCTACCCACATGAATTTCGCTGGAACCGGCCTGGGAGCTAATCGTGTCGAACCCCTGGTAACCGAGACCATGGCGAGTTTCTTGTCGGGTGTACGCACAGGAACGTGTACGCTGCCAAATCGCCGGGCAGGTATGACGTTGAATGCGAAATAAGCGGCAACGCGCGTGCAGCGGGCAACCAGCCACATAAGTCGCACTGCAAAAGACGCCGAGCGCGCCGTCCTTACTCCGTGCCCCTCGCGGCCCCGCCGGAAGCTCCAGTAGGCTCCTTATACATATAACGGATAGCGTCTTTCATGATCATCAGATTAGGCTTGCCCACTCGATTAAGTTTGAGGCACCGGCGGTCGTACCACTCAATCGTGCCGTGCACAGTTTCGCCGGAGTTTAGGACCACGATCATAGGAGTCCGGGATCCCATTTGCTTGAGGTAGTAGTAGTCCTCCGCGTGAGTCTGTTCGGGCGGAGACGGTTTCTTCCGGGCTCCATTGCCCGCGCGCGCCGACTGTTTCAGGTCCGAAAGGGAGGCGTGGATAAGTCTGCGATTCACACCTTCTGGCCCGTTGAACCCTCGATCGAGAACTACATTAGATAGACCATCTCTCATAAATCATCCTAATTCATTGAGTCAGAAATCTTGACAAGTTCACCGCTACTTCCGTGCACGAACTCGGCGTTCAGAACACCTTTCCCAACTGGAAGAATGCCTTACGATGCCCCGAATCTCCCCAACTGGCTCCGATGAACACCGGACCCATCGCGGTGATGACCGCGACTCCGCCCACCACATCGTTGGGAAGGCGGGACGGCTCAAGGCCGTAGACTTTGCCAATTTCATAAGCCCCGGTGACATAGGAAGCCCTGCCAATGAACGCGGGCAGTTTCATCAGTTCGTGGATATAGCCCGTCTTGAAGTAGAAATACTGATTGGTAAGCAGTTCGTTGATGCCGTAAGAAGCCAAGCGCAAGGGTCCGCCGAGCGAGAATTCCGGCAAGCCCTGCTGATGATGGTCGAAGATGGTGCCTCCGTCGCCGCTGAAGAACAACGACGCCGGCTTGCTGACCCGGCGAAAGAGTTGGATTTCGGTCTCCGCGGCAGGATAGGCGCTTGTCGCGCCCGGGTTCGCATCCACCCACTGGAACGATGTGGAGACCGCCTCGCCCTGGCGGGGAATAACAGCGTCATCCAGCCGATCCAGACGGTATTGGAGCGTGCTCACACCCATCCGGCCTTGCAGCTTGCCGAGCGTAGGCGCGCCCACCTGGAGGTTCGCACTGAAATACCCGTCGTCGTGGCCCAGCCGCACCTCGCTGAAGCGCCCAAACTCGTACCCCACATCCATACCGCCCGCGACACGGCTCAGGCGGTAATCCGACACGAGTTCCGCGCGAGAGAACAGGTTGTAGCTCATGTTGCTGACATACGCGTGGGGTGCAATGAACCAGTGGCTGTCGGGCGTGAAAGGATGGTAGTACTCACCGCGCAGCTTGTAGACACTGCCGATAGAAGCATCCACCCGCACCTCGGAACGATAACCACCCACATCGAGCATGCTCAGGCGCCCACCCAAGGTGAAACGCACGTCCTTCAAGTCCGACCCATCCACCTCGAAAGCGGGGTAGATGGCGGGCGGGGCGTAGTCCATCGGGGTCACATTGACCAACAGCCCCTCTTCAGCGCCGCGCTGCTGGATGCTGTAGCCCGCACTTTCGATTCGGCCGTCTCCCGCGAGACGAATGAGGGCACTGTCGAGCTTTGCCGGGTCAAGCGGCTTGTTGACGAAGCCAGCCAGAGCGGGTTTGATGGCGCGCGCTTCGGCTGGGTGTATGCCTGCGATCTCAACGAACCGGGGCGTGAACTGCGGGGCAAGACGCCGAGCCTCTACCGCCGCACGATACCTGGCCCACTCAACATCGTCCAACGAGAGCTTTCCGAGCATGGCGGCCTTGGCTTTAGCGGCTTGGTATCCCTGCGGAACGATCTTCTCCGCCTGCTCAAAATCCAATGTGGTGTACTTCGAGACGTCCGCGCGAAGAAGCACATCCGCAGCCAGCATGCTGTTCAGTTCATTGGCGCGGATCATCACGTCAATGGAGCGGCCCGCCACGTCAAGCCACGAGCGAACCGCTTCGGGACTCACCGTACCGGTATCGAGATGCACGGCAATGACGATATCCGCTCCCATGGCTTTCGCCACATCAACCGGGAGGTTGTTCAGCAGACCGCCATCCGCAATCACCTGGCCATCCTTCCGCACGGGCGAAAAGATCCCCGGCAAGGACATGGTGGAGCGCAGGGCTTCCCCCAGCGGACCGGAAGCGAAAACCTCTTCGTGGCCGCTCACAAGGTCGGTGCCCACGCAACGAAAGGGAACGGGAAGATCATCAAAGCTCTTCAGGCGGGAATAAGGCAGCGCTAACTGGTCCAACTCCAGCAGGACACGGCTGCCGGAATTGAATCCGCTGGCGAGTTGGGGCCCGTTCTTCAGACCCACCACCATGGCGTTCGGGTAGTCCCGGCGGTCCTCCTTGCGGCGGTATGGTAGGGCTTGGTAGGGCGTCCCACCGGCCAGAAGTTCCGACCAATCGAGCGACTCGACGAGCTTGCGCATTTCTTCCGGGCGCATTCCCATTGCATAGAGTCCGCCGATCAGCCCTCCCATGCTGGTCCCCGCAATGTAGTCAACCGGGATGTGGTGCTCCTCCAGCCACAAAAGCACGCCGATATGCGCAAGGCCCTTCGCACCGCCGCCTTCCAGCGCCAAACCGATCCTAGGGCGAGAGGCAGCGGTAGACGGCACCTGCGCGAATGCCGGTATCGCGACCAGCAGCATCGTGACTAAGCAAGTCCCCTTCATGAGGCCTCCTGCCGCGGACTCGATCGTGGCTTCCACCCGAGGAAACAATATGCTCGGGTCCGGCTCCAAGGCCGGGGTGACACACAGATCCGCGTCAACATGATACCAGCCAAAGGATCTCGCCTGACTCATCGGCCCTCACTGTTCAGTCCCTTCAAACCCGGGAGCGCCGATGACTTTTCACCAACCGCAGGATTTCCTGCGGGGGCACCAGTTTTTCCAGTTAATCCAGGGCACCTAACTGAATTGACTCCAGATAGCAATGGACGTCAGCATAGCGCGCCAGGATTACCACCGGCAATCCCCGTTCAATTTCGTTTGCCCGCTTGAGTACAGAGCACCCCTCGAACTCGAAATCTCCCTCCTCAAAAGAGTGGAAAACAACTCAAGATCGCTGGCCTCCTCATCGACGATCAAAATCCTCCTTCACCAAGTCCATCTGCCCGGGCCGCATGGAAAATGTCTTCTTCCCCGTTTCAGGCCAGGCAGGTGTTCAAAACCCCGGCGTTGCCTCTCACGCCCCTCCGCCCAACACTTTGTATAACGTTACGAGATTACTCAGACGAGACAGCCGGAGACCAACCAGGCCTTGCTGCGCCGCATAGAGCGACCGCTGCGCGACGAGGACGCTCAGGTAATTGTCTATTCCGGTCTTGTAGCGCGCATCGGAAAGACGGTAAGTTTCGTCCAGCGTATTGACCAGGGATTGCTGAGCGTTTTGCTGTTCCATCAACCGAGTCCGCAAGGCCAGAGAGTCGCTCACTTCACGGAAGGCCGACTGAATTGTTTTTTCGTACTCTGCGACCGCAATGTCCCGGTCGGCCTGGGCGATTTTGACATTGGCTCTGCGCGTACCCATGTCGAAAATGGGCAATGCGATCTGAGGCGCAAAACTCCATGTTTCGGGATTGCCTTGGAACAGGCTATGGAGTTGACTGCTGACCAGCCCACCGCCGCCCGTCAACGTGATCTGCGGAAAGTACGCCGCCCGGGCCGCTCCAATATTGGCGTAAGCGGCTTTCAATTGGTGCTCCGCGGCAAGGATGTCGGGCCGCTGCAAAAGCACTTGGGAGGGCATTCCGGGTGCAATATCCTTCAGCGCTTGATCAGATCCCAACTCGCCCGGCAGCAGATCGGCACAGACGGCGGCCCCCACTAGAAGGTTGAGTGCATTTTCGTCCAAATCCACCTGGCCGGTGTAACGAGCAATTTCCACTTGCGCCGCTTCCACCTGACTCTGTGCCTGGCGGAGGTCCAGGTCAGAAGCGATGCCGGTCTCCCGTGAGCCCCGGATGAGTTCGTAGGAAGCGCGCTGCGCATCGAGGGTCTTTTGCGCTAAACGCAGGTTCTCCCGGTCACCCGCCAGTGTCAGGTAGGTATTGGCAACGGCCGCGACCAGCGCAATCTGCGTCGCCGAACGAGACTGTTCGGTTGCCAGAAAGCTTTCGAGTGCGGCACTCTTCAAACTGCGAACGCGTCCGAACAGGTCAACTTCCCAAGAAGTAACCCCCACGTTGACGGTGTACTCCTGCACCGTCACGGCTTGGGGAATACTGAACCCATACATCTCCATGCGCGGAATCCGGTACAGATCTCCGGTCGCCGAAGCGCT
>Ga0335069_10001265_pt1 | contig 40817 bp, 39 predicted proteins | sample Lox_Sample_11_FD_206714 | JGI IMG/M metagenome (GOLD analysis project Ga0335069, IMG submission 206714) | Soil microbial communities from Loxahatchee National Wildlife Refuge, Florida, United States - Lox_Sample_1.1 | ecosystem: Environmental > Terrestrial > Soil > Wetlands | place: USA...
AGACCCGTTCCCGGAGGAGCAGTTCGAGGACTTCGCGGTTCTAACGGAAAAATACGGCAAAGAGACGTGGATCGCGGGCGACGACCTCACGACAACGAATGTGCGCCGTATGGAGCGCGCAGACGCTGAGGAGAGCGTCAATGCGGTGATCATCAAGCCGAACCAGATTGGCAGCGTGAGCGAAGCATTAGACGCCGTGCGGGCCGCCCGGCAGTACGGTTGGAAGGTGGTGGCCTCGCATCGCAGCGGCGAAACGAATGACAGCTTTATCGCGGACTTTGCCTGGGGCGTGCGTGCCGATGGCATCAAGCTCGGCGCTCCGGCCCGCGGGGAACGGGTTGCCAAGTACAATCGCCTGATCGAAATTGAACACGAAGCGCGATAATAAAAACTCCCGCGTACGATGCGGGAGTTTTTATGTGCTTATTTCGCCACAACAGGTATGTCATCGATCTCGCACACGCCGCCGGCGCACGCAAGTTCTTTTTTGACATCGGTCCCGTCGTCGTGTTCGTAGAGAAGAATCTGCGAGAAATCAATCGGAGGCATTTTGGACGTCATCTCTTCGTAGCGTTCTTTTGTGATTTCTTCATATGGCGCAAGAAGATAGGCGTGCTCTTCGCGCGGCAGGAATGAAAGGCCGCCGATCATGTTCCAGTTTTCGTACAGCCAATTCGCAACGGCAATCCATTCATCATTGCCGACGGATACCGTGACGGAGGGATTGTGTTCGGTGTAATTCATTTTGACCGTCTTCCAATATTCGAGCTGGTCGAGCGCCGTGAGGTCGTCTTTCACGATCGCGCCCTCCGGAGCTTTCACCGGAAACTCAAACACGTATGTGCTCGCCGCCGAAAGCGATTGGCCGACTTCGGGGAAGTACGGGATCTTTTGGTCTTTCATCATCTGGAAGAGCGAGTCGGTTGCCGAAATGCGCACGCGGCGGATGTAATATTTGGCGTGCCGCGCATGGAGGCCCGATGCGGCATCGACGGTTTGCGAAACCGTGCCGGACGGTTTCACGCAGGTGATTGATACCGACGGCGTGATGCCGAACCGGGAGGCGTATTCCTTGTTTACTTCGATGGCGCGCGCGCGGAGGCGCTTGAGCACGTCCGCATTGCGGACCGCGGGGCAGTCCCACTGGCCGGTGACCGAAACGCCGAGCAGGCGCTCGCGGTTGCAGTTATCGCTCCATTCCTTGGAAAGGAAGGGGAAATAGGTGAGCGTTGATTGGTAGGTGCCGAGGATCGTCGCGATGCGGATCTTGCGGAGGAGCGACTCTTCCGTGTCATCGGCGCGGGCGACGACTTCCGAAAGGTTGCAGAATTCCTTGGGCTGGAGGAGGATCTCGCCGCACGGATTCGTGCCGATGTTCGCCATCGCGTCGCGGCTCAATTGCTTGAGGCGGCGCGGCGGCATTTGGAACACGAGGCTGCCGCGGTTAAAAATGCCGCGTTCGCCGGTGCCGCTTTTTGCGAGCGCCATCCATTCATCGAGGAATTCGGTTGAGTTCGGTTTTTCCGAGTAGACCGCCGAGTTATTCGCCATCGAACGCTGCGATTCGGTGAAATAGAACTGCCCGGTTTTTGCGTCGCGCATTTCGGCGTCATCAAGATCGGAGAGGGAAATCATCGCGCTCCGGCGGACGCCGCCCGCGACGACGATCTCGCCGATTTTGCAGCAGATGTCGTGCACGTCGATGTTGGAAAGGCGGCGGTTTTGCTTCTTCAATATTTTTGCGCGGGCAAATGAAAGGAGGGAGCGCAATGGTTCCGGGCCGGAGCTCTTGCCGCCCATCGTTTTGAGGCGCGCGCCGGCCGGACGGATTCCGGAGAAATCAAAATCGATATCTTTGCCGTCGAACCATGTCTTTAGGCCGAGGGTGAGTGCCTCGCACCAGCCTTCCTTGCTGTCGGCGATCGCGTGCGTCGGCAATTTCTTGCCCGTTTGCTTTTTGATTTGAGGAAGATGCTGGACGTTGTGGCTTTCGACCGAGAAGCCGACGCCGGTTCCGCACATCGAGATGTACATGATTTCGGCAAAGTCCTCGATCTTGCGCGGCGCAATGTATGAGCAGTTGAATGCGCACACATTTGTCGTGCGCGCTGCTTTTCCGGCGAACTGGAGAAGCCGCATCGATGGCATCGCTTCCTGGCGGAGGATCGCTTCGCGGATTTCCGCATATTCTTCCGCGCTCAAGGCGTCGCCGATCTTTTCTTTCATGAAAGAAATGTAGCGATCCACCGTTTCGATCCAAGTTTCGCGGCGTCCTTCTTCCGGGATCCATTTTGAATAGCTCCTATAATAGACGAATTCGGCGAGCGCATTCCGGAAATATTTTTTGCTTGCTTCGGCGAGTTCGCGCACCCGCTCCGGAACCTCCTGCTTCTTTTCGCGCACCTTGGCGCGTTCATTGCGATAAAGGATATAGGCCTTGGCGGTCCGCGGGTAGTCCATCACGATGAGCTCGGTTTCAACCACGTCTTGGATCTCTTCAATCGTCGGAGTGTGCGCTTCGGGGAATTTCTTCACGAGGGCCGCAACGACCTGCTCGGACACCTTCTCGGCGTCATTTTTATGGCTCGCTTCGCCGGTGACATGCATCGCTTTTGCGATGGCATTGGTTATTTTTGACTGATCAAAGGGGACAACCCGTCCGTCCCGCTTGCGCACGCTCACGAACTGATGCGACATGGTTTTATTTTTTATTTTTTTGTTCGGCTTTTCCCCGGAATATTTTTTGAGGGGTTCTTTCAGTAAATCACCGAAGCCCGCCCTCAAAAACAATTCCATTGTGGATATCTCAAGGCAAAAATGTTTTACGACAGCGGCTGGGTGAAACGGCAGAAATTTCCGGCAGATTTTTTGCCGGATCGGGCCGCGGGTGCTCAAAAAATGACGACAACATTGTTGTCGTTTTCACAAACGGAAGAAGTCCGCGATGAGCGATGGAATATACGCTTTATTTCGCCGAGGTTTTTGGGCATTTGAACCCGGGCCGCGAGCGTTGTGCGTTTTATAATTGCTATCAGAATGGAATAAACGACACGATGTTCATCGTTATCACGGGAAATGGAAAAGGGAAGACCACGGCGGCTATCGGCCAGGCTATTCGGGCCATGGGTGCCGGAAAGCGGGTTTTTATGATCCAATTCATAAAATCGGATAAATATCCGAGCGGCGAAGACTGCGTCCTCAACGCTTTCGAACCCCGCATCCACTTTGAAAAAGCCGGCCTTGGCTTTGTCGGCATCCTTGGCGATAAGCTGCCCTTGCGAAAGCACAAAAACGCGGCGCAATGCGCCCTCAAGCATGCAAAAGATGCGATGCTCGCCGAAAATTACGACCTCATCATCCTCGACGAGATCAACGTGGCCATGGATCTCAAGCTGATAAGCCTCGAGGAAGCGGTCGCTTTTGTTGAGTCCATTCCAGAAGGAAAGGACGTGGTCTTCACGGGGCGGCATGCCCATTCGGAGATCCTTGCGCGCGCCGATCTCATTACAAACTGCCAGGATGTCTGGCATCCGTACCACGAGAACGCGATGACCGGCGAACGGGCGGCCGCAAAGCGGGGGATCGAGTATTAAGTTTTCATATTGTATGTACGAAAGAATTCTCAAGCCCATTTTTTTTAAACTGGATCCGGAACGTGTCCACGATTTTTTTGTGGAATTCGGGCACATGCTCGGCAATTTCCGGTGGGGACGGGCGATCGTTTCTCTTTTTTGCCGGTACGACAATCCCGCCCTCCATACGGAAGTGCTTGGCATCAAATTCCGGAATCCGATCGGACTTGCCGCCGGCTTCGACAAAGACGTCAATCTCACGAACATCATGCCCGCCGTCGGATTCGGCTTTATGGAAGTTGGCGCGGTGACGCGGTGGCCCTATGAAGGGAATCAAGGCTTGCGTCTCGCCCGCTTGCCCGCAGACCAGTCGCTCATCGTGTATTACGGCCTCAAGAATATCGGCGCCGAAGCGGTGGAATCAAAAATCAGGCATGGTTTGAAATTCACTTTCCCCGTGGGTTTGAATATCGCAAAAACCAATCGGGCCGACATCAAAGGCAAGCGGTCCGTGGAAGATTACATAGAAACCTATCGCATGTTGGCGTCATATTTTTCATACGTGACGATCAACGTATCGTGCCCCAATGCGCAAGACGGCTGCACGTTCCAGGACCCCGCGATGCTCGACGATCTGCTCGGAGCGTTTTCGCACGAAAAGAAGCATTGCCCGATATTCATCAAGATCTCAACCCATCTCACGACGAGCGAGACGAGCGAAATCGTTGCCGTCGTGAACAAATACCCGTTCGTCGATGGATTCGTGGTCGGCAATCTTTCCAAGCGGCGGCATGAAATCGATTTCAAATCGTCTCCCGAAGAGCTCAATCGCATTCCGAACGGCGGCATTTCGGGGAAACCCGTGAAAGATCTTTCCACCAACCTCATCCGCCACATTTATAAGTCCACCGGGGGCCGGTATACGATCATCGGCCTCGGCGGGATATTCACCGCGGACGATGCCTACGAGAAGATCAAAGCCGGCGCGTCGCTCGTGCAGATCATAACGGGCCTCATTTACGGCGGCCCGCTTGCCGTAAAGCGCATTAAAAAAGGATTAGTGAAGCTGCTTCAAAAAGACGGGTATACCACGATAAGCGAAGCGGTTGGGAAAGAATAATTTTTTGCGGCGGCACAGTTGTTTTAATCATTTTTTAATGATATAATTTGGTGTATCGTGAAACCTCTATGGCAAACGCGACCACCAAATCGTCCTCCGTTAATGCGGGCATCAAACAGCGCCCGCCTATTGTGGTTGTCATGGGTCACGTTGACCACGGCAAAACCACCCTGCTCGATTACATCCGCAAGGCAAACATCGCGGCGCACGAAGCGGGCGGCATAACGCAGGCTGTCGGCGCGTACGAGATCGAACATAACGGACGGAAAATTACCTTTATCGATACGCCCGGACACGAGGCTTTCATGTCGATGCGTTCGCGCGGCGCGCAGGCGGCCGATCTCGCCATCCTTGTCGTTGCCGCAGACGAAGGCGTGAAGCCGCAGACCAAGGAATCAATCCGTATCATCGAAGAAACCAAAACGCCCTTCATCGTGGCGTTCAATAAAATTGATAAAACTGGCGGCGCAATCGACAAAGCCCGCAACGATCTCATGGCTGCGGACATCCTTCTCGAAGGATTCGGCGGGCAGGTGAGTTATCATGGCGTTTCGGCAAAGACCGGCGAAGGCGTTCCTGACCTGCTCGACCTCGTCGTGCTTGCGGCCGACGTTGAAGATTTAAAATATGACGCATCCGCCCCGGCATCGGGCTATATTCTCGAAGCGCGCCGCGATCCGCGCCGCGGCATCGAAGCCACGGTCATCGTAAAAAACGGGATATTGCACCGCGGCGATCCGGTGAAGACCGCAAGCGCGGCTGGAAAAGTGAAAATTTTGGAAAATTTTTTGGAGAAACCGGTGCTCCAGCTCGAGCCTTCGGCTCCGGCGGTTATCATTGGTTTCGAATCGCTCCCGGCGGTGGGCGAAGTATTCGGCGTTGGGGAATTGGGGACCGGAACAAGCGCTTACGCAGGAGATGTGGCGGTAAAATCTCCGGCGGCCGGCGCTGGACGACTTGGCGAAGCGAAAGCTAACACATTGAATCTCATTTTGAAGTCATCCGACAGCGGCTCGCTCGAGGCGCTGTCTATTGTGCTGCGCAATGTTGACCAGTCTGGCGGCAAAGAAGTGAACGTCGTAGAAGAAGCAGTCGGCGATATCACGGACGGCGACGTGAAGCACGCCGTTGCAACCGGTTCAACCATCATCGGCTTCAAGAATAAAGTGACAGGCGGCGCACGGACGCTTGCCGAGGCGCAGGAAGTGACGATCATTACGTCAAACATCGTTTACGATCTGGAGAAAGCCGTGGAAGAATTTTTGACCGGCGCCCGCGGCCCTGCGGCGCTCGGCGAACTCGAAGTGCTTGCCGTGTTCAACCAGGAAAAACTAGAGAAGCAGCTCGTCGGCGGCCGCGTCCTTTCGGGCGTCGTGCGCGCAAAGACATCATTCGAAGTCGTGCGGCAATCCGGAGCCGAAGCGCCCAAGCAGCAGTTCGGTCACGGGCGCATCCTCGAGCTTCGCGAACGCAAATCGGAAATCACCCAGGCCGAGAAGGGGAAGGAGATTGGTTTGCTCGTGAATACCCATACGGCGATCAAGGTGGGCGACAAGCTGGTCATCCGCAAATAGTCCGTTTTTTATCTCTTGCACCATGCGATTCTTCCGTTCAGACCGCGTCAGCAAACTTATCCGCGAAGAACTTTCCAAAATTATTTTGCGGGAGTTCGAGTTCGGCGGGGCGCTTGCGACGATTACGAGCGTCGACGTTGATAAGAAATTGGAGCGCGCAATGATAAACGTGAGCGTGCTTCCGGCCGAGCGCGAAGCAGTTGTCGTTGAAGAGCTCAAAAGAAGCGCCGGACGGTTGCAGCACCTTCTCAATAAAAAATTGAACATCCGCCCCATGCCCCGCATTATCTTCGCGCCCGACCGCGGCAACGAGAATGCGGCTATAGTTGAAAAATTACTGGAGGAAGACAATAATGGAGGGGATACAATCGGCCACGTAGCCAAGCAGTAAGGCAAGGGTCTGCAAAACCCTTATACGTGGGTGCAAATCCCGCCGTGGCCTCACGATAAATATTTGACGAAGGCGCACTTTCAAACTTCGACAATTTCGCGGTCATATTTATGCACAGGGCACATTTACACATAGGTATAAATGTGGTATTATAAACATAGAACGCGTTAGGAGGTGTCCCCATGACTCCAGCGAGCACGGAAGCCCAATTGCTCAACGAATATTTTGAATGCAGGTTTTGCGCGACCCCCCTCTCAGAAGCGCAGAGTCAGTGCACGAACACCGAAAACCGAAAAAAATATTGCAGCGATGGATGCGTGGAGTTAGACGCGAATCTTTCCAATTAGCGTGAGCCTGGGGCGGCTTGAATGAGCCGCCCTTTCCTTTTCGTGAGAGAATAATAGAATGTGAGCATTGCCCGGGTGGCGGAACGGTGTACGCAGAGGACTTAAAATCCTTAACCCGAAAGGGTTTGTGGGTTCGAATCCCACCCCGGGCACCACGTTTTTTCTTTTCTCTTTTTAAAGGTACGGCGTCGCGTCTTGCTGGACGCGCGCCTCGCTCTCGCTGCTCATCGCAGCTCCGAGAGCCCTTTAAAAAGAGAAAAGGAAAAACGCTTGTTGGTTCGAGGAGCGAGCGGAGTGAGCGACGGAATCCTGCCCCGGGCACCACAGAGGAAAATTTTTAACGAAATCGGCAATACGCATTGCCGTGATTGTGTTTTTCGAGGTTCGAACCTGAACAATTTCGCGCTCCACCGCTTTTGATATATTTTGAAATAGGCTCGAACTTCGTTCACTACCCCGTGCAAACAAAAAAGTGGACACCTCTTTCGAGATGTCCAGATTGGACTACGGAACGTTTTCGCGGACATATTCTGACGCTTCCGTGTCTTTTTGGTTGGGATCGTGAACGTGAAACGCTGATCGAGGATCGACGACCGACATGAAAGGCGGCTCATCCATTTCCATGCATACGAATATTCCCGTGATGAGGGGAAGGAATGAAAATGGAAGAGAGTGATCGGGTACGATTATGGCGCGAGGCCGCAATTCAGCGCAAATTTCTTCGTACTCTCGTCGATTTTTTGGATCACGCCGAACATAGTCAATCTTCCCACCCGCTCGGAACGCCTTCTTGAACGTCTTGATCGCTTCGGGATTGAAATGTTCAACGTTTCTTGCGATCGTTATAACCACTTGCCGCATATACTCCCTCCTTAAATTTCTTGCATCAAAATACCATAGAGTTGATATTTCGTCAAAAAATAGGTTCGAATCTGGTCCACTACCCCGCACAAAGAGCTTGCTAGAATTGTCTTATGAAAATCTTGAGATATCTTGTCCTTGCCGGCGATGTGGTTTACATCTTTTGGATTTTATATAACGGCATCGACGAAGGCCTTCGGGGGATCACAAGCATACAAGGAGTCGTGCCGCTCGGGCTTATGCTGTTACTAGCTTTAAATCTAATCCTTTTGGGGAGATCAAAATAGTTCGAATCGCGTCCACGCCTGCGCACATCAAAAAGGTATAATAAATTTATGGATCGGAAAGGTTCTGTCCTGCTGGTTGTGATTGGGATTATTGCCGTAGCAGCCATCATCGGCGCGATCGGCTATTTTGGTTGGGAAAATGCAAACCAATCGAATCACGAGGCGGCATCGGCGCCCTCGAATGCCGGACAGCATTTCTCGTTGATCCCGAGCACGAGCACGGCCCGCAGCGGCGACGTTTGGCTGAATGAGAATGCGAATGGACTCGTGATCACGGGAAAGGTGACCGGCAGCAAACCGTCGTGGCCGCAAAGTTCGACGAACGCAATTTCTGCTTTTGATCACGTTGAGCTGTGGCTTGCTGATGCCCAAGATGTTTCATTGCCGCCGATCGGCTGGGGCAACCAATTCGGGGAATCCGTCTTAAGCAGCAGCAAGGATTGCTATGCAAATGCTTCGACCCTTGGCAATGCTGTTCAAAATCCGGACCAATGCGCGCAATGGTTCAACAATCAAGTTGCGTTCCGCGCCCAGTTCAAAAAACTTTTCGTTCGCGAGTGGCAGCTCGCGCCGAACGTCGCCAAAGAAGTTTATGCGACAGCCGCTTTCAATTCATTCCCGCAGTACATCCAAAGCCATGTGGCGACCCTCAAGCCGAATGGGGGCGCGCCGACCATGACGGTTTCGAATGATGCTGCCAGCCAGTATTCGTATGATTTCGAGGTCGATGTTCCCTGGAGCGCCCTGCCGCCGATGCAGAACTTGTCCGTGCAGAATCTCAAGGTGCTTGTTGATGCCGTGAGTCCCGGATCGCGCAATCAAAAGGGATCGTATGCTTCGATTTCCGGGCAGCATAATGACGGCGACCTCAGCGCTTTTAAGGATTTTGCGCTTCCTCAAATGAGGGATTATTCGATAACGTCGTGTCACTACAATCTGGGCGACAATTTCAGCGCCTCAGCGCCTCTATTTTCCGATTCCGCCGCTTCCTATTTCATGCCCGGCAGCAATACGACGATCAATCAAACTATTGTGCTAGACAACACAAAAGAAGGATATCAGTATGATCCCGATCCATCCGGGACGTCGCCGACTGCGTACCCTTTCTATTATTTTGAGCACGCGGTTCAGCCGGGAGAAATCATCTGCGGACCGCGGTTGGCATATGAAAGCAACGGGCAGATCGTGTCGACCGATTACGGCATCACCTCAACCACGGTTGCTGTCGAGCATATTTCACCCGACGAGGTGCTTGTAAAGAACGGGCCGTATGTTTGGTATTCCTACTACGGATCGGGGCAGTGCGGCGCATGCGCCCGCGGAACGTTCGCCGTGTACTATCTCAATCTGAAAACCATGACGTCAACGCGGGCGTATTCCTTTGGAGCCACTTTCGACGCGAACGACGCTGACTTCCAGGTTTCTCCCGATTGGAAAAAAATTACCGAATATGATTTTGGGCCGCCGCTTGGCATGAGCGAGAGCGATCCAAAATATTTCGACCCAACCTATTATGTCTGGTCGTCCACCAATTACTGCTTTAATGCAACGACCCATGTTTATGACGCATGCGGAAGCAACGCTTCGGCGACGCCTCCTTCGCCGCGCAATTTCCAGCCGTAACACGGCTACTCGCAGAATATTAAATTTTTATTAAAAGTGTGCTCGGGGAGGGACTCGAACCCTCATGGCCTTACGGCCGCACGATTTTGAGTCGTGAATGTCTACCAGTTCCATCACCCGAGCAAGCTGATTCGCGCACAATTGATAATAGTGATTTATCGCGGTAAAATCAAGGTATATGGCGCGTGTTATCGCTGTTTGCAACCAGAAAGGAGGCGTGGGAAAGACCACCACGACGGTGAATTTGGGCGCATATCTTGCGATGGCGGGGAAGCGCGTCTTGCTCATCGATTTTGATCCGCAGGCGAACGCGAGTTCGGCGCTCGGCCACGATTCGCGCATCAACGAAACGAGCATCTACCACGGCATCCTCGATCTCTTGCCGCATGAACAGCTTATCTGGGCGTCGCCGCTCTACAATTATCATTACATCCCCGGCGCGCCGCATCTCGCGGGAGCGCTCGTTGAGCTCGTGAACGTCCCGGAGCGAGAATATTTTTTGCGCAAATTTATCAATCGCCTCCGCCATCAATATGATTATATTTTGATTGACCTTCCGCCGAGCCTGAGTCTGCTCACGGTGAACGGCCTTGTCGCCGCCGACGAGGTTCTCATTCCGGTGCAGACCGAATACTACAGCCTTGAGGGCATCGGCCAGCTTCTCGAAACCGTTGAGCTCATTCGCACCAATCTCCGGCATCCGATCCGCGTTGCCGGCGCGCTCATCACGATGTATGACAAGCGCGAACGGTTGAGCCGCGATGTTTCGAAGAACATCCGCCAGCATTTCCCGCATCGCGTTTTTGACGTCGAGATCCCGCGCGCCGTCGCGCTTGCCGAAGCGCCGAGCTTTGGGAAGCCGATTGTTCTCTACCGGCCCGACTCGCCGGGCGCGATTGCGTATGAGCGCCTCGCCCGCGAGATCATTGAGCAGGAATCCTCATGGAATGAAGAGCCCCGAGCCATCGCCTTGAATAGTGAGTTTGGAAACTTTAATCTATAAGCATGCTTGGCAAAGGGTTGGAATCCTTAATACCGCAGAAAGGGAATCAGAACGGGCAAAACCAACCGGGTAACCAATCCTTGAATCAGCCGCGTCCCGAACTTCCTTCGCGCGAGCCGCAGGCGAACATGCCCGTTGCGCAGCCTTCCACACAGCCCGTGCATCCCGCGCAACCGGCCCAACCTGCACAACCCGTACAGCCTATGCAGCCTGCACAACCTGCGCGCCCGCAGCCAAGCGCGCCTTCATCAAAATTTAATGAAAAAAATCCGGAACTCACCGCGAGCGAATCGGTCTATCAGATTGAGATCGAAAAAATAAAAGCGAATCCCGACCAGCCGCGCCGCACGTTCGAAGAAGAGGCGCTAAAAGACCTCGCGAATTCCATCCGCGAATTTGGCATTCTCCAGCCCCTCGTCGTCGCCAAAGAGGAGCGCGAGACTCCCACGGGCATCATGGTTGAATATGAAATCATCGCCGGCGAACGGCGCTATCTTGCCGCAAAAATGCTCGGCCTCCATTCGGTGCCGGCGATCATCCGCAACGTTCATCTTGAGCGCGAGAAACTCGAGCTCGCCGTCATCGAAAATATCCAGCGGGAAAATTTGAATCCGATCGAAACGGCGCGCGCGTTCGCGCGGCTTCAGGAAGAGTTCCGCATGACCCAGCGCGAGATTGCGGCGAAGCTCGGCAAATCGCGCGAAGTGGTTGCAAACACGATGCGCTTGCTCGACCTGCCGGAATATATCCGCATTGCGGTTGAGAAAGGGGAGATCTCCGAGAGCCATGCGCGGCTACTTCTCGGCATCGATGATCCGGGCGCGCAGAAGCGGCTGTTTGACGACATCATCACGAATAAACTTACGACTCGCGCGGCAAAGGAACGCGCGGCTATCACGGGTGGGCCGCGCCGCGGACGCCCGCCGCTCACGGAAGAAAATATTCCGGCCGAAGTGAAGATGATGCAAGATGAATTGAGTTCATCGCTCGGCGCTCCGGTTGAAATCCGCAAAGGCGCAAACACCGGCCGCATTACGATTACGTTTTACTCAGAAGAGGAACTCGAAAATATTCTTCGCAAGCTCAAGCAGGAACGGGGCGGAACGTAGGCGCGGTTACGGGCGTTTGTCGCGGAGCAGCCGGTCTTTGCCGCGCAGGACAGTCCTTATATGGTCGCGGGCGATTGCGGTCTTCACAAACCGGAGCCAGTCGGCCGAAGGTTTTTTGCCTTTTTGCGTGATGATTTCGACGACGTCGCCCGACTTCAAAACATAGTCGAGGGGGACGAGGCCGCCATTCACGCGCGCGCCGGTTGCGCTGTTGCCGATTTCAGAATGGACATGATATGCAAAATCAATCGGCGTTGCGCCCTGGGGGAGATCGATTACGTCGCCATGCGGCGTGACGGCAAAAATGCGGTCGGTGAAGAAATTGATCTTCATCGCTTCGAGGAATTCGTCGGGATTCTCGGATTTTCCGGAGAAGTGTTCCTGCCAATGCTTGAGTTGCTGCACCCATTCGATTTCTTTGGCGAGCTTTTTGCCGGAGACCGCCTCGCCGCGCCGCTTTTGGTCGTAGAGCCAGTGCGCGGCGACGCCGTATTCGTTTTCATCGTGCATTTCCTGGGTGCGGATTTGGAACTCGATCGTCTTGCCGTCAGGGCCGATCACCGTGGTGTGGAGGCTGCGATAGCCGTTCGGTTTGGGCATCGCAAGATAGTCCTTGATGCGGCGCGGGACCGGCGTCCACAGTTCGTGGATCACGCCAAGCGCCGCATAACATTGGGCCACGGTATCGACAATGACGCGCATGGCGACCAAGTCGTACACGCGGCTGATATCCATGTCGCGGCGCATCAACTTTTTGTACAAGCTCGCATACCGTTTTGCGCGGACTTCGATGTCGAGCGGCTTGATGTCGTGCTCTTCGAGCGTTTTGCGCACCTGCGGTTTAATTTTTTCCAAATATTTCAAACGCTCCTCGTATCGTTCCTTGGCGGTCGCAACAAGGCGGTCGTATTCTTTCGGGTGGAGATAGGGGAATGCGAGGTCCTGCAGTTCGCCGCTCACATTGTGCATCCCCAAGCGATAGGCGAGCGGGGCATAGATCTCGTCGGTTTCCAATGCGACCCGTTTTTGTTTGGCGGGCGGCAGGTGCGAAAGCGTCTGCATATTGTGCATGCGGTCGGCGAGCTTGATGAATACCACGCGCAGGTCGTGCGAAAGCGCGAGGATCATTTTGCGGAAGTTCTCGATCTTCGATTCCTCGCCGCGGTATTTGATGTGGCCGAGCTTGGTGACGCCGTCCACGAGAAACGCCACGTCTTTGTTGAATTGTTTTTCAATCGTTGTGAGCGGGATGCCCGTGTCTTCCACGGTGTCATGGAGGAGGCCCGCCGCGATCGTGTCTTCGTCGAGGTGCCAGGTGTTGAGGATTTCCGCCGTCGCGAGCGCGTGGTTGAAATACGGCTCGCCGCTCTTGCGCTGCTGGGCCTTGTGGGCGGCCTGGGAAAAAGCAAAAGCCCGGCCAATGAGGCTTGTGGGCTCCTTGCGGGCGATCTCCTTGACAGTCATCTATCTATCCTATGGCTGCAAAACGGATTACGCAAATTATTTCTCTCCCTTTGTGGCAGGCTTGCGGACGAACCGTCCGCGGGTGCCGGGCGCCTTTGGTTTGGGAGGATTTTCCTTCCAGTGCTGGTATGCCGCGTCGAGTTCTTCCTGGGATTCCGGTTTTTTGTTCATCACGAACGTGCAGTCGGGGAAGCGGGTGCAGGCATAGAACGGCTTGCCGCGTCCGCGCGATTTTTTGAGGACGACGTCGCCGGGGCCGCCAGCCCGGACTTTTTCCGCGAGTGCGGCATTTTTTTCATCGGGATGTTCCCCAACGGCAACGCAGTTGGGGCATTTGAATCCGGTTTTGTCCCAGATCTTTGCAACGCCTTTGCAGTTTGGGTAGTCGGTGCAGCCGAGGAAGAAGCCGAATCGGCCGCGGCGCACTTTCATCGGCTTGCCGCAGATGGGACAGGCTTCGCCCTTGGTTTTTTCTTCGAGCGCTTTGATTTGCGCCGCTTCTTCGGGCATCGGCAACGTGACTTTCACGCCGGGCTGCGGGCAAGCCAAAAATTTTCCCATGCGGCCGAATTTGATGACCATTTTTTCCGGTTCGCCGTGCAGGGGGCAGGTGACGTCTGAGGTCTCAACTTGTTTTTCAACGGTTGCTTCCTTTTCGTCCAGTTCTTTCTTGAACGGGATATAAAATTCTTTGCAGACTTCGGCCCATGCGATTTTGCCCTCGGCGATGTCGTCGAACTCTTCTTCGATATGCGACGTGAATTTGATGTCGACGATTTCCGGAAAATTTTCCACGAGCAAATCGTTCACCAAAATGCCGATTTCGGTCGGCTGGTATTTCTTATCAACTTTCTCCACGTAGCCGCGATCCTGGATGGTTGAGAGCGTGGGCGCGTACGTTGAAGGGCGGCCGATGCCTTCGGATTCCAAAGCTTTGACGAGTGTTGCGTCGGTATAGCGCGGAGGCGGTTCGGTGAAATGCTGCAACGGCTTTAGCTCGGCCAGTTTGAGCGCCATGTTTTTTTCGAGTTTCGGAAGCTGGCCTTCAACTTCGCCATTCTCGCCTTCGTCGCGACCTTCCGTGTAGGCGCGGATGAAGCCGTCGAATTTCACCGTCTGGCCGTTTGCGCGGAACATTTCCTGGCCCGGCGTTGATGCATAAATATCAACCGAAGTCTGTTCAAGCAAGGCTTCCTTCATTTGCGAGGCGATCGTGCGCTTCCAGATGAGGTCGTATAAACGCTGGTTGTTGCGTTCGGTGATGCCGAGTTCGCGACCGGAAACGGCGCCGAGGTTCGTGGGGCGGATCGCTTCGTGCGCTTCCTGCGCGCCTTTGCTGCGCGTTGCATAGCGGCGCGGTTCGGGCAACGTGTATTCCTTGCCAAACTCGCGGGCGATCACGTGCTGCGCCTGGGCAAGGGCGGACTCGGCGAGGTTTACGCTATCGGTGCGCATGTAGGTGATGTGCCCGTTTTCATACAAGCGCTGGGCGATCATCATCGTCTGCTTTGCCGAAAAGCCGAGCTTGCGGGCGGCTTCCTGCTGGAGCGTGGATGTGGTGAACGGCGCCGATGGATTGCGGCGGATTTCCTTCGTAGCGATGTCGCCGATCGTGTAGGAGGCGCCTTTGAGGCCCTCTATTATATGCTTCGCGCCGGCCTCGTCTTTTATATCCATCTTGCCGAGCTGCTTGCCCTTCAAGGAATGGAGATATGCCGGAAAAGCCGTTTTCCCTTTGGGCGGCAAAAAGTCGGCCTCGATGGACCAGTACTCCTCTTTATTAAACGCTTTGATGAGACGTTCGCGCTCGACGACGAGCCGGACGGCAACGCTTTGCACGCGGCCGGCCGAAAGGCCGTAGCGGATTTTGCGCCACAAGAACGGCGAGAGGCCGTAACCCACAAGGCGATCGAGCACGCGGCGCGCCTGTTGGGCGTCCACGAGATGGGCGTCAATCGTGCGCGGGTGCTCAAGCGCGCTCAAGATGGCGCTCTGCGTGATTTCATGAAACACGATGCGCTGGACCCGTTTTCCGTCAACGGCGGCAATGGTTTTGTCTGCGGCATCGGGACTGTCGGCAACGGCGTCTGTTTTTTTGCTTTTCTTTTTGGACTTTTTTGCCTCGCCGTTTAACTCCAAAGCGGACACCAGGTGCCATGCGATTGCTTCTCCTTCGCGGTCTTCATCAGTCGCGAGAATGACGCGGTCGGCCTTCGCCGCGAGTTTGCGGAGGTTGTCGACGACCGGCTGCGCTTTTTTGGGAATAATATAGTGGGGAGCATAATCATGGTCCACATCGATTCCGAGCTTTGATTTTGGAAGATCGCGAACGTGGCCGTAGGATGATTCCACGGTGAAATCCTTGCCGACAAATTTGCTGATCGTTTTGGCTTTGGTGGGTGATTCGACGATGATGAGATCCATGGCTAGTGAGCTGTTTCTACTTTCTTCTTTCTTGCAAGAAACAATAAACTAGAAACTAGTTTCAAGTATATATCCTCCTTCGCTTTCTATGACTGCGCGGTTGAGGATAAGGAACGTAATCGCGCGATTGACGATTCGGGGTTCAAGTTTAGTCATCAGGGAAATTTTGTCAACATCGAGCGGTCTGCCTGCCTTCGCTAGCGCCTGCAATATCAGTGTTTCTTCACTGCTGCCGCGGTAATTCTCTGCGGCGTGTTTTGGACGGCGCTCAAGGTTATATGCCTCAAGAATGTCTTCTGGTTTTGTGACGAGTTCCGCCCCTTGACGGATCAGCTGGTTTGCGCCGCGGAAGTTGGGATGGCTGATGCTGCCGGGGACGACGAATACGTCGCGATTCTGTTCCAAAGCGAAAGATGCCGTGGCGAGCGAGCCGGATGACTCGGGTGCCTCAACGATGAGAACGCCCCGCGCGAGTCCGCTCACGATCCGGTTCCGTTCCAGGAAGCGGTACTTGTAGACGGGCTCTCCCGGCGGGTATTCGGAAATGATCATGCCGCCGCTTTGGAGTATCCTTTCGCCGAGGCGGGCGTTGGTGTTCGGATAGATGCGGTCAACGCCATTCGCAAGGACGGCAACGGAAAATCCGCGCGCCTCGACGGCTCCTTCGTGCGCCGCGGCATCGATGCCAAGAGCGAGCCCGCTTACGATGCCGAGTCCGGCGCGGGCGAGTTCGCGCCCGAAATGTTCGGCAATGCGGTTGCCGTCCGGCGTTGCGCGCCGGGTTCCCACGATCGCGATCATATCCCTGCCGAGCATTTCAACGGGAGCGCCGCCCCGGACATAAATGCCGTCCGGGATTTTTGCGATTTCCCGCAGGCGCGCCGGGAATGCCGGGTGACTTTGGGCTATGAATCTGATGGCATCGTCCATGCTATGGAGGATACCGATTTTATGGCCCAAGGGAAGTTTTGTTTAATCAAAATTTCATGACCGTTATGGTATGGAGCGGATTCCCCTCAGTTTGCTAAAATGAAGGTACGGGATGAACACGAATTTTAAAAAGCGCTTTTGGATCAGCCTCTCAATCATCGTTGCGGGTTTTGTCGCTGGCATCGGCGGTGCGTTCTATCTCTCCGGGGACATTCAGGCCAACACCGCGGCGATCGTCGCGGCTCGCGCCACGTTCCAATCGCAGAACAACGCGCTCTCGCATTTCGCCGATCTCGAACGGGATGCGCCCATTGCGGCGCAGTACATGACCGCCTATGGGACGCTTATTCCCAATCAATATGCATTGATCAATTTTCAAACGTCGCTCAATGCTGCGGCGCGGGCGTATGGCGTCGTGACGACGTTTTCGTTTCAGGGGAATCTCCCGACGGTGCCTCCCGGCGCCATTGGGAACGCTCCGATAACGCTTAATATCCAAGGGACGCTTCCCGGCATCGCCAAGTTCATGGAATACCTCGAATCAAAAGCGGCAAACTCCCTGATCCACATTGATAGTTACGGCATAAGCACCGACCAGGCTGGCAACGGACAATTTTCCGGCCAGGGTACCATTTTTTTCCAATAAGATGAAAGAATTTTTTAACAAACATCCCGATTCCATTCTTGCCGCGTGCGGCGTTCTGATTGTTGTCGTGATTGTGTATTTCTATACGTGGGGAGTGGGGAATATTGCCGGCTCGCTGAACGAAGCCCTCAATTATGTTCCGCCCCAGAACACGGTCGGCTACAATCTTTCAACGGCCCAAAGCTTGGACTGGCGAGGTCTTGTGAAATGATCGATTTGCGTTTATTATTGGCATTACGCGATCCGCGTCCTTAGCTCAGTGGTAGAGCGTCACATTGACATTGTGAAGGCCGGAGGTCCGATCCCTCCAGGACGCACAAGTCCCGGCGTGCCGGGGCAAGCGCGCGCGTAGTTCAGTGGTAGAACGCGGTCCTGATAAGACCGAGGTCAATGGTTCGATTCCATTCGCGCGCACACATTGGGCTATCATACATTCATGAACCTCACCCCCGAAGTCATCTATCAAAACGATGATTTCCTCATCATCAACAAGCCGAGCGGCCTCCAGGTCCATCCGGCCCGGGTTGCGGAAAGCAAAAAGAACCGCCCCCTCAAAAAAGGGGTTGATCGCGACCGCGAGACGCTCACCGAATGGCTCGTAAAAAAATATCCCGAAGTGAAAACCGTGGGGGACGATCCTGAGACGCGCCCGGGAATCGTGCACCGCCTTGACAAGGAAACGTCGGGCATCATGGTCATCCCGCGCACGCAAAAAGAATTTGAATATTTGAAAGATCGTTTTGCAAAGCGCGAAGTCAAAAAAACCTATCTCGCGCTCGTTTTTGGAATATTAAAAAATCCGAAAGGAATCATTGACAAGCCGATCGGAATAAAAAACGGGACGCTCAAGCGGAGCGTGCACGCCCTCAAAAACATGAAGCCCGCCGTTACGGAATATAAAGAGGAAAAATATTTTGAAAAAGACGGGAAGGAGTACTCGCTTGTTGAGGCAAGCCCAAAGACGGGCAGGACCCATCAAATCCGGGTCCACCTTGCGAGTATCGGCCATCCCATCGTGGGGGACGCGATGTATGGGCCAAAACAGCAGCCGCGTTTTGCAAAGCGGCTCATGCTGCATGCAAAATCGCTTTCTTTTGCAGATGGCCGGGGAGGGGTATATGAATTCGAAGCGCCGCTTCCGCCGGAATTTGTTGGTTTTTAGATATCCACAGGGCATGAAGAGGGCTCGAAGGCCTTATGATACTATTAACTTATATCAAAAGGTCGGGTTTTTCCGATTAAAGGGAAACAAGTTTTGTTATATACGCGTTAATAATAATGAAAACTACTAAAAAACGGAAAGCATTTACGCTCATCGAATTGTTGGTCGTGATCGCAATCATCGCGGTCTTGTCTGTGGTCGTTATCTTGTCGCTCAACCCGGCGGAACTCCTTCGCCAGTCGCGCGATTCAAACCGCATCTCGGACATGGCAACCTTGAAGAGCGCCATTTCGCTCTACTTGGCGGACGTGGCGAGCCCATTCATTGGGACTTCGACGGTTTGCGATGTAAGCATCGTTATATCGACACCTACAAGCAGCAATGGTCCTTACGTCCCTCAAACAAACGGTACATGGACAATAGCGGTGCCGACAAGTACATGCGGAACGTGGATGGCCAATGAAGCGGCCGGCACGGCAGGTGTCGCAACAGTTACAGCTGCGAATGCCCGCAACATCAACGGCACGGGCTGGATCCCTGTTAACTTCACCCTTATCAGCTCAGGCGCTCCGCTCGGTAACGAGCCGATTGATCCGACGAACGTAACAGGTACCGCCGCAAACCGCGGATCGGGTGCCTTCTTCTACAGCTATATGCCTAACACGGCGTCAACTTCATTTAAGATGGCTGCACTTACGGAGAGTAACAAATACTCTACCTTAGGTTCAAATGACGTTGAGACCGGTGACGGCGGAAGCAACAATTACGTTTACGAGCAAGGTACGCAGTTGAGCCTGTAAGAAGAGAAAAGAAAACGCCCCGAAAGGGGCGTTTTTAATAATAAAGATAAAGAAAAGATAAAGAATATCAATGACAAAAAACATCATTATTCTTGGAATGGTGGCTCTTGTATGCTTGGCGAACGTTGCAATAGCGTATGGTCCATCGACTTGGGGTTGGCAGGAGGGAGGGGGAATTATTACTGCTTACGAGGGAGGCACCATATCGGGCGCTAATTTCTTATATGTTCAATGCACTGGCTATAACTTAACAGGGGATTATATTTCCTTGTGGAACCTTGTCTCTGACTACGATAACGCCATTCCGCTCGTCCCCTATGCTAATGGTTGGTATACATTTTCCACGAATTCTAATGATAATCAGATGGCAACTGCGCGTTTCCAAAATGCATCTACAGGTTATCTAGGGGGAGATCAGCTTGGAAATATCTGTGGTTCAAACCAGATTGTGATTCAAGATTTTGCTCCTTCAGTCGGCCCTTTGGCGCAATACAAATCCGATGCAACTACCACCATTGGAGCAGGAGGCATCACCACGGAAACGACCTTGGTTTTTAGTGGATTGCTCAATGCAACCAATACAAGCAGTACTTTGCAATTGCAAATTGAAATTCAACCCTCGAGCACGCCTTTCAGTAATATCCCAAATGTGACAAGCAGTGCTTCTGTTTTGCCCGGGAAAATTGCCACGACCACGTATTATGGAATAGTCCCTCGGGAAGTTGGTTCAAACGGCCAATTTCATTGGCAGGCGAGAACAATAGATAACACCGGAATAACTTCGACCTGGCAGATTTTTGGACCGAATGCCACCGGGACAGATTTCATAATCAATACAATTCCTCTTTACACGCAAAACACCTCAACGTATCCATCGCTTTCTGCGACAACAGGCACTGCCTGGTGGGCTCCTCAGCACTTAGACAATATTGCAACGAATAGCATTGCAGGATTCGGTTGTGCTATCACATCCGTAGTTATGGATCTTCGTTCCATGGGGATTACGACTGCTTCGAGTAGCCACGCAAGCAGCACAGATGTTAATCCTGGGAATATCAATGATTGGTTGGAAAATTACAACAATACTTCGACTGGACCCGGTTATGCTCCTGGAGGATTACTTAATTGGCTGGATGTTCCTTACTATAGTCAAACTCCATCGGGTACATTTACGGTTACCTATAACCAATCCCAAGATTTCATAGGGTCTCCATCAAGTAGCTGGGTGGCTAAGTGGCTTAATTATTCGGCGACCGCAACTGTTCCGGTTATCTTCACCGAACCGACAACTACAACTTCAAGTGTTATTCATTTTATCGTTGCAACTGGGTATGCCGTAAATAAGGCAACAACTACCTATACCATTCGAGACCCTTTCTATTACGACACAATGTACTTGAATCAAAATACCTCGACAAACGCACATAATTACAGCAACGTATTCAGAGCCGCTCACGTATTCGAACCGACATCCACAACGATACTGCCTCTATATGTGGAATATATAATTGACGGAGCCCACACACTCTTAATTACAGATCCGACCGGAAAACGTTTGGGTGTTGATCCTGTTACGGGAACTTCTTACAACGAGATAGCCCAAGGCAGCGAGGATGATTCTCAGGCAGGAGCACGCTTCCTGGCAATCTATACTCCCGTAGCTGGCAAGTATGCGCTTATGGTTGGGGGAAAGGGCAGATATCATCTAGAAAGTTTCGTGGCGGATGGAAGACATCGACCAATTCCTCAGATTCTTACTGGGATTTTAAATTCTGGATCTACTGATCTGTATCATCAGAATTATAGTCCCATAAATATCCAAGGGAGCACTCTTCAGCAATAAAGGTAATTCGGAGCGCCGCGGGCTGTGTTTTGTGTGATAAACTATACATAATGGCAGCACGGCTTCCGTTACCGGCAGATGAAATCAAGCGTCTTCTCGTGAGCGAAGGCTTTATTGACGACGCCCGGTTTGAGGCGTACCGCGAAGAAGCTGACCGCAAGAGTCAAAGCGTCATCGACATTCTTGTTTCGGAAAAAGTGGTTGCGGCCAATTATCTGAACGGCATCATCGCCAAGGAGCTCAATGTGTCGATCGTGGACTTCAATAAGCTCAGCATGGATTCGAAGATCGTGAAGCTGCTTCCCGAAGATATCGCTCGACAGCGGCAGGTGATTGTGTTCAACAAAGAAGCGGACGGGTCGTTCGACGTGGCGATGATCGATCCCTCGGATCTTGAGACGCTCGAGTTTTTGGAACAGCGCCTCAAAGGGCGCATCCATCCGTTCCTTGCGACATCAGACGATTTGAACCGCGGCTTTTCGGTGTACGGTTACGAGCTCGGGCAGGATTTCAAAAAGATAATCGAAGACAATGTCCGCGCTTCGCTCATGAACCAGGCGCAGGACGTCGCCGAAGCTGCGGGACAGCTCCCGATCGTTGGCATCGTGGATAATATTCTTTCCTACGCCATCGCGTCGCGCGCGTCTGATATCCACATCGAGATCCTCGAGGAGTCGACCTACATCCGGTACCGCATCGACGGCATTTTGTATGAGATCATGAATGTGACAAAGTCGATCCACCCGGCGCTCGTTGCGCGCATCAAATTGCTTGCCGGCCTCAAGATCGACGAACATTTTGTGCCGCAGGACGGACGCTTCCGCTATCAAATCGCAAACCAGACGATCGACGTTCGCGTTTCGGTGATGCCGACGTTCTACGGCGAAAAAGTGGAAATGCGCTTGCTTGACGCTTCGCAGAAGCCGCTCTCGCTCGAAGAGCTCGGGCTTGCGCCGGACGACGCGCGAAAAGTTGCCGACAACATCAAGAAAGCATACGGCATGATCATCTCCTGCGGTCCGACCGGTTCCGGTAAGACGACGACGCTCTACACGCTCATGAACATGCTGAACCGGCCGCAGGTGAACGTGACGACGATCGAAGATCCGATCGAATACAACATGCGCTACATCAACCAGACGCAGATCAATCCGCAAGCGGGCATTACGTTTGCCTCGGGACTGCGCGCCCTGCTCCGCCAAGATCCGAACATCATCATGGTCGGTGAAATCCGCGACGCCGAGACTGCTGAAATCGCCGTGCAATCGGCCCTCACCGGCCACTTGCTCTTGTCTTCGCTCCATACGAACGATGCGCCGACGGCCATTCCGCGGTTCTTCGACCTCAAAATCCCGCCGTTCCTCGTGAGCTCCGTTTTGAATCTCATCATCGCCCAGCGTCTTGTCCGGAAAATCTGCCAGACCTGCGCCTTTTCGTATGAATCCGATCCGAACACCCAGCAAATCGTGGAAGGCCAGCTCAAAGAACTCGGGATCATGGTGAAGAGCATGAAAATCCCGCACATTTTGTATCGCGGCAAAGGTTGTTCGGTGTGCGGCCTGACCGGCTATCGCGGCCGCCTTGGCATTTATGAGGTGATGGAAGTGAATGAGAAAGTGCGCGCGGCTATCACGCAGCCGAACTTCAGCCTGGAAGATCTCCGCATTTCCGCCCGCGATGCCGGCATGAAGACGATGTTCGAGGACGGTCTCCGCAAAGTAGAATTGGCACTTACGACGCTCGAAGAGGTCTTACGCGTTATCAGAGAATAGAAAATCTCTGGAAAGATTTTCTTGCTATAATAAAGGTAATGCTTTTTCACTACGTCGCTGCTGATACAACGGGGAAGCTGATCGACGGCGAGTTTGAGGGGAATGTGCTGAACGACGTTCTCCGTTATCTTGCCGGCAAGGAGCTCCGCCCCATTTCCGTCAAAGCGCTTGGCAGGGAAAAGACCGGGTTTGCGCTCTTTGGCGGGATTACGGTGGAGGACAAAGTTTTCCTCACCAAATATCTCGCGCTCATGCTCAAGGTTGGCACCGACCTCTTGTCGGCCATCAATATTTTGATTGCCGATTTTGACAAGCCAGCCGTGCGGAATTTCCTCCTCGAAGTCCGCGACAGCCTCACGCGTGGCCAGCCGTTCTACGAAGCGTTCTCGCGGCATCCCAAAGAATTTTCGCCGACTTTCATCAGCCTTGTGAAAGCCGCTGAGGCTTCCGGAAATCTCCAAAAAACATTCGACGAGCTGAGCGTCTCGCTCGAGAAAGAAGCGGAGCTTCGGAGCAAAGTGAAGTCCGCGCTCATTTATCCGATCATCCTCATGATCGCCGCGTTCGGCATCATCGTATTCCTGGTCACGTTCGCCTTGCCGAAAGTGGCGGGCGTGTTTTCGAACAGCGGCATCAATCCGCCGCTTTTCTCGCAGATCGTGCTCACGACCGGCCTTTTCCTCGGCGCGAACATTTGGTCGATCAGCATCGGACTCGTCGTCGTTATCGCCGGCAGCGTCATCGCGGTGCGGAGCACCGAACCGGGAAAACGCGCGTTTGAAAAAATCTTGATACACCTGCCGGTCATCCGCGGCATATACCAGCAAATCGCCATGCAGCGCATGGCAAGCACGATGAGCTCGCTTATGAAAGCCGGCCTTCCTATCGTCCAGACCATAACCGTGGCGTCGGAAACCGTGGGCGTCCGGGATTATCGCGACGCGCTGGTGCGCATCGCAAACGACGGCCTCACGAAAGGCCTCACGATCGGCGAAGCGTTCAAGCAAGAGCCGGTGTTTCCCAAGATGGTTTCAAACCTGATCGCCATTTCGGAAAAAGCCGGGCACATTGAGGAGGTGCTTGATACGCTTTCCGACTTTTATAGCGCGAACATCGATGCAAGCGTGAAAGCGGCCGTATCGCTCCTCGAGCCCGTGATGCTGCTCACGCTTGGTATCGTTGTCGCTACCATTGCGCTATCAATTATCGTCCCAATCTACCAGCTCACCACCCAGTTCTGATGACGTCCATGCGAAAAGGGCAGTCGATGGTGGAAGTTCTTGTCGCCGTCGCGATCGGCGCGTTTCTCGTGGGCGCCGCCGCCGGGCTCATTGCGCCGGCGCTCAAATCAAGCGACCAGGTCGCCCAGGTGCAGGTTGGTGCAGCTCTTGGCACGGAACTCCTGAATAATGTCCGGGTTTGGGCGGAAAGCAACTGGCATGATTTTTTGAATCTTTCGACTGGAACGGCCTACCGTTATTATCTCGTGACCGGTTCATCTCCCTTTATCGTGGCCGATGGCAGCGAGGATATCGTCACGAGCAACGGCGTGTACTCCCGTTATTTTTACGTGAGTGATGTGTACCGCGACGGAACGGGGAATATAACGACGAGCGGGGGAACCTATGATCCGTCCACGAAGCAGGTTACGGCGGTGTACAGCCTTTTGAATGAGCACGGCGGCACGGGCGCAATATGGAACGTTGGTTCTGCGAATTCGACCACCCAGGGACCCGCGCCGTCTTTTGTCTGGGGCAACACGCTGTATGCGGTTTCCCTGCCTGACGGCCTTATGTATTTCAGCCCGATCGCGGCGACCGGTTCCATCGGTCCCGCGTGGTACAGCACGACAACACCGCTCACGGATGTCGGCGGCGGCGCGGCTGAATACAACGGCTACGCATATATTACGGCGCTCGGTGGCGCGGTGCCGCCCACGCCGAGCACGACGGTATGGTATGCCAAGCTGAGTCCAACGCTCGGCGTCAGCGGCTCATGGGCCACGACGACGCCGCTTTCCTCCGCGCTCGGCGGCGCCATCGTCGAAGCCTACAACGGTTATTTGTATGCGATCGGAGGCATCGATGTCACTCAAAATCCGACGACGACCGTTCTCTTTGCTCCCATTAAAAACAATGGTTCGATTGGCGCATGGAGCTCCACGTCGCCCTTGCCGGCGACGAATGTCGCCCATGGCCCGCCTGACGTGACGGTCTTTTACAATAAAAATGTTTATTTTGTTGCCGGCATAAATGCAGCGACAACGAGTGCGTGGTACGCTCCCATCAATACCACCGGTTCCCTTGGCGCATGGACGTCCACCATCCCATTGCCGAACGCCTACATCCGTTCCGGCATTGCTGCGACCGGAGGGTACTTCTATATCGTGGGCGGCGGCAATGTGAACTTCATCACGTCAACGGTGTATTCGGCGGCGATTGCTCCATCCGGCGCCCTCACGTCGTGGCAGGTCCAGGGGAGTCTCCCTTCGGCAATCGGCGGAAGCTGGGCGGTTGCGAATAATTTTTTCCTGTACGACGTCGGCGGATTCAATGCAACGTCGAATAACAGCTGGAGCTCCACGCTGTATTACACGAATTTCGTCACGTATGGATTCAGCGCAGTAAGTTCGAGCATGTCGACGTATGTAAGCCGCAACCGCAACGTGGGCTACACGCAGGCAGACTGGTCCGGCGGATCCGGCCAGACGGGGCCCGCGACAACCGCGAATTCAAAATTTTCGACATCCACCGGAATAAATTATTCCGTCCCGGGGGCCTTGAGTCTTTCGTTCTCGCAATTTGCAGGCACGGTGACATCGTCCTTTGTGCAAGTCACAACGAGCAGCATCGCGGCCGGAACAAGCACCCAAGCGGTATTCGGATCAAATCTGGCCGCAAGCGACACGCTGGTCGTTGCCGCGCGATGGACCGGCAATCAAGGCGCAACGATTCTCGCGAGCGACGTGCAGGGAAATCATTTCAATTCGATCACCGGAGTTTTGGATGATGCCGATGGCACAACCGGCGTGGAATTATGGTATGCGACGGGCACGACTGCGGGAGCCGATGGGGTGCGCATCCGCTCGAACGTGAGCCAGCAGATCTCGGTACAGGCTTTTGAATATAAAAATATGCAGAACTCCACGCTCGACGCCTGGGCGTGGAATACGTCGAGCACCGGCACCGCGCTCGATTCCGGGGCGACGACGACATCGTACTCGAATGATTTGGTGTTCGGTTTTGGAATGACCGGCGCGACAACGCTTTTGCCCGGATCGGGATTTACCGCGCGCGCGATCAACGGCCCAACGCTTTCAGAAGATGAGATTGTCTCGACCGCGGGAAGCTACGATACGACGATGACCCAGGATTCGGCCAATAATTGGCTCATGGTCCAGGCGGATTTTCCGCTTGCCGGCGCCGCGGCGAGCTCGCCGAATATCAGCTCAAGCACATCCCAGCACTGGGCATGGAACGACACGATCGGCTGGATTGATTTCTACGGGACAAATTCCGTGATTGTGAACGGCAGCGGCTTGCAGGGATATGCGAGTTCCTCGGCCGGAGATATTTCGATTGACTGCCACACGACGCGCAATGGCAACATCTGCAATGGCACGAATAATTACCAGGTGAAGAACGACGGCTTCGGCGACCTCGGCGGTTGGGCGTGGAACGACCAGTATGGATGGATATCGTTTTTCTGGGGCAATGCTTCGGCGAGCTCGACCGCGACGACGACGGCAACGTGCCAGAGCTATGGAAATTATTGCGGCGTCTACATCGACAACAACGGCGTGTTCCATGGATACGCGTGGAACGACACGATCGGCTGGATCAGTTTCAATAACTGCGACGTGGTGAGCGGCTGCAGAGGTTCTTCATATGACGTGGTGACGTCGTGGATACCGGCCACCGCGTACGGCTCGCTTGATTCGACGATTTATGATACGGGCGTTGCGGCGGGAACCCAACTCAATTCGGTGCTGTGGCAGGGGAACCTTCCCGCGGGCGCGAGCGTGGGATTCCAATTCGCCGTGAGCAATGCTTCGAGCGGTCCGTGGAACTACGAGGGGCCAAGCGGGGATGGGACCACGTGGTACACGGTGAATCCGGGCGTATCGCGAAGCGTGGATTATTCGCTCTTTAACGGATTCCGGTATTTCCGCTATCGCATGGGAATGTGGCAAGGACTTGGCAACGGCGCGTCGTCGTCGCCCACGATCGGCAGGATCAATATCAATTGGAGTCCGTGACGAGAAAGCGTGTGATAGAATGATTATGTGAATAAAGGACAGGCTTTTCTCGTCCTCATGCTTTTCATTGGGGGACTGATTCTTACGACGGGCATCGCGCTCGCGTACATTACGATCTCATCCGTGAATGCCGGCTACGGGTTCCAAGCTTCCGAACGCGCGGAAGCTGCGGCGGTTGCGGGCGCCGAAGATGCGCTCGTGCAGCTCGACCGGAACGCCGCGTTCGCTTACGCATCGCCGGGCTACTCGTTTTCAGTCGGTTCAAGCACGGCGACTGTCATCGTCCAGCAGAATACGCCGTCGGCGGGCCTCGTCACCGTGAACTCCACGGGCGTCGTTTCGGGGCGGACCCGGACCGTGAAAGTCGTCGTGTCGGACAATCCGACGACCGCCCAAATATCGCTTATTTCATGGCAGGATATCCAATAAAGCAAAAAATTCTTTCCTGGCTCCGGGTGCAGTCCATCGGCGGCGGCCTTGAGATCACCGACCAGGTGATTCGATTGGCTCTCGTGGACGGCATGACGATCCACACGCTTTCCGTGCGGCTGGATCCCGGTATTTTAAAAAACGGAACCGTTGCGGACCCGGGAGGATTTCGCACGGCGCTCCGCGCGCTCCGGAAAAGCGTGAGCGAGATCAAGCATTCGAGCCGCCGCCTCAGTGTTTCTGTCGTGTTGAGCGCCGTGAACGTCTATAGCCAGGTTTTCAGTTTGCCCATCATCGAAGGATCGGACTTTGAAAAGGCAGTCGCCCTCAACGTGCAGATGCTTTCCCCGATGGATATAAACCAAGTCTATTCGGGATGGGAGCGCCTTGGCCGGGATGATAAAACCCTGCGTATCGAAATGCTCGCCGCTTTCGTGGACTGCAAGACGGTGGACGGCATCGCTGCCGCGCTATTCGATTCAGGGTTCATCGCAACATCCGTCGAGTCGCGGGCGCTCTCGCTTGCGCGGCTCATCCGGAAGCAAGGCCAGGGAATCGATCTCGGACGATCCTATCTTATGATTTCCGTTGGCGTTGCGGGATTGCAGTTCCTCGTGATCCGCCACGGCAATCTTTATTTTGATTATGGCAGCTCGTGGGCAACCGTGATGGACGAACGGGGAGACATAACCGTCGAACGCTTCACAGAGACCCTGCTCGGCGATTTTCGCCAGGTTTCCAATTTTTACAGCCAGCATTGGGGTGAGCCGCTTGCGGGGATCATCCTCGATACGGCGGCGTTTCAAGACGCAGCGACGAATGCATTGAAATCGATTTCCTCGGTTCCGATCGTCCCGCTGGTCCTTGGCGGCGTCTCCGGGCTTCCGTCAGAATGGTTCCCGGCGCTCGGGACGAGTTTGCGGGGCGGCGATGGGCGCGATAAGGACATCAATCTTTTGGGCGGCGGCGCTCAGGAGATCTATCGCGAGGAGAAGATCCTGAACTTTCTTGGATTTTGGCGCGCCGTTGTCCCCATCGCCTTTGCCTTGCTTCTCATTGCATTCACGCTTGCCGACAGTTTCCTCATGAATACCAAAGCTTCCATCGACGCCGAGGCGACGCTCAAAATTTCAAACTCCCAGCTTTCGCGGGTAAATCAGCTTGAGGCCTCGGCGACGGCATTCAATGCGGCGGTTGCCAACGTGATAAGCATCGAGTCGGGCATCCGGCCGAAATATCTTGCCGTGGACGATCTCCTCGGGCTCGCTTCGAGTACGAATGTGACGATCACCCACATGTCGCTTACCGGACAGAACCAAATGGCGCTCGCGGGGCAGGCGCTTGATGAAAATTCCATTTTGGCGCTCAAGGACGCCATCCAAAAAGACCCGCGGTTTGGCGCGGTTAATCTCCCCATTACGAACATACAGCAAACGGAATCGGGCTATAGTTTTTCGATGACGTTCCCGTTGTCTTCACAGGCCTTTCAGCCGTAAGTCGGACGCGATCGAGCCAAAAACTTTTGAAAATATCCCGTCCGTTTCCGCCGGAATCGATTGCAATACAAAGTCGCCTGCTTTTTTGCGCGTGACTTCGTTCGGGTTGCGGATGCCGATGCGCACCCGGGAAAAATCTTCCGTGCCGATGTGATCGATGATGGATTGGACGCCGTTGTGGCCGGCAGAGCTGCCGCCCTTTACTATTTTATATTCGCCAACGGGAAGGTCGCTCTCATCGTGGAGGACAAAGAGATCGGCGGGATTTGCGCCGAATGAACGCAAGGCTTCGCGGACGGCGATGCCGGATTCATTCATAAAAACGAGCGGACGCACAAAAATGGCGTCGTCGATTCTTGCGTACTCAAAATGACCGCCGTGTTTGCGGAACGAGGCCTCGGCGCCGGGATTTTCCTCGCGCGCCGCTTGGAAGATGCGCTCGAGCGCCATCATGCCGACGTTGTGGAACGTATGCTCGTATTCGCGGCCGGGATTGCCGAGGCCGACGACCATAAGCTTTGCCATTTGCTTATTATATTCCATCCCTTATATAATGAGTACCATATTGCACGTATACAAGGGGATGAGAAAATTCTTTGCATCACTTCTCGAAGTTCTTGAAATCGCGGTCATTGCGGTGGTCGCGGTTTTCGTTGTCCGGACCTATCTCGTCCAGCCGTTCCTCGTTTCCGGAACCAGCATGGTGCCGACGTTTGCAAGCGGCGATTACGTGCTCACCGACGAACTCACATTCCACTTCCGCACGCCCGAGCGAGGCGAAGTGGTCGTGTTCCACGACCCCGAAGATTGGTCGACGTATTTCATCAAGCGCGTCATCGGCCTTCCGGGCGAGCATGTCGTGATCAAAAACAGCGAAGTCACTATCTACAATCAGCACGACCCCAACGGTTTCACGCTCGATGAAAAATATTTGCCGAGCGGCCTCGTCACCTCGGGAAACATCGACGTGACATTATCGTCGAGCTCGTACTTCATGCTTGGCGATAACCGTCCGTTCAGCTATGATTCTCGCAGCTGGGGACCGTTGCCGGCAAAGAATATCGTCGGCCTCGTGCGGTTCCGCCTCTGGCCGGTGAATGAGCTGCAGGCATTCGCAGCGCCGAATTATTAAGAGAACCATGCCATCAACTATGGAAAAAATAAACGAGAAAAAAGAAGAAGTTCGTACATTCCAATCGGTCAAAGGGATGCACGACGTTCTTCCGGCTGACCAGCCGTATTGGGACAAGATCACGGACGTCGTGAACGATCTCGGCCGCTCCTACGGGTTCGGCAAGATTGAGACGCCGGTTTTGGAATTTGCGGATCTCTACAACAAGACTTCGGGCGAGGGGAGCGACGTCGTCCAAAAGGAAATGTATACGCTCAAAACCAAGGGCGGCGACTTTTTGGCGCTCCGTCCGGAATACACGCCGGGCGTCGCGCGGGCGTATATGGAAAACGGTTTGTCGCGCCTCGGCCAGCCGCAGAAGCTCTACGCGATGGGGCCGGTCTTCCGGCACGAGCGTCCCCAGCTCGGCCGCTTGCGAGAGTTTACGCAGATCGACTTTGAGACGCTGGGCGGCGTGAACGATCCGATTTATGACGCGGAAATCATTTCTATCTTCTGGGATCTTCTTGCCGAGCTCAAGATAAAAAATTCCATCCTGAAAGTGAACTCCATCGGCTGCCGCGTGTGCCGCCCGATCTACAAGAAGCAGCTTGTAAATTATTACAAGAACCACGAGAAGGAGCTTTGCGCCGATTGCGTCGAGCGTTTGCAGACGAATCCATTGCGCCTTCTCGATTGCAAAGAAGAGGGCTGCATAAAGCTCCGCGAAAAAGCGCCGAACTTCCTCGATAAGCTTTGCGTGACCTGTAGCGGCCACTTCAAGGAAGTTCTCGAATACCTCGACGAAGTCACTATCCCATACGAGCTCGACAACCGCCTGGTGCGCGGCCTCGATTACTACAGCCGCACCGTATTCGAAATCTATGCGGAAGGGAAGGAGGGCGACGTCGGCGCCATCGTTGCCGGCGGCCGCTATGACTATCTCATGGAAATGATCGGCGGATCGCTCACGCCGGCCGTGGGCGCCGCAAGCGGAGCGGAGCGCCTCATTGCCGTGCTCAAGGGAAAGGAAATTGCGGTGACTCCAAAGAGCAGTAAGCGCGTGTTCCTCGCGCACGCCGGCGACCTCGCCAAGAAAAAAGCATTCGCGCTCTTGAAGGAACTCCGCTCGCGCGGCATCATCGTTTCCGAAGCGCTCGCCCGCGAATCGCTCTCGGCCCAGCTCAAGGTTGCCGACAAAGAGGGCATTTCGATTGCGTTGATCCTCGGCCAGAAAGAGATCTACGAGAAGAGCGTGATCCTCCGCGATTTGCGCACGGGGACGCAGGAGGCAATTCTGGTTGAGAAGCTGGCGGAGGAGATTAAAAAACGGTTAAAATAACCTCACGCATTTTCTTGCTGGGATGGCGCTTTGGAGGTGCGATGTCGCGCCCTGCTGGGCGCGCATCTCCCTCTCGCCCAGCCCGTAAGAAACTTACGGCTGGGCTCCGAGAGCCCTCCAAATCTCCATCCCAGCAAGAAAATGCAAATAATTATATAATCGTTTTATGAAATCAAATCCTGACTGTCTCTTTTGCAAAATTGTTGCGAAGCAGATTCCGGCACAGACGATCTATGAAGACGACCACGTCCTCGCGTTTTTGGATATCCATCCGCGCACGACGGGGCACACGATGGTGATCCCGAAGTACCATGCGCCGCGCATCATTGAGCTCCCGAACGAGGAGGTCGGGCCTCTCTTTTTGGCGGTGAAACATACGGCGGAACTCCTCAATGACAAACTCCAGTGCGACGGCGCAACGATCGGCATGAATCAAGGGCGGGCGAGCGGCCAGGAAGTGGATCATCTCCACGTGCACGTGATGCCGCGCTGGCACAACGACAAAGGCGGTTCAATCCAGAGTGTTGTTAACAATCCGCCGAAAGAATCGGTGGACGAGATTCGCAAAAAACTCCTGGGTTAAAGCGATTGACGAATGCATTTTTTCTGATATACTTACCGAATGGCAATTGAAGCACGAAAAAAGGACGGGGAGTCACCGAACTCGCTTTTGTATGCCTTCACCCGCAAGGTGAAGCGCAGCGGCATCCTCAAGGAGGTGCGCCATCGCAAGTTCCGCGACCGTCCCGTGAGCCGCCTCAAGCGGCGCGTTTCGGCGATCCACCGCGAAGCAAAGCGCGTGGAAATCGAACGACAGAAGAAGCTCGGACTCATCTAGGTCCGGCTTTTTCTTTTGTGGTATCATACGAAAGTAATGTCCCTTTTCCAGCAACTCAATGACGACGTGAAGGCGGCAATGAAATCCGGCGACAAAACCAAGCTGGAAGTTTTGCGTTTCTCGCTTGCGAGCTTGAATAGCGCCCAGAAAGAGAAAGCCCTCAAGGAGCCGGGCGCCACGCTTACCGACGACGAAGTGATCGCAAATCTCCAAAAGGAGGCCAAGCGCCGCAAGGAAGCAATCGAACTCTTCAAGCAGGGGAACCGCAACGACCTCGTGGAGAAAGAAGAAAAAGATCTTGCTATCATCGCCGCATACCTTCCGCAGCTGATGTCCAGGGAAGAAATTGAAAAAGTTGTTATCGACCTCAAGGCGCAGGGATTCACCGAATTCAATACGCTCATGCGCGAAGCGATGAAAGTCATGAAGGGCCGCGCTGACGGCAAACTCGTTGGAGAAGTTGTGAAAGCGAATGTCGGCTAAGATCAACCGGCTTGCAGCGAAGTTCTTGAAGCGGCTCAAAATAAAAGGGAAGCCATCCCTCGATATTTATCTTTTGCCGCACGCCGAGATCAAAGCGCTCAAGGCGCGTTTTTTTCGGAAACAAACCGAGCCGAATGTGCTCTCGTTTCCGGAGCCAAAATCATTCCCGCATCCCGATAAAAAAGGGAAGCACTTCCTCGGCGAAATCTATCTGAACAAGGATATTTTGAAAAAGAGCCCCGAGCGGACCGCGCCCCTCCTTTTGCACGGCATTTTGCACCTCCTCGGTTACGACCATATTAAAGGAAAAGACGCAGCAAAGATGGAAAAATTGGAACGGAAAATCCTGGGGAGGTCATAGGAGGGGACAGAAAATCGGACGAAGAGGGCTATCGGAGGCACGAAGGTGCCGAGATTTGAGGTGCGCGCCCAGCAGGGCGCGACACCGTACCTCTTCGGGCGATTTTCTGTCCCCTCCTATCACTATCCACAGTATTTTTTGCTCGATTTTCCATGCTAAAATGAGCATATGAAGCTCAAGGGATTCACCGGAGGATCCGATTTTGTCACAGGACTTGATATCGGGACATCCTCCATCAAAGTCGTGGTTGCCGAACGGCGCGGCCGCCGGCCGGTTCTCGTCCATGTCCACAAGGAACCCTGCTTCGGCATGAGGAAGGGAGCGGTGATTGATTTGAGCGAAGCGTCGCAATCGGTGAATCGCGCGCTTTCCGAGGTGAAGAAGATTTCAAAAGCCGCGGCGCGCAATGTGTATATCAGCATCGGAACGCCGCAGGTGAAGATGCAGGCATCGCGCGGCATTGTCGCCGTTTCGCGGGCCGACGCCGAGATCTATCAGGACGACATCGACCGCGCCGTGCGCGCATCGCAGGCGGTGAACCTTCCGCAGAACCGGACGATCATCCACACGCTCACCAAGGAGTTCGTCGTTGACGGCGTAGGGGACATCGTGGATCCCCTGGGCCTCTCCGGCAGCCGGCTCGAAGTGCAGAGTCTCATCATCGACGCCTTCTCGCCGCACATCAAGTTGCTCATGCGCGCCGTTGAGCTCGCCGGAGGCGAAATCGCCGGACTCGTGTTCGGCCCGCTCGTCGCGGCGCGCGCCGCTCTTTCAAAACGGCAGAAAGATCTGGGGACGGCCATCATTGATCTCGGTTTTGGGACCACGGGCCTTGCCGTGTATGAAGAGAACCGCCTCACCGGTACGGCAAAATTTCCGGTTGGCGCGGGCAATATTTCGAACGACCTCGCGGTCGGCTTGAAGATCGCCGTCGACGCCGCAGAAGAAGTGAAGCTCCACTACGGCTACGCGCTTTCAAAAGAGGTGAGCACCAAAGAGACCGTTGACCTCAAGAAATTTTCCGAAGAGGCAAAGAGCACCGCGTCGCGGCGTTTCATCGCGGAGATCGTCGAATCGCGCCTCGAAGAAATTTTTGATCTTGCGAATGCCGAACTCAAGCTGCTCCAAAAATTCGGAGAGCTTCCCGGCGGCGTCGTGATTGTGGGCGGCGGAGCAAAGCTCCCGGGCCTCACGGATCTCGTGAAACAGGAGATGCGCCTTTCGGCCCAGATCGGTTCGACCGTTGCCGAAGCATGGGATGGCGGAGGAGGAGCGTTCAAAGAATATCTCGAAGACCCGGAATTCGTGACAGCGTTTGGCCTTGTTTTATGGGGCATCGGGGGTGAAAGCGGCGGCGATGTCCCCGAACCGGAGGGCGTCAGCTTGAAGAATTTCTTTAGATATTTTACGCCATAACGTCTAGTCCTTGCCTGGGCTTTGGCGTATGTTAAAATAGCATTACATCTAAGGCACCAAAAAGCATGCCGAACGCAAAACGAGAAAAATTTCAGCCACTCTCCGCTAATGTCAAAGTTATCGGAATCGGCGGCGGGGGAGGAAATGCGGTTGCCCGCATGGCGAAGAATTTTTTCCGCGGCGTCGACTTTATTGCCATCAACACCGACCATCAGGATCTCGATCACTGTGAGGTGAGGCACAAGCTTTATATCGGCAAGGGACTCACAAAGGGCTTGGGCACCGGCATGAATCCGGATCTCGGTCGCCAGGCGGCGGAAGAGAACCGCTCCGAAATTTCTGAAACCGTAAAAGGCGCGGATCTTGTGTTTCTCGCGGCCGGCCTTGGCGGCGGAACGGGAACGGGCGCGACGCCCGTCGTCGCAGAAGCGGCGAAGCAGGCCGGCGCGCTCACGATCGCCGTCGTCACGAAGCCATTCAGCTTTGAAGGCAGCCAGCGGGAGCGCGTTGCGACGGAAGGCCTCGTAAAGCTGCGCGATAAAGTTGACGCGCTTATCGTTGTTCCGAATGACCGCATTTTCACCGTGATCAGCAAGGATACGCCAATCGTAAAAGCTTTCGAATCGATCGACGATATTTTACGGAACGCGTTGAAGGGCCTCGTTGAGATTATCGCGATGCCCGGCATCATCAATGTCGACTTCGCGGACGTGAAGAACATCATGCAGGACGCAGGCATTGCCATTGTGGGCGTCGGCCTCGCAACCGGAGCCGACCGCGCCGTGAAGGCCGTGCAGTCCGCGCTCCATTCGCCGCTCCTCGAAACGAGCCCCGAAGGCGCAAAGGCGGTCCTTCTCGGGATCACCGGCGGCCGCGACCTCAAGATGAATGAGGTAAACGATGCCGCAAAGATCGTGGCGCAAACGGCGGACCCCGGAGCGCGCATTATCTTCGGGGCCTACTACGACCGGAACCTCAAACCGGGACAACTCAAGATCACCGTGGTAGCCGCAGGTTTCAATAATCCGCAAGGAACAGCCCTTTTCGGCTCAAGCGGCCTCTATAATGACCGCCAGGCGATCTTCGGAGGCAAGTCTCCCATGGAAGGCAGGAAGCCCTCAACGCCTGCCCGCGAATCGATGGCATACGGAAAGGAAACCTACGCCAAAGATACGGTCCACGCCCGCGGCGACCGGGGCGACGAATCGGCGGACGAAATCATAGCGACCCGCGTTCCGCAGGCGCCGCTTGACCGGAAGCTTCCCCCTGCGGCGGCCGGCAATAACGGTTCGGTCGCGAATAATAAAGAGAAAGAAAACGACGCATGGGATATTCCCGCATTCCTCCGCAGAAGGAAACGATAGCCGCGATAGAGCGCTCGCTCGCGGCCGGCGTATTTTTTTAGAATCTTTTTAGAGCAATTTTACGTCGTCGTCTTTTACGGCGCCGATTTTCAAAATATCCTTGTCGATTTTTGCGAACTCCTTTGAGGCGGTGTTGTAGGCGTTTTGCGTGGTCGAAAGGTGTGTCCCGATTTTCTCGAGATATTCTTCATACCGCTCAAGATGGCGCTGGAGTTCCATGACGTTCTTTCTGATCTGTTCCGCCGAACGGTTGATCTCGATCTGCCGGATGCCCTGGAGCGCCATCTGGAGATAAGCGTAGAAGGTGGTGGGTGAGACGGGGTAGACGCGCTTCTCGCCGGCATAGGCGATGAGGTCGCGTTCCGCCGCGCCGCCGATTTTGTTCACGAGGAGATCGTAATAGAGGGCCTCCGAAGGGATGAACATGAATGCGAAGTCCACCGTATTCTCGGATGGCTTAATGTATTTGGATGTCTCGTCGATCCGCGTTTTGAGGTCCATGCGCAGCGCGTCTTCGATGCGCTTGCGTTCATCATCGGAGAGCGTGCCGGATGCGAGGCGGTTATAATTTTCCAAACTGAATTTTGAGTCGATTGGGATGACCTGTTCCTGATAGAAGATCACGGCGTCAACTTTCGTGCCGTCGGCGAATGGATACTGGAGCTGGAACGCGCCGGGCGGCAAAACATTCTTGAGGACCGTTTCAAGGAAATATTCGCCAAGTACGCCGCGCTGTTTGGTGTTCTTTAAAATATCATTCAAATTTTTGAGCTGGTCATTGAGCGCGCTCACTTGTTTTTGCCCCTCGATCACCTTGGTGAGCTCTGACGTAACCTCTTTGACGATCTTCGTGCTTTCGCCGGCCTGGGCGATGACCGTTTTCGTGGAATCGCTGAGGCGCGCATCGAGCGTCTGCGAGAGGCGATGCATCTGGTCGTTTAATTGCTTTTGTTGGTCCTGGATTTGGTTCTGAAGCAAGACGAGCGATCCTTCGTCGTGCTTCTTCTGAGATCTATAGACGCGTAAAGCAATCGCTATTAATAAAATAATAACGATGCTGAGCAGGAAATTAAGGTATGTATCCATACGCCCTAATTTTAACGATTTCCCAATAATTATCCACACCCACCACATTTGACCCGATCTTGAGGAGGGATATGGAAAACAAAAGACCCGTTTCCGGGTCTTTTGCAAGTTCAAGCGCATGCTAGAACTCAGTTCGCTAGCTGTATATAAATGTTATTCCTTGAAAAATAATCCGTCAATCGCGGTGGAGGTGCGGGGCAAAACAAAAAGCCCCTCACGAGTGAGGGGCTTTTTGGGGTTAAAGCCGACTTATTGCCAGCTGCGTCCGCCTCCGCCGAAACCACGGTCACCGCGAGGTGCACGGGGTTCGAGGGGCTTGGCTTCGTTGACGGTAAGCTTGCGACCACCGAAATCCTTGCCATTCCACATTTCAATTGCGGCCTGGGCATCGGAATCGGAACCCATTTCGACGAAACCGAATCCGCGCGAGCGGCCGGTCATTTTGTCCATGATGATGGAAGCCGAGACAACCTGTCCCGCCTTGCCAAATGCATCCTGGAGTTCGTCTTGGGTCGTCGAGTACGGCAAACCTCCAACGTATAATTTTGTAGCCATTTGATAACTAACTAAGCTAATGTAAGTCGACCAATTTTAATTTATCTCGCTCTGCTTTCAGAACCAACTTTCGCTGGCAACTGCAAAACGGTGAGAACCCTTACATAAGAAGTATTATAACCAAACCTTATAAAAAAAGCAAGAGCCCTACAAGGCAAGTAAAAGGCCGCATTCCGGGGGAGGAGTGCGGCCGATAGGGGAGGGCAGTCTATTTCTTCGTGAGGTATTCCAGCGCGTCCGGATATGCTTTTGAAAGCATGCGGAACTCCTGGTCAATGGTTCGGATAGCTTTCCACCGGCGGATCCGGGCTTCGATCTTAGGCTGCAGCCAGCTCCCGAGCGTATAGCTGAGGAGTGTGATTGTGATGGAACCCGTGCAGAGAAAAATGAATGTAACGAGTCCCCGCCAATCGTCGAGCTGGTATTCAATCTCGGAAAGATTGGCCGCAAGAAGGCCAATGGCGGCGCCTACCGGCCAAGCCCAGGTCGGGGACGAGGTTTTCTTCGAGAGCAAACCGAGCGTGAGCCCAAACACCAGACAGGCGCTGATTTTTACCATGGGTGGCGTGAAGAGCAACATTGCGGAAATTACGAGAAAGCCGAAGAGCCAGCCGCTTGAGCGTTTCCACATCATAGGGATCCTCCTGGACGAAACTGGAATATATTATAGCACATAATTTTGATATGCGCAATTTTATCCCGTTTTCATTTCCTGGTACCGTATAGGGGATGACTTCACGGAAATTTAATGAAATGGTAATGGCGTTTTATCGGGCTCACGGCCGGCACGACATGCCATGGCGCAACACCCGCGACCCGTATCGGATCCTCGTTTCGGAAATCATGCTGCAGCAAACCCAGGTGAACCGCGTCGGACCGTTTTATGAAAATTTTATAAAACAGTTTCCGGATTTTGCGGCGCTTGCCGGGGCAAGGACCGGGGACGTGTTGCGGGCATGGAAAGGATTGGGGTATAACCGCCGCGCACTCGCGCTTCAGCAACTGTCAAAGGTTGTTTTAGAAAAATTTAATGGAAAATTGCCGCGCGAACGGGAAGCGCTCGAATCCTTGCCGGGTATTGGAAAAGGAACATCGGGATCGCTCATGGCATTCGCGTTCAATCGGCCGGAAATTTTTATCGAAACGAACATCCGGCGCGTTTTTATCCATCATTTCTTCCCAAAAAAGAAAATCGTAACTGACGCGGAGATTGAACGTTGTCTTATACGGACAATCGATAGGAAGAATCCGCGCAAGTGGTATTGGGCACTCATGGATTACGGGACGGAGCTCGGCCGGGCACGGCGATCGGCCACAAACCCAAACCGCCGCAGCGCCCACTACGCAAAGCAAGCAAAATTTTCCGGTTCCGACCGGGAATTGCGCGGCAAAATTCTTGGCGCATCGCTCGGGAGGAAAGAAATCATTCCCGCTGGAGTTGCTTTACGGTTCAATGAACCCGTGGCGAGGGTGGAGCGGATTATGGCATTGCTCACAAAAGAAGGTTTCCTCAAAAGAAAAATGGCGAAAGGCGGCAAAAATGCAACAAAAGGCCCTATTTATTGTATTAAAGATTGAGACCTGAATTCATGAAGCGCTCTTATATATTAGGCTTGGCAGTTCTTGCGGCATGCGCCGCTGCTTTTGCGTTCCGGACGGCGAGCGTCTCCGCGGCTACCGCCGGAGGAGCCGCCCCGGTGCTGAATACGAATTCCACAAAGCCGCTCGTGTATGCGGCGTGGGTTCCGTATTGGCAATCCCAGTCGGGGCAAGAGGATATTGCCCTCCACCTTGACGCCATGGACGAGGTGAGCCCGTTCTCTTACGAAATCGGAACCGGAGGAAGCTTGATCGACGATATGAACATCAATAATGGCTCATGGGACGGATGGTTTTCGGCTATAAAAGATTTAAACGTGAAGGTGATCCCGACGATTGCAGATTTTCAAACGAATGCGATTTACCGAATGCTTTCGAATACAAAGAGCCGTCAGGCTTTGGAAGATAACATTGCCGCACTCGTAAAAGCCCAGGGCTTTAACGGCATCGACATCGATTTTGAAGCGATGTCTCCGGCAACCCGGCCGTATTATTCGCTTTTTATCCAGGGCCTTGCCATGCGCCTGCATCCGTCGGCAAAGTTTCTCACGTGCACGGTTGTGCCGCGGAATGATCCGACCCGCGTCTACGCCACGGTCCCGTCGAATATTATTTACCCGGAAAGCTATCCGGTGCTCAACAAGTATTGCGACGAGGTGCGCTTGATGGCCTATGACCAGATGACGACCGACTTGCCGCTTGATGCCTCAAAAGGGAATGGCGCGCTTTATGCGCCGGTCGCCGATGCCGCATGGGCGAAATACGTCGTGAAAAGTGCGATCCAATATATCAGCCCCAAGAAGATCATGCTTGGCGTGCCTACGTATGGTTATGAATATGAGGTGTCGTGGGCCAATAACGAGACCACCTATCAACGCGTGCGAGCATTCAACTATTTCGACGCCATGGATCGCGCTGATTCGCTTGGCATTGCGCCAGTGCGGAACAGTGCAGGAGAGCTCAGCTTCACATTCACGTCGAGTACCTACATTGCGGAGCCATCAATCTTAGTTTCGACGGTTGCGTCCGCCCAGCCGATTGAGCTCAAAGCGCCCAATCCCGGCAACCTGACAACGTTCTTTGTCTCGTTCCCCGACGCCCAGTCCGTTGCGGCAAAAGTTTCGCTCGCAAAGCAGTATGGCCTTCGCGGCATCGTTCTTTTCAAAGGCGACGGCGGCATGGACCCGAATATCTGGAATATGCTTGATTAACAAAAAAGCCCCGCGAGGGGCCTTTTTGTTTCTATTTGACGATCGACGCAAGCGTTGTTGCGGAAGTCGTTGCCATGCTTTCGGAGAAGGTGATTCCCGGAGGCACGATTACGACCATGGCGCGTTGAACGCCAAAGCGGAGTGCTTGGTTGACCGACGGCATCCAGATATCAATTGATTTCTTGAAGTAAGGAGCCATGCGATCTTCGACGGTGAAGATTTTGTCCCCAAAAAGGTTTGGGATCATGACCTTCGTACCAAAGGGCAGCATATTGCTTGCCACGATGCCGTCATGCACATACGTGCCGTTCGCCGTGATGAACGGCGTGTCGTCGGTCTC
>Ga0335069_10001266_pt1 | contig 40794 bp, 39 predicted proteins | sample Lox_Sample_11_FD_206714 | JGI IMG/M metagenome (GOLD analysis project Ga0335069, IMG submission 206714) | Soil microbial communities from Loxahatchee National Wildlife Refuge, Florida, United States - Lox_Sample_1.1 | ecosystem: Environmental > Terrestrial > Soil > Wetlands | place: USA...
TCGTTGATCGTTAAAATACGGATTTGCTCAGGCGCTAACCACAGAGGGAACCATCCTGCGTAGAACTCAGTCAGGAATGCAAAAACACGCTCAATTGCCCCAATCGATGAGCGATGAATCACAACCGGCTCCTTATCCTCGCTATTCTCATCCCTATAGGACAGTTTGAATCGTTTTGGCATAACAAAGTCGTACTGGACAGTGAAAGCAGTATCCTCCTTACCGAGAACATTTTTCATCTGTACATCAATTTTTGGTCCGTAGAAGGCAGCCTCGCCTTCGGCTTCATAGAATGGATCGTTTCTGTCAGTCAAAACCTCGCGAAGTACATTCTCTGCCCGCTCCCATGCTTCATCGTCTTTAAAGTACTTACCTTCGTCAGAGCGATCACCGAGCGACAGCCGGTACCGATAATCTTTACCCTTTTCAAGCCCAAAAACGGTTGCGCAGTACTCGATAAGGTCTAGCGCGCCCATCGCCTCTTCCTTAGCTTGATCAGGAGTACAGACGATGTGAGAGTCGGCCAATGTAAAACTACGGACTCGGATGAGCCCAGAAAGCTCCCCGGACTGCTCGTACCTGTATAGTTTGGCGAGCTCAGCAATGCGCATTGGCAACTCTCTGTATGTCCTCGGTTGGTCTAGATACAGCTGGAAATGATGCGGGCAAGTCATAGGGCGAAGCATAAACTTCTCGCCATCGATATCGATAGGTGCATACATCGAGTCTTTATAGTATGGGTAATGCCCAGAGGTCTCGTATAGCCCGATCCCTGCAATATCAGGTGTGATTACATGATGATAGCCCCTTCGCTCTTCCACCTCAACGATGAAACGTTCCAGAATACGACGGATCTTGGCACCCCTCTCAGTCCATAGTGGCAACCCCTTACCCACAAGTGGTGAAACCGTGAACAAATCGAGATCCTTACCCAACTTACGATGATCTCGCAGTTTTGCCTGCTCAAGTCTCTCGAGGTGTTCATCGAGCTCTTCCTGAGTAGCAAAGGCAACTCCATAGAGGCGCTGCATCTGAGGGTTCTTTTCGTTGCCACGCCAATAGGCACCAGCAACGCGCAACAATTTAAAGGCTCCAACTTCGTTAGTATTACCAACATGCGGACCGCGACAGAGGTCGGTAAAGTCCCCATTAGTGTAGAATGACACTTCATCAAGCGCGGCATCGCCCTCAGCAATCGTACCGAGCGCATCAGCGTCTAGGTCTTTCGCAACAGTGGTGCCGCTGCGCTTCAAGTCGTTGAGAAGTTCCTCTTTGTAAGGCTGACTACTCTCCTTTGCCCAGGCAAGGGCGTCATCAATTGGTTTTGTAGAGCGATCAAAAGATTGGTTTTCACCAATAATCTTGCGCATCTCTTTTTCGATTTTGCCGAAATCCTGCTCGCTGATCTTAGTCTCGCCCAAATCAATGTCGTAGTAGAAACCATTTTCTATTACTGGGCCGACGCCAAATTTCGCCTCAGGCCAGAGGCGCCTGACCGCTGCTGCGGTAATGTGTGCGAGACTGTGTCGCATCGCGTGTAGCTGTTCTTCGTTCATCCTTTTCTCCTTCCCTGATGGAAATTAAAAACATGCGATGTGTAGATTCAACACGTAAATCTAGTGATCGCATGTCTCGGGTCTCGATATTTTGGTCATCAGGACGGTTCCACCGGACTTTTACTTATGAGGCAACGTTATCGTACATTACAACTTCCCACGAAGCTCGGCGGGCGGTTACTCCGCGTCATCGCTTACCGCTATAATACCGAACGTCCCCAGTGATTGCAACAGTTTGACTTATCTGTTAGTATAGGAATGCTTTACGGGCGATTAGCTCAGCTGGCTAGAGCGCCTCATTGACGTTGAGGAGGTCGGGGATTCGAATTCCTCATCGCCCACCATAGAGATTATAAACAGACTCCATTTCAGGGGTCTGTTTTGTTTTCCACGTTTTCCAAAAGTTTTCCACGTGGCATTACGTCATTTTCTACCGCTATTAATACCACCCATGATATATCGTGTTTATGTTTGTTCCATTGACATTTTATTGTGCTTATGTTAGTATGAATTCATGGCTAAACAGACCAAAACACACCAGCCTATCAAAAACCCGTCAGAGCTAGAAAAGTTCTCTATTAGTTACGAATACGATGTGCCCTGGAATCAGGTAAACCAAAACATACCAGCGCAGCCTGCACGGTTTTCTAAAAAGTAATCTTTAACAAAAATTTCGTGTAATTTATTTCTTGTCTTTTACTACTGCTTTTTCGGTAACATCGAATTTATCGAAGTAGCGACCTAGTAGTAAGGCTGTTTGCGACGTAAAAGCCGATGCCGAGCTGTACACAACTGCCGTTACCGGCATTAGGAACCACTGTAATACCATCCCAATATTACGATGGCGTTTATACCGTAGTGGCCGTGGTGGCAACATTTTAAACGCAAGGAAAACCGTGATAAAAAGTCCGACGAGCGCCACCTGTTGAATATGACTAATAACCTCTGGTAGCTGATGGGCTGCAATACTATGCGCAGCCTGACTATTCACAAACAGAGGCACCCAACCCCCTATTGCAATCAAGATGGCAGTGCTTGCCAGTGTGATGTGACTATCGATGAGTCGGATAAGACGCGCTGTGGCCGGGCCGAATGGAACTTTGCGTTCCTTTGTAAATATCCTCGTCGCAACATAGGGAACGTCCGAAGCCCCATAAGCCCAGCGGCGAAGCTGTATAAATTGAGCCTTTAGTGTGCGTACATATGTCGAAGATAGAACTGCATCCTGATAAATGGGCACGAAGATCGGTACCACACCGTAGTCGCCGTTAAAGTGGAAGTAGCTGCGCCAGTATTGGTGTCCGTCCTCAACGATAGTGCGCGTACTCCAGAAATCCATTTCAGCTAGTGCGCTCATTGGCTGCGAGTGGGAAGCAAAGTTGCGAAGCGTGTGTGGACGCATAGAACTGATGATATTCCAGAAGGAGTTACCTGTTGCAACCACGCGCATTGGCGCCGGTACGTCCCAAATATTGTTCATGAACAAGCAGATTGGCTGGAATGAAAGCTGCTTACGATCCGGGTGGATGACATACTCATACGTTACATAATCAAAGTATGTCTTGTGTGCCCGATTGTCCGCATCTAATGTAGTCACGATTACATCGTTATAGTCAATATTTTCCTTTTTCAGCCATTCTTTCAGATGGAAGCCGGCATACGTAATATTTCCTCCCTTGCCCCGAACTTCGTTTGGAAGGTCGCCAGGGTGTTGTACTAAAAGAAACGATTTAAATTTTCCTTCGAATTCTATAGCCAATTTATGGACCGTTTCCGATATCGCTTCGCCGCCACGCTCTTCATAAGCAAGGACCACAATCATGTGGTCCTTATCGTACGTCGTCTCTAATAATGACCTGAGTGTTGGCTGCAAAATATCATAAAATTCATTATATGTTGCGATGATAACTGCGTTATATACCTCTGATGGCTTTGGGTAGTTCTCTGGGTGTGCGGAGATATCTTTAAGATTGGCAGTGTGTGCTTCATAGCCAAAACCGTGGTGAGCGCTAGATACCTTGTGTATGTACTTGCTCGGATTTTCGAGTTGATGTAGCCTTTCGTGCCAGTTCACCTTCTGCGCTAGCTCAAGATTACTGCGCCCCGTAATCGTGTGGTATGCGATACCAATAGCCTTGATCAGCGTTGTGATGATGACCGCTAACAGATAGGCTGCAGCAATTAAAGGGCTGAATACAGACAGTACCACCAGCAAAATAATAGAGCCGTAGCTAATGATAGCCGGAAGCATTTCGAAAAACCTGTAGGCCTTAGTCCTCTTGCCGATGGGGATTTCTAGATCCGTCATTGCTTATGAGAGTGAAGCTATCTTTAATACCTGGTGAAACAGAGAAACAGAGATGAAAGTAAAAGCGATACTTAGCCAGAGGAACGCGATGGTGAGCTCCCTACCCTTCTTCTGGAGCATCCGGTACGCAACGGCGCTGTGTACCACCGCTAGGACAATCATAAACCCTACGAATGTTAGGAGATAAAACCATTTGTCCCTGTAAAAGTTAGTCGGGCCAAAGCTCGTGTAGTGAATAACTACCTGTAGTTCACTGGGGTGGATTTGTGTCAGTAAGAAGATGACAGTGACAAGACAGAGCAACAAAAATACGGCCAAATATGCCGTAACCTGTCGGTCCTCAGTAATGTCTTTAACTGCCCTGATGATATTTTGCTTCATGTATGTCGTTATCCTGGTGCGGGTACAGAGAATCGAACTCTGCGCTCAACCTTGGGAAGGTTACATATTAGCCACTATACGATACCCGCATTTACCGTATGGAGCCGCCGTCCGGACTTGAACCGGAGACCTACGCTTTACGAAAGCGCCGCTCTACCAACTGAGCTACAGCGGCAGATTGCCAGTCTGTGCGACTAATTATAGCACCCAAAACCCAAGAAATAAACGACTACTCTGCCATTGCATCAGGGGCGAAAAACTGATATGATACTTCAAGCGCCAGACTATGAGGGCTCGTAGTGAAGTTGGCCTATCACGCCTCCCTGTCACGGAGGAGATCGCCGGTTCGAATCCGGTCGGGCCCGCCAAGAAAATACCTCCCAAATGGGTGGTTTTTTATTTGTTAAAAAACAGGGGTATTTTCGTTGACCGATATCCGTTAGCGTGATAAGCTAAAACAGTAAAAACGTACAATACAAAAATACCAAAATGACTCTCGCATTTCGAAACAGGTTTTTGCTCGGGCTGATGCTCGTCACGGCTCTATTTTCCTTGTACCCTAACTCTGTTTATGCTGCCGGTGATACCGCGTATCTCACGCCTGCCTCTGGTAGCGCCAATATTGGCGACTCGTTCACCGTAAGCGTGGATGGTTACGTAACACATGGAGTAATTTGCTTTTTCATCTGTCAAAATATCACCAGCACACAGGGTACTATTTCATTTCCAAAGAGTCTACTCGAAGTAACCGGTATTTCAACGGCCAATGCAACGTTTGATGGTTCGATAACCATAACGCCGGATAATTCCAACGGATCGATTGCTTTCAGCGGGGGCAACCCAGGAATTCAAAACACAAGTGTCCACCTATTTACGGTAACATTTCAGACGCTCGCAGCAGGGGTGGCCAACGTAGCCTTCGGTACCGTTAAATACGGCGCGCTATCCTCTAGTAATACCGCCGCTACGACTGGTGGCAACTACACGATCAATGCACCACCGCCACCACCATCCCCAAGTCCGTCTCCGAGTCCTTCGCCAACGCCAAGTTCAAAGCCGTCGACAAAAACAACGACAACGACGAAGCCAAAAACATCGCCAACTCCTACGCCAAACCCAGAAGTCACGCCCGCTCCTGTATCTGAAAGTGATGGCGGACTGCAGATCGAAAATGTAAAAATCACCGCTACCAGAGACGAAAACAGCATCTCTTGGTCACTGAATAGCTCGGCTGCACAACCAACGTTAGTTTATGGTACAACCAAAACAACCCAGAATGACCAGGCGACTATCGACGCACAGCCGGATGGAAGTTATAAATCGACACTCGCGAACTTAAAACCTGGCACACTGTATTACTTCACTATCAAAGCCGCTACCGCTGATAATCTCGCCGGTGCATCCCATAGTGGAATCCTGACCACCCGTGGGTACCCCGTACAGCTGACAATCCAGCAAAATAACCTGCTCATTCCCGGAACATCTGTAAAAATTGGTGAACGGGAATTCATAGCGAACAAGAACGCCATCGTGACAACCGAGCTGAGTGATGGTAAATTCACTGCTGCGATTACACCACCAGGATCTTCTGATTCAGTAAATGCAGATTTCACCGTGCAGAAACTGGACGCTTCAAATGGGGAGAGCCCTGCCCTGCAAAGCTTTACCCTTGATATAACCACCATTGGGGCGGCGGCGAGCACAACCAATAGCTCCCTCTTGCCCGTTATTATCGGAGGAGCACTTACCACGATAGGTGTAATCGGAGGCACAATTGGTTTGGTTGTGCTTCGCAGGCGAAAACAAGACGCCGCATCCGTTACTAATGTTGATGGCGACCTTCTATCTGCAAGTTACGGCGACAACCTGTCTGCGCGCTACCAGAATACACCTCAGCCAAATCTGGAGACCGGCCCAACAAATCAGTTGCAGCCACAACCATTTGAACTTTACGCCAAAGATGTACCTATGGATGCCAATATACCTACTGAACAAATTATTGATTCAAACGCTGGCGTTGCGGCAGTAACCCCTGAAAGCGTGACTACCCAACAGTTCGCCCCTGAGGCACTGCCTCTTCCTCCTGCGGCCCCCGCAACTGCGCCCGACCAGTATGCCGCCCAGTACGCCGCCGCGGCAGCTGTCGAGCCCGCACCTGAGCAATATGATCCTGTGGCTGAGCAAATGGCGCAAGAAGTCGCACAAGTCGAATCATCCGAACAGGCAACACCCAGCGACGAGCCGAGTGCCGTCTACGATGCATCAACTGGCGAGCTGGATATTATTCATCGTCATGGCGAACAGGAGTCAGCGGAGACGGCTTCGTCTGCCACGCCAGTATCAGAGAATGATCCCACTCTACTTACCGTCGACAATTCTACCCCGCAACCGCAGGAACAGGCGCCCCCAGCCAACGTTACCGAACAAGCACCGCCTGTCGCCAACCCGGTGGTTGCACCAGTAGCAACTGTGCCTGCCGCCGGTACTCTTATTTCTACTGAGGCATACCCTACTGTCGGCCCGTCAATTCCACAAACGCCCCTGACGGCAGGGCCTCACTAAGATGAACAATAAAATACCTCAAATTCACAAAACCTGCGCGCGAGTTTTTCATTACATCATCGCAGTTTGCCTTGTTTCGTCACTGATACCCGCAAGTGCAGTCTTTGCGGCATCGAACCAGCTATATGTAACGCCGTCTACCTCGCAGATGAATATAGGGACCTCCTTTGATGTACAGGTAGGGAGTTACAGTGATTCCGGCGGAACGGGAAATGTTAGCGGCGCAGTTGTTTTCTCACCTAGTCTCCTGCAAGTGGTTAGCGTTTCGACAAGCGGAAGCGACTATGGATCACCGACCGTATCAACAGGATCTGGCGCCATCAATTTTAGCGGCTCGGATAGTTCAGACAAGATTCTTGCCCATATATTTACTGTCACCTTCAAAACCATTGCCGCTGGGACGGCCGCAGTATCGTTTAACAGTAACAGCCAGGTAAATGACAGTGCAACCACATTTAAAGGTGGTGCGTTTACCATCATTGATCCCAACCCACCTAACACATCCAAGCCTTCGACACCGCCTAAACCTGTCGTTTCGACACCGGTCACCACACCCTCCACGCCAAGTGATGATAGCACGCCCGCACCAACGCCGGACCCAACCGGACTCATTGATGCAGTAAACATCGACCCCAACTATTCATCCGCCGCCATATCGTGGAGGGTAAACGCATCAAATCCATCCGCCAGTTTAAAATATGGAGACTCATTTTCGCAGCTTGATAAACAAGCAATTATAACAAGGGCGTCGGATGGGACCTTCACCACCACTATCACTGGACTTACGCCTGGTACGACATCCTACTTCACAATAATCGCAGGTGGCGCAGGCGGCGCATCAGGAAACTACAGTGACAGGATTGCCGCCAAGGGATACACGGTCGTGTTGAGTATAACCGAAAATGGTCAACCTGCTCAAAGCGCTACCGTAAAAATAGGCAGCCAGACCTATACTGCCAATAATGGCCAGCTTGCGGTTAGTCTCGCCGCCGGAAACTATAGCGGCACCATTAGTACCGATACCGCCACGCTAGCGATAAACCTGACCGTAGCCGACAAATCGATACCTGCTGACGGCAGTGACCCCGAATCGCAAACATTTTCATACGATCTGAAGAGTTCTCCGCTTACCGCAGGATCTAATTCTCAGTTTTCTATTATCACCTTCGTGGGAGCTCTCGTTGGCGGCGGCGTAGTCCTCACGATTGCTTTCCTTGTCTTTATGAACTACCGCCGTCACAAGTACGATACAGAGGAAATCTACTCCACACACGCAAGCACAAGTACGGTCATCGTTGAGGATGGTTATCAGTGGAGTCATGATGCGCCCGAGCAGCCGCTCCAACAAATAACGCCAACACCGGCAGATCCATCAGGGGCAACAACGCCCCCACACGCCAACTCTGTTTACATTACCGAAGAAGAGCCCCTCGATATGTTCGAACAGGCGAAAGTGTCGCTATCTACTCCTTCGGACCATGTTCAGCATTCGCCAGACGAGACGCCACAAAATCCCAATTCACTACATTCCACCACGCCTTAACGTAATCATCCCGTTTGTTCTTGTAGTCGAGATAGTAGGCATGTTCCCAAACATCGAGCCCGAGTAGCGGCTCCTGGAGACCGGTGTTTATGGGCGTATTCTGATTTGGCGTCGTAATGATTGACATATCTGGTTGCAGCCATACCCAGCCGCTGCCAAATACGCCGAGTGCTTTTGTCGTAAACTCGGCCACAAATCCCTGAAAACTACCGTATTTATCGCTGATACCGGTCGAAAGTTGACCCTTTGGCTCACCACCACCGTCCGGCGACATCCAATGCCAAAACAACGAGTGATTATAGTGTCCACCCCCTTGATTGAGGATGGCTGTGCGTACGGATTCAGGCAAACTATCGATATGACTCAATAAATCATTTAGGGAGCGATTCTTGAGGTCGGGCTGACTATCCAGAGCGGTGTTTAGTTTATCGACATAGGTCTGATGGTGCTTGCTATGGTGCAGCTCCATAATATCCTTGCTGATATATTTACCTAGCGCATCATAATCATAATCGAGTGCTGGCAATGTAAACATGTAGGCCTCCTTACTGCGTCGTAATCGACGACTTCACCTCCGGTACGGAGATATACTCTCTAGTTTTGTAATCTGCTTTAATCTGTTCCAGTTGTTTTTGGAATACCGTCAGTGGCACCCGAAGCACCGCGTAACTAACCCGGTCGTTGTCGCGCTGTAATAGCTTCACGACATAGTATCCATCACCGGCCGTGGATTGGAACACTGGTGAAACTTGACCGACAGAAAGCTTTGACGCCTCTTTAGCAAGACCGCCATCCTGGTTGCTGGTAGGCACAAGCGGAGTCACACTCGACTCAACTTTTGCTCCGTCTATCGGAGCAATCGCGGCTGCAACCTTATCAAAATCAGTTTCGGTCTTTAGTTTTTCTTCCATCTGATCGCGTAGCTTAGAGGCAACAGTATCAACACTGTAGGCAACCTTTTGATGGAGCAGACCGCGCTTTGTCACTTCACGGACTTCATCAGGGCTCCAATCGTAGTAATCGAGCACGCTAGCATAGTATGTCTCCTCAGATGTCGTTCCGTCACGCGACTGTCTCTGCCGGTTGATTGCATCTGTTACCTCACTGTCTGTAACGGTGATATTGTTCTTGGCTGCCAGCTTTTCGGCGTACGTATTAGCGATAGCGTCATCAAGAGCCTGGCGCTTAAACCAGTTGAGTTGCGCTTTATTTTCTTTGCTATACAGATTAATACCCTCTTTAACCTGCAGGTAGTGTTCCTGCGACCTAAAGCCCTCGAGATAATCGCTGTAACGCACAACCTTACCATCAACAACAGCAACAGGTAGCGGCAGAACGCGAGTAATCCGGTAAAAGAATTTCGATGTGTTCTGTGCTGGATAGAGCTGCCACCATATCACCACAGCAACGAGTAGCAACGCTACGATACTGATGACAATTGTATTGATAACAAGACGGTGCTTGGCATATTGAACTGGATATTTAAAGCGGCGCCCGCCCGCGAGAACCTTCTCGCGGTGCTCGGCAACCGTTTCATTGGTGATTCGGCCGGTTGTTTCAGCCGCCTCATCCTTTTTTCGTTTAAATCGGCGTAGCTTTTTCATTCGCCCCCTTGACGCCCTCAACTGCCGCGACGGCATCTTGAAGTTTATTGTATATCTCCTCAGGGTGTTCAACTTTGTTAATCACGAGGTCACCTACAAAGGTCTGAATAACTATAGTTCCAAACCCCAGCACCTCACCGCTGAGTCCAGGTATATTATAGCTAATGCTCTGTATTTTTGACAAACCAAGCTCCACGACATCCTTACCGAAAAAGCCCTTTTGAGTCACCTGCCTCAGGCGCTGGTCCGTCACAATATACACGGTGTAGTACCACATTAGAAAGTGGTAGAAAAACAACAAAAGACCTACCCCAAAGCCCGCGACAGGCCACCAGTAGACCTCGAGTGTTGAAGGCCAAATAAAGACTGGAATGGCAGAAATAGCGAAAGGTAGAAGAAACAGCCAAAAACCCTTGCGCATTGCGATGATGTGCCGTCGGAAAATAAACAGGAGTTCCTCACCCTCGCGCTGACCGTCAAAATCGCTCTCATGTTTTGCCATAACCTTATTCTAGCATGGTACCCTCTCATGGACACACTTCGCAACTATGACAAAAGATGATTGTCCTCATTCTGCTTGAGATTCGAATCAGGCTACAAGCTATCTAGGTACTCTTTTAATTGCTTGTTATTTTGAATGTGGACGAATGATGTATCGCCTCTTCTTATTTTTTCTGCAAGTATTTTTGGTCTAACTCGTTTAGGAAATTTCCATATAATTTTTATTAGCTTGGGAATTATCAAAATCTCAGGGCAGTTTGCCGGTAAATCTGGTCTCGAAGTAAATAAGAATTTTCTATTTCGTATGGCGGCACGATAAAAAGAAACCTTTCGAGGAAAATCGAGGAAAATCACTACATCTGCCGCTTTCAAAATCTCATAGTCGACACCGTCAATAACCCATGCTCTTTTTGAGATTAAGTTAGAAACTCCCCTCCTTACTTCGTCTGAAGTGGCTTTTTGCCAGCCCTCCCTCCACACGATGGAGTCCAGACTAAATAAGGGCAGGCTTTTCTTTTGAGCGACTATTCTTCCAAGTGTTGACTTTCCGGATCCGGCGTTTCCAGTCACAAATATCCGATTCATAGTTTTATTATAACAAGATATACCGCAGTTCTAATTCACAAACAAACTGTGGCAATATAATCAAAAGGGGTCACAATGCTTATGGTACCCCGGGCAGGAGTCGAACCTACAACCTTATCCTTAGGACGGATTTGCTCTATCCAATTGAGCTACCGAGGCAAGTAATACAGAAGGGGCTCGCCCCTTCGTACATCTTTAGAGGTAAATTCTAAAGATGTACACTTCCCCCTGAAGCCGACGCTGTGCATCGGTGCTTCGCGGGCTTCCTCTATTATACAGGACTTATCGGGTGAACTTTTCGTTCAGGACGCTGTAGTCATACAGCTCGTCGTCGCTGAACCAGTGCGGAATCTCTTTTTTCGCGTCGCTCAGGTCTCCAGATGCATGGATCAGATTCGGAATACCCTTGTCTGCTGCGTCACCATAACCATAGCTCATGTGCGAGAAGTCGCCGCGGATCGTGCCGGGCGCTGATGATTTTGGCTCAGTCGAACCAACCAGCTTGCGCACTAGCTCAACCGCCTCCACTCCTTCGAGTACCATCGCGATAACTGGACCCTCGTTCATCAGATCAAGCACGTTATTAAAGGTTTTCTCGCCACGTCGGGTGATTACCTGTCCGATTTCTTCGTAGTGTTTATAGTAGTGTTCTTTGTCTGGGGCGATCATCTTTGTACCGATGATTTTCAGGCCGACACGCTCAAAGCGAGTCAGAATTTCGCCGACAACACCTCGTTGCACGGCATCAGGTTTGAACACTATTAGTGTTCGCTCGATATGATTACTCATGGATTCTCCTTTATTTTCTACAATTGTAGCAAAAGCACCACTGTAATTACAGCCGCAAGTCCGACGCGATACCAACCAAACAGCGCGAGGCCATGGCGAGACAGGTAATTAATCAGGAACGCGACAGCCGCGAGGCCGGAAATGAACGCCGCTGTATTGCCAATAATCAGGGTTGGCGCATGAGCGATAAAGTACTCGCGGCCGTCCGAGGACACAACCAGCTTGAGAATCAGGCCGAACATGATCGGTAGCGACGCCAGAAAGCTGTATTCAGCCGCAGCGGCTGCATCCAGACCCATCAGTCGCCCGGCTACGATGGTTGAACCCGATCGCGAAACACCGGGAATCAGCGCCAGCACCTGGACGAAACCGATCGTCAGCGCCCTACCCCATGACAGCTTGCTGCCATCTTTGACATGAGATTTGCTCGGCAGTTTATCGGCAGCAATCATCACTACACCAACAATACCAAGTGCCGCAGTAACAGTCACGATGCTGCCAAAAAACGGAGATGAATCAATAAATTTATTCAACGCAAGGCCTATTACTCCGGCCGGGAGCGCCGTCAGCAGGATATTTCGTCCTAACTGGTACTTTTTGCGGACCGTAATATCCAGAAAAATCGTAACAATGCGATGACGGAAATACACGGCCAGCGCCAAAAAGGTGCCGAGATCAATCCATTCTAGAAACATATGGTCAGAAGCGCCCGAAAAAAATACTTGCGCTATGACCAAGTGCCCGGAACTGCTCACGGGGATAAACTCTGTTAACCCCTGTATTAGGCCTAGTATTATCGATTCAAAAATTCCCATCCCCCCCATTATACGTTATTCTTATATTTATGTACGTATCAGAGCTCATAAATGATTATGTTGAGCATCTTGAAGTTGAGGGCGGGCGTTCGCTAAAGACGGCCGAAAATTACAAGCTCTACCTCGAGCGCTTCGTGGAGTTTACGGAGGATATTAAAGTTTCGGGCATCACTTCAGAATTGATTCGAAAGTACCGGCTCTGGCTAAACCGCTACGAGAACGATAATAAAGAGACGCTGGCGACAATTACCCAAAGTTATCACCTAATCGCGCTCCGCGGATTTTTGAACTACCTGTCGGGCAGGGATATTGAAAGTTTGAGTCCCAACAAGATTACATTGCCGAAAGTATCACGCAAACAAGTCACCTTTCTCTATCAGGATGAAATCGTGAAGCTGATTTCACAAATAGACAACTCTTCGGAACAGGGACTGCGTGACCGGGCCATTATTGAACTGCTCTTCTCGAGCGGATTGCGTGTTTCAGAGCTCGTAAAACTTGACCGGGACCACATCAATACAAAGCGTCGCGAGTTTATGGTACGCGGCAAGGGCCAGAAAGATCGGCCGATCTTTATCAGCAAATCGGCTGCTGACCGGATCGATGTGTACCTGGCGACCAGGCAAGACAGCCTCCCCCCCTTATTTATCAGCTACAGCCGAAATGTTGGGCCCGAGACAACCGGCAACTATCGACGTCTGACGGCCCGGAGTGTCCAACGTATGCTCAGTCAGTATGCCAGGCTCGCCGGCATTACCAAGCACGTCAGCCCCCATACGATGCGCCACAGCTATGCAACGGACCTCTTGATGAACGGCGCTGACCTGCGTTCAGTGCAGTCGATGCTAGGCCACAGCAACATCAGCACGACACAAATATATACCCACGTCACCGACAAACACCTCCGTGAAGTGTACGAACAGTTCCATAGCGAAGCAGACGGCGCTAGTTAAGGCGAAGAGGTCGTGTCCTGGCAGATGCCAGGGTTGTAGTCATCGACCTGATCGGTGACGAGGAATGTCTTACAAAGACTCCCCGTAATGTCGACTGCGGCTTCGATATTAGGAATACTACTTGCTTCTAGCTCGACGCGACTGAGTATGCGGCGAAAGTAATCGTTGGCCCGCCCCGTTGAGTCAACGGCCGGCTGAACCGCGCTAAACAAGGTTACGTCAGTATTATTTTGCATCGTTACCCGAAAGCTCGTGTTCGTGTTGTAAAACTCGCTGACCCTCAGGTAGGCATGGCGATTATTGCCGTCGGTCTCGCCTATAGGATTCGGTAGTTGGATTGTTGCCTTGCAAGCATACTGGCTGTCCGTGCTGGTTGCGGAAAAGTTTTGGTCACAGCGCACTTGCTCTAACGCCTCAGAGACTTGCGACTTACGAATGTCGTCTGCAAAGCTCATAGTGTCGCGACCAACAGTACTCGGTACAAGGAATAACGAGGCATTGTCTGAGGTGCCGTTTTTGTTGTCATCAAAATCTGACAGGTTAAAACTGCTGCCAAACTGCATCAACTGCACTCTCATCAAAGCCGGTCGGTTTTTGGGCCAATCCGCTAACTTTGGTAGTTGCGTGTCCAGGCCGAGGTCAACCTTAGAGCCCGAGGCACTACCCGTTAAATCAGTTTGGATATCCTTTTGTGAGTACCATTCGATTGTAATCTGGTTAAAGGGCTGGTCGGATTTAAGCGGAACTAGTCGCGAGGTGTTAGGTGTTAACGAACCCACGTAGTCCACTGTATTCAGCTGTACCTTTACGCAGGTGTAGGCTTGATCTAGCAACTTGTCACCCTCTGTCTGCTTGACCAACACCTCTTTATCGCCAGGATTGACCCCGGACAAAATTCCCGACTGCTGGATCGTGTCGCAGTGCGTGCCATCGGTCAACGCTCGCGCTAATTTGATGCACTCGGCCGTTGCCACGTTGGCACCTTGGCACTGTGATCGATACATGACGATTGCACGTTTTGCGTCCTCGACTCCTGCCTGAGCAGAGTCGAGAGCGCTTTTCGACAAATCACTTGTTGTCGCCTGCAACTGATCCTCTACCATCGTGCGTACAAAAGTGACCGTAATGATCGAAATCAGTAGCGCCGAGAAAATAACGATAAACAGAGAGACTGCGCCTCGCTCGCCTTGTAACCTACTCTTCATATCAGTTTCCTCCCTTATTACCGGCCTGCGCGGTGAAATCAAACTGGTTAACCGTACAGAACTCCTGCAGCGAGGCATCATCGCTTGGCGGTTTGCAGGTGGTATCCAGTGTATCGAGTATCTGTGTCTGGTCCAATGCATCCTGGTTGTCGGTTCCAAGCTCTAAAACGATACGATAAAGAGCTTCTCCAATAGTCGCATCGTCGGCTATCTGCGTAATTTTGAAGCTGTGCACCGCCAAACCGGCACCGTCAGCTGACAAGAGTTCCGTAGCATCTGACTGCAGGATCTTTTTCGTTGGATCGGCACAGTACTGACCGCCGCTATCGCGCACGCGAACAAACCGAATGTCCGTACCGTCGGTGCTGTACACGTTAACCGGCCTGCCTTCAGCGAGCGCTTTACCGTAATTCCAAATATAGCTGTAATAACCCGTACAAAGCCGTCCGCCGCCATCTCCGCCGCCATTGAGCAGAGGCTGGACTCGAAAAGCGGTATCTACATTAAACGGCTGGCTTTGGCTAAGGGTTGATCGAATGTCGTCGCTGAGCGTCCTCCCGGCCTCGTCAACCTGCTTCATTGTGGTGCCTTTATTGTAGATATGACTCATCTGAATGACCGACGTAGCGATTGCCAGCAGCAACATCGACACGAAGGCCATAGCCACCAACAGCTCGACAATCGTAAAACCTTGGCTGTTCTCGGTACTAGGACTGCGATGGTACATACAACCTCACAATCGTTCCTAATGTTACTGGAGCCGACTGGCCAGGTGTCTGCCAACATGCACGGATATGAAAATCATAGAAGTCTGGCGCGCCAGATACTGGATTTTTCGAACCCACCGCCTGTATCCATAGCCCTTCGGCCGAAGCACCGGTCACATCATGGCGCACCCTAGCATATGTAGACACCTCTGCAGATGGCGCAAGTAACGGATTGCTGTCTAATTTTGTCACATCAAGCGTGAACGGCTTGTCGCCCGGCCCAGGCAAATTACACTTTGTGCCATCAGCGATAGTGTCAAAATTCTGGGCCGTATCCACCCAGTTGGCTGTGACGACCTTGTCCCATATTTTTGTGGCTTCGCCGTTTTTGCCAAAATCAGCGATGTATGCCCGATTGAGGAATCGCAGTGCGTCCGCTTGCGAATCTATCTGCTCGCGCACCAGGCCGATTTCGAGAGCCCTTTGCGCAAGCGCTGTTCCCTGACTCATAAGCGACAAACCGCCGACCGCGATGAGACTGAAAACAGTAAATGCGAACAGCACTTCCACGATAGTGTCGCCGCGCCTATCCATCAATTGCATTGCGGGTCTACCTGATTTACGGTTACGCCATCCTGGCTTGCGATACGCGGATCAATACTCACGGATTTGATTGGCTGTACACCCGTGTCGCCCAGCATGCAGTTGGTCAATTTAGTCAAAGCATCTGTCTTTGAAATCACACTCGAAATATCTGCAGGAAGCGCACTCGCTGACGTGAATACACGGATGAGACCGCTCGCAGGAGAGCGCAATATCAAAAAGCTGGCACTAGAAGGCTGCTTGTCTATAGAAACGAGCGATGACCCCCAGTCAATCGAGCTCCGTTCTTCGTCGAAAGAGGTTACTTTCGGATGATAAGCAAGTAGCGCAGCAATGTCGCTACTGTTATCGAGCTGGGTGGGCTCCTTACCGACGACGCTTGAAGTTACAATTGTTGCACCGCGATCTTGGACCTGCACAGCACGCCCCAAAATGACGCAGTCAGTGGCACCCCTTGGATCACCATTAATAGTCTCCTGGGTGATTGTCCCATCATCGGCGCATTTCCAATCGTTGCCACGCTGATTCAGAGTGTTCAGTACCTCAGAGTACTGTTTTTGAAGCAAAGTACTATAACTAGACACGCTGTCATTGTATCTCTCCTGCGTAACGTTGCTGTTTACACCAAACATGAGCGCAGCAAATAGTGCGCCCGTCACGCCCAAAAAGAGCATCAGCTCAATTACCGTAAAACCTCGTTCTGAAACAATACCCATCCGGGTTGATTATAGCATAGGCGTTATCAGACACCCAGTGCCATCATTAGATACCAGGTGATGACCTGCGCACCAAAGAGTCCGGCCACAAACCACCCAGTTATCAGTAGTGGTCCAAACGGTATATGAGACTGTCGCTTGACCTTCCCGCGAAGCATCAGAGGCAAGAAAATTATCGTACCGACAAGGTTCGCCAGGAACAGCGCAAGCGCGGCTAATTTCCAGTCAGCAAGTAGTAGCGCAAGTGCAAGACCGAGTTTTACGTCACCAAAACCTACCCACTGGTACCGCGACAAAACATATATAAAGTAGTATATGCCACTCAGCACCATACACGCGCTGAAAATACTGACGATCTGTCCCCGGGCGAACTTGCTCTCAACAAGCACCAGCGTAGCGTTCACTACCCCGAGGCCTATCAGCGTGAACACAATGGGGTTTGGTAGCAAAAACCATTTCATATCGTAGGCGAACAATATGACAAGTCCGACAATGGCACAAAGCCAAATACCAAGCTGGGCCTCGCCAAACCACGTCGTCAGAGGGATTGGCCAAAATAGATAGGAAACGACAAAGACCCCTGCCACTCCCAGTTCGATAACAGGCTCAAAATAGCCAATGAACTTCCCGCAGTATCGGCATTTACCCTGGAGAGAGAGCCAGCTGATTAGCGGTATCAGGTCATACCACTGTAAGGTGTGTCCACAGTGAAGACATACGGAACGGTCCTTGTGTACTGCCTGCCGCTTCAGCTTGGCGACTTCATGTACCTCTTTGGCACTCGGCTTTTCGCCGCTCTTCTCGTCCGCCCGAAGTTGCCGTGCCCTCAGGCGCCACACCGATGCGCCGGCAAAGCTTCCAAAGAACAGCCCGACAATTCCTAGAATGATAGCAATAGTTATACTCATGCTTTCCATGATAGCAGACTATGGGATTACAACCGCTAAATAATTCTTACGACTTATTGTCGAGACAGTAAGGCGCGTTTTGACTTTCCAATTTGATCGTCAAGGCAAAGTCACGCGCGGCGTTGCTAGTTTTGACACCTTCGTCGGCGCTAATATCACAGTTGCTCTTTGGATAGTAGCCAACTTGTCCGATATCTGTGGGAGCTTGCGAGAAACGAACAGTGTAAGGGTTTCCGTTCGGATCTGTATACTCGTCGCCGGCAGTCTGATTGTCAGTACCTTTCAAAAAGCCACGAACAAAGTTAGCCAAACCATCTGCGCTCGTCGGTACAGAGCCACGAGTTGATGACAAGTAGTTAGTCATCTGGACCGAAACGCGAGAAAGGTCTTCCTTGCGCTGGGCATCTCGCTGACCGCGTTGCAAAGCCGGCAGAGCAATAAATACCATCAAAAAGATAAGTCCTGCGATGGCCAATACCAAAACAACCTCAATGATCGTGAAGCCTCGGCTCTGACCTTTCATTAGTTGTTTATACTGCTTGTTCATGAAGTCCCACCTTTCTATGAACGTATTATTTGGCAATATGGCGCGTTGCAAGAACGCTTATGTTTATCTTACATGAGTAAAATACAAATGTCTAGCTAAACATGCATCGTATTGACCAGGCTGTAGATTGGTAGCAGAATCGCTGCGACCATACCGCCCGCTACGATCGCGAGAACTACCATGAGTACCGGCTCAATAGCGGTAGATAGCGTCGCGATTTCCTCATCGAGTTCGTCCTCGTAAATTTTTGCCGTTTTCCCCATCATCTCATCAATGCGGCCCGACTTTTCTCCGACATTGATCATTTGAGAGACTAGCTGCGGGAAAAACGGCTCGGTCGATAGCGCTGAGGACAGATCCTTACCACCTTTTACCTTCTCTGCGGCGCGGCTAACTTCTTCCGCGATGATACTGTTATTCACCGCCTCGCCGGCAATAGCAAGCATGTCGAGCATACTCACCCCTGTATCAAGAAGTGTCTGACCCGTCCTACAAAAGCGAGCCATGTAGAGACGCTGGAACAGTCCTTTGAAAACTGGTGTGTTCAGCTTGAGTACGTCGAGTGTTCGCTGGCCCGCTTCTGTCCGCAAGTATTGATACAACAGATAGATACCGACGGCGAAAGCAATAATCACCAACCACCAGAACCGGAGAGCAAAGTTAGAAACAGAAACGATGACCTGCGTGATAAGCGGCAAGGATTGATGCAAATCGTGATACAGCTTCTCCACTTGGGGTACGACTGTAAAGAGCATGAAGCCAAGCACACCAACGATGACGACTAGCACGATAACGGGATAGGTCAGCGCTCCGCGAATCCGGCTTGTAATCATTGCGTCCTTCTCCTGCTGTGCGGCGACCCGCTGCAGGGCTTCATCGAGCGTACCGGAAGCCTCTCCGGCAGCGACGAGCGCTAGGAATAGCTTGTCGAACACCTCAGAGTGCTTAGCAAACGAGTCGTGCAGCGAGTGACCGCTTTCGATTGATACGATCAATTCCTGAATGACACCCCGCATCCGACGGTTCGACGTCTGGTCGACTAGTGTGCGCAAGCTTTGTGCCAGTGGTAAACCGGCCGCTATTAGTGTCGAAAGCTGGCGCGTAAAGACCACGCGGTCTTTCGTCGTGATGCGGCCTGCGAATCGGGCAAAGATATTTTCCTCGTTCGTGATTTCCTTGATATTCAGCGGTACAAAGCCTTGTGCCACGAGCAACTTTGCGGCCTGATTCTCGGTATCCGCCTGCACCATCGCCTTGACGATCTTGTTGGTCGTAGCGTCCCTGGCCTCGTAGTTAAATTTACGCATAGGTAAATTAGCCCCTCATCAACCTTTCAAATTCTGTTAAATCAACGGCAAAACTGCGCGCCTCGTCGTAGGTCACGACACCACTCTGAACCATTCCGGCCAGCGTACGGTCCATTGTCTGCATGCCAACATCGGCACCCGTCTGAATCACAGCATCAAGCTGGTGGGTCTTGCCTTCCCTGATGATGTTACGTACGGCAGGGTTCGCAATCAGAATCTCTGCTGCCACAATCCTACCGCCGCCAATGGCAGGGATAAGGCGCTGAGAACAGATAGCCATCAGGATGTTCGCGAGCTGGGCACGAATCTGAGACTGCTGGTGCGGTGGAAAGACGTCAATCATACGATCGATTGACTGAGCTGCGCTGTTCGTGTGCAATGATGCCAACACCAGGTGACCGGTCTCGGCAATCGTAATCGCTGCGCTAATCGTCTCTAGGTCACGCATCTCACCAATCAGCACGACGTCGGGGTCCTGACGCAGGCTGGAGCGCAAAGCGGCCGAGAAACTATAGGTGTCGTAGTGGACTTCTCGCTGTACGACGACTGATTTCTTTGACTTGTGCGTAAACTCGATAGGATCCTCAATCGTGATGATGTGCTGTGACGTTTCGCTGTTAAGCTTGTCGATGAGCGCCGCCAAGGTCGTTGACTTACCGCTACCCGTCGGCCCTGTCACCAACACCAGACCGCGCGGATACTTCGAGAAGTTCATCACGATTGATGGTACACCGAGCTCGGAAATCGTCTTGATTTCGTTCGGAATCAAACGAAGCGCCGCAGCCAAATTGCCACGCTCGTGATAGGCGTTAACACGGAAACGACCGAGCGTACCAAAGGCAAAGCTGAAGTCGAACTCCTTATCTTTGTCCAGAATTTGTCGTTGGTCCTCGTCAAGGATTGCAAACAGTAGTGTTTCAACCGATGCCTCATCAAGCGGATTGTAGCCAGCTAGGGCCGTCAGAGACCCATCGACACGCAACATAGGCGGCAGACCAACTTGCAAATGCAAGTCAGAAGCTCGCCGGCGAACGACTTCTTCGAGTAGAATTTCGATCCTAAGTTCTTGGTTTGGCATATTGCTCCTATCCTTCTATGCAGTGTCCGCTGTTACCCGGTTTACTTCCTCAAGGGTTGTAATCCCCTGAAGTGCCTTCAGATACCCATCCTGGCGCATGGTAATCATCCCCTCTGCCACTGCCTGTTTTTGGATTTCACTGCTGGTCGAGCGCGCAACGATAAGTCGTTGGATTGTTTCTGACACATCCATCACCTCATATAAACCTGCGCGGCCGCTGTAACCCTTTGGAGTGGCCGGGGTGTCCTTACCCTTGACTAAAGTATAAGCGCTTTGACCCGCAAGTGGCAAGTCTTTATAGCCCAAATCTTGCGAGACCTGTGCCACCTGCTCTTTTGTCTTGGGGAGTAAGTGCCCGACCGTTGCCATGATATTTTGCGTCTCAATCGGACTCGACAGATAGGAGTCGCGCTTTGGCGCTACCCGACGAACCAATCGCTGTCCGATAATCGTGTTGACCGTACTCGCGATCAAGAACGGTTCGATGTTCATGTCCAGCAAACGTGGTAACACGCCCGCAGCACTGTTGGTATGCAGTGTGCTGAACACCAGGTGACCGGTCAGTGCCGCCTGAACGGCCAAGTTGGCGGTTTCCTCGTCACGAATCTCACCCACCATCACGATGTCAGGATCCTGACGCAGAATCGAGCGCAGCCCGGTTGCGAATGATAGGCCGACCTCGCTGTTCACCTGAATCTGATTGACGCCGGAAATCTTGTACTCAACCGGATCCTCTAGGGTGACAATGTTGACGGTATCGTCTTTGATTTCCTGAATCAGCGCATAGAGGCTGGTTGACTTACCACTTCCCGTCGGTCCAGAGGTCATAATCATGCCGTTTGGACGACGAATGCCTTTGCGTATCGTGCGCAAGGCACGACCGGCGTAACCCATTTCTTCGAGATTAAAGGAGTTACCGCTTTTATCGAGCAGACGGATAACGACTTGTTCACCCCAGACGACAGGGCTGACGGCAATACGCAGGTCGACCTCTTTATTAGCGACCTTGACGGCAAATTGTCCGTCCTGAGGGACACGGTGTTCGTCAATCTTCAAGTTGGATAAAATTTTTATGCGGCTCACCAGTGCCGGCTCGATTGCCTTGGGAAGTTGCATGATTTCCCTCAATACACCGTCGACCCGACAGCGGATCTTCAGAGCTGATTCGAGTGGTTCAATGTGAATATCACTCGCTCGAGATTTGACGGCATATTCCAGAATGGTGCTCAGGGCGCGGCTGATCGGTGAATCTTGCACGATCGTCTTGATGGTGCTCACTTGCTCCTTTTCGGCCTCCTGCTTAGAGGCTTCAGCAGCCTCGCCAACTGTCGAAAGGTCGGTTCGGTACTGGTCGAGGACGTGACGAACACCCGCTTCAGACGCCATAAAAACCTTGAGGGGCCGCTCAATCATACTAGAAAGGTAGTCAACCGCCTGGACGTTGCTGGCGTCCACCATGGCAACAGCCAGCCGATTTTGCACTTCGGCCAACGGTACTGCCATAAAACGTTCCGCAACGTCTTCTGGTAGTAAATCCAGCACCTTTTGGTTGATGATACTGTTCATAAGGTTTACATACGGGACGCCAGAAATCTGTGCGATCGCATGCGTCAGCATTTCATCATCGATGATATGCTTCTCAGAAAGCAGCGCAAACAGAGGTTTTTGGACCTTTTTTGACTCTTCCATCGCAGCTTGTAATACAGCTTTAGAAACAAGCCCCTCTTCAGAAAGGAGCGTCATCAACTTGTCCTGCATGTCCGTGGTCAATAGTGCCACGCCTGAACCCTCCTTCTACGGTGTCTGACCGTTACCAATCAGCACCTCTACCGTTGGGTTGATTGCATCTCGATTAAATATTGATTGATCGGGAGTCTGAACTTCAGCGCTAATGGGCGCTACCGTCTTCACCTTTACACTTGCGCTCGTTGGCTTGCCGATGACCGCATCCGCAACAAAGTATGCAACGAGTACGCTGAGCGATGCGATGAGAATTACTGCGGCAACATCGCTATTTTTCATGGTTTTACCACCTTATCAGTTAGTTGGACGACTTGTGCCGGATCATAGTAACCAACACCTGTCGCTGTCATGACCAGTCGACTTCCCTGGCTTTCCACGGAGAGGTTTGTGATATTAAACGGCCTAATCGATTTTTCAATCTGCATCAGCACTTGTCGCAGCGCATCGGAGTTGCCGGCAGCGGTACTAACCGAGAAAGAAAAGCCGATCGAGTGCGAACTTGGGTCGCTACTATCAATAGACCCCGAGCCATCGCTACTAGTTTCAACACCAACTACTGGGTCTACTTTGAGTGATTCAATCGTTATGCCAGACACGTTGCTCAGCAGCTTCACCTGCAGAGACGAAGCCATTGCCGTAGAATTCGCGCTAGCCGGAAGCGCATCCAAAACTGACTGCAGCGGGGAGTCGCCGTCTTTGAGCAATATCGACTTAAGGTCTTCGTTGGTGTTCAGCACGCGGATATTGTCTTTCAGTGCATTTACGGAATCGAGGTTTTTCTGTAGGACTGCAACGGTGTGGTTCTTTTCTGCAATCACCTTTTCGCCGAACCAAATGCGCTGTACAAGAAAGAGCATCAGAACCAATGAAAATCCGACGACCACCGATGCACCCGCAATCGCGAGGAACATGGTCTGGTTTGCCTTGCTAATCTGCTGGCGTTTTCGCAGTCCAGTTGATTGCTTTTCCATTAGTTGACTCCTTTCTGGTCTGTCGCTCGGTCACCAAACAGCGTTATTGGTACCTGGAGATAAGAATCGGTAGCATTTTGTAGGTCAGGGCGGACAGTGACCGCGTCCTGGGAACTGCGTGCAAAGTAGGCATCGGCATATTGGAACGTCAGCGTAAATCGCAGGACTTTCTTGCCAGTCGCGTCTTCGCCGTAGCTCAGTTCAGACGCTGCGACGTTGCTCGTCAGCGGAGTGGTCTTTTGTTCACCATTATCCTTGTAGCTAATAGACGTGTTCAGGATGGTCTTTTTTAGAGCTTCTGCGGCCGCGTACCCGTTCACCGCCTGCCCCTCAAGTCGGATAAGCTTCGTGTTGGCGTCGACGCGCGCTAACGAAAAGGTAACTTGGTTTGGCGCTTGCGGATTAATTGCAGCCAGCAAGTCAAAGAAACGTGAATCAATGTTCTTTTGGTCGTGCAGCTGCGACAACACTGTCAGCTGATGCTGAATCGTTAGCATCTTTGCCAAATCCGGTACATTTTTCAGGTCATTACTCTTGCTGGTTATCGCGCTGTCAGCGACAGTCGATCGCAGCGTCTGGACACCGAACAGATAAACGGCGAGAATCACGACGACACCGATAGCGGCCAGGCCGACAAACACGGCGCCTGTAATAACAAGCGCACGCACGCGTTTTGCGTTAATCAGCTCTTGCTTGACATCTGGGACCAGGTTGACTTCGATCATGCCCCATTCCCCCTTTGCGCAAGGCCAACAGCCACCGAAAACTCAGCCGCGACCGCCGCAAGATTCTGATCCTGCGAAGGCATAGAAACATTCTGCCATGGATTACCGATAGCCGTTTGGATCCCTACTTTGTTAGCAAGATACTGGTCGAGTTGCGGCACGGTGCTTGCATAACCCGCCAGAAGGACACTGGCGACGTTGAGCGTAGGATAGCGGGTCTGGAAGAATTTGATGGATTTCGCTAATTCTGAAGTAAGGCCATCGAGAGTGCTCTCGAGCGCCTGTACCACTTGGCCCTCTAGCTTATCTGCCGCCAAGCCAAACTTGAGAATGAACTGCCTCGCCTGTTCCTCTTGGATATTCAGGTTCTGAACAGCTGCGTGTACTAGTGTTTCAATACCGTTTGGAATCGTGCGGACAAGGCGCGGCACACCACCATAGACGATAGCAACATTGATTGACTGCTCACCGATGTCAACGAGTACCTGCGCATCCTTGTATCCCGGCGTTGCAACAGAACGAATCATCGCGAGAGGATCCGGCTCTGCCGCAATCACATCAAACCCTAAACCTTCGACAAGTTCTAGCCGCTCCTCAGCGTATGATACCGCCGTGCTAGCCAGCAAAACTTCCTGTTGAGACGGATCGTGAAGTGATGGACCAAGCAACGCCCAGTCAACCTTTGCATCATCGAGCGACATCGGGATAAACTGATCTAGCCGATATTTGATCGTGCTTTTCAGCTCAGCTTCACTCAGAGTTGGCATATCAACTACGGTAGTGAATGTTTTGCTAGCAGATAGACCCAGGGCGACATTCTTCGTCTTAATACCGCTCTGGCCGACAACGGTCATAATGACCTCGCCCAGACGATGTTTAGCCTCCGCCGAGTCTGCGGTTGCTGTCTTGATGTCAATTGGAGCATACCCGTAGTGGCGCAATGACCACTTGCCCCCGCCCGCAGGCGAAAGCTGCACGACACGAACGGCCGTCGTGCCTATATCAAGTCCGAAAAAATCGCCCACGCCTTTTATAATAGCCATGATACCTCATATTATACACAAGCGTTTTGAGATAGAAAAGGTTTATTTAATTTTGCTAGAAATACGGAGGCAACTCAGTCGTAAACGACGTTTCCGCCTTGATGTCACTATGCCCTGCACTTTGAGACCAGAGATAGCTGTTGACAGGCAGATTGATAATTTCGGCTGCATCGCCGGCTGCATCGCCAACCCCCGCTCCACCGGTGCGGCGAAGTTGTAGATGGTTTGCCATAACCGGCCCGTTGATTGTCAGCTGTTGATTACACATCTGGATAGTAAGGGTGCCTGGATCATTACACGTAGAGATTATCCCGTCTTCAGCGCTATTCGCAATCAACCACGCGCTAACATTGACAACCGAGGGCGCAATTTCAATTCGCTTGGCGATAATGACCATTTGCGGGATTTGACTGATATCAGTGTACGGACCGTTGTCGTAGCCAATGTTGCCGTTGATCGTGACGGTGCCATCTGGAACGTTGACGACGAGCGTTTTGCCCTGTGCGATGACACTATCCTCGATGCTTAGGTTTCCTGTTGATTTTTGGTACAGACCACTCTGTACGCCGTTGCCGTTGAAGGATACGGTATCGACTCCTGTCAAATCTTTCGTCACGTCGCGACCGGCGAGTACCGCCGAGGCCACGTCCGGAATAGTGCCCTCCCCGCTATCATCCGGTGTATAGAAGCCATACTGATTATTACTGTTGGCAAATGTCAGTTTGCTCCACGACGCTTGGTCGTTCGATGGATTTCCGCCCTGTAGCCCCGATAACGAGGCAAATCCGACGATCGGACCAGGGGCCAATACGCCATACTCAACCCAGCTTCCATACGTTCTGCCATCAGCTTTTGGCGTAACACTTGTCGAGACGCCCGGCGACAAATTTGGCGATCCACTGGAGTCGGTACTAGATGCTAATGGGTCCGTGACGAAATGCCGCCCCACCCGCAGGTCGCCGCCCTGAACTTGCACCGTCGGCCGCTTTCCAACGGCCAGACAGGCCGCCCGACTATAACGATCGGTTGGCGAATACGGATTATCTGTCGGCTGGGCAAGAGTCAAAACAAAACACACTTTAGTACCGATGGGCCAGCTATCGTCAACGGTCAGCGTCGTCGCGCTCTGAGCTTCGGCATTCAACGATGTGTCACCGGGACTAAAGCTGCGCCCCTGACCGCCGGCAACGTCAGTACACGTCGCATTATCGTTGACGAGGGCGACGAGTTTAGCGCAGGAATAGTTATCCTGATACGCGTTGTTCCCGAAATAAAGCGGCGCAACAGATTGTCCCTTATCGACGATCAGCTGCTTGACCGACCAGTCGCTCGCATCGCTGACATCTGTTTTTGACGAGTTGTTGACGTCATAGCTAAACGTCGCGGTACTCAAACCCGACGCCACGCGGTCGCTCGTGGTGACCATGGGCAGCAACGAATAGTGTTTAGTTACGGTTGGAATAAGCAGCGAACATTGCTGACCGATAATAGATTTCAGTTGCGTCGTAAGGTCGGTATAGTCGGAGCTGACGTGAAAAATATTGGTCTTATCATTGTCGTTGCCGTTAATAACAAAGTCAAGACTGCCCTGGCTAACGTCCCCAATGATACCGCCGGCAATCAGCTTGCCCGCAGCTTTGTGCTTCAAAACCGCAGCGCGAGCCGCATTACGGGCCGTTGCGTTGTTGTCCCCGGTACCCGGCGTATTCGGCACGCCGTCGGTCATAAAGACAATGATATTCGCATTTTTGATCACATCGCTGATACCTGGCTGGCTATTTAAGACGCCCTGATGGTAACCAAACCCCTGTTCATAGTTTGTACCACCTTCAGTGACGATACTATCGAGGTTCGTATTGAAGGCGCCGACATTACCGCCCTGGGAACTAACAAACCCGTTAAACGGCGCGTCGTAGTTAACTCCATTGGTGTAAATCGTCGAAGAAAAGGACCAAAAGGCCAACTGGATATTGGGGTCATCGATGCCCCTAGGCGCCGGAGCGAACAGGTTCTTGATCTGTTGCTGCTCGGTATTGAGGTTGGTGTCACCAACCGAGCCAGACCGGTCAATTACGATTGCCGCCTTGCATAACGTCGTCGCTGCAGCGACAGGCGATGATTTGCCAGCAAGTGCCGCGATACCTACCGCCAGCATCACAAACAGTACCGGCAAAGCCATGATCCTTAGCCGACCTATCATTTCTGTCCCTTCAAAAGGTTAACCCGTGCGGCTTGGGTGTCATAGTAGGCTTTGGGTAGTCTCGCGTTGTTGGTTGGGCTGCTCGCCCATTGGCCCGCCAAGATGTAATACTGCTCCGCTAACGCATACTGGTGCTGGTTTTCATACAGCACCGACAGCCAGTCGGCGATAAGATACTTGTCACTACTGTACGACTCGGCTTGTTTAGCAACGTCAAGTGCCTGGTCTGGTTTTTTAGCTTCATAGAGCATGTCCGATTCCTGAATTGCCAGCTCTACCTTTCGAGTAGCGTCAGCTTCCGACGAAATGGCCTGCTGGTAGATACTGTCGGCATCTTGAGCGTTACCTTTGTTCAGCTCAGCCTGAGCACTGTCGTGCAACGCACCGTCACGTTGCGCTATTTTGACCTTTTCATCCCTTGTCCTTATCTGAGCCGATGTCCCTGCCGGGGCGTTGTTCAAATTGCCCCTGCCAATAATCAGCATGATGATAAGCATAATAACAGAGAGAACAACAACGACACCAACAATTATCAGTGCCACCTTCACGCGAAAGGAGAGCCGGGGAATGCGCCACTCAAACTTTTTTCGCTTTTTTGACATCTGCCTCCCTAAACGCTTACGTTACAGCCAGTATAGACGACACGCTGAATTTGGACAAGCAAACCTACGAGGAAATCGTGTATGATGGATAATCATGTTCACGCTGATTCTCGGCCCGATGAAAAGCGGTAAATCGCTGGAGCTCCTCACGCGCATGGCGCCCTACAAATACACCGGCCAACAGGTGTTATATGTTCAGCCCAAATCAAATACCCGCGACACAGGCATCCGCTCGCGGTCAGGTATGAATATCGACGCTGTCGTTGTTGAATCACTGCGTAAGATTACCGATCCGTTTGATGTCATCGGCATCGATGAAATCCACATGTTTGGCACCACGGACGTGAGGGTTATCGAAAAGTGGATCAACGAGGACAAATCACTATTCATCAGCGGCCTCGACCTCGACTACCGCGGCAAGATGCCGGCCATCGTGAACAAATTATTAGAACTCAAACCGGACAAACTCATTCACAAGCTGTCCGTCTGCGACAATTGCAAACAATTCCGGGCCCAGTTTACCCAGATTCTCCACAACGATCAGCCCGTCCTTGCGGGTCTCCCTACCGTCGTACCCGAGGACGGCACGTATCAATACGAAGCACGCTGCCGGCAGTGCTTCGTAAAGGCGTAGTTTATTTTATTCCCAAATCTTACCAATAATGGCCATGGCCATAGTGGTTGTAGTAATGACCACCATGACAATAGTGATAGTAATTACCAGCATGGTAGTACTGGTAATACACGCCACCGTGGTAGTACGGGTAATACACACCGTGATGCCAGTACGCAAATCCCAACATATCCCCTCCTCGCTCATATTAGAACCTGTGCAACAGGCGCACGCCCGACCTATACTAATCCACACTGTCCCTGTTACCGATACGTTTTATATATCAAGTATGCTCTGAGTGAAAAATAAAACTATTAAAATTATTACGCCAGGACCAGTCCAATTGGGGCAGCACTTCACTATTTACCTCTGTTAATGGTAAAATAATGTCATGTCATTAGCTATAGGCATCGTCGGCCTGCCCAATGTCGGCAAATCTACCCTCTTCAACGCCCTGACACGAGCGGATATTTTGGCCGCCAATTATCCATTTGCCACGATCGAGCCGAACACAGGAATTGTTCCCGTACCGGATGAGCGCTTGGACGTGCTACAAAAAATGTATTCAGCCGAAAAGCTCGTCCCCGCGACGGTGACGTTCGTCGATATTGCCGGGCTGGTAGCCGGCGCCAGCAAGGGCGAAGGCCTCGGCAATGCCTTCCTGGCCAACATCCGCCAAACTGACGCCATCGTGCATGTTGTCCGATCCTTCGAAGGTGACGTGGTGCATGTCGCCGACCGTGTCGACCCTCGGGCAGACATCGAAATCATCAACACCGAGCTGATTCTCGCCGACCTGCAGACAATCGAAAAACACTTGCCCAAGGTACAAAAAGAGGCCAAAGCGAATCCTGCCAAGCGTGACGTCGCCTCGTATCTGGAGAGCTTGCAGCGACATCTGCAGGAAGGTACGCCGCTGTCTGCCCTGCCCTCGCTCGACGAAGAAAAAATTTATGACCTGCATCTGCTGACGGCCAAACCGGTCATCTACGCGTTCAACGTCGACGAAAACACCCTGACCAGCGACGCTAAAAAGGCCGAGCTGGCACAAATCGTCGCGCCAAGCAAAAGCCTATTCGTCTGCGCCAAACTCGAAGAAGAAATCAAAGACCTGACAACGGTTGAAGCCGCCGAACTATTGGAAAGCTACGGCGTCAAAGAGACCGGCCTGCAGCAGCTCATCCATGCCGCCTACGACACGCTCGGACTCCAGAGCTACCTGACCGCCGGACCCAAAGAAGTCCGAGCCTGGACGATCCACCAGGGCAACACCGCGCCGCAAGCTGCCGGCGTCATTCACACCGATTTCGAACGCGGCTTCATCGCCGCCCAAATCGTCGACTACGACGACCTTGTCGCCGCCGGCAGCGAACATGCCGCCAAAGCCGCCGGCAAAGTTCGCACCGAGGGCAAAACCTACGTCATGCAACCCGGCGATGTCGTTGAATTTCGTTTCAATGTTTAATCATCCCACCAATTGAAAACGCCCCAAGCCGAAGCTTGAGGCGTTGTTCAAAGTACTAGTCCACTATTTTCACCGGTGAACTGGCGGTTTATCGTTTATGTGGCGCCGCACCCTTTATGGGCGTTGTCGCAGGCCACGACGATCAGGTTTTGAAAGGTGTCATTGCCACCCTCTAGGTCACACGTGATGAGCAGCACTCTGCCGGGCCGGTTGTCAGCCAGCGCCTGCTGGGTCGGCAGGTCAACCTTGTCGACGAGGTCTATCCCCTCAATCGTATATGTCAACTCGCCGTCTGCCATCGCGAGTGTAACTTGCGACTGGTTCACATCATCCTTGCTGAGCTGCGACAACGGGTTGAACACCATTGCGTTGCTCGCCTTGGCATGTCCGCCCACGATAACCGTTCCCTGATCAGTCCCAGGCAATGTTGATACACCACTGGCGACATAGAGGCCTGGTTGCTGGCCAGGCACAACCGAGCCGTTCGCCCCCACTGACAGCAGGGTTTTGTCGACCGGCGTCGGTTTGATCAGCATACCCCTGGGAGTCTGCACCGATATGGTATTCGGCATTCCCCGTGGTATGAGTTTTGGCGAGGGCGGTGGTGCTGATGCAGGTGTCGGCGGCGGCTTTAACGCCGCCGACACCTGCGAGGTGACTGTGTGACCATTGTCGAACGACAGCTCGGCCACTATGCCTCCAGTACACAATATGCAGACGAGAACCGCGTTAGTGATATCGCGGCCTATCTTCATCGCGCTACCGAACTACTCGAACCACACCGAGCAGCGTTCGGCGGTTGACGTACACCAGGCCCAAGAGGCCGACTACGAACACGGCGCAGCCGAACCACACGATGTCTGGCTGCCTAGCATACCACGCCTTGGCCACGACCGCGACGACTTTGGGCGTTGGGTTGTCCCCGGTAATGAATGGGGGCAGACCTTTCCGCGCCGGTTGCGTCACGATGTCCGGCGTCCAACTGGTCACCGTGTACACCGGGCCCTGCTGCTGACCGTAGAGGTACGTATTGTCGACGTACACGCAGCCGCAGCCATCGGGCTGAATCCAGTTATTAGCGTAGAACCACGGATAACCGGCCGCTGCTATAATCAGCGGCGCGATTGGCGGTATAAATGGCGTGAACAAGCCCCCGACAGCGACGCTCAAAATGCCGCTGGCGAGATAGGTAGCTCCACTCACAAGAGACCACAGCCAGCTGCCGTCGCCGCAAGAGTTACCACACCAACCTTGCGGCAATTGCCACGGCGTACCATAGCCGGCGTTCGGATAGTAGAACGACTGTCCCGTGCCTGGATTCGACAAATACAGATACGGGTTGTCGCCCGAGTAACCGTTGTAGAACGTCGGATAGCCACCAACCCCGCCGCCAAAGTAAGCGTTGGGATTTGGCGGCGGCGAGCAACCGCCACCGAAGCCAAACTGGCCACCACAACCACCACAGCCACCATGGCCACAACTATCCAACCATAGGTTGTTCCACTGCCCCGGCAAAATCGACTGCGGCACGCAGCCCTGCTGGCCTCCACTGCAATGCTGCCACGGTTGGTTGTTGTAATTACCAATCGGAAACGGTTGCGGCAAGGGCTTAGGCGGGTTGTTGACCCAATCCGGCAGATTCGGGTGCTGGCCTGGATTCCATCCGCCAACTGGTTGTGGCAGCGGAATCGGATTCTGCTGACAGCCACCGGGAATGCCACAACCAGGCTGAGGAGTACCCGGGTGACCGCCGGAAACGTTGCCACAGCCATTGCCGTCGTGGCAACCGCCAGGACCAGGAAGCGGACCACCCGCACCAGGTAACGGATTTACACCGGGTCCTGGTAGCGGATTACCTCCGGGACCCGGCAGCTGACTACCAGTACCTGGTTGCCGCCACCAGTTTTTACCTCCAGGTCCCGTCAGCGGGCTGCCGCCTGAGCCAGGTTGCGAATTCTGACTAGGGAGCGAACCCCGATGGTCATTACCGCCACCCGGAGGCAGCTGATTGGGTCCGATTGGCGCCGGTGCCGGCACGTTATTGCCGGGAATCGACGGTAAATTCGGAACCTGCGGCGCAACAGGACTTGGCGCATTCGCCCCATTATTCGCACCCAAGTTGGGCGCAGGATCTGGCGCACGCGGCGGCGTAACTGCTGGCGCATTTATGGGCGGTGCCGGTGCCGGGTCGGCCTTAGCCGGCTGAGAAGCCGGTTTCGGAGCCTGTGCGGGCGCCTGAGCCGTCGGACCCGCCCTCGGTGCCTGAGATGCCGGATCCGGAGCCGCTGGTGCGGCCGGTTTTGGAGGATCCGGTGTCTTGACGGCAGGCGCTACCGGTGCCGGTACCACTGGCAGTGCTGGTGGTTTGGGCGCCGGATTTGCCGTAGCGGAGGGTGCCTGTACGGGAGCCGGTGGCGCTGCCGGGTGAGACCTCGGAAGCGCTGGTGGCGCTGGTGCCGGTGAAGTGGTTGGTGGAGCATCTGGTGTATCGGCTTGCGCCGGACCTGCCCACGCGACGGACATTACGAAGATGCTCGCCGCACCTATGATAGCCGTCATTTTGCGACAGCCTTTAGGCGAACTGCGCATGGCAGAACACCCCTTCCTTGTTAAGGTAGCGACGGGCTTTCCGTCACACGAGCCCCCGTTAGGAAGCTTCCTTACATTTAATTATGAGAGGTTGCTGAGGACAGTGAAATTTTTAACAAATAGAACCGTTCGCGATTGCCCTTTATCCCGGCGACTTCACTGTCGCGCTTGTCCACGATCACGAACGTTGATTTCGCCCACGACTCGAAATCGCGCAGGATTTGGCGACGGATAGCGTCGTTCTTGATAACTCCCCGACTCACCTGTTCTCTGCCGGCCTCGAACTGGGGTTTTACCATGGCGAGAATTTGGGAGTTGGGAGATAGGAGTTGGGAGATTGAAGGAAGAATTTCGCGAAGACTAATGAAACTCACATCGATAAGGACAATATCGGGAGAATTCGATAGCAGAACTTTTTTACCAACTCCGAACTCCGAACTCCCAATTCCCACATCTCGGATATCAGTTTTTTCATGCAGCTCAATACGCTCGTCGCCGCGCAGACTAGGATGCAACTGGTCGGTGCCGACGTCGACGGCGACCACCTTGGACGCGCCGTGCTGCAATGCGTAATCGGTAAACCCGCCGGTACTACTGCCGACATCCAGGACGACTTTGTCTTTGAAATTCACTCCTAGCAGCTTTGCCACACTGGCGAGCTTTAACCCCGCCCGGCTGACATACTGCTCGGCGGCGGTCAACCGAACGTCAGCATTTTCACGGACGAATTGGCCGGATTTTTCCGCCACGCGGCCATCAACAGTCACCTTGCCCAGCCCAATCCAGCTCTCGGCCTGTGAACGCGAAGAAACCAGGCCTTTTGCAACCATCAATTGGTCTAGCCTGGTTTTCGTCATATTATTTTTTCCGTTCGCGGTATTCGCCAGTAGTGGTGTCGACAGAGATGATGTCGCCAACCTTGATAAAGGCAGGAACCTTTACGACCAGGCCGGTTTCCAGCGTCGCGTCCTTGAGAACGCTGCTGGTCGTGTCGCCTTTGACGACGTCTTCGGCGTAGGTCACTTCCAGAAACAGGTTCTTTGGTAGTTCGACGTTGATGACGCGATCGCCAAAAAACTGCAGGTTCAGCTCGTCGCCCTCTTTGAGGTACTGGGCAGCCATATCAACGATGTCGGCGCCCAACTGAAACTGCTCAAAACTTTCAGGGTCCATGAAGTGGAAATCGGTACCGTCTGAGTACAAATATTGTACGGTCTTATTGGACACCTCAGCGCGTTCGATTTTGTCCTGTCCCTTAAAAGTCTTGGGGATAACGCTACCGTCGATGAGATTTTTCAACTTAACGTTAACGATGCTGCCGCCGCGGCCCATAACTTTTTGGCCGTACTCGACGACACGGTACGGCTTGCCGTCGATTTGGCAAACAGTCCCTTTTTTGAGATCGGTCGGTTGATACATGAATGTCTCCTAGTTGTTTGATACGAACGGCAGAAGCGACAGGTGGCGTGCGCGCTTGATAGCGACAGCCAGTTGGCGCTGCTGTTTGGCAGTCAGGCCGGTCTTGGCGGCTGGCTCAATCTGTCCGTAAATATTGATGTAACGCAGCAATGTCTTTGAATCTTTGTAGTCAAAGTACGCTGGAGCGTCTTTCTTGAATCGTTTTAGTGCCATAAATTTCTCCTAGAATGGAATTTCGCTTAAATCAATTGGTTTGTCGTCGATGTCTTCGATAACGACATCTTCAGCCTTCTTTTTGCCAGCCGGTGCCGCTGGAGTAGTACTGACGCTGGCGCTGTCGTTGTTGTTACCGCCGCTTGGACCGTCAAGGAAGGTCACGTCGCTGGCTACAACTTCAACTTTACTGCGCTTTTTGCCGGTTTCTTTGTCATCCCAGCTATCCTGGCGCAGGCGTCCCTGTACGAGCGCGCGGCGCCCCTTTGTGAGATACTGTGCCACGAGTTCGCCGGTTTTTTCCCAAGCGGTGACGTCAAAGAAGTCAGCCTGGTCGTCCTGTCCGACGCGGTCGACGGCCAGACTAAATGTCGTGATCGTCTTACCGCTCGGCGTTGTACGAGTTTCTGGGTCGCGCGTTAGGCGTCCCATCAAAATTACCTGATTAATCCCCCTAGCCATGTCCTACTCTCCTTTTTCTTCTACAGTTTCGTCGCTCTTGTCGTCTGATTCGCTGGCGCGCTTCTTGTCCTCAGCCAGTAGTGCACGGCCCTTTTCGTCTACAGTGACGAGTAGGTAGCGTAGAACTTCGTCGGTGATATTCAGCGTGTTGCTGATCTTCAGCGGTGCGTCTGCAGGCAGCTTGACGTCGAAGTAAACGTACACTGCAAAGTCCTCTTTGCGGATGCGGTAAGCAAGCTTCTTCTTGCCCCAGTTGTCTTCGCTAGTGATTTCACCACCAGCGCTTTTTACGATGTCGCGCACCTTGTTCAGGGGCGCATCCAGATCTACTTCGAGATCAGGATGAATCAGAACGGTTAGTTCGTATTCTTTCACAGATTTCCTCCTCCGGAATCCATATTAAATCCATTATGGATGCTTATGTCGTTCACAAGCCGAGTTGATAACTCCTAAATTATACCTTATAACAGGGGAAAAAGCTAGCCCCAGTAGAGGTAATCACCATTTTGCTGTAGAGTAGTGCTTATGGTACCGAACAAACTCCCCGAAACACACAAAGAACCGACCGAAGAAATGAGGCGCGAAGTCGCCCTCAAGCACGTGCGCACGGGCCTTTATCTAGCGGTTGAGCGACTCAATCAATTCGTTGCTGGCAAAGAGCACAGCGAGATTATCAAGCGGCTCCACACCGCCAAAACGGAATATACCGGTGCGGATGGCGAATCACAGACCGATGACTATTTCTCATTGTGGACGGACTTTGCGGACATGCGCCTGACGACATCGGGCAAGCTACTTCGAAGTGACGATTATGAGGGACGGCGCACAGATATCCTCAACGGTTCCGACAAATCACACGAGGTAACGTTCAAAGATTTGGCGACAGATACCGAGACGTATGCGTCCATCCAGCTCACCTCTCTGACGCAGACATTGGACAAATTTCTTCGCCCCAAAGCAGACTAGGCCGATTGACACTTGGTCCCAGAAAAAGGAAGAGCCCGGATTGACCGGGCTCTTTTCAGGCCGTATCAATGCCGGGCTGGCCAGGCGATGGTATTGAAGAAGAGGGCGGAGGTTCGGGAGGTAACGGATACGTCCTGGCAAGGACAAACACGTAGCTCCGACCACTCTTTTTCGCTACCTCGGCAAGCTGCTTCACCTTATCTTGGATAAAAGCACCTGCGGTTGCGGCCCCGATCAGGTCACCGGCACTGGAGTCCTCGACGATGCAATCAACCCTGCTGAGGTCCTCACTGCCCTGCAGATAGTCCACCCGGCACTCGCTGGACGCCAGAATGGTGATAATATCCCTGCCGATGAACCGCTTCACTGATATGTCGATGTTGGGATTCGTCCCGATTTTTTGGCTATTCGTGTGACTGCTGCCGCCTTTCGGCATCGAGCCATCGCCCGTATGCGGAAAAATCGCATATGGAACCACGAGTCCGCCAATCTTCACCTTCCTGAGCCAATACGGATTGGCCTCTGTGTGCGGGGGCAGCTCCGCAGGACAAGACGGATCACTTTTGTCGAGATCTTCGTACCCAAAGGCCTTGCAGGGATCTGCCGGCTTCGAGACGCTTGAACAACCGCTGGCGACGACGATCATCGCAAAAACCATTACGGATATCGCTTGAAAATTAAGGCGCATGCCATCCCTTCTCTGAAACTCGCGTGGCTACTTTATATTATAAAATTTTCGCCAACTTATTTCAATTTTACAGGGGTGTGTACTAAAGTTCGTCGTTGATGCCGTCGTCGCCACCAAGCTCTTTGATGTCACGGATCAGGACGTCGCGCGGCTTGCTGTTGCCGCTTGCCTGGCCGACTATGCCCTGCTCTTCCATGGTGTCGATGTAACGTGCCGCCTTGGCGTAGCCGATACCGAGTCGTCGCTGCAACAGACTGGCGCTAGCCTTGCCACTGCCCACGACGATGCGCAGTGCCTCCTGATAGGTCGGGTCACCGCTCGTATCTGTCGAGAAGTCCATCACAACGCCGCCCTTGCCGTTTAGCTGGACGGGCTGGCTGATGATTTCGTCGTTGTATTGCGGCGCTGATTGCATACGCAGGTGGTCGGTAATCTTGATAACTTCCTCGTCGGTTACCCACGCGCCCTGGATACGTTTCGGCTTGCTCATGCTCGGCGTCAGCAGCAACATGTCACCCTTGCCCAGGAGCTTTTCGGCGCCCACTTGGTCCAGAATCGTGCGGCTGTCAACTTGGCTCGCCACCGTAAAGGCAATACGCGCCGGTACGTTGGCCTTGATCAGACCGGTGATGACGTCAACCGATGGACGTTGCGTCGCCAGCACCAGGTGGATACCGACGGCACGCGCTTTTTGTGCCAAGCGGACAACCAGCGCCTCGACGTCGCGCGCGGCGACCATCATCAGATCGGCTAGCTCGTCAATCACAATCACGATGTACGGCATCGCGCCATCACTGTGCTGCTGGACATTACCCTCATCATCCGTCACCTCAACCTTGCCCTTGCCGCTGGCAATCTTTTGGTTATAGCTGCGGATGTCACGCATTTTCTCGGCCGCCAGCAATTTGTAGCGGCGCTCCATTTCGTTGACCGCCCACTTCAGTGCGCTGATGGTCTTTTCCGGCTCAGTAATGACTGGCGTTAACAAATGCGGAATGTCCTCATACGGCGCCATTTCGACTTGCTTCGGGTCGACCAGGATCAGCTTCATCTCGCTCGGGCTGTTGCGGTACAGCAAGCTCGACAGCAGCGTGTTAATCATGACCGACTTACCACTGCCCGTCTGACCGGCGATCAGGAGGTGTGGCATTTGATTAAGTCCTTCCACGACGGCCTCACCGGAAATATCGCGTCCGATCGCGAACGAGAGCGGCTCGCGGTTGTTATCCCACTGTTTTGCGGTCAGGATACCATACAGACGCACGTCGGCCGCCTTGCGGTTTGGCACCTCGATACCTACGGCTTTTTGGCCGGGAATCGGCGCCTCAATACGCAGAGACTGCGCAGCCAAGTTCAGCGCGATATTGGTCTCGAGCGCAGTAATGCGCGTCAGCTTGACGCCGCTGGGCGGTTTCATCGTGTACTGCGTGACCTTCGGACCGATATTCGCACCCTCCATCTCGACATCTATGCTAAATTCGCTCAGTGTATCCTTGATAATCTGTGCATTTTGCTGGACATCGCCCGCGTCAGCCGGCGATTGCTTTCGTTCCAGCAGGTCGAGGCTTGGCTGCTTCCAGTTTGGGTCGGCGGTGGATACCAAGGCAGCGCCCTCTTCGGCAGCCTTGTCTTGCTTAATGCTACCCCGGAGCGATGACAGGCGGCCGGACTTCTCGTCATTAACAACCATGCCCATCCCGACGTTGAGTTTGAACTCGGTCGACGGTTTCTTGTCGGTCTCGGCTGCTTCGCGCATAACTTTAACGTTCTCGGCGTCGAATTTCTCGGTTTGAAGCAACGACCAAATCTTTTTAATCAACGTAATCGGCGAAACACGAACGACGAATAGCGCCGTGATTAGGATGAGAAGCACGTAAATAAAGCCGGCAACCGGTTTGTCGACCAGCGTCGCGACCATTTGGTTGATATTGTCGCCGACCCAGCCGCCATGGCTTGGCGTGCTGTCTGACAGACCAAAAAGCCCAGCGAACCAGACGAGGATGAGCGCCGTGCCGACTTTCATGACCACCGGCAGCTTGTTCGCCTCGGCGCGAAAGATCTCAACACCGACATAGATAAAGAGCAGCGGCACCACGTATATGGCATAGCCGATTTCCGCCAGCGACGCCGTCTGAATCCAGTTCAACACTGGCCCTCCGATACCGAACCACGCCACAATCAGCAGCAGCGAAAAGGCTATCAGCCCAAGGGCAGCAACCTGCTGCCAGAACCCTGCTGGTAACTTATGTGACGGTCCCTGGGGAACGGCCTTCTTTTTTGTTTTGCGCTTTTTGGCCATAACTGTTTTTATTATAGTTCAATTAACTGGCATTATTATAGCAAAATTTACCACATAATGCAAGTGCTTACTCTAGTGCTTGAGTCGCGTCAAACCAAAAAGGCCCCCAGCGGAGCCTTTTTGGTTTGACGAGGTATTAGTACGCCTGGGTTTCGGTGCGTGAACGCAGGTGCGGCTCAACGGCCTCAGTATCAGGCACCTGGCGTGGCGGGAACTTACGTCGACCCGCTGGAGCGGCCTGACGAACGGATTTGCCACCCCGCTGCTGTTGCTGCGCTGGAGCGCGGCCGCCTACCTCGGCGCGGTTTTGGCCGCCACCGCCAATCTCGTTGATAACCGGGATCACGATAGGTGTACGACGCGTCTGGTCGTACAGGATGTGCGTGATTTCGTCCTTGAGTTCTTTTTTGATGACGTCCAGATCAATCTTTTTGCCACCAAAGCTGCGGACAACCTTTTGCTTGAGGTATTGACGAATCGTACCCATCAGCTCCTCGCTATCACGCAGGTAAATGAAGCCGCGGCTGATGATGTCCGGGCTGGTCATTAGACGGCCCGAGCCGCGCTGAACGGTTAGGACGACGACGAACATACCTTCGGTCGCCATGTGGATGCGGTCTTTTAGGACCACTTCGCTGACGATCGCGCCGCTGTCGTCATACATGATGCCGCCAACGGGGATGCGGCCGTTTTTCTTGGCGCCGCTCGGCGTAATTTCAACGACGTCACCGCTGTCGCAGACAAAGATGTTGTCGCGCGGAATGGCACATTCTTTCTCGGCCAGTTCGGCGTTGTGAACCAACATGTGGAACTCACCGTGAATTGGCAGGTAATACTTCGGATTCAGGGCGCCGATCAGTTTGACGTGGTCGTCGTAGTAGCCGTGACCCGAAAGGTGCAGCGGACCGACACCAGTCAGGTGCGTCTTGCCGTTCTGAATCACGTCGCTACCTTCGCGCATCAAACCGTCGACAGTGCGAACGACGTACTTTTCGTTGCCCGGAATCGGGTTGGACGAGAAGACGACGACGTCGCTGTTCTTGATCTTGATGTACTTGTGCGAGCCGCTGGCCATACGGTTAAGCACGGCATTGAACTCGCCCTGACTACCGGTACAGACGATTGTAACCTTGCCATCAGGCAGCTTGACGATGTCTTCCATTTTGACGACGACGTCTTTTGGTACCTTGATCGTGCCTGCGCGCAGAGCTACTTCGAGGTTTTGGATCATGCTGTAGCCAGCAAAAGCAACCTTGCGGTCATGCTTTTTGGCTTCTTCCAAAATCACCTGCATGCGGTGGATTTGAGATGAGAAACAGCTCAGAATCAGACGGCTATTCGAGAATTTTTCCATCACCTGCCCCATCGACGCTTGAATGTCGAATTCGCCGTGAGTGTGCGTACCCTCTGATTCACAGTTGGTGCTTTCGTTCATCAGCAACAGGATGCCTTCTTTGGCTGCGATTTCAGTCAATCGTTCGAGGTCGAACTTTTTGCCGTCAACCGGAGCGTCCTCAAATCGCCAGTCACCGGTGTCAACCAGGACGCCAAGCGGCGTACGAATAACCACGGCTGTTGCATCAGGAATCGAGTGGTTAACGCGAACCAATTCGACGCTGAAATTGTCACCCAGCTGAACACGCTCGTGAGCGTCGGGGTCAAGCACGTTGTAGTTTGGCTCATACCCGCTGGTCGCCTCGTCCATCGTACGCTGTAGCATACCAATCGTAAACTTACTGGCATAAACCGGAGCTGGAATACGGTGGATAAAGTGACGAAATGAACCGATGTGATCCAAGTGGCCGTGGGTAAAGATATGGCCACGGATCTTGTGCTTGTTCTCCTCGAGATACGTAATGTCGGGCGTGATGTAGTTAATGCCCGGGTAGTCGCTGCCTGGGAACAGGAAACCCATGTCGATAACAATAATTTCATCGTCGTACTCGAGCGCCATCATGTTTTTACCGATACCCATTTCACCAAGCCCGCCGATCGGCATAACCTTCAGAACGGGACCGCGTGTTGGCGGCTGTTTTTTAGCGTCGGCCAGGCTGAACTGACGTCCGGCGTAACCGTTGTACAGTGATTTGTTCACCGGTACGTTGATAACGTGCTGACTGGCACGCAG
>Ga0335069_10001267_pt1 | contig 40790 bp, 33 predicted proteins | sample Lox_Sample_11_FD_206714 | JGI IMG/M metagenome (GOLD analysis project Ga0335069, IMG submission 206714) | Soil microbial communities from Loxahatchee National Wildlife Refuge, Florida, United States - Lox_Sample_1.1 | ecosystem: Environmental > Terrestrial > Soil > Wetlands | place: USA...
GGTGCGTCAGTCACAAAGCCCCAAGAGGCGCGGCACGGAAGAAAGAAAAATCGAGCGCGACAGATTGTCCGGCGCTCGCCGACCTGACCCCTTTGTGAGCCTTTGGCCATTGAGGGAAAAGATGCCAAATATTGTCGTAAATGATTGATACCAATACATATATATGGCAACACGAAGTAGTTGTTGGAAATCGCGGGATGGCCCAAGTAACACCTTGGTCGCTTGATTTGTTCTTGGGATCTGCAAGATGATTGATTGTTCCAAGAAAATCATTTTGAAACGCGCGGGCGTCCATGGATTATCTGCATTGGAATGACGGCGTTGCTGCCCGATTCTTCAACCCAAAAGTGGCGCACCGTCGCGTCTTCATGAACGTTACGCCGGAGGTAATTTCTGAGGTTGGAAAGCCTGAGAATCTCCACCTACAAGACTTCGTCCGTGTAGCTAGAATCGGCCCCGCTTGGAGCTTTCACGGAGATTCGCTATGCGAAAGAGCTTTGGAGGTCCTTGCAAACTGGAGGCGGAGAAGACTCGACTTTCCTCCGTATATAGGCTTTCTGGCTATATTTGTCCTGGCTGCAGGAATTGGTGACGAAGGAGAATTCGCATCCCAAGCCTATTACCCGCGTTTGAGAAAGCTACTTGGAGAAGAGGAAAGTGACGGCCCATATCCTCATTTCCATGAAATGAGGTCGCTTTGGTCCGATCTTGAGTCCTGGAGCCACCGGGATAGGGGCGGCGAACTCGGCCTATTCGAATATCCCGCGACAGGCCGCCTCGTGAACGTTGGCCTTCCGATCTCGCAAGCGATCTTGACTGACCAAGAGCGGCATGCCCTGCCTCTCATATTCTCAGATGCTGGTTTTGACGCCGGAGCAGATGTTCCTGATCCTCTTCTCGTTAGAGTGCTGTCCGATTTCGGCGATGGGCGACTTCGCCCTCGTACGCTCAGAATCCTAGGGGACACGCCTGCAAACCGTGAGCACTTTGATGTTCTTCTCGCTGCCGTGCATGACGAGGCACTGCGGTGGGATGGAACAGTGTCCGGATCGCGTGAAAGCGGCAGCAAGCGATCCTTCACTCATGCCGGTCTGCGAATCTGCTGTGAAGAGCTGGATCGCACCGCGCTAACGGTGAGTTTGAGGTTGCGATGCCAAGTTCGGAGAGAATTTCCGGAAGATGGGCTCACCTTCACGGGTGAGCACCACACAATTTACAGCTGTGAAGAATTTGCCGGAGGGTGGTCTACTCCTCTTTGCGAAAAAGATTCTGGCGTGCCGGCCGACGCCTCTGGAATCGACATTCTGGAGGGGGTTTCGCTACGAGATTCATCTCACGGCTGGCGCTCTAGCCTTTTGCGCGCTGGCGTAAGAGTCCTAGTCTCGGGCGCTGGTGAGGGATTGCCGGGTTACATCGAGATTCTGCAACTTCCTCCGAATTCTCCTTTCCTTCTTATCGCTCATGCATCGGCATGGGATTTGATTGAACGTTGGGGAAGTAGCTGCTGCGAGGGTTTTCAAAAGCTAGACATTTCCCGAGGGCTTCCCGCACAGTGCCGTCTATACTCCGCCGATAAAGCAAAGGAAGACCGTATAGTGCGCGATGTGTACCCCAATCTGGCCCTCCCGGCCGGAAGTCAGCTTCGATTGCGGGGAGGGATACGGTTAATGGGAAACACATACTTTACATTTGCGCTCCCGAGAATCCTTGTAGAAACGGTCTCGACGAACTTCCAGGTCTACTGTAATGGACATCTTCTGCTCCCTTCAGTGAATGGCGAATTCACTCTCATGGGGAGATCTCCCAAAGCGTCGAGGTTCGAAATCCAGCTCAAAGAGGGCTCGGAGACGTTGGCCGAAAAATCGGTTTTCTGTGCTGCGGATTTTCCTTGGCAAGGGCTGCAACATAGAGTCTGGTTTGATCTTCTCGGCAACGTTACTAAACCGTCATCGGTTCCGCGCACATCTGCGGCAACGGTTATCGGTACCACAATCCCGCAGTTTTCCGATTGGGTGCGCCGCACGGATTTAACGTCACCATGCGAGTCTGTCGACGGTAGCGATGTGGGTGCGGAGCCTCCATCAATGGCGCTGCCCAATGTGACCGAAGTTGCGAGCCTGGTCTCAGAATGGGCGAAAGGATTCTCAGCCATGCCTCCTGTTTTTCTGGATAATTGTCGTCTCCTGAATCGTAAGGGTGGCGACCTCCTTAACGAAGGTGTCAAGCATTACTATTTCGGCTTTCAAACAGGCAGCCCAGGGCGCTTCGCTCGAGCGATTCAGGCGTTTGTGCAGATTCTCGACGATTCCCCAGATCCCATAATCTCTCCCATTGCCCGGGCCTTACTCCAGCTTGCATTTTTTCGTTCAAATCGAAAAACACAGGCCGCAAATCTCGAATTGCCACGACTTTCGCCTCCATTCACTCGGCTTGAGGCAGAAATGCGGGCTTTGGCTCATACGTGCAGGTACTCCATGGAGCCAGCATCGGCTTCGCCTGAGGGGCTTGGATTTGCTGACATATCGCCTGTACCTGATGACCGTGATCTTCTACGCAACGTTTGCGCGCAAAGGAATTAGGAAAGAAACCGATGGACGCACTAGACGAACTAAAACAAATCGCCCAAAATGCGCGAGACAAGAAGGGCAGAATGGATGCTGCACAACGGAAGGCGGCATCCGAAGCCCTGGTCGTCCTTTTGAGCGATCCTGCCAGAAACCTATCTGAGACGCTCCAGATTGCTGAGAATATCCAGTCCGAAGCGTTTGCAGAGGCGATCTCCAAGGCCTGGCAAACGATGTCGACGGAACGTCGACTCCAATCGATTAGATCACTACCGCCCCCAGATTCTGAACGAACCAAGCGACGCATATTGTTAGTAGCCGCGCGAATCGCCGATGAAGATAGTGGCGCGGCGACGGAGCTCCTTGACCGGCTTGTTCCTGATTCAGCTGTGGGAAAGGAACTGGGGAATTTGCTGATTGGAACGCTCTTCCATCACACCGGCCAGTTCAATTTCGTGGCTCTCGCAGCATCACCGACCGGCACCGGTCTCAGGGTAATGCGAAAGCTAAGCCGCCTCGCTTTTGATCCAGGCAACAAGATCGATCAGGACGTAAGGTACGAAATTGCCGTCGCAACGATCACCCTTCTTCGCAGCGACTCGCTGGAAACGTCGCAACGTGCGGAGCTTCTTCGGATTCTGATCCCTGAGGTGGAGCGATGGTCTAGCTCATTTCGTAGCCAGTTTGAGGCTTGGCTTCGGGATGCGGCGCCACACCTTATTGATCAGTTTTTTGCCCTTAGGCGACCGATTCAATTGGGTCAAGCAGCTGTAACGTCTTCACTACAGGTTTCTGAGCACCCAAAAGATGCGCCAGGTGAAGATTTGGAGAACTATTTTGGAGTCACAATTGAACGGCTTCGCGCAGATTTGAATGAAGCAGTTCACGCGCACAAGTTATATAAGGAAACGTTGCAGAAGAAGCAGGCGCAGTTCAGTCAGGCGAAGGCGCGAGAGCACTCTTTATCGGTCGAATTGCGCAACGCTGAGTCGGCAAAAACAGCTGCGGAACATGTTGCAGAACAGGCGCGGTCACAATTGCGGGAGTTGGAGAGCCAAATCCAGCAGATTCGTCGTGAGCATGAGCAAGAGAGGAACAAACTCACCCAACAAATCGGAGCGAACGCAGATGGCCGCATACGCGAATTCCAGAACCAACTTGCGATGACACTGGCTCGGCAGCTCACGGACTTGCCGCCAAGAGACACGAATGTATCCGCAGAGTTAGGAGCCGTCCTCCTGTTGCAGTTTTATCAACTCATTGATCTCCTTGCGCAACATGGAGTTCTACTGCCGTCAAGGACTAAGCGATGAACTCTGCATTTTTTGGAATAGACTTCGGCACTACGAACTGCAGCTCTGTAAGAGTAATTGGTGGAGATTTCCAGAAGTACGGCGATGATGCCGGATTTCCCCTACCTTCGACCGTTGCTCTGGATATTGCGACCGGGCAAGCTTTTTGTGGTCGGTCAGTTTGGGACAATCGTGAGGAATACCGCCAATCAGGAAACTACCACGTCATTGAATCCGTGAAGTGGCACCTTGGAACTGACGAGCGCTGGGCTACAGAGGCAAAGATTTGGACCCCAGAAGAAGTTGCCGCGCAACTGTTCAAGCAGCTTTCTGAGCGAGCTCTGCACCGTGGCATCGACCCAATTTCTAAAGCAGTAATCGCGATTCCAGTTGACTATCCAGCTGCCCTACGGCGATCTCTTCGCCGTGCGGCTGGAATTGCCGATATTGAGGTGATTACCTTTATCACCGAATCTACTGCTGCACTGGTCCGCCATTTTGCAAAGCTGCAACACTGCCGATACGTCGCGATTTTTGATTGGGGCGGTGGAACACTCGATATAAGCATCCTGGAGATTCGAGATGGGAGAATTATTGAACTCGCCACTGAAGGAATGCCCATTGCGGGGAACGTCATAGACGACGATTTTGCGCAAGCTGTTCATGTTAGGGTGATGGAGCAAAGACATCAAAGTATTCCGTTTTCCGCAATGTCGTCCGTCGATCGCGATAACCTGCGGACCAAATGCGAATTTGCCAAACGATGCCTTTCCAGCCAGAGCGCGACAAGAATTCTTCTGACGTCATATGGCGGACAGCCTGTCAACATTGAAGTGGAGAAGGCTTGGTTCGAGTCCTTGATTAGCGCTCATGTCGAGCTTGCAATTGAAGAACTGTCAAAAGCGGTAATTGCGGCGGGTTTAAGCTTTGACTCTATCAACCGGCTCTTAGTTATCGGTGGATCGAGTCAACTAAGCCTCCTTCGAGAGAAGCTCCAAAACGATCGCAGGTTTTCAGGAGCTTTTCTTGAATCCTCCGAAGCTGAATGGGACGTTGCCGCAGGCGCCGCGATCGTCGCTCAGACCCCCGGAGAATACCGCGTAGCAGAATCAATTGGCATTCTCCTGAGCGATGGGACATTGCACGATTTGGTGCACGAAGGTGAGACCGTTCTTCCATCTGAACGTTCCATATCGCTCTCACTTGTCGAGGATTCTAAACAGGCAAATTTCATTATTGAGAAGCGGGCAAACGGATTTCGACAACGTGTCCCGCCTGAGCGAATTTTAGAATTCGGCGTCGAGACTGTTGGTTTTGACCTTGAGTCTATTGACCTTGCCTACCGGATTGATCCTGACTTCATTTTTCAGCTAAGGGCGAAGAGCCGAGCTCTTCGCGGAAGAGAGGCTGTTCGTGAGTATGGAAAGCTGCGTCTTTCCTATGAAATCGCACAATGTTGACCTCTAACCTTACAATTCGGCCGAACGTGTTCCCGCGCAAGGATACAGATGTCTCAAACGACAAGCGGTTTATTGCGCAGGTGCGTGGCAGGAGGGCACTGTTAAAGCTTCTCGATCATATACGGCCTGGTGGACGGATCGAAGACGCGGGAGACATGGGACTCTCCCACAGGCAGTTAGCGGAACTTGCGTGGGATCTCCCATGCTCCGACTGTGGTTGTAATTCTCTTGGGCCAGTTTTGAAGGACGGGAAGGAGGTAATAGAATTTCGATGCCCTCGCGGCAGCTGTGAAAATGAACCTCTTGTAGGTCGTATGGTGCTGCTGCCGCTGAGGCTGGTTGAACAAGCTATAGAACGTGAGGGTCGGACGCTCTCTGAAATCGTCAAAGATGCTCTCACCGTCTACGAACAGGGATATAAATTGCCGCTAGTAAACTTCGATGAACAGCGCCCATTCCCGGTTCGGCTCACTCTGACTCAGAGCATTCTCCTTTCAGATGGCGAGATTCGAGATGCCGTGCGCGCATGGGTCGGAGCGAACTAATGAATAACCCATCGGATCACTTGCTTTATGCGCTGTCTGCACAGGGCACGTTAAGCTGGCCTACATTCAAGAGAATCGTTGGCGAGATTCTGCAAGATCGCTTGCAGAGCAGTGGCAATGGAGCCGTGTTGCGTCATCGAATCTTGGGTCTCCTTGATTCCTTTTCTTACTGTGATTCTTCCTTCAGCGCGCGCCTTGGCTCGATTTTTGTCTGCCCCGCCGAGATTGTCCGTATTCCGATCGCCGGATGCTCCGCAATTCTCATCGGCGCTCGAAGCCCGAGAACCGTTGATCATCTGCTCAAGATCGGCGATGAGTTCCGCACTGTCAAAATCACCATAGACTCGGGTGAGACGTTCAGCCTTTTGCCAAGCCGGATTGGATTCCAGGGTGACGATGAAGGGCAACTCAAAGCTTTCGCAGCGACCGCTAAGATTCCCTTTCAGCGAGAGCCGCCCAGTTGGATTCTCACGCACTTCGCGGGAGATTTGACTGCATATCTCCATTCACTGAAATGGGCAGAGGGTAGCGATTTTAACTGGCAAAAGTGGGAGTTTGATCCTGAATACTGCCAATTCAAGAGCGCATTAGATCCTGAGAGACCCTTACGATTGATTCGTTATCTTAGCCCTGTGACAAACACGTTTCGGTATCGAGTATGGAAGGGCAAGCTCTTTGCAGAAGTCGATCCTGATTGGGCTCGTTATGCCGTGCTACAGAGCTCGGGTTACTCCGTTCTTTACTACGATCGGAACAGCCACTATTTTGCTGTTCCCCGCACAGCCTGGCTCCCGCATCTGCTCCAGAGAGTTCTGGGGCTTTGCTCCGGATTCGAGCCGTTGAGTTTTGGAGCCAGTACACAGGAAGCCAGTGGAAAGGTGTGGGATCTCTTCCAAAATGTGCCGATGAGCATCGCTGAAACTGTATCAGAGAAGTTAGGCCAGAAGCTTTCTTATTGCAGCCTGACAGGGGGCCACAAGCATGAATGATCCATTGGGAGACTTCGAGAGTGTTAGGGACAATTTTCTCCTTTACGTTCAAACCGCATTTAAGACCAAGTTTCCATCGATTGAAGAGGAGAGGCGCAATCTTCTCTTGAAGCCGGGGGTCTTCTGCAAGGATCCCTGGATCGAGCCGCTTCCGAGATATGAGACCCGCAAAACGATTGCATCGCTTCAAAAGGATGAGGTACCCAGCTTGGACGACGCTTCGAGGGAGGATTTCAAGGCTCTCGCGGGTTGCGGGCTCGTGGGTGCATATGAACTATTTACACATCAATTGAGCATGCTACATAAGGCTTTGTCTGGAAATAATGTAGTGGTCACCGCAGGGACTGGGTCAGGAAAAACAGAATCTTTCTTGCTTCCCCTGTTTGCTCAACTAGTGCGAGAGTCGCGGCACTGGACTCCCCCACATCCGCGAATGCCGCATCAGGATGACTGGTGGAGCAGCCAGACTTGGATTCTTCAGAACCTGAACTCAGGCAGCTCTCCGCGAGTGTCACAACGTGCCCACGAGACGCGGCCGGCTGCAGTGCGTGCCCTAATTCTTTACCCCATGAATGCACTTGTCGAAGATCAGCTGACGCGTCTTCGAAAGGCACTCGATTCGCCTGCCGCACGTTCATGGTTCTCTTCGAAGCGGTCGGGAAACAGAATATATTTTGGTCGGTATAACGGAAATACTCCTGTTCCAGGACATGAATACACTCCAACAACGACCCCCGATCGAGCGAAAATCGAGAACCTCATAAAATCACTCAACGAGTCCGAGCAGGCTGCACAAGCAGCAGAGAAGCATGCTAGCTCCACGAAGGATGATGACGTCCGCTTCTTTTTCCCCCAACTCGACGGTGCAGAAATGAGGTGTCGCTGGGACATGCAGGACGCGCCCCCAGACATCCTCATCACAAACTACAGCATGTTGAGCATCATGTTGATGAGGGAAGCCGATGATCCAATTATCGAGAAGACTAAAGCCTGGCTTCGGGACTCGAGGAATGTTTTTCATCTAATCCTCGATGAACTCCACGTGTACCGCGGAACCGCTGGAACGGAAGTGGCCTACCTGCTGCGCCTTTTGCTAATGAGATTGGGGCTCAAACCCGGGCATCCCCAACTACGCATCCTGGCATCCAGTGCCTCTCTTGAACCGAGCGATCCCGAGAGCCTCAAATTCCTCACTGAATTCTTCGGAACAGAATGGAAGGCGGAGCAGATCGTACCCGGAGTCCCCGCTCAAGTTCCCCCGATCGTCGGAGACAAATTTCTTCCCCCGACTCACTTCTCTGACCTTGCCAATTCCTGGGAGGCTACTGCACCGCTGCTACCGACCGATGCCTGCATGGAGGTTGCGAAGGCATTCGGAGAAGATACAAACAGCTCTTCAGGCGAACCAACGGAGGTAATGCGCCGTGCTCTAGTTCGACCCCAGAATGGCCTTGCCGGACGACTTTTGAATGCATGCAGAGTTGAAGGGGAGTTGCGCGCAGTTCCCCTGGACACTTTTGCGCATCAAATCTTCGGACATGATCATGATCAATCAGGCCTAAGACAGGCCTGTCGGGGCCTGATGATCGCTCGGGCACTTTGCGATACCCCGCAATCGCGATCGGATTTGCCATCATTTCGGCTACATTGGTTTTTCCGTAACATTGAAGGACTGTGGGCGTGTTCGATGCCTGGCTGTGAATGCGGACAGCCGCAAGATGGGCGTCCCGTTGGAAAGCTATATAGCAATACACGCATTCTCTGCACGTCGCCTAAGGAAAAGCATAGAGTTCTTGAGCTCCTCTACTGTGAGAAGTGTGGAACGACGCTCCTCGGCGGCAGCCGCCTGACGATTCAGAATAATGGAGGCTGGGAACTCCTGAGCGTCGAACCCGACATCGAGGGACTCCCCGATCGGCAAGCTGCACGGTTTCTGGATAGACGTACGTACAAAGATTTTGCAGTGTTTTGGCCGTTAGGAACGTCTGTGCTGCACACAGATGCAAACCGGAGATGGTCCCAGCCTGCTCTCGATGGCAAGCCCGCACACGCTTGGTGGGATCGAGCCTCTCTTGACACTAGAACTGGAAGAGTGCTGCTGGGAGATAACGGCCCACTCGCCCCAGAAGGACCGTGGATATCGGGCTATGTATTTCATATCAGATCCGTAATCACCGAAGACGATCAGGAACGGTTCGCCGCGTTGCCTTCAGTTTGCCCCAATTGCGCGGAGGATTACGCGAAGAGAGTGAGTCGAAAGTCCCCCGTCCGAGGATTTAGAACAGGCTTTTCTAAAGTCGCGCAGCTTCTCGGAAAAGAATTGTTCTACAGGCTTCCAGAGGGCGATCTTCGAAAGATAGTCGTCTTCTCTGACAGCAGAGAGGATGCTGCATCCATTGCGAATGGAATCGAACGTTCACACTATCGCGACTTGGTGAGGGAGGCGATGTATGACGAGCTCTACAAGCTTGGTGTGACTGAGCCGAACTTTCTGAATGAGCTTCAGACGAAAGGCGGCGCTGTTAGTCCCGAGACAGAGACTTTTGAGCATGATAATCAGGATACGGCGAATCAAATCAGGACACATTGGCAGGTCGCATCGGCACCAATGCCACCCGGTTTGCCTGCACCTCTCGCGCAAGTTCTCCATCAGCAAAGAGCAATTTCTGTAGATTTCATCAGCGAACTCCAGAATCGTGGCCTCAGTCGAAAGGTCCCAATTCGATTTCTGTTCGAAAATCGGATTCCGTCGGATGATTCGATGCCAGGGTTTCTGATACACCGAATGAAGAAGCTTGGAGTGAATCCGGCAGGGAATGATGTTTTATATCAGGATTTTAAGTATGACGGAACGTTCCATCATTGGACTGAATTCTTCGATTTTTCTAACGATTCAGTCTGCTGGCGAACTGGTTTATCTCCTGATGCGGAACAGCGGAAAAACTCAAAACTGCGTGCAAAGGTGATCTCTGAAATATGTTCAGTGCTATTTAGCAGACTATATTTTGGATTTGAATCGGCGGGGTTGGGATACCCGTGCCTGAATCTCCATGAGGACATTGCACAATCATTGGCCTCCTCTTGCTCCCTGTCGATGGATACATTCCAAGACATTTGTGATGGTCTTATCAGAGTGCTAGGCGACCTATATCGTTACAGACAAGAACCCCAGGAATATCAGTTGGATGATTGGCCTGACTGGCAAAGCGCCAGGGTGAAGGTAAGAAATTACCTGGAGATGTGCGCGCAGGGCAATGGTGTCCAGACGCAGGATCTTATGCAAGCAGTCTGGACGGCTGTGTGTGAAAGATCCGGTCATCAAAATCTCGTCTTGGAGCCGCGCAATCTTTGGACACGAATCGCAACTGATTCTGATCCTGTGTGGATATGCCCCTCATGCAGGAGAGAGCACCTCCATCGTGCGGGTGGATTCTGCACGTGGTGTTTCACTCCTCTTCCTTCAATCGCATCAACAGATTGCACGCATCTTCATCAGACCAACTACTACGCGTTGGAGGCTGTAAACAGAAGAGAACCGTTACGACTTCACACCGAGGAACTTACTGCTCAGACAGACGATCAGCCCGAGCGGCAACGACACTTCCGAAACGTCGTAGTTAATACCGATCCGACGCGGCCTCGCCAGCTCATACCAACCGTCGATGCAATCGACATTCTGAGTGTTACCACGACGATGGAAGTTGGAGTCGATATCGGGAGCCTGCAAGCGGTATTTCTCGCAAATATGCCGCCGATGCGTTTCAACTACCAGCAGCGGGTCGGAAGAGCGGGAAGGAGAGGGCAAGCCTTTGCAGTTGTAATCACCCTCTGTCGCGGGCGAAGTCATGACGAGTACTACTACAATAACCCGGCACGTATAACCGGAGACAAACCACCTGTTCCGTTTGTATCGATGGAGAGAAAGGAAATCGTTGAAAGACTCGTAGCAAAGGAAAGCCTGAGGCAGGCACTGAGGTCGGCAGGAGTGAGGTGGTGGGATAGCCCAATTCCACCCGATAGTCATGGAGAATTTGGGACCGTTAACGGATTCGGTGCGATCAGGTCACAAATTCAAACCTGGTTGCAGAAATCGCCCGAGGTAACTGCGATCGTCTCTGCACTTATAGGTCCCGGTTTGCCCGCGGTGACATCTTCCGACCTAGTTAACTTTGTACGGATTGACCTATTGCTAAAGATTGATTCAGCATTAACCAATACTGAACTCACGGGTGACGGACTGGCTGAACGGTTAGCAGAAGGGGCTATTCTGCCTATGTTTGGCATGCCCTCACGAACTCGTCTCTTATACCACGGTGCACGATATAGCGAGCGCGAGTTCCTCACCATCGATCGGGATTTGGAACTCGCTATCACAGAGTTCGCGCCTGGGTCCCAAAAGACCAAGGACAAGCGCATCTATAAGTCCGTTGGATTCACAGCACCGCTGAGGTTTGTACAGAATAGGATTGTGAGCACGGCACCAGATCCACTCAGCTGGCGGCGCTTCATGGCGAGGTGTCCGCTATGCTACTTCACCAAGACATATGACCAAGACCCGCAGATTGACTCGTGCCCAGAATGCGGTGCCAGTGCTACGGGAGATCCAGCATTCAAAGTGTTCCCAATTGCCGTTCCACTAGGTTTCCGGACTGATTTCAGCTGGGGTGAGGACGCCAAGGAAGATGCGGATCTGCTAATCACTGGAGCAAGTTCTATAGCGGAGTCTGATCCGGCCCCTCCGGCACCTCGGCCACCAACAAATTCCTCGACTGCCATCTCAACAGCAGGGCGGGTGCTGCGCGTGAATGACCGGAGAGGGCGTTTGTTCGATGGCAACCTTGGGGCTCTCTCGACCGTGAATGGCGAATGGATCGATTTGCGTTTTCAGGAGCCCGGAACGTTCAATGCCACAGGCGCTGCTGAAAGCGTCGCTATCGTCGCTCCAAAAACGACCGACGTTCTCCGAATTCGACCGACATTGATACCGGCCGGCTTCACATTAGACCCGCTCTCTCAAGCTTCAGCGGTGAAGGCGGCGTATTATTCTGCGTCGTTTATCGTACGCGCTGCAGCCGCTCAACTTCTCGACATCGATCCTGAGGAACTTGACATAAATAGTGTACGCAGAATTCAAAATCCCGATGGGACATACGTCGGAGAAATTGTAATTAATGATCATTTAGCAAATGGGGCTGGCTTCGCTGTTGAAATCGAAAAACGCTGGGATGAACTGCTTCACTCAATTGTCGGATCGACGATTTCGGCCGATTCGTTTGCTGCTTCGCTGACTTCCGCCGCACATATAGAGGAATGCGACTCTTCTTGCTACGACTGTCTGCGTCAGTATCGAAATATGAATTATCACGGCCTTCTTGACTGGCGGCTTGGGATTGCGCTCTTGCGAGCATTGCAGGACTCATCATCCAGATGTGGGCTCGACGGCAACTTCGATTTGCCAGAGCTCACCGGATGGCTCCAGTTTGCACAAAGTTTACGCAATACATTTTGTGCAACTTTTGCGAGCTGCACGGCAATGGATTTTGATCAGTTGCCCGGTTTCGAAGTCGGACCTCGGAAAGTAATCATCGTCCATCCATTATGGGACGTATTGAAGCCCGTAGAATTGGTGGCCACTGCAACGGCGAGTGTGGCCCAAGGTACGCGAATACGATATGTGAATACCTTCAATCTTCACCGTCGGGTCAGTTGGACGTATCAGCAACTGGCGGGGTTGCCATGAAAGTAGGAATTGTTCAGCAGCTTTCGACGAAGCCTCTCAAGCGAATTTCTCCCAGCCGTTTCGTCGCAATGCAGCAATGTGCTCTTCGAGAAGTATTCGCAGCCGCTGGCAATAGGCCGCTTCTTCCGGTGAACCCGAGCGCGCGAGTCGGCAGCATCATTCATAAGCTATTGCAGGATGTGGGGTCAGGCGCAGTAGTTCAGGACAAAGAGTCTCTGAATGCCGCATGGAGTACGCTAGTCAGCGAGACGGAAGGGCAGATGAAGGATTCTAGTACAGAGCGGTTCCTTGTGCCCCTTCGTGCCAATGTAAGTGACTTGGAGGTAAGAAGAATCCGTGCGATTCATCGCGCGTTGTCTCTCAAGGTGTTTGGATCACGCGTCGCAGGCAAAGAAACCAAAGCTCAGAAACTTCCAGTCGGGTGCGAAGTATGGGTTCAGTCGACCAATGGGAGAGTAGGCGGTTTCATTGACGTCGCATTCGAATCATCGACAGGAATTGTGATCTGTGACTACAAGAGCGGTTCGATCATTGATGCCGGAACAGGGCATAATGGTACGCCGAAGGACGAATATGTCGTTCAGCTGAAGCTCTATTCTGCGCTGTATTTTGAGACCTTCGGGTTTTGGCCAATTGGCGCGGAATTGTTGCCGCTTGTCGGAGAAGCGCTTAAGGTAGTGATTGAACCGGAAAATTGTGTTCAAATATTGGCGAACGCCAATCAACTGTTTAACTCAGTCAATGCTCGTGTCGCAGGCTGTTCGGCAGGCCATGTGGATGGATTGAATGAATTAGCGTCTCCAGGCAGCGAACGGTGCGTTCATTGCCTCTTTCGGCCCGGATGTCCAGCCTACAAAAGAGCTTCACGTGAAAACGGTATGGAATCTCTACCCGATGTCATCGGTGAAGTTGCGTTTGTAAATCTTCAAGGAAACAAGAGATATCAAATCGGCGTTAGCACTGTGAGGGGGGATGTAGTAGTTCGGCAGCTTTCACATGGCGATGGTCGGCACGGAGCGATCGAAGCGCTGCAGGTCGGTGATACCGTTGGTATCTTTGATGTGCAGTTCGACTCAACACGCAAGAGCGCGACTGAGACAAACAGAACGACTATTTACTGTCTTTCCTGATTGCGTAGTCGCAATGCAGGCGCAGTGCGCACTTATCACACTTTGGCGGGGTGCCACAGACACTTGCTGCGAAATCCAGAATCGCGTAGTTATGACGATCGGAGCGCCTTCTCGGTAGGATTGCCCAGGCAAGCGCCCACGCATCTTCCGATTTTCTTAGGTCCGCGCCATGGTCATCCCCTGTCAATCGAGTGAACACTCGCAACACGTTTGCGTCAACGACAGGAACCTTCTTCCCAAACTTGAAGCAACAAACGGCAGCAGCGGTGTACAAGCCTACGCCGGGAAGGCTCAGCAAAGAGTGCATATCCGTGGGGATCTCACCGTTGAACTTGTCAATGAGTGCCTCTGCGACTTTGATCAACGAACTCGCGCGTTGATTCTGCAAACCGAGCATCTGTAGCAGATAGACCAACTCGTGTTTCTTGGCTTGTGAAAGTGCATGCGGAGTGGGGTAGAGGGACACCAATTGCGGCCATATTTTCGCCACGTCTGCCGCCTTGGTTTGCTTAAGGAGGAGCTCAGCCAGAAGCAGGTGGAACGGAAGGGTCGACCGCTTTCGCCATGGGAAGCGCCGCCGATGAGTCGCGGAGAATTTCAGAAAGAAATCTCTTAGATAGGGTGGCACGTCAAGTTGAATAGAGCTTTGGCGAGCTTTCCAGAATATGTCATGTTCTGCACTGCCGCGACGGTTTCCCTCGCGGGAGCGTAAGTTCTCAATGGTTTTCCGGATCGTACGACCAAGTGCAAATGCGAGCGGAGGTGGCACGGCATCCGATACAAGCCGGAACTGGTCGGAGAGTGTTCCTTTGAGTTCATAGTTCTTTGGGAATCCTTGAAGGAGCATCGCCTCGTAGACACTCAGACGACGTCTGCCTGCCGGGTGAACGTGCACCTCACGATGTCCATATGCGACGGTCCAGCTCGGCTCATCCCAAGCCAATACTCTGAAGGGGCGTCCTTGAACTTGTCCTTCACTTAAGATCCCGTTGTGGAATTTCTCAGATCTTGGCGTCATACACCAGTGGTTTGGGTGAAATGCGATTTTGCCTTCTCCATTTCTGAAGCTGCTGAAAGTCTTTGGTGCAGGAAGCCCTGCTATCGCTTTTCGTACTGTTCGCGAGCCACCCCGCATTGGATCTGGGAAATCGAAATCTGGTCGCCGATATTTGTTCTTGTTGAGCCCAACGACGAATAGTCGCTTCCGAATTTGAGGGACTCCGAAATCGTATGCGTTTAGCTCTCCTTGAAATATCCAAAATCCGGCGCTGTCAAACAATTGTTTGAAGAAAGAGAATTGGCGCCTGTGCATTTTCAGTGTCAAGCCTGTCACGTTCTCAAAGACAAAAAAGTCAAGCGCGAAGGCCTCGTTTAAAGCTGAGATCATTAACGCGTATTGCTTTGAAAGCGAGGCTCGGGGGTCATCTGCCCGCTTTCGTCCATTCCCCACCGAAAATGCTTGACAGGGTGGTCCGCCGATTACGCCAATTGGCTTCGGAGAGCCTGGGAGTTCTTCTATTCGTTCAATCAAGAATCGGGGATCGACTGCAGAGAGATCCTTTCGGATGACTGGAACGGCAGGATAATTATGGTGAAATGTTTGACATGCCGCCGGATTGCCGTCGACAGCCAAGATCGTGTTGAAACCAGCCCGGTGGAATCCTGTGTCGAGGCCGCCCGCCCCAGCAAACAGACTGACGATCGGCAATGCTTCTGCAGATTTGCTCCCATTTCCCAAGCTTCTACCGTGCTCCCGTTGTGTTCCGTAAAATCATTATCAACCCTTAGTCCTCTAGTACTCTCCTGATAACTGTATCCTATTGATTGTAAAAATGTTATTTGAGTTTTTTGCTTTTTATTACTGCAAGATTCTTCAGACAGCGCGGGGAGAATTCGCTAGACACCGCCTGACGAATCTCCGTTATTGCTGACGGTGTCTGCAGAATCTGCGGCGCGAATCAACCTACTCCGAGTCCGTGGCCGATGGATACCGGCGGAGTCAATTCGAGAGCTGCACTCTTGGTGACCTCATTTCCAAGTCGTCCTTCAAGCCGGTTCGCATCGTCGGTGAAGACTGTCGCTTCGTCGCTGGCCCGTGAGATGGCGACATATCCAAAACGCGAATTCAGTAGATCCGGATGCGCTCCGGTGTCGGCGTTGATGAGAACCCGCTCGGCCGTGAGTCCCTGCGCGCTATGACTGGTGACCGCGTATCCGTGATCGAAGTGCCGATGAACAGCGGCGTCGAACTCGATTTGACGGCCGCTGTCGAGGCGGGAGGAAATGTGACCATCGGGCCTGATTGAATCAATCACTGCGAGATCGCGGTTCGCGACGCCGAGCGATTTGTCGGGTGCCGTGAATTGAATCCTGTCGCCAACCGAGAAGTCGTGTGCGACCTCGCGATAGACGCTGACGCCGGTTAGGCGGCGCGGATCATAGGTGATCACATTTCCCGAAGGTTGTTCAACAGAAAGCAAATTCATCGGCGGGTTCGCCCCGACAACAACGCCGTATGTTCCTGCGTCAATGCCTATCGCCTTACTCCCTCGTGCGTATCGCACAACATCTCCCATTTCATAGCCGGTCGCCCACCGGCGCTCGGCGCCTGTCATCTCCTGGCGCTGGATGAGGATCTTGAAATGGTGATCCTCTGGGGCGAGCGTTCCTTGGGCCTTCAGTTCCTCGCGCACGGCAACATTCAAGTCGCGGCGAGAAGCATTATCGGGTGAAACAATTAGCGTCCTTTCAGGTGATTCGACGTAGGTCCGCGCGATTGCGCCGATGCGTTCGCCGGTATCCGAGATTTCCCGAATTCTGCCCTGCCTGTGGAGCGACTCTAGCGCGCCGGACACATCGCCTTTCGCAAGAGACTCCACAGCGGATTTGAGGGCAGGGTCCTTCTGACGCACGATTTCGTCGAGATGGGCGGTCCGCATTCCCGCCTGCTGCAGCTGTTCGAATGGTCGGCCGGCCTCTACGCCCTGGTGCTGGCGTACGTCGCCAATCAGAAGCACACGGTCCTGTGCACCGAGCCGGCCAAGGAACTCACGGATCTGATTTGTGCTTGCCAGGCTCGACTCATCCACAAAATAGAAGTGCTCCTTTTCCGTAGTCTCGCGATTAGCTCCGCGTGTCAGGAATCCCTGCAACGTTCCAGTTTCGACGCCGGCGTCGGCGAGCTGCCGCGCAGCGCGTGAGGTCGGTGCTAGCCCTTCAACCGTGTACCCCTGGGATTCGGCTGCGCCTCGGATCACGGAAAGCGTTGTTGTCTTTCCTGTGCCCGCGTAGCCCTGGATTCCCTGGATGCGGTCTGGTGAACTGAGAACATCCTCAACAACGCCCTTTTGTGCGCGATTCAGACGGGAATGCTGATCGGCAACGGCGATCGCTTGAGACCGCGAAAGAGTCGGCGGAACCTGGTTTTGCCCTTCACCCACTGTACGCAGGATTTCGTGCTCTGCGGCAATGGTTTTCGCAGTCGTAAACTGCCGGGCTGGCGAATTGCCGTGACGCTCGACCAATTGGAATTCGCCAGCAGAGAGCCTTGCATTGAGATTGGCACGGACCTGGGAATACGTCACATCGCCCATGCCGCGGCGAAGTCCATCGCGGATCAGCGCCCGCTCATCGACGACTGCTTCACGCTCAAAGTTCTTGTCGCGTGAAAACGTGAGGGATTCTCGGACACGATCAACGGTCTCCGCTGGCCTTTCCTGACGATGCCGCCTTTCTCGTGCCGCGCGGACAACGGCCTCAGCCTGGTGGCCGAACTCGGCTGCAAGCTTCCGGTGTGCGGCCATCACTTCTGCCGGCGAATGAATCTCTTTGCGATCGCGCGTCGAATGCGCGGCGATCTCTGCAGCTTCGGAGCCCGTCCGGCCCGATCTTTCGAGATACTCTCGGATTTGCTGGCTGCGTGGACTGGATGCATCGAGATACTCCTGCGTGTAGCCCTTGATCTCAGGTGCTCCGCTGCGGCCGGCGGTGATCTCGTACCCAAGTTGGCGAAGCTGGTAAGTCAACTCCGACTGGTAGACCGCAGTCGCGAACTGTTGCGAAGCAAACAGGCTCTGTGGCTGCAATGCCCGATACTGACCGTTGTCCCGTTCTGTCAGATTGAATATGACTGCGTGCGTATGAAGTTGTGGTGCTACGTAACCGTCGACAGGTCGGGCAGTGTCATGTTCAAACTTCGCAGCGATGAATCTCGCCGTATTTTCCGGTGCGTGATTGCCTCCGATCCGCGCCTGGGTATAGTGCTCAAGCTGATCCAGCGCGACGCGAATGCTCTCGCGATGTGCATGACGCACCTGGTCGTCCCCTCCCACCAATGCAGTTAGCGAGACTGATTTTGGTGCTGAGAATGTCGCATCCCATCCGGCACGGTGTTCCATGGTCTTGACGGTCTTGCCGTCTGCCATTTGGTACTCATAGGAAGCCCGTTGCCGCACCAGTTGCTCTCCTGTTTCCGGATGCTGGCCCTGGCTCAGCCGCGCAAAATCGGCGGCGGAAACTGCGCCTGCCAAGCCAAAACGCCCAGTCAGTTGGCCCTGCCATTCACCTTTGACTTCGCCCTTCTGCGACCAGTAATTCTGCTCTTTCGAAGTGAACTCTTTGGCGTGGTAGGTCTGCGCCTGGCCGGCAGAAAGCGGTTTCGAAATTGTCAGCATAGTGCTCTACTCCATCTGGTGTTCGGCTGCACTTTCCGTCTGCTCAGGGAACAGGAGGTTGCCTTGGGTTTCTTCTGCTTCTGCCGAAAGCGCAGAGCTGGGCACAATGAGATCGTCCATTTTGCGTTCATCGAAACCGGGGCCCTTTTCGCGGAGTGAAATAAACGGAAATGCAAAGCGAGCAACGTAGTTGCCGTACTTGAGAAAGCCTCGAAGATCGTCTAAGCCGGAGATTTCGGAAGGCATAACCAGAGGCTCGGTCTGCCGGTCTAGCGCGAAATTCTTTCCCGTCCTCGAACCATCGAAGTGCGTCTCGCGGATGCGCTCGATCTCAATCTCACCAATCGCTTCGCTGACCCATTTGGCAGCCTTGGGTTCAGTGGTCCGTAGAAAGATTTTGGTCGCCGGCTGGGACAGCATTGCCTCAGCGTCGTGACCATAGCGTGCTTCCATCTGGCTGCGTCCCTGGAATCCGAGGATCACCGGGTTTTGCGATTTGCGGTTCTCGGTGATGGCGGTATGAAGCTGAGGCAAGCGTTGCAAGCTGGCCAGTTCATCAATCACAAACCAGACCGGTTTCTGATCCGGCATGGGCTCGTTCAGGAGGCGAAGAACCAGCGTGTCAATCCATAAGCTGATCAGTGGACGTAGCGCTTCACGCATCGTCGGACGCGACGTAATGAAGATCCAGCCGCGGCGCGTCTCAGCCCATTTCGTTGCCGTCCACGCCGACGTTGTCTCCTCTTCCGTGGGCAGCAGTCCGAAGCTGTCTGCACTCATATTTAAGGACCCGAGAACGCCTGTTCGCTGCTGCGGCGCTTTGGGATCGATAAGTGCCCAGTATTCAGTTCCCTTGACCCGGCGATCGATCTCGGCAGGATCCGACATCCATTTCACGAGTTCAGTAGGTGTTGGCAGGTAAGTCAGAAGGTGCGCGAAGATCTTCTGCGGAGCCTCAACGAAGAACCGATTCGAGACGCCTTCCGGCTGGTAGAGAGAGACGGCAAGGGCCTTGGCTTCTGCCTTGCGGCGAAGCTCCTTTGACGGGTTCCAATACGGCATCCGCGCATCGAGCGGATTGAGCACGATGTCGCCACGATGTGCGTCGTAAAACTGCTTTACGAACTCGCACGCCGGGTCGTAGACGATCGCGCTATCCCCGCGCGCATCCACTTGGTAAAGCATCTGGCGAATGATGCTCGACTTTCCGGAGCCGGTATCGCCGACTATGAGAAAGTGCTTGTTCTCTGCGTCGCGCGGGATGCGAAGCGGGCGCTTGGAATCGTTGGTTGTGATCCCTATTCCATTGCCGGCGACCGACCTGGAAAAGTCTTTGGCGCTGACAAGAAACGGCCCTTTGAGGCGCCGTCCATAACGCAATGCCTTGCGGCGTTCGATGTCTTTGGGGATGGCGATGGGGAGCAGCAATCCGAACACAATGAGCCCGACCCAGAGCTGCGACGTCAGGGTTTTGTAGACGGAAACATCGCCGTAAACGGAGTGCGCCAGCCACGCATGGAGCGCCTTGTCCGAATACTTCATCAGAGGGCCACGGACAAGAAAATAGGAATCGTTCTTGGCGGCTTCGGCAGTCAATTGAAGCGGCAGCGGCCGTCCGCGTAGCTGGGTCGTGGTGCCCGGCTGCACATCGCTTTCAAGCGCGAGTCTTTGCATTGATCGTCGGTCGGCCACATAGAGCAGCTGATAGGTATCGGTCGGGTGCAGTTGGCCGGCCAATTCGCTGCGGACGTAGTATGGCAGGTAGTATTTCTGGAGCGGCGAGAGGCCCCATTCATAACGGGTGTACGCGAGTAAACCCGCTGCGAACAGCGCCACAAAGAACGCGCCGAGCGTGTAGATATTGCCGTGTGGCGGCCATATCAGTGATTCTTTTCTTCCCCAGTGTTGAACAGCAGTCATCCTATTGTGTCTCCTTTTTCTGGCCGCGTTTTGCGAGCAGTTCCTGCGCTTTCGCAGCCTTATTTGTCTGGACCTGGCGGAACAGATTTGCCACTTGGTCCGTCGTTCGGGTTTCCCCCCGTAACAGCGGTTCGAGCGCGCCCATCAGCAGCATCTGAAGGCCAACAAGCTCGGTGAAAATGTGCATGTCCAATTCGCCCCGAATAGCAGAGGCAGCGCCGCCGAGGAGCAGATCCCGCGCCCATTCACTGGGCACTTTGCCCTCTGCTTCGGCCGCGGCAACTATGCGCTTCTCTTCGTCCGGCGTGAGCTTTGTGCCGATGCTGCGGGAACGCGCCACTCTACCTCTCAATCGTGGCGGGCTCGGTTCTAGCTCGTGGTCTTCTGCTCTCATGTGTGCTCCAAACGTGCGGTTCCTTGTAAGGAACCGAATTCCGCTAACGTTCAAGGGCTCATCGAGTTCGCAACGAGGAACCAAAGTTCCTCGGCAGTACCCTATGAGGGGTGGAGTGTCGAGATTCAGCCGGTGCGCAGCACCGAACGGGATTCTTCGGGTACCGATGCAGCTTTTGGAACCGGCTCACGACGTGTCTCCACCCCGACGACGGGCGCCTTTCCGTTAGCTGCAGCCTCCGCGCCGTCTCCAGTCCCGAGTCTGCGCACGCGCAGAGACGGCACCGCTTTCACCGACTGCGAGGACTTCAGATACTCCTGGAACTCGCGGTCCTTGGCGAAGACGTAATTGAGTGCTTTGTCCACGACATCGTCAGCCGATCCGTGGACAAACGCGGCGTACTGATCGACCAGGGTTGCGGTGGCCGAGTCGAGGCGAATCGTGGCGCTCACGTATCGGCTTTGGGTGACTTCAATCAACGGCATATACGAACCTCCTTGGTGGCCTGAAACTCAGGCGATCTTCTTGCGGGCGATCATGCGCTGCGCCGTGAACGCAATCTCATGCGCACGGGCAGAGCAAAGCTTGTCGGGAATCTGGAAGCGGCGGCGAACCTGAAGCATCGTCACGACGTCGGCGACTGGGAGTCCATCTTTGAGCCAGAGCCAGGCCGATGCAACGTCTACAGTTCGCCCGGCGTAGTACGTCGGATTCGACTTATCCGGGCGCTTTTCGGCCAGCGTTCGAGTGAGCTTAAGAGGGTCCTTCCCGCGAGCTAATTCCCCGAGAATCCATGCCCAATCGGACTCGGAATGCGAGTGCTTTCCCGTCGGCTTTAGGGGTGCGATTGGCCCCCGGATAAGCTCCCGATCAGGGACCGGATCATGGAGCTTAAAGTCCTCGGATCGCGACACCGATAAGGTCGGGTATTCGACCGTCACAAGGTGCGCCGGAGCGTACTTCTGGTTCAGGAATCCGGGTAGCCGAAGGACCCGGTTGCAGTCGGTGCAAGCGGGGTCTCCGCCGAAGGTTAAGGCGAGCAGTTTGAGCAGTGCTTCCTGCTGCTCAAAGGGGATGCTTTCGACCCGCCAAAGCACCTGGTATTTGCCCGGCGAAGTGGACACGATTGCGGTCGGAGTCGGGACGGCATTGGAGGTCCTTATGGCCGCGAATTTGGCGTCTCCATCGTTGTCCAAATCTAGGTACAGATGCCGGACCTCGACAACACTCTCCTTGGTCCGTTTCCGGCTCCCGGAAACCAGGGGATTGGCGGCGAAATAGATGTTCGCTCCGGTCGTGTTTTCATGCGCCAGCCATGAAAGATACCGTGGCTGAAGCGCCCGCTCCAACGTGGCGATTCGCTGGACGATTGTGGTTGGCGAAGTGCGACGAAGAACGATCGCAATCGTCTCGGTGGACGCAAAAGATCGGCCCAAGAATTCGGTAGCAATGCGGGTATCAATCAGCCCCCTATGCAACATACCTGGCCTCCACCACACGCTCGATAAGGAATCGCTTCGCGTCTCGGTCATACCCGCGAACGGCCAGCACCTCGCGGACGAAGCGGCATCCCGGCCTGCGCTCGATGTGGACCACAAAGTCGACGGCCTCTGCGATCTCTGCTTCGGCGTCTGAATACGTGGCCTGGGAATGACTGCGCATGACGAGGTTCGCGAAGCGATAGAGGGCCTTTTCGGCAGAGTTCGCATGGATGGTTGCAAGCGAACCGGCGTGGCCAGTATTGAAGGAATCGAGCAGGGTTCGTGCTTCGGTCCCACGAACTTCGCCGAGAATGATCCTGTCGGGACGCCAGCGCAGAGATGACTTCAAAAGATCGTCGAACGAGATGCGCGCCTTGAAGGTATCGGTCTGGCATTCAACAGCCAGAACGTTTGGCTTCTCAATGCGCAACTCGGCCGTATCCTCGATGACGACGATCCGCTCTTCTGTCGGGATTAAGTTGGCGAGAATATTCAGCAGCGTCGTCTTTCCGGTCCCGGTGCCGCCGCTTATAAGAATGGTTTTGTTGTCCCGGATTTGCGATGTTAGGTAGTCCGCAATGGTACGGCTTAATGTCCCCCTATCGATCAGGTCATTCATCCTGAATCCGCGGCTGTTGAACTTCCGGATTATGAGTGCCGGAGCGGGCCGAACAACCGGTGGGATGACTGCAGCGATGCGGCTTCCATCCGGAAGCTGAGCGTGGAGGAGTGGATTATCTTCGTCCAGCTTCTTGCCGAGATGATTTGCGATCACTTCGAGGCCGGTTCGAAGCTTGCTGGCGTCGAAGTCTACGGTCAGTTCCGGGCAGATGATCCCGTCACGCTCGTACCACCAGGTCGCGTCGGGATTGCCCATGATCTCGCTGATGCTTCCGTCGAGCAGGAGCGGTTCGATCGGTCGGAGAAATGGAAGGATCAGATCAAAGCTCATAATGAATACCTCCGTGGGGGGGGGGCCGGCCTAAGCGGCCGGTTCCTCCCCGGAATCCTGGTCTTCCGAGCTGGCCTTCTCAGCCCGGTCGAGCTTCAGGATGGAATCGACGCGGATTTCCCAGATGCGCCGCTTGAAGTCGGAATTCTTGGCCGTGATTTCGCGGCTGCGCAGCTCGCCTTCGATCTGGACATGAGCGCCTTTGGTCAGCGTCGCAGCAAACTCGGCGAGCTTGCCGAAGACAACGCAGCGATGCCACTCGGTATGCGCGACATACTCGCCGCTCTTCTTGTCCTTGTACGAGGACTTGGTCGCGAGTGAGAGCGTAGTGAAGCTGCGGTTGTTGGCGTTGCGAACTTCCGCGTCGCCGCCGAGGAATCCGATGAGGCTGACTTTGTTCTGGTACATGATCTTGTCTCCGTTTTGTTGAATTCCCGCGTCGTGCTCGGGTCACGCCCAGCGAAGCCAGCGAGGGGCCCGGCTCCCAAGGTCGAAGCTCTGCATTTGCGGAGGCTCCGGAGAAATCTTTTCGCTGCACTTTGCGAACAAGATTTCAAGCGGATACCGTAACCCTTCGGGCGATGCAATCGAAGCAGAAGAGCGAGCCGCCGCCGGGCGCCGGTTAAGCCCCGAAGCAGTGACCGAGCAGAAAGCGGGATACCAAACGGCAGACGCCTTCTGGACCAAAGTCGCCCATCTGAGTTCCTGGTCTGGAAGTCCGCCACGCTGGCGATCGCTCGAACTCTTCGCGGCCAACTCCGCAGAGACCGGGCGTGCGTTAGGTAGATCTCGTCATCAAGGTACTCGTGCTCGATTCGCCCTGCTCCTGACGCACGAGCCAATCGTTCAGATCCGAGATGCGAAAACGCCAATACTTGCCTATGTGTCGACCTGGGATCTCGCCAAGCCGTGCCTTCATCCTGAGCGTGTTCGGATGCATGCGGAGAAGTGCCGCCGCTTCGGTAGCATCCAACAGCGGTTCGAATTTAATAACCGGGGTGGGGCCAGGATCTGAGACTTGAGTAACGCGATATGAAAGGGGAAACGTCATCGCGACCTCCGATGAAGCGATAATGGCCGCGTTTTTCTTATCTGTCCAAGGCTTTTTTCGCCGACATTGATGCGAAAAACGCAACAATAGGGCGATTAGGAGTGGCTCGGAACATTCAGGTATCGGTCTCGTCGCCTCGTGGTTCGCTACCGGCTACTCCGTCAGCCACCGCACCTTCGAAGCCGGCATCCGCTTGGTGAACGTCACGTCTGTCCCCCTTTTGGGTTCCTTCGATCTTCCGACTGCAAAGTGCCCGCAAGATTGAGGGGGTCGTTTACAATTTTGACCAAGCTTCATCCGACTGAGGAAACATAGCCAGACTATGAGCACACACGGTGGTCAGGTTCGTCTCTATGAAACGCTCTGCAGAGTGCTGGACTCGCTGAGGGGAGAGGCCCCAAAATCGAATACGATTTACAACCCACCTCCAGGAAATGCCGACGCGGTTATACAAGCTCGTTCGCGTGCGTTGCTACACCTATTCCTTAAGGCGCGTTTTGGTCTCATTCGGTTTGACGAACGAGAGGCCTACGTCACAGATGGATCAAATGACGGCGGAATCGATGCGTTCTATGTCGACGCAAAGAGCAAGATTATTTATGTCTTACAGTCGAAATTCAGAGCTACTTCCGGAAACTTCGTGACGAAGAATATGTCTCCATCGGATCTACTCAAGATGGACGTTAGCCGGGTACTCAAAGGAGAGAAAAGGCAGGAAAGTGGCGTCGCATATAACGATCGCATCAGGAACGGCCTACAGAAAGCGATCCGTAAGCTCACGGACCCCGGAAGCTACACAACTCAAGTCGTTCTTCTCGGAAACATCAAGGACCTATCGGACAATCAATTCAAAAGGCTCGTCGAGGGATACCGGGTCGACCAATATCCTCATAACCGAATCTACATGGAACTTCTATTCCCCGTGATAACGGGCACGTACTTTACGGATCCGAACCTCACAATCGAAATCAATCTTGCCAATCTCCGGGGCGAAACCCATCTCGACTACGACGCTCGCGCGCTCGGAATGAAGCCGAACGTCAAGCTCCTCTTTGTGCCGACCAGGGAAATCGGCCGGATAATGCTCACCTACAAAAACACCATACTGAAGTTCAATCCGCGAAGTTATCTTGAGCTTCAACATAACAAGGTCAACCGCGCAATCGAGGCGTCCGTCCGGCAGACTGACGAGAATGAGTTCGCGTTGTTCAATAACGGCATCACGATTATTGCCGACAGCACGTCAATAAGTTCCGATACAGCGAGACAGGGCACCGCTCAAGTGGTCCTTCGAAACCCTCAGCTTGTGAATGGAGGTCAAACGGCCTACACTCTCGCCAGAATCTTCGAAAGCTGCAGGCGTCCCAAAGACTTCGACGTCTTCAAGGGAAAGGAGGTTCTCCTCAGAGTTATCACCTTTGCTGGCCCCGTGAAGCCAGCGGGGCTTAGTGCACGTTTAAACCTGATTGGAGAGATTTCCAAGGCAAGCAACTTTCAAACGAAGGTTGACGAGTCTGATCGCCGGGCAAATGACCCGATACAGGTCCACCTTCAGGCTGAGTTCTTTGACGAATACGGCCTGTATTACGAACGGAAAAGAGGCGAATTTAGCGACGGACTACACTACGGATATCTGCCGCCCGATCTACTTATAGGAAGGGAGCGACTCGTCCGGGTCAGCTTGGCCTGCGATTTCAGGGCCAGCCAAGCACGATCGAATATAAAGAAATTCTTTACGGAAACCGAACTCCCGAAAGTCCTGAAGATCTCAGATGTTTCGAAGTATACGTTTGGCTACGAGGTACTCAAGGCATTAGACCGTAAGAAGAGGTCAAAACCCAAAAAGCCCGGCGACAGGTACCACGTTCGGGAGTTCGGACAGGCACTTCGCTACGGTCAATACGCTGTGATTGCGGTTTGTGCAAATCATGGAATGCCGTCGGGGATGTCAGAGGCAGATGCAGTGGACACTGCTCTCGCGCAATGGAGGAGCTTTGAACGTTGGGCTAAGAAGCTCCCAGCAAATCGAAGCTATAGACAGGGCAATTCTTTCAGTTTCGTGAACTACTACAAGGGTTCGACGGTGAACGCAGACCTGCGAAGGTTTAAGTTCCGTTTCTAAGGCCGTCCGGTGGGTGAGGTCTGCCCCATGGGAAAGACGAGGGATCGGCAGAATGTCTGCAGTATTTTCGTGCTCCTAGTATGCCAAGCTCAGCATAACCGTTACCCCCTTCAATTTATTCTGGGCAGCTTTCGCCGCAATATTGGGATAACATCCGTCCCGATTACCCAAAGTGGAAATGGGTAATTATCCGTCCCGATGCCTCAATGTGGGGATTGGGTAATTTGCCGCACCGCCAACATTCTTCAAAAGAAGAAAAGCTGCGTACTAGGCTTTTGTTGAAAAAGCCGGGTCGCAGAGGAGCAACTGGGATCGCGAAGGGATTTGGAAAAGAAGAAAAAACTGTGTACGAGGCTTTTGTCTCAATTCTCGTAGGCGAGCATTCTCAAGTTCTGGAGGCGATTCCCCATCGCCACTGTGCTCACCTGGAATTTCTTGGCCAAGACTTCGATCGCTTCGCTGTCATCCAAATCCAGATCTTGCGCTCGGACTTCCTGCTGGACCAGGGCACGAGGCATCAGAAGCGCCGCGCCGAGCTTGTTCGCTTCGATCTCATCGCTGTTCATCCCGGTGGATGACTGTTCGTCTCGCCGGTATGTAATCTGCTTGTCGATGAACAGTTGCGCTTTGCCGCCTCTCCTCGCATGTAGCAGATAATGGGCAATTTCGTGCGAGATCGTGAAGCGCTGCCGCACTCGGGCATGGGCCGAGTTATATCCGATCGAACCTTCATTTCCCTGCACGACGAGCATCCCCGAAACCTTGTCACCGAGGGCCGTCGCTTCCAGGGTCAAGTTCAGGCGCTCGGCCACGTGATGAATTGGAACCGGCACCCGGTAGCAATCGGTATCGCGAAGCGTTTTCTCAGCTCTTTCTTCGAGATTTTGCCTGGCCATGCGCCTTCACCTCGGTATTGGCTTTCCCTTTGAGCCTCTTCGTTACAAAGCCTGTCAACGCTTTGATGATAGCTGGATCGCCGTTCGCCACTTCCTCGATCTGCTCCATCATTTCCCTATCCAGCACCGCCTGGTTCCGCGGAGCAAGCAGTTCTTCCGGAGAGGGAATCAGCAAAGTCAGTTTGGTTTCAAGCAGTTCGGCGATCTGCCAGAGCACGTGCAGCGGAGTGCGCTGGCGGCCGGCCTCGATGTTAACCATTGACGTCCGGCTGATTCCGAGCCTTTGCGCCAACGAATCCTGGCTCAAATGCTGGTTCTCTCTCGTTTGACGGATCTTCCGTCCCACTCCACGATAAATCTCGTCGAAGTCCGTCATTAGAACGGACAGTACCGTTCTCAACCGGTAGCGGTCAATGGTAGTAGAGCAGGTTTGTATAGCAAACGTGTTTATATAGCGCTACATTGACACGCGATTTGAATTGGAGCAGTATGGTATGCATTCGGGGCGCCTGTTGCCATCCGGTCCTGAACGCCGCACGAGGCCCGCTTCTCCGGCCACACGAAGTCTGACGTCCCCTTCAGGTACGCGGCAAGAATCCATTCGTAAGAGCTGAAATCGGCACGCCGGGCGGATCCCACATCTGGCGAAAAATATTTCTGCGCGAGGGTGTCAAACTTTGAGCGCTATTCACAGCCATGAGGGGCAGAGGGCAAATTCTTGCCGCTCGCTGATTGAATTGCGCCCTTGGCTTTGTAAATTTCCGGCAAAAGGGTCGGATTTGTCCCCACAAGAGGCCCTTGAAAAGGGCTTTAGTCAGTGCAGAGAAATCTGCGGTTCGGACCAATTCATTCTGGTGGTGAATTTATGGCCGTTATTCCCTCACTCCGAAAGCTCGAATTTGTTTTCGCTGTTGCTGACGAGCTGCACTTCGGTAAGGCAGCGGAACGACTTCACGTCGACCAATCGCACATCAGTCGGGAGGTGAAAGCACTCGAGAAGGAATTTGAGTTTGCCCTCTTCACCCGCGCCAATCATTTCGTGGCGATTACCGAGGAAGCAGGACCATTCATCATCGACGTCGAACAGGCTCTGGCCAGATTTGTTGCCGAATTCGAAAGGGCCCAGCAACTGGCACGCCTGAGAGCGAGGGATCGCGAACGTCGCGAGTGAGCTTGTGGAGCAAATTTCGCGACCGCGAGGTGAGCTTTTCCACAGAGGATGACTCCGACGCGTACTGCACTACTCCACACGGTTGCGATGCGCTGCATGCTGATGAGTTTTCCGCATCAATCGCTGCGAATAAAGCCTTGGACAAGAAATCAAGTTCGCGCGAATCTCTGCTCATGACCTGCTCGTTCGAAGTCAATTTCACAGCAACGGAGGTACACGCATGAATATTTTGCCCGCATGGCGGAAGCACTTTCGAACATTGCAAGACTCGAAAGCGATCTTCCTGCTTCTTCTGCTCGTGCCGGCCGCCGCGCACGCGCAAGCAGCGGGCGGCTCACCCTTCGACACGGGTTTTTCCGCCATGCAGAACCTGTTCACCGGAACGGTCGCCAAGGTCGCCAGCCTGATCGCGATTGTGGTTGGCGGCTACCAGTTCGCACACGGGGAGCCCGGCGCGAAAAAGACTCTCGCCGGTGTGGCTGCGGGCACGGGCATCGCCGTTCTTGCCACCAACGTGCTGACCTGGCTCTGGGGAATTTGACCGACTCCAAGAGCTACAACATTAACCCTTAACCAACTCTTGCGCGAGGGGCAACGATGCAGACACACACCAATGGCCGACGCACAAATCGGGTCTACAAGAGCCTGCACAAGCCCCTCACGTACCTCGGGGTGGAACGCACGCTGTTCTTCTTCGTCTGTGTGGCTGCCGTCGGCGCCTTCAACCTGTTCAACAGTCTAGTCGCCGGGTTGCTCCTCTTTGCGGGCGGGTTCGCCTTCGGGTGCTGGGTGACCGGAAGCGATCCTGCTCTCCTTCGCATCCTGGCGAAATCAGAAAAATTCAAGACTCGCTACGACGCTGCAAAGCAATCTCTTCCTCATGTGGAGGTCCGCTGATGTTGCGCATCGACAAGGTGATCAAGTCGTGGAAGGAGTCCGCTGCGCTCAATGATCACATCAATCTCTACGGCCAGTGGAGCGAAACCACGTTTCTGACCAAAAGCGGCGATCTCGGCATGGTCCTTCGCGTGGTGGGCGTCGATTACGAGAGCCTGGATCACGCGAACCAGGAGTACGCAGTCAAACGGCTCGAAGCTGCGCTCAAGCTGTTTGGCCCCGGCTTTCACGTCTATCAGTACCTGTTCAAGTCGAATCGCCCCGAGATCCCCTTCGCTGATTATGACGACCCGGTTGTTCAGACCGAGGTTAATCACCGGCGCGAATTCTTCCACGCAAAGCGGGACAACCTGTACGAGATCAACATCTTCTATTGCGTGCTCCTTCAGTCTGCACAGGCGAAAACTGGGATCGGGTCGGCTTTGTCCCGATTGGCGGAGAATCCACTTGGCGCATTCCACGAATTGAAGGCACAGTTCTCTAGTGGCGGAATGGAGACGTTGTTACGGTCGCAGATTGAAAGCGATCGCGCGCTCCTCGAACAGCGCGTCGAAGCGTTTGTTCGTCAGCTGAGCGATCTTGCTCCGATCGAAGTGCTCAACGAGCGTGGCCAGCTCCGCTTCTTCCGCCGCCTCCTGAACTATGACGACTGGCGCATCGCTGGAAATCCGAAGGTCACGCAATTCCTCGATTTCCAGGTCTCGAACTCCGACATCGAAGCCGAACGCGACCATCTTCGCGTGGGCGATCACTACGTCCGAGTCCTGACCATGAAAGAGGCCATCGCTGAAACTCGGCCACTTGTCCTCGATGCGCTGCTCAAGATTCCGGGCAATTTCTTCGTCGTGACGGAGTGGACTCAACTCCCGGCGGATAAGGCTCGCAAGGAAGTGAACACGCGGCGTCGCCACTTCAACGTTTCGAAAACGGGCTTCATCTCGCAGTTGGGCAATGACCCCATGAAGACGAATCCGCGCGATGTGCTCGTGGATGAGTCGAAGCAAGCCGACGTTGAGAATCTCGGCGATTGCTTGCGGGCCCTGGGCGATGGTCAATCACTGGGAGAGTTCTCTCTGACCATAGTGGTCTACAGCCTCGATCAAGATGACGTGAACCGGCTAGTCGGCGAGTTTGCCGGCGTGTTCACGAATGCCGATGGAAGCCTCTACGTCGAAACCTATAACCAGCTGAACGCATATTTCGCGACGGTCCCTGGAAATTACGTGATGAATCTCCGTCGCCTGTTGCTGCTCAACACGAACTATGCGGATCTCTCGTTTTTGTTTACGATCCTGCCCGGTGAGACATGGAATCAGCATCTGCGACGGGAATACCTGGCGGTATTCGAAACAGACAACCGTACCCCGTATTATTTGAACCTGCACAACGGCGAAGTCGCCCATACGCTCATCCTGGGCATGACGGGAAGCGGCAAATCTTATCTCTGCAACTTCCTTCTTCAGAATGCTCAGAAGTACAGCCCTCTCACGTTTGTCTTCGATATCGGCGGCAGCTTCCAGTCGCTGACGACGATCTTTGGGGGGAGCTACCTGAACGTCGGCCGTGAATCACGCGATTTCACCATCAATCCGCTTTCACTTCCGCGGACAGAAGAGAATCTGCAATTTCTGTTTGCATTCTTCAGAACCTTGATTGAAGGCAACGACACGCGGCACAGGCTCGATTTCCGAGAGGAGCGGAAGCTCTGGGACGGGATTGAACGAGTTTATGTTCTCGAACCCGATCAGCGCACCGTATCAAACTTTGCCAATATTCTCGGCGAGTTAAAAGATCGGCTGCATCGCTGGACGCGCGCCGGGCAGTACGGGTTCCTCTTTGACAATCCGGAGGACACCCTCTCATTCAGCCGTTTCCAGACCTTCAATTTCGCCGGCTGGGGAGATGCGCCCCAGGTCCTTGAACCGCTGCTCTTCTATGTTCTGCATCGGGCGAGCAATGAAATCACCGACGCCTCGAAGCTCGGCACATTCAAAATGTTCCTGCTCGATGAAGCCTGGTTATTCATCCGCAACGAGACGATTCGGAACTACGTTGTCCAGGCCCAGAAGACCTGGCGCAAGCACAATGCTGCGATGATCCTGGCGACCCAGTCCCTCAAGGAACTGGAGGAGTCGGGAATGCTGCACATCGTCTCTGAGAGCTGCCCGACGAAGATCTTCCTCGCTAACCCCGAAATGGATCGCGAATTGTATCGCGAAGCGTTTCACCTGAACGATACAGAGCTCGAATTGATCGCGGGCCTGGTTCCTCCGGGCCAGATGCTGATCCGGAAGGCGCAGAGTTCGAAGAAAGTCGAGTTGAATGTGGATTCGGTATCGCATTGGATGGCAACGAACAATGCCCGTGACAACCTGACCAAACGCGAGTACTTCGCGCGTTTTGGTATCCCCGAAGGCCTGCGTCAGCTCGCCAAGGATTATCCGTTTCGGCCTCGCACTATGGCCGGCAACAACAAACTCAGCCTCGAAGGAGCTGCTGTATGAGTCGTTCCCTCCCTCTCGCAACGCTATTTGTCATCGCTCTTGTCACAACTGCCGCCGTTGCGCAGGACCCAGCCGCGCGTACCGTCCAGGTCCACTCGCAGGACATCGTGCCTATTCACGCCAAGCTCAAGTACACGACGCTGATTGAAGTGCCGGCCTCGGAAAAGATCATGGAGGCCGCCACAGGCGACAAAGAGTTCTGGGTGGTCGATGTCGTCGGGAACTTCTGCTTTGTTCACCCCGCGAAGGCTGGCATTGCATCGAATCTCAACCTCATCACCGACAAGGGCAACATCTACAGCTTCACGCTGCAGGATGTGTCGGACACATCCGTGGCGCCCGATCTGAAGGTGCTGGTCGAGCCAGCCGATCGTTCAACGCTGGTCGCGTCGTCGGGACCGGCGCAGTTTGTCCCGGCGGCGGAGTTGCAGCAATCGCGAGAGCAGCTCGCCGCAATCCAGGCGCACGTCTCACAGGCTGTGGACGAATACAAGAGCGCGTATCCGCTCGCGCTGAAGTTTGACTATTCATTTCACCTGAATGAAGCGCCGTTCGACATCGAGTCGATCTTCCACGACGACAAGTTCACGTACATCAAGACCACGGCGCCAGAGAAGTTCAGCGTGTACGAGATGAAGGACGGCAAGCCGAATCTGGTCAACTACGACCTTCGCGACGGCACCTATGTGATTCCGAAGGTCATGGACTCGGGATATTTGCAACTGGGCAACAAGCGCATGGAATTCACACGTAAGGGGTAGGGCAATGACGGAACAGACGATTCAACCCGAACAAGTGGCCGTGCCTGACCCCGCGTTGCATCAGGCCAAGGCCGAACCCCAAGGCGTAATCCGGAAGAATCTCAAGATGTGGATCTTCCTCGGAGCGTGTGCGGTTGTCGTAGCTGCAGCGGTGGTCAGTAACTACACGAAAAAGACCTCAGCTCATTCTGCGCCGTCGCAGCACGAGCCTCCGCAGCCAACGCTTCAGGACAACACCGACAACAACGTCCAGGACCTAAAGAACCAGCTCGCGGCCGAGCGACAGAAGGAAGCACAAGCCGCTGCTTCTCAGACCCCGCCGTTGAGCGACTCCGCGTTGCTGGCTGGTACGCCTGCACAACAAGCAATCGCAGCGGGTCTCAGTCCGACAGGGCAAGCTGCGCCATGCGCACCCGGCCAGCCCTGCCAGCAACAAGGAGCCTATGTACAACCGCCGATTTCCCCGGAACAGCAGCAAGCACAGCAACTGGCGGCCAGGGAACGGGAACTGGCGTATAACGCGCGATTTGCATCGAATCTTGTTTATACGCAGACGAGCGCTCCTCAGGCTGCACCCGGTCCTGATGCGAATCCGCATTCGGATGGCACGGTCCAGGCGGCTTCGATCCAATCGTCTGATCCGCCGGCGACGAACATGATCCCGCCTCAACAGGCGGCTGGAAGGAAGAGTGATTCGAGCGGAGATCCCGCCGCCAAGCGGACCGCCGAGGTCAACATCGATTCGGCGGTTGGACAACCGTACGTGATTTACGAGGGCCTCACGATGGATACGATCCTGATGAACCGGCTCGATGGCGACGCTCCGGGGCCAGTCAAGGTGATGGTTTCAAGCCCGGTCTATTCGCACGACCGCCAGCATGTGCTCATCCCGGATGGGACCATCGTGCTCGGGGAGGCTCGCAAGATCGGGGCAAGTGGCTTCGGTCAGCAACGCCGGATGGCCGTCGTCTTCGATCGCATGATCATGCCGGATGGATATTCGGTCGATCTCGACCAGTTTCACGGTCTCGATCAGATCGGCGAGGAAGGCCTGAAAGACAAGGTGAACAATCACTATTTCGAAATCTTCGGAACCTCCATTGCATTGGGTGTAATCGCCGGCGCCAGTCAGATCGAAGCTGGCGGCGGAACGATCACAACAAGTGGTTCGCAGGCATTCACGACGGGCGCTGCGTCAAGCGTTTCGCAATCCGCAACCACCGTGCTCGATCGGTTTATTCAGATCCCTCCCACGATCACGATTCGGGAGGGCCATCGGATCAAGGTTTATTTTGTGCAGGACATGTTGTTACCTGCATACGACAATCACACGATTCCGCAAACCTTTTAAGGAGAAACATTCATGCTGAAGACCGCACTGCTCATAATTCTCAGCGCAGCTTCAGTGCTGGTTCTTGGTGGGTGCGAGAGTCACCAGGCTAAGGTTGATCGGCTTCAGAAAGAGTACGACCAATTGGCGGCACAATTTCAGTCCGATTGTTCGGCCGAGTATTACAAGGTGCCTCCAACGCTCAGTTCCAAATGTCAAGGTGAGAAGGATCAGATGGACGGTGCATGGAAGCTCCTTCAAAAGGAGCACGCCAGCAAGTAACTCACATTTAGGGAGAAAACAATGAATACCAAAATGCTGCTTGCAGCGATAGTAGTCGCTGCAAGTGCTCAGGTGGCGTGTGCTCAATTCTTCGGTTCCGGCATTGTCTTTGACCCGACTCAATCGGGGCACGCCATTCAGCAGATCACCCAGGGAAACCAGTTGTACACCACAACGGTAGCGACGACCAGGAACGTCATCGCCGCCTACAACCTCGCCCAGCGAATGGCGACCTTGCCCCAGACCCTTTACAGTTCTTACGGCAATCTCGGCCGGCAGCAGTGGATCATCCTCACTCGGCCGGCGAATACCTATGGCACCTCGCTTCCCTGGATCAATGCCGCTACAACTGGGTATGGAGCCTCTGCTGCAAACCAGACTTCGAGCTTGCCGCACACGGGGCAGATTGCCGGCTATTCCTCACTCAGTCCTCAGGGGCAACAGGCTATCTCTGCGCAGGGAGCAACTGTTGATCTCTCGGACGCGGTGAATGCAAGCAATCTGCAAACTGTTGGAACCATCCGTGCGAGTTCGGCACAGCGCGAGGCCGACATCAGCCAGCTCGAAGCGGCGACGCATTCAAGCGATCCGGCGGAGCATACCGAGATGGCGACGTTGCAGCGCATCAATCAGGCTCTACTGATCGAATTGCGCTCACAACAAGAGACTAATCAGATCCTTCAAGGCCAGGCCTTGCAACAGATCGTCGGTCAGAAGGTTCAACAGGACAACCTGAAGGCGCTTTTCCAAGTAGGCAATAACTACCAGCAGAACTTCGATTACGTAGTTCCCCAGCAATCCAGCGCGGGAACGCAATGGGCATTTCATTACTGAGTGCCTTGGAGGGCCGGTGTGATGGATTTTCTGATTTTGATCAAGAATGGCTGTGACAACCTGACGGCAACGGTTTCACCGTCTATCGATTCGCTGGGACTGCGCATGGTCATCGCGCTCGCGACCATCATGCTCGTCTGGTTTGGTGTGCAGGAAGCCCTTGCATCTGCTCAAGGTGGGCCGGGATTTAGCTTGCCGAAGTTCATCAGTTTCTTTGTGCTGATTACATTTGCCTACTCGTTCGTGAAGTTCTATGACAGTTCCATCCCTGGAATCGGCTATTCGCTCAAGGGATTCATCAGCGGCGGAACAAGCAGTCTCGTTGACTACATCGGGTACGACTCGACACAGGAAGTTCAGAACACGATCCACGTTGCGCTAAGCAAAATCGGCACCCTCTCTCCCACATTTACGGAACCTTACGCTCTCCTTTGCTCGTACACTGTCCAACTTGTACTCACCCTCCTCACAGGATTGATCGCCGTCATCATCGCGTATGGCGCCATCGGCGCAACTGTTATCGGGATTCTTGGCCCTGTATTTATTCCCTGGATGGTGTTCGACAAAACGGATTTTCTCTTTTGGGGATGGCTCAAGGCATTCCTCGGGTTTGAATTCTATAAAGTCGTCGCCGCGGCGACCTTGAGCATTGTGAGCCATCTACTCATTTCTTATCTGACAAGCGGCGCGATGAACGTCGCGAGTCCTCAATCACTGATTACGCTGATGCCAGCGCTGCTGATGCTCTGCTTTATTGCGTGCTTCGTTTTATTCAAGATTCCGACGATGACTGCGAGCCTCTTCTCGGGTCATGTCGGTGGTCACAGCAGCGGTCTCAGTGGAATGGTGACGGCGTTAGTTGCACGGGCTGCACTGTAGCCCTAATGGAGGTCAGTATGAGGCAACCCGATTTGACCAGAGCTGCCGAGAAGTATCTCGAACAATGCGGCGAACCACTGGTGATGAACACGTATTTGAAAATTGCAGTGCTTGTGCTGTGCACGATCTGCCTGGTGCTCACAGCTCTCGTGTATCGGGCCCAGAACGCGCTCGCTGCGATGCATCCGATGATCGTCCGCATCAATGATGTCGGCCGAGCCGAGGCAATCGACTATCGCAATTTTCAATACCGCCCTCAGGAAGCGGAGAACAAGTACTACCTTTCGCGCTGGGCCGAGCTCTATTTCAGCCGTAATCGGTTCACGATCGAACGTGACCAGATGAACGCGCTTTACTTCCTGAATGGCGACGTCCAGCGCCAGGTCATCGACCAGGAGCGCAAGGACAATGTCATCCAAAACTACCAGAGGGATTCTGGCCTTCCGTTTATCGATGTCGAAGTTAAGAGCGTCGTCCTCGATGACTTGCGGCAGTCTCCGTATTCGGCCCGGGTCGAATTCGAGAAGGTGTTCACGAACCCCGCGGACCACAGCGAGGTGAAGCGCGAGCACTGGACGGCGACCGTCACCTACGTCTTCCAGGAAAACGTGAAGAACAATGAACTCGCGGTGAATCCGCTGGGTTTGACCATTGTGCGCTTCCGCGCAGATCAAGCGTTCAGCTAATGAAGAGCTGAATATTCATTTGAGGACCAAGAATGATTACCGAGCAAGGCACAAATATCGAACACGGCCTAAGTGAGGAGTTCCCCACGCGGAGTGTGCCACCCTCGGAAGTCCGAGCAACAATCCGCCGGAAACCGCGGCGTCATGTCACGGTGCCGACGAATCGAGTAGCGAAACTTAGAACTTCCCTGGCGTGGTCCGGCGATGCTCGTGGGCAAGCCGGCGCAAAATTGGATCCAGAATCTGAATCTCTTGCCTCTCTAGTTCGCCGGAGGCGTACAGCCTGGACAGCGGAAGAGCTGGCAGAAGTTCTCTCACTGAGCCGCAAACACATTTACAAAATGGCGAAGAAGGGTAGGATGCCGTCACTGCGCATCGGCGGAGCGATTCGCTTCGATCCGCACACTACGGCGGCATGGCTCGAATCCAAGGCCATTCAGTAGTTCTGGTCCGCAAAGGGGGCCATCCTGGTCGTCATTCAAGAACGACGCTTTGCTCGAACCCTTCAACGGATGACGGCTTCCTCCGCCCTCGCTGACTTCTCATTACCGATCGCCGGTTGGTGAACGCCTTGGCTAAGACAAGCGGCGACTAAGCTGGACTACACGATCAGGGCCACTCGCCCGTGAATAATCATAGATTATTGATAGCAAAGGCGAGTAGGAATCCAAGGCCAATTAGAAAACTAGCCTGCGCAACCCGGCCAAGCCACTGCCACAGATGTATGTACAAGGTTTCTCGTCGTTTCGCCGTTCCTGCTTTCTGCTCATATGTTCCCGCGGCCTCCAATCGGTTAGATTGAAAGTCTTCAATTTCCTTGTGGGAAAGAGGAGCTCTGGTTTGCAGGCTGTGCGTTCCCCGCGCCAATGTTGGATACTCTTTGGCTTCGCTTTCGAGTTTCTCTTTGATTGCGTTCGCTGTCTGCCACTCGTGAAAGTAATGGCTATAGTATCCGTAGACAAACGGCCAGAACAATGAACACGCGGCGCAAAGCATGAGGCAAATCCAACACGTAACTAGCCAGTGCGGATGCGCCAGAGGTCTTTGAAGGTTCTTCAGATACCCCATGAACGTTACACTGAGAGCTATCGTGCCACTGGAAAATAAGGCAAGACTGTTGTAGAAGCGCTCGTTTGTGCTCTTGGTTTCCTCGCTGCTCTTTCGCTGTGCGTCCGAAACGGCAGCTACTGTTTCGGCTGCTCGGGTTGTGCGTTGCAGAGCGAAATGCTGTTTGGGGTCTTGCGGTTTGAAATCGGACATTTTCGACCTTGCTGGATCGATCATACGGCGCGGAACCTTCTGAAAGATCGCGGAAATCTTGGGCCAGAGAATTTGACATCATTTTGCTGTACCGAGGCGACTTGTTCGAACAGCAGCCAACTTTGCAGCAATTTGAAATGTATGTTCCTGCATACCGTCAATGAAGGCTTCAATTTGGTCGAGATCTGCGGCAGTGAAGTCTGGGTATCGATAACGCAACAGCCCGTTCAAGAGCATCAGTACATTGCTCAGTCCAAAAACACTGTGCTCCTTTTCGGGCAGTTTCTGCCTCGCCACTCTGAGTGCTTCGGGCAACTCACCTACCTGCCAAAGCGCCAAGACAATGAAGTACGACACAGCGAGATACCCCTTATTCTCGTCAAGGCGGTCAACTAGAGATCTTATGAATCGGCCCTGCTCATCTTTTGACTTAAGGCCTGAATAGAACTTATTTAGGACCTCCAAGTTGTCTGAGCCCAGGGTGGCGGCAGTAGGATCGTTCACTATGATTTGATTCTGGGGAGAATCTGGCCTCCACGAGTCGGTCCCCATCCCGGTCAAAACACGTCCCTGGTAGACAACATGAACGCTGCCCAATCCGCCACTGGTTCGGCCACACATCTGGTACCGTCCCAGCTCGGCCTTCAGGACCGACACAATCTCCTTCTCGATCGGATCGACGATTTGATACACGGACTCCTCGGGTTGTGTGGGCTGGGGGCGGACATCCTTCGCTCTGGCATGGAAAACGACCCGTTTCAGAGCGTGGTTATTGCCAAATTGGTCGATCAGGACTACGGAGTGAGCCTTGAAGTCTTCTGTGGGTTTGCGTACCGGCGGCAGAAGCCAGAAATCAAACGTGACATCTCTCGACTCGCCGGGCGGAATCTCATAGATACCATAAAAATTCTCCATCCACTCCTTCGCCACCATTACCATTCCCGATATTTGCTTTGAGCCGATCGATCCATAATGCAGCTCAACGCGCGGTATAAGGATTGGCGCGTTTGAAGTATTCGTGGCTATCGCGCTGCCAACGATTTGCATCGCTGGCCGTTCGGCGTAACCTCCTAAGTGCCACCAGTAGTTGCCTTCGGTTTTTCGGATCACTTGGAGCGTTGCTGCCGACTTCAGGCGCCTCCGGTCCAATAGGACGCCGCCAGCCGTAATGGCGGCACACCCGCATAAGGCCATCCACAGCGGAACGGATACAGACAAGAGACCCCAAAGCACAACGGCCAGAGCCGATACCTGCCTATGCCCGAAGGCGAACACAAATGCCGCGACAATTCCCGCCGCAATTACCCTGCTCCAAACCGGGTCACGCCAAATTCTCTTGATGAGATCGAGCATTTGCGCTTTCCACCTTCACAAATCGAGCGCCAGAAGCTCACCACGCAGATTAGAAATCCGGACTTGATTCCCTGGATGGTTGTAGTCCAACCCACGATTGTAATCCGTATACCTGCAATTTCCAGGATCGCTCCGGAGAAACGCGTCTTGCGTCTGTTTTTTGAATTCCGGTCGAATCACCAGCATTATGGTTTGCCACTTGATAATTACGATTCCTCTCAGACCCATTGAATGCTGTTAATACGCTGCTGAGATTCTTTTCCGACTGCTGGGCGCAGGTAGCGCATCGTAGAAGCCAAGTCGGCATGACCCATGTAGTGTTGGACCGTCTTCAAATCGACCCCGTTGCGCAATAGGGTTGTGCAGTACGTTCTCCGCAACTTGTGTAGCGTCCAACCTTGGCATTCGTTCAGCCTCGAGCTACATCCGTCACATTTGCCGCAGTTCAGATCAGCGCGTTTGGCCAATCGCTTAAGGGAGCGCAAGAGATGGGTATTGGGGCTGTCGCTGGTGGTCCCGACGATCAGGCGGGAGTTCAGATGCTTCTTTCTCCATGCCTTCAACGCCTTCAGCAGGTCTGAGGCACATGGAATCTCTCGCTGCTCGGAATCCTTCACGCGAAAATCCCAAAACTTCTTGCCCTGAACTCTGAACGCTGAGTCTTCCCAGTCCAAGTCCGTCCACTCCGCATACATCAGTTCCTGTTCGCGAAGCCCCAGCTTCAGCCCCATCTCAATCACGATCCGCATGTAGGGATCGGCCGCCTGGAGGATTCCCCGGATCTCTTCAGTCGTGTAGATCGTCGGTAACGCCTCTTCATACTTTGGCTTTGGAGGAACGATATCCGGATCAACGCCGGCGAATCGAAGGAAGCTTTTTAGTCGAGCATGCTTGTTCGCGACCGTCCGGTCTGAGCAGCCACGCTCACGCAACGCCTTATGGAATCTGAAAACGTCCTCACGGCTGACCTCATCAACGAACGTCTTCCGGCAGACGTCCATGAACTCGTTAGTGACCAACTCGGCCTGCTCTGCCGCTTCTTTGGCGTTCCGATTCTCGGCGTCCTGCACGTAGAGCCCGGCAGCCCGGCGCAGATATGTCCTCTTCTCTTCCTCGACGATTTTGGCGCCAGCGTTGTCGGCCGAGAGTTTAGCCGCCAACAAATGCGTTTCCCTGTCGCGAGCCGCCAGGGCGTCCGCTGCGTTATCACCTGCGTTCTTGTAAACAGGCCGGCTGCCCTCGTAGACGAGAATCTGATAGCGGCCGTCCGGGTAGGAAATTTCCTTCCCCTGATCCATAACAAGCGTGTGGCGAATTCTGTTGTTGCGGCCAAGCAAAACTGGGAACCGGCGCCAGCCGCGCGGAGTGCGGCAGTACCAGAGCAAGACCGCCTTCAGATTGGGCACTTCCCCTCCATTTACCCTGCTAAAATCTAGCTAAGCGCCAATCTTCTCACATAAGTGTATCATTTTCAATATGATATAAAGACGATCTTGAGAATCCCCCTCTCTCCGCCAGAATTTAGCTCAGTAACTTAGATTCAATCTGCTCAACTTCCGCACAAGCTACGACATGCTAAGCTGCGCCTGGCTCGCTTTTGTGTATGAATCTTCGCCTCCGGGAC